>Ga0302319_10025413_pt1 | contig 10487 bp, 4 predicted proteins | sample Bog_T0_2_FD_203319 | JGI IMG/M metagenome (GOLD analysis project Ga0302319, IMG submission 203319) | Peat permafrost microbial communities from Stordalen Mire near Abisko, Sweden - Bog_T0_2 | ecosystem: Environmental > Terrestrial > Soil > Wetlands > Peat | place: Sweden: Abisko, Stordalen Mire... | reverse complement strand
TTGCGGTCAGATTGACGTTCAGCGAAGCCTGACCCTGTGTGCCGAAGGCCGGAGCAACGACGGAGATGGGGTGCTGGTTGCTGGGATCGGCGATGATAAAGGCCTGCACCAGTCGCGCTACTTCCGTCCCACCGCCGCTCAGCGGGGTAGTCACCGCGATATTCCGCGCGCCATAGGTCACCGGATTCGCCACCGTATTGGCGGGAATCGTAAAGGTGGCATCGATCTCATTGATCGACTTGAAGGTCTGCGAAGTAACAGTAATATCAACGGGATACGTCCCGCTGTTTATATCCGTGAAGCTGATCACCGAAGAGGGGCTGAAGGTCGTCCATCCGTTGCCGGTGATGACCACGTTGACCGAGGTGCCGGCTGCTCCCGCTCCGGGCGAAACCACGGCGACAGCCGCGGGCAGCTTGGTGGCAACAGCTGATCCGGTCAACGAGATGCTCGGCTGAGGTCCGCCAGGGGCCGTGTCCGTCACAATCAGTGTGCCGGTGCGCGTGGTGCTGGGCAGGACCGAGCTGGGAGTGAAGGTGACATAGACCAGGCAGGAGCCGTTGGCGGCGATGGGTATGGCGATGCCCGAGCCGCAATTGCTCGTCGCCGAGAAGTCGCCGGTCGTGCCCAGCGAGAAGGTCTCCGACTCGACCTCATGATTGGTCAGCGTGATGACCTTGGCGGAACTGGATGTATTCACAGTCTGCGCGCTAAAAGACAGGGACGAGACCGAAAGCGCCAGCGGCCAAGTTCCCGTGCCGGTCAGGTTGATCACCTGTGGGCTGGTCGGTGCCGTGTCATAGACCTGAAGCTGGCCATCGCGCACACCGCCGATGCTGGGATTGAAGCTTAATGTTACCTTGCAGTTAGCACCAGCAGCCAGAACGAATGGCACTGCCCCGCAGTTGCTCGAGGTCTGGATGAAGTCGCCGCTTAGCTGAAGGACGTTAAACGTCACCGGATTGGCGCTGGCATTGGTGATGGTCACCGTCTGGTAGGCGCTGGTCGAGCCCACAGGCGCCGTAAAGGTGAGCAAACCCGGCAAGACCGTCACCGGCGCACTGCCCGCACCACTCAGAGGGATCACGATCGGGTCGTTTACGTTCAGCGAGGCCGTTCTGGCCCCCGATCCGCCCGGCGTAAAGGTCACCTGTACCGGGCAGCTTGCACCTGCCGGCAGCGCTGCCGGTGCCGTCGGGCAGCTCGTCGTAACTGTAAAGTCGCTGCTGTTGGCGCCTGTGACCGTAATCGAGGAGATCGGCAGCGGGGTCGTCTGCTCGTTGGTCAGAAGAATCGTCTTGCCCGTGCTGGTCGTTCCCACAGACTGAGCCGAGAACGTCAGCGAAGTCGGCGCCGCTACCAGTGTTGTAATCGCATTGGCGCTGACGGTAAAGCTCTGCGGACTCGAGGTCGCAGTGTCGTTGATGTAGATCTTCCCCGGCTGCGCGCCCGCAGCGGTTGCCGTCAGAGTCACAGCGATTACGCAGTTGCCGCGTGCCGGAACCACCAAACCTGCCGTGCAACTGTTCGCGACGCTGCCCTGTGTATATGCGGCGGGGAAGCCGGTGATCGAATTGATCGTGATCGAAGTGGCCTGGTTGTTGGTCAGCGTCACATTCTCGGTCACCGCATTATTGACTACAACAGTGCCGAAGGCCAGACCCGAATGGTTCAGCGTCACCTGTCCCACCCCGTTGCCGGTCAGGTTCACGGTTTGCGGACTGGAAGTGGCGTCGTCTGTGATAGTAAGCGTGCTGGTTGGGGCCGCACCCATAGATGTGGGGCTGAAAGTCACACTAATGACGCAGTTATTCCCCGGCAATACCGGCGTACCCACCAAGCAGGTAGTGGACGCCGGAACGATCGCAAACAGCGCAGGAACTGTGATTGCACTAATGTCCAGATTGACCGCCTGGTAGTTCCTCACCGTAACCGTCATCGGCGCGCTGGTCGTGCCCGTTTGCACGTTGCCAAAGGCCAGTGTGCTGGGCGCAACCGTCACCGGCACAATTCCGGTGCCGGAGAGCACCGCAACCTGCGGGCTGTTGGAAGCCGAATCTATCACCGTAATCTGTCCACCAGCGGTGGCGCCGGCAACCGTCGGCTGGAAGACCACACCGATATAGCAATAGCCGCCCGCCACCAGTGGGGCGCTCACCAATCCGCCTGGAACCGGGCAGGTAGTCACGGCGCTGGTATCCAGAGCAAACGGTCCGTTGAAGATCACCGAAGAGATGGTCAGGTTGCTGTTTTGGTAATTCAGTAGCATCAAATTCTTCGTCGCACTGGTCGCTCCAATGGCAACATTACCGAAACTGTAGGACGACGAATTCAGTGACACTGGCGCAACGCCCGTCCCGCTCAGCGCCACCGTCAGCGGGCTGTTCGGCGCGTTGGTGACGATGTTCAACGACTCGGCCGCTACCGGGCCAAGAGCCGTCGGCCTCAGCGTCACCGAAATCCAGCAATACCCGCGCGCCACCAGCGTACTCCCGCAGGTCGTGGAGGAGACCGCGTAGCTTGCCGGCGCAGTGATCGATGTGATGGTAAGCGGCGTCGACTGGTAATTCAAGAGCTCGAACGACCGGGCCGCACTGGCCTGGTTGACCACAACATTGCCAAAGTTCAGAGCCGTCTGTGAGACCGCTGTCGGCGGAATACCCGTTCCGGTCAGCGCCACCGTCAGCGGGCTGTTCGGCGCGTTGGTGACGATGTTCAACGACTCGGCCGCTACCGGGCCAAGAGCCGTCGGCGTCAGCGTCACCGAAATCCAGCAATACCCGCGCGCCACCAGCGTACTCCCGCAGGTCGTGGAGGAGACCGCGTAGCTTGCCGGCGCAGTGATCGATGTGATGGTAAGCGGCGTCGACTGGTTATTCAGAAGCATGACCGACTGGGCCACGCTGGCCTGGTTGACCACAACATTGCCAAAGTTCAGAGCCGTCTGTGAGACCGCTGTCGGCGGAATACCCGTTCCGGTCAGCGTTACTGTCGTCGTGGGATTGGACGCAGTTGTAGTAATGGTCAGCGTACTCGCTGGTGGAGCGCCAACAATTGTCGGGCTGAATGTCAATCTAACTGTGCAACTGGCCCCTGCGGCCAGCGTGGGGTTCAGGCACGTCGAAGATGGAAGAATGGCATAGGGAGTTCCTGGCGTCACGGCGAGCGTACTGATCGCAATGGAGCCCGTCCCGGTGTTCTTCAGGGTTACGGTCCCTGCACTGGTGGTGTTGACCACCACATTGCCAAAGTTCTCCGTCGTTGTCGAAATCGTGGTCTGCGCGGCTGCGAAGACCGTGGAAAACAGGCAGAACATCGCCGTCAGCGACAACAGAACTGCGTTGCTGAACTTCCGCATACGATTCACTCCAAAATTCGACATGTCGAAACCTCGCCTTTCCATCAACGCCGCCAACGCTAAGCGCCTGCGGCACACCTTGCCTGTCTCTCCGTGCCCGCGCTCAACTCGACGCGCGCAAACGATGAGACTCCCAAACAAACCCACGCAAACAATGCCCGATACCGAAACCGGGACTCGCCCAGAAACACTTCATCCTGGGTGAAACGCAAAGATTAGAAAAAAGATAATCAAACAAGCCAATGTTTCGAGGCAAATGCCGTCTCAGGCTATCGAAGCTCATCTTGTGCCACCAGGCGAATGAATGGAATAAGAACGGGGAAGCCGGTGCGCCTACGAAAATGAGCAATTGAGAACACATTTTATGGACGCAAATATTCAATTTGCAAGTGAATTTTTGTTCATTCTCCTGAATTTTTATAAATCTCCACATTCCGAAGGGTGCCACCATCGGTTTCCGCTCTAGGTTACTTATGCCGGTTGTTGCATGAGAAGTAACCTAAATAAATCAATATTTGCCCCGTCCCAGGCCAGCTCGCGAGAGCCTGCAATTCTAATGTTCTTACAGATAAACCTTTATTGAAGTTCACTTTATTAGACACTATGCGTCCAAATAGTTGTTTACTCATCTGCCATCATGTGTGAGGCGCTTGCGTTTCAGCAATTTCTCGGGGTTTGACGCCGGTCTTTCTACCACTGCAAGTGGCCCTGTGCTCCACTTCTCGTTTTTGCAATATGAAAATCCTCACCCTTCCACCGTCCGCTTCAACTGGCCACAGGCGGCGTAGATGTCGCGGCCGCGCGGCTTACGCACGTACGCCGGAATCTGGGCGCCAGCCAGCGTCTTGCGGAATGCCTCCACGGCTTCCGGTTGCGGAGTGGAGTAGTCGATTCCTGGGCCGGGGTTCCAGGCAATCAGGTTCACCTTGATGGGCAAACCGGTGCGCCGAACGAGGCGGGCGAGTTCGCGGGCGTCTTCCATGCGGTCGGTGACTCCGCCCAGCAAGACGTATTCAAAGGTGATGCGTTCACGGGGGCGCAGCTTCACCTGGTGCGCCGCCTCGATGAGAGCCGCAATCGGCCATTTGCGGTTGATGGGCATGATCTGGCTGCGAATTGCGTCGTTGGGGGCGTTCAGGCTAATGGCCAGCTTGGGGCGCAGTTCGGCTGGCTCCTGGGCAAAACGCTCGATGCCGGAAACGATGCCGGAGGTGGAGACGGTCATGCGCCTCGGGCTGAGGCCAACCTCGCGCACCAGTAGGCGCACCGCGGCCATGAAGTTGTCGTAGTTCAGGAATGGCTCGCCCATGCCCATGAAGACCAGATTGACGCGGTCGCGGCCCACCTCGACGCCGTGGCTGTCGAAGACGGCAAGCGCCTGACCGGCAATCTCGCCCGCGCTCAAATTGCGCTGCAAGCCCAATTTAGCCGTAAGGCAGAACTGGCAATTGACGGCGCAGCCCACCTGGCTGGAGATGCAAAGAGTGGCGCGCTGCCTGCGGATTTCCACTTCATCCGCAAGTTCGACGTCGCTGTCGTCGCCGCCATCACCCTCCGGCATCCAGACCGTCTCAACCGATAGCTGATCGCTGCTCGGCGACTGAATCAGATAGCGCTCGGTTCCGTCGGCAGATTGGAAGAGCTGGACAATCGTTGGCCGACCCACCAGCCAGCCTTCAGCGGCGAGCCGCAGCCGCAGCGGCTTGGGCATGGTGGTAATCGCATCCAACTGGGTAATGCGCTGTCGATAAAGAGCTTCGGCCAACTGACATCCGCGCCAGAGCGGTTCTCCGGCCGCGACCATGCAAGCCGTCAACGCCTCCGTATCCATTCCGAAGAGCAGCTTGCCAGCAGGCAGCTTGCCGCTTTGGCCGGCGGCATCGAGCGAAACGAGTTGGCTGGATGAGTCCATCTCCTCCTACATTATGGATTCGACTCGCGCGCTTCGCCCGCGATGAGCTTGAGGGTTATCTGCTTGCGTCCGCGATAGAAAGTGACGCTGACGGTGTCGCCGGCCTGGTGCTTCTCAAGGATGGCGCTGACCTCGCGCGGATCGGTGACCGGCTGGCCGTCCACGGCTACGATGAAATCGCCACCCAACAGGATGGGCGTATTGCCCACATAGGCCAACTGGTTGCCGCCGCGGATGCCGGCCCGCTCCGCCGCTCCGCCGGGATGGACCTTCTGCACAAGAATGCCGGAATCAACTGCCAGCCCCATCTGCGAGGCCAGATCGGGCCCAATCGCATAGGAGTCGATACCCAGCTCAGGCCGTTTGACGCGCCCGAAGCGAGTGAGGTCGTTCAGCACAGCCTTGGCCGTGTTGATGGGGATGGCGAAACCGATGCCGGAGCTTTGGTCGGCGCCGTTGGAGGCAATCATTGTGTTGATGCCGATCACCTCGCCGCGCGAGTTGAGCAGCGGGCCGCCGGAGTTGCCGGGGTTGATGGCCGCGTCGGTCTGGATGGCGTCCTCGATGGGCGCGCCCTCAGAGCCTCCAATCGTGCGGATAGAGCTGATGATGCCGCGCGTCATGGTGCCGGCGAGGCCGAAGGGATTGCCGATGGCGTAGACCTTTTGGCCGACGGCCAGATCGCGCGAGTCGGCCAGCGTGACCGGCTCCAGGTTGGGCGCGTCAATCTGGAGCAGCGCCAAATCATGCACAGAATCCTTGCCCACCACCTTGGCGTCGTAGCTGCGCTTGTTGCTCAACTGCACCTTGATGCCGCGATTGGCCCCCTCGACCACGTGGAAGTTGGTGAGCACATGGCCAGCCTTGTCGAGGATGAAGCCAGAACCTTGGCCGTGCTGCGGCACCGCTTGAAAGAAGAAGTTATAGACCAAAGTGGTGGAGGTGATGTTGACCACCGAGGGCAGCACCCGCTTGTAGATGGCAATGTTGTTCTGCTCCTCGGCGTCGTAGGCGGGCGCGGCCTCGGCCTCGGTGAGCTGCAGCACGGAGCCGGAAGGCGAGCCGGCGGCGTGGAAGAGCGACCAGTTGCTCAGTCTCGCGGGTAGATGCGTGGTGAGGAACCAGAATCCGCCTAGTAGCAGAAGAATCAGAAAAAAACGGCGATATTTCATTGCTTGCAATCCTCGTATAGTGATCAGGAATCAGTTGAAAACAGCGTGATCAGCGGTCTGTTGTCATTAAAAAAACGTTGTCGTAGCATCGACATTTCCTGACCCCTGATCCCTATTCTAAAGACGCATTCACGGGCGAATAGTTCCTCTCCGCCGCGAGGCTCAGCCAGAGCTTTTCTACCTGGGCGTGGAGATCGCCGATATTTCCACTATTTTCAATCACATAATCAGCTTGCGCGGCTTTTTCCGCATCGGGAATCTGATGCGCCATGCGGCGGCCGGCCTCGGTTTCGGCCGTCTTTCGACCGGCTCCGCTGGGGCAGACGCGGGCGACAAAGCGAGCAATCTTCAGCTCGTCGGGCGCGGTAACCACAACAATGCGGTCCATGCGCCGCCGCCAGTTAGCCAGTACGGTCTCGCTTTCGCCGCGCAAGCGGGCGTCGCGTTCCACTTCAAAAATCAGCGCCGACTCGACGACGGCCACGGCTTTGGGATTGCGGCGAAAGACCTCCTGCATCCAGGGCTCTTCTGCAGCGATCACCGCCGGATGCACAATGGCGTTCAGTTCTTGCAAGCGGCCCTCGTGAAAGGCCATATCGGCCAGCCTTGCGCGGTTCAGGCGGCCATCTGGACCAACGACCTCCGCGCCAAAGTGTTCCACAATCGCTATGAAGACCGCCTGACCCGGCTCCATCAGCTTGCGGCCCAGTTCATCGGCCTCGACGACCTCTGCGCCCAGCGCGCGCAGCATCGCCGCAACAGTGCTCTTGCCGCTGCCGAGCCCGCCGGTGAGACCAACTTTTAGCATCTATGTTCCTCTCGCCGCATCTCGGCGGCGCGCACCGTGTTGGCCATCAGCATGGCGATGGTCAGCTTGCCGACGCCGCCAGGAACCGGCGTATAGGCTCCGGAGATCTCGAAGGCCCTGGGGTCCACATCGCCCATCACCACCGAGCCGCGCTTGGCGAAGGCGGCTTCGCGCTTGGTGTTGCCGGCAAAGAAGCGGGCAAATTCCTGAGGATCGTCGATGCGGTTCATGCCCACATCGATGATGATCGCGCCGGGCTTGACCATCTCCGGTGTGATAAAGCCCGCGCGGCCGATGGCGGCCACCAGAATGTCGGCCTGGCGCGTGATCTCTGCGAGGTTTCGCGTCTTGGAGTGGCAGATCGTCACTGTGGCGTTCTCGTGCAGCAGCAGCATGGCCGCGGGCTTTCCGACAATGTCGCTGCGGCCCACAACAACCGCGTGCCGGCCTGCGATGGGAATCTCACTGCGCTTTAGAATTTCAATAATGCCCGCCGGTGTGCAGGGCGCGAGCGCCGTCCGCCCCGCTTGCAGCAGGCCCGCATTCAAAGGATGAAGCCCGTCCACATCCTTGGCCGGATCGATTGCGTCCATCAACCTCTTCGCATTTACGTGCGCGGGCAGCGGCAACTGGATGAGAATGCCGTCAATCTGGTCGCGGGCGTTGAGGCTCGTGACCAACTCGTGCAACTGCTCGGTGGTTACGGTCTCCGGCGGCGTAATCAGCTCGCTGAAGACTCCCAGATCGGCGCAGGCTTGCACCTTGCTTCGAACGTAAATCTCCGATGCGGCCACGTGGCCCACCAAAACCACCGCCAGCCCCGGCCTGACGCCGCGCGCCGCCAGCGCACGAACCTCATCGGCTACTTCCTGCTTGATTGCGGCGGCAATCGCTGCCCCGTCAAGTACCTTTGGCATTTTGCGCTCCACTCTTTATCGTATCGCGTTGCGCCCTGCATAAGAAAAGGGAGCGGCTGGCAGGTTTTTAACCCTGACAGAATCCGCTCCCTTGCCAAACAACCGCTGCAAATTGTCGTGCGCTACTGCACCGTCAGAGTTACTGTGCCCGAACTGACTACTTGATAGGTCTGCGGCGGCGGTTGTTGATTGGTGGTTGAGGAACCGCCTCCGCCGCAGCCGACAATCGTGGCCGTCGAGGCGAGCACAACTAATCCCACGCAGGCAGTAATCCATGCGCCGCGCCGGGTCAGCTTTTTACGAAGGAAGATGAGCGGCAAGAGAAGGAAGGGCAGCAGGATGTTTGCCGAAGTCGTGCTCGTCACGGTTTCGTTAAAGACCGCTGTCACTTGATAGGTTCCTGCTGGCGTTGCCGAAGAAGTTGAGACGGTTAACAGATTGCTGGTTGACGAAAAGCTGCAGAGAGCTCCTGTAGGCAGATTCAAGCAGCTTACAGTGGCACTGGTGACGTTGGCAGGAAAACTGATCTGGTATGTTGCCGTTGATCCAGCCGTTACCGATACCGTTGTCGAGGGAAGCGTGGGGGCGTTGGCTGAAGCACCGGCGGGATCAACCTCGAACTGCAAGATGTCCGATGTACCACCGCCCGGAGCCGGAGTTTGTACGCTGATTGCGGTTGCACCGGCAGTGGTAATATCAGCGGCGGTCACGCTAGCAGTCAGTTGCGCTGCGTTTACAAACTGCGTTGCCAGCGCTGAAGTTCCCCAGAACACCGTCGAGTTGGGCAGGAAATTCGCTCCGTTGACGGTGATGGTGAAGGCCGCGCCACCCGCATCGGCAATGGCGGGAGTTATGTTACCCAAAAAGGGCGATGGGTTGGGGTTGACCGTCAAAGCCACGCTGGCTGTCGCCGTTGTGTAATCGACTGCATCGGTTGGAGTAAAGGTAACAGACAGAGTGTCATTGCCCGCAGACGGAATTGCTCCCAATGCGGGATTATAGACGAAATTTCCAGGCACTGAAGCCGTAGCATTCAGTTGAGTTGCGCTCAGCGCCGTGCCATACGCAACTGCCGATGGTGTAGCCCAAGTGAGCGTCGGTGTGGCTTGATTCACCGTCAGTGTCACGGTTGTGGAGGCGGTCTTGTAGTCGGTCGTATCGGTGGGGGTGAAGGTCGCCGTCAGGGTCTGCGGTCCTGCAGTCAGAACGGTTCCCGCAACCGGAGTGTAAGCGAAACCGCCCGCCAACGGCGAGCTGGCGTTCAATTGCGCAGCGCCCAGCGCCGTCCCGTAGGTGATGGCCGCCGGCGTCGCCCAGTTAATCCTCGGTGTGGTTGCCGTTTGTGAAACCGTGATCTGTGAAGAAACACCCGTCGAGCTGTTGAAAGTCGAGGAGCTATTCGCGTCGGGCGTGTAACTCGCCGTCAGCGTATCACTCCCACCGGCCAGAGAGTCGGCGGGTATGTTGATCGTCGCGCTCCCGCTGCTCAGCGTTGCAGCCATCGAAGTGTAGCCACCCCCTGACAATGTTATAAAGCCGGTCGGAGTTGGATTGCCGTTGACGGCTACTGTAACTGAAAGCGATTGCCCCGGTATGATGCTGAAGGAGGAGGGTGTGACGGTGACAGTAGGTGTACCTATAGAAATAGTGATCTGTGACGAAGAACCAGTTGCACTGTAATAACTCAGGGAGCTATTCGCGTCGGGCGTATAACTCGCCTTCAGCGTGTCACTACCCGTGGCCAGCGAACCTGCGGGTATATTAATGGTGGCGCTTCCACCGCTCAGCGTTACCGCCGCGGTGTAACCGCCGCCTGTCAGCGTTACCGACCCGGAGGGCGTTGGATTACCGCTTCCACCGCTGACTCCAACTGTGACCGTCAACGCCTGGACCGTCGTAATGCTCGATGAGGACGGCGTCACTGTCACCGTGGGCATACCCACTGAAGCTATCAGGTAAGTTACACCGGAGGTGCTGGTATTATAATTGCCGTCACCTTCATATTTTGCTGAAACAGAGCCATTTACACTCATTGGGGACGGGCGCACGGCGATCCCGGTCACGGTCGCAGTTGTCGTCTGATTCTCTCCCATCAGTACTGTTATTCCAATGCTATTATCAGTCGTAACCAAGTCTGGAATGCCATCACCATTGAAGTCACTCACCACAATTGCATTAGGATTCCCCCCTGTTGAAATGGGGCTCATTTCTGCAGGCATAAAGTTGCCTGTTCCATCGCCTAGCAGCATTGTTACTGTGCCGTCGGTAGAGTTCCCAACAACCAAATCCGGTTTGCCATCTCCATTGAAGTCCCCAACTG
>Ga0302319_10025412_pt1 | contig 10487 bp, 5 predicted proteins | sample Bog_T0_2_FD_203319 | JGI IMG/M metagenome (GOLD analysis project Ga0302319, IMG submission 203319) | Peat permafrost microbial communities from Stordalen Mire near Abisko, Sweden - Bog_T0_2 | ecosystem: Environmental > Terrestrial > Soil > Wetlands > Peat | place: Sweden: Abisko, Stordalen Mire... | reverse complement strand
CTCCTCGTCTCGGGCGGTCACAGTCTGATCGTGCTCCAGTCCGGACCCGGCGAGCACGTGGTCCTCGGCGAGACGATCGACGACGCGGCCGGCGAAGCGTACGACAAGGTGGCGCGATGGCTCGGTCTCGGCTATCCCGGGGGACCGGAGATCGACCACTTGGCCCAGACGGGCACGGCCGGATCACTGAAGCTGCCCCGTTCGATGACCGGCGACGACTACGACCTCTCCTTCTCGGGGCTCAAGACCGCGGTCGTTCGCGCGACCGAGAAGCAACGCGACCTCCCCGTCGCCGACGTTGCGGCGTCCTTTCAGGCCGCGGTCGCCGAACAGCTCCTTCGTAAACTTCGCCGTGCGCTCGAACATCACCCGGTGAAAGGACTCGCACTCGCGGGCGGCGTCGCGGCCAACTCGGCCCTTCGCTCCGGCGTCACGGAACTCGCTCAAGAGTTCGGCGTCGAAGTTCATCTGCCGACCATGGCCATGTGCACCGACAACGCCGCGATGATCGCCGCCGCGGGAACGTATCGTCTGCGCCACGACGGACCGAGCACGTGGGACCTGTCGGCCAGTCCCAACTGGCAATTGGCGGACGTCTCGTGAGCGAGATGTGGATTCCGTTAGAGCTCGAGGACTGCGACGCCAATCCGTTCATCCAGTTCCGACGTTGGTTTGACGAGGCCAAGGGCGAGATGCTCGAGCGCGACGCGATTTCGGTGGCGACGTCGACACCCGACGGAAAGCCGAGCACCCGAATGGTCCTGCTTCGTCACGTCGACGATCACTCGGTCGGTTGGTTCACCAACTACGAATCCAGGAAAGGCCGCGAATTGATCGAGAATCCCTTCGCCTCGGTCCTCTGGTACTGCGAGCCACGCGGGCGACAGGTTCGCATGGAGGGCGCCGTCGAGAAGATGACCGCGGCCGAATCCGATGCCTACTTCGCAACCCGGGCACGTGGCAGTCAACTCGGCGCGCACGCCAGTTCCCAGAGCCGCGTGATCGCGAGTCGTGAAGAACTCGAAACTCGCGTGAGCGAGGTCGATGAGGAGTTCTTCGGCCGCGACGTTCCCCGACCGGAGTTCTGGGGCGGCTTTCGTCTGACGCCGAACCGATTCGAGTTCTGGCAGCATCGCCAAGACCGCTTGCACGACCGCATTGTCTACTTGCCCTCGGGAGCCGGTTGGACGTTAGAGCGTCAAGCGCCCTGAGTTTCTAGTTCGTTGCTCTTCGCACTTCGCGTGGCCCGAAGGGCGACGGGGCCGAAGACGAGTGCGACGATCGTCGTGACGACGCCGGCGATCTGAAAGACCGTACGTGGGGCCACGAGGGTGAGGATGAGTCCGCCGAAGACCGTACCCAGTATTTCTGCGCTGGTGAATGCCGCGTTACTCGCCGAGAACATCCGTCCTCTTTGGGCCTCGGGCGTGCGAACGGTCATAAGCGTCGTGGATGCGACATTCACGACGCCGACGGCGATGCCCATGACCACCAGAATCGGATAGAGGTAGCCCACGTGTTCGACGAGACCGATGAGTCCCACGAGGACGCTGACGACGATCAAACTCGCGAGCGAGGCCCTCGCGAGGGCGACGTCGTCTTGCTTCAGCCGGCTCGCCGCGACCGCGCCCGCTATGTTGCCGGCCCCGAAACTCGCCCCGACGAGTCCGTACGTGAGGGCCGAGGAGAGCAGCGTCTTGGTGATGAAAAAGACCTCGGCCACGTTGATCATGACCAGTGCCAACAAAAAGACAACAAACGTGATCACGATGGGGCGAAGGACCCGATCGCCGAAGAGGATCCGCATCCCCGCACCCAGGTCGCGTTCGCCCCTTTTCGGACGCTCAAGCCCGGGGTCCGGTCGGCGATCGGTCACGAGAAACCACGTGCCGATGGCCCCCAAAGCGAAACTGAGGGCGTCGAAGTACAGCGGCCAACTCTGACCGAGCAGCCCCACCAGCAGACCGCCCAGGCCGGGTCCGGCCACCGCGGCAATCCCTTGCACGGACTGCATTGTCGAGTTCGCGGCCGTCAGGTTTTCCTCGCCGGCGATCGTGGGCACGAGGGCCGAGTACCCGGGGAAGGAAAAGGCCACGAAGCAACTCAGTAGGGCCATCAAGCCAATGGTGACGATCCGCCCGTGCCAGAGACCGATCCCGATACAGACGACGCCTTCGAAAAAACAAAGGATGACCAACAGGCGCTTTACCGGAGTGTGGTCGATTATGAAGCCCGAGATCGGGGAGAGCACGACGAGCGGCAGCGAGGCCGCGACCGAGAGTGACGCGATCGCCCAACTTGCGTCGGCGCCGTGCGCGAGACGAAGATAGAGGGCGATCAAGGCAATGGCGTCGCCGAGATACGACACCCCGCGAAGAATTGCGACCAGGGTGAGGTCACGTCGCTGCACGGCTGAGAAGGTCACCGAGTCAGGCTATCCACGGCGTGATCTCTGTTGGCACTCCCACCCGTAGGCTGCTAAATTGGCAGTCGGAAGATTCGAGTGCCAAAAGCACAGGAGGCAAGAAAATGAAGTTGCACCCATTGGAAGACCGCATCGTGGTTCGTCCGGACGTCGCCGAAGCAACCACGGCGTCAGGCCTGGTCATTCCCGACACCGCGAAGGAGAAGCCGCAGCAGGGTGAAGTGTTGGCGGCCGGTCCCGGTCGCCGCAGTGACACCACCGGTGAAGTGATTCCCTCCGGCGTCAAAGTCGGCGACACGGTCGTCTACTCGAAGTACGGCGGCACCGAGATCACCGTCGACGGTGAGGACCTTTTGATTCTGACCGGCCGCGACGTACTGGCCACCATCTCCAAGAAGTAGTCACGAGGCGACTCCGCCTCAGATCCCCAGACAAGGAAGAAGAATGTCGAAATTACTCAAGTTTGACGAAGAGGCCCGTCGCGGTCTCGAAGCCGGCGTCGACAAGTTGGCCGACGCCGTCAAGGTGACCCTGGGGCCCAAGGGCCGCAACGTGGTCATTGGCAAGAAGTTCGGCGCGCCGACCATCACCAACGACGGCGTCTCCATCGCTCGAGAGATTGAGCTCGAGGACCCGTTCGAGAACATGGGCGCGCAACTGGTGAAAGAAGTCGCCACCAAGACCAACGACGTCGCCGGCGACGGAACGACGACCGCGACCGTGCTCGCCCAGGCGCTCATCAAAGAGGGTCTGCGCAACGTCGCGGCCGGCGCGAACCCGTCCGGTCTCAAGCGCGGCATCGAGAAGGCCGTCGCCGCGGCCGTCGAGTCGATCAAGAAACAGAGCGAGAAGGTCGAGGACAAGAGTCAGATCGCCCAGGTCGCCACGATCTCCGCGGCCGACGCGTCAATCGGTGAAGTCATCGCCGACGCCATCGACAAGGTCGGCAAGGACGGCACCGTCACGGTCGAGGAGTCGAACACCTTCGGCATCGAACTCGAGCTCACCGAGGGCATGCAGTTCGACAAGGGTTACCTCTCGCCGTACTTCGTGACCGACCCCGAGCGTCAAGAGGCGGTCCTCGAAGAGGCGCTCGTGCTCTTCACGAGTTCCAAGATCTCGGCCGTGCACGACCTCGTGCCGTTGTTGGAGAAGGTCATGGCGTCGGGTAAGCCGCTGTTGATCATCGCCGAGGACATCGAGGGCGAGGCCATGGCCACGCTCGTCGTGAACAAGATCCGCGGGACCTTCACCTCGGTCGCCGTCAAGGCGCCGGGATTCGGTGAGCGTCGTAAGGCGATGCTCCAGGACATGGCGATCTTGACCGGTGGCACCGTCATCTCTGAAGAGATCGGACTCAAGTTGGAGTCGGCCACGCTGGACCTCTTGGGCTCGGCCCGTCGCATCGTCGTCACCAAGGACGCCACGACCATCGTCGACGGCGGCGGTACACACGCCGACGTCGCGGGACGCGTCGCCCAGATCAAGCGTGAGATCGAGGACACCGATTCGGACTGGGACCGCGAGAAGCTCCAGGAGCGTCTCGCCAAGCTCGCCGGTGGAGTCGCGATCGTAAAGGTCGGCGCCGCCACCGAGATTGAACTGAAGGAAAAGAAGCACCGCATCGAGGACGCCCTGAGCGCCACCCGTGCGGCCATCGACGAAGGCATCGTCGCGGGCGGCGGAACGGCACTGGTTAGGTCTCGCAAGGCCGTCGACAAGCTCATCGAAACCTTGACCGGTGACGAAGCGACCGGGGCTCGAATCGTGGCCAACTCCCTCGAGTCGCCGCTTCGCCACATCGCGGCGAATGCCGGTTTCGAGGGAGCCGTCAAGGTCCGCGAAGTTGCCGACGCCAAGGGCTCGGTCGGTCTCAACGCCATGACCGGGGAACTCGTTGACCTCGTCAAGGCGGGGATCATCGACCCGGCCAAGGTGACTCGATCGGCGCTCCAGAACGCCGCGTCGATTGCCGCACTCCTCTTGACCACCGAGGCCATCGTGGCCGACAAGCCCGAGCCGGCCTCTGTCGGCGGCGGTATGGACGGTGGAATGGGCGGTATGGGCGGAATGATGTAGCCCACCCCCCCAGGGTAGGGAATTTGAAAGGCCGAGTCGGAGACGACTCGGCCTTTCCCTTTGGGTTGAGGACTCGTAGTGTTCAATTCACAACAACCTTGAAGTTTCAACGATGTCAATCTCTGACCCCCGTTGATGGTGGCAATCGGCCCCGGTCCGCTGCCCCAGTTAGACCAAATGCTGGGCTCGATCGACCCCTGAGCGGGGTTTCAGCGTCAGGAAAAAGCCTTCGGATCGGTCCTCTAAGGCGTCCAAAAGTCTGTCCTAAAGAAACCGCCCCTGAAAGTTGATTGACGATGGACAGGTCGATTCGCTCCGATTTGGTAATCCACGGGATTTCCGATCTATCCACTCTCAGGGATCAAGTCGACTTGGAGCCCGACTCACCGGCATTATTGAGGCACACTTCGAGACTCGAGATCGATTCCTAAGCGATTTTCACCAGGTCTCATCGAAAATGGGCTTGGATTGGCCACTGCTCCGGTCCCACCAGGAAGAATGAATGCAGAGGTGATTCCAGGTGCTTGCGGACCGTTTTCCTGAATTCCTTTGATTTACTGGAAGACATACCAACGACTCCAACATCGAAGGGAGACGATCGGGGGAGTTCGAAGATCGGAATTGGAGGTGTCGGGCGTTACCGGTTCGCCCCGGTCGGGATTTCTCAACTGCTCCGGACGGTACGAATGAGAGTTCGAACGAGTCGTTTCCTAGGCGAACGATCAAGATAAAGGCATCTACTGCCTCCAAAAGTGGGTGCTCCGGTCCCACCAGGAGTAACGATTTCACAGTGAGTCTCCCTTTAATGCCCGCTGGGCCAATAAATGGCCCGAAAGCGGCTCGGTCGCCGCAAATCAGAGACTCGGTATGTTCCAGATTCATGAAATCTCCTTCGCGATGATGCGCTGCTTCTCTTGGACTGTGACTCACGGGAGGTAAACGGGGATTCCACTACCTTCCAGGGACAGATGCAGTCGGCGGTGCTCAGATCTGCGAATTGGGGGGTGGGATCAGGGCGCGAGTTGTCCGACGGCCAATATGGCCGAGCTTCGTCTCGGTCATCTGATCGGGTTTCCCGAGAGCGACTGGCCCTCCATCCACTCTCGAGATGAGGATGGGATTGAGCCGCGCGATCCTGACCTCAAATTTGGTCCCCCAAGATCTGTAATAGCTCCCGTTGGAGGTTCGGGCTGAGAATGTTGGACGGCAGATCATGGTCTGCGGAGCCGCACTCTGGCGCTCGGGCAAATTTCTAGGCTTCAAAAGGAACGTTTGAGCCTGTGAAACGTGTCGCTCCGGTCCCACCAGGAAGAACGATTTTCTTGGAGATACCTTGAGAAGTCAAATTGAGTCATATTCGACGATTTTCGGCGCTGAAGAAGAGGGAACAGTGGCCAAGTGAGGTCCCGCGACGCCAACTCGCGGCCCTTGAATCCAGTCCAACAAGTTGAATTGGAACCTTCTCGACCTAGGCACCCCCCTGAGTTGGAGGTCCGAGGAGTTCGCTGACCACGTCTCGTGCTCCTTCCTGGGGTCAATTTGATCTATTTCAGCCGTGGGTTGAAATCCAAATGGCTGAATCCCGTCTCGAGCGACCCGAAGATCCGGTCCATTTCGTTGTCATGGTCAAGGAGAAAGTAAATAAAGGTCGACTTTGGACGTCGCTCCGGTCTCACCAGGAATAACGGAATCTCTTCATCTCGCTGGCGGAAAGTTGCAAAGCCCTATCGTCTATGTTTCGGCCTGCTTTGGAGAGGTTTCAATGGACTGTTGGCTGGCCAAAATCGCCGAGATCAGCCAGGTCGAAGTCCAATATCGCCTTGTCAACCTTGCCGTCATTCGAACCTTCCTAAGCCGGCGGGATTGAACTCTTGGCAAGCGAGATCGAGGACCCGAAAGGAGAGTCCCGGACTCCACGCATCTCGGATCCAGATACACGACGCAGATCCTTTTCCCGGTTTTGGCATGAAGAGCCGAATCAGTCGTCTCCGATGGCTCTCGAAGGAAGGTCAAGGCTGTCCCTCGAGAAAACTCAATCCTCGGAGGCTCCGGAGTTGCGGCCGTCGGACTGGGCCGAACCGACCAAGTCAGGGATCGGAAGAACTTCTAGGAGGGGGGGTACCCCTCTGGTCAACACGCACCGGTTTAGCCGAGACAATCTTGCCCCGAACTGACGCCTTGGAGGTTCCAGGTCTTAAAGCGATGCCTTGGGGATTCTTTCAGCTGCCTTCGGACGGGACTTTTCCGAGGGAATCCGTTCAACAATTACGTGGCGATACGACTTTGAGTTGTGGCAAGTGATGTTCGGATCAGTCGAGGACCCAAAGTCGGTAATTTTGGAGTGGACACGTAGGTGTTCCGGTCTCACCAGGAATGACTTGTTGACCCTCGATCCTCCAGAAGGGGTTGAATTACCACCGGAAGGGATGACTTCAGTGCCGTTTCGATGAGTTCTCGCCGATGGGAGAACCGGACGAAGGCAATTGCCTTCGTCATTGGCCAATACGGTGACGCCAGCCCGACTGAGAATTCTGGCCTCGCTCGTCAGGTTTTGGCCGGGCAAGTCATGCCAACCGCTGCACGATCCGGCTTCGAACTGCCAGTTCAGCTACTTCGAACCTTCAAAGTACCGTCGTTCCGGTCTCATCAGGTCGAACGAATTGTCCCTTAAAGGCTCAGCGTCGCCGGGATCGAGTCCGATCGACTTGGATTGCCGATTTCTCGGTCCGTTCGGGCCTGAAGTGGGAGCCAAACGATGGATGGCTTGGTCTGTCCCTAACTGGCGAGTGTGATTGTCACGGACTGAGCGGGGCTCGTGTTCTCCAGCGTGGCCGTCATAACGACGGAATCACCTGGTCCAGCGTTCCGACTAAGCGTGAAAGTGCTCGACGAAGCCGATTGACCGTTCACAATGGACAGTGTTCCGGTCCCATCAGGAACGACATTTCCCGCTCCCGTGGCCTGAACATCGATCAAGAGGGGACTCGCGGAGGTATTTATGGTCGCATTTCCGTATTGATCCTCGAGTTGGACCGCTGCCGTGAGGACGTTGCCACTCGAGTCCGATTCGCCGGTCGAGGAGCAGGCTAGGGAACCAACCCCCCCTGTGCACGACAGCGCGGGGGAGGTATTCGTGGATATCCCCGTGAGCCCGATGCCGGCAATTGCCGAGGCGGGATTCACGGTGATGACCTGGGAGCCGGTCTGGGTACCGTTCGTCAAGGTCGCGGTCAAATCGGCCGATTCGGCGTCGAAGAGCTTGACGCTCAGCACGTTGGCGCCGTCGACGAATCCGTTGGCGAAGGTGACGGCCGAGTTGCCCGCTCCACAGGTCCCCGGTTCCGGATAATCGGGGGTGGTTCCGCTTGGGGCGTTGTCGGGGCCGCTGAAGGTGACACATTGGGCCCCGGTGAAGTTGGTGTCGACGTTCTTGTACGGGTCGAGGGCGGTCAGGCGGACGTTGAACTGCACGCCGGCCGTCTGGGTGTCGGAGTCGGGGATGACGGCAAAGCTGTGCAGGGTACCCGGGGTCACGTTGATCGAGGTCGACCCGAAGTGAAGCGTCGGAACATCGGTCGCCACAAGGTCCACGAGCTGGGAATCGTAGAAGGTGAGGCTCGGAGCGTCCCCATTGGTGGTCAATCCGGCCGTAAAAGTGACCTGGGAGTCGCCAGCGCCGCAATTTTGCGGTATCGGATAACTCGCTCCGGTCCCATCAGGTGCATTGGACGCACCGCTAAAGGCGATGCATTCGTTTCCGGTGTAGTTCGTATCGATGTTTTGGTACTGATCGAGGGCTGTCAGGCCCACGCTGATGGGAGTTCCGGCCACTGGCGAGGTGTCGGAGGGAGCCAAAGTGAAGGAATCCAGGGCGGCCGGTCCAACGTTGAGATTCAGCGATCCGCTCGCCCCGCTGGACGGGTCCGTCGCGACCAGGGTCAAGTTCTGAGCGTCGTAGAGGGTGACCGGGACGATGTCGGAGCCGTTCGCCTGGCCGGCGGCGAAGGTGACTTGAGTGTCCGGGGCGCAACTTCCGATCGTTCCGAAGCTCGCGCCGGTCCCATCAGGCGCATTGGATGCGCCGCTAAAGGCAATGCACTGGCTTCCGGAGTAGCTGGTATCGATGTTTCCGTACAAATCGAGTGCCGTGAGGCTGAGTGGGAACTGCGATCCGGCGACTTCGGCCGCGGACGCACCGAGGTTGAAGGTCTTGGGGTCGCCGGGCGACACGGTGAGGCCAGCGAATCCGATCACCCCGGTGGTCACGTCTCGAGCGTTGAGGACCCCCCCTGCCGCATCGAACAGGGTGACCATCGGTGCGTCCCCGTTGATGGCCACTCCGGCCGCGAAAGTGACCGAAGATCCGCTTGAGCAACCCCCCGGAGCCGGATAACTCGGGTTGGCCCCATTTGGAGAGGCCGCCGGACCAGAGAAGACGACGCACTTTGAGCCGGTGTAGTTCGTGTCGACGTTGCCGTACTCGTCAAAGGCGCTCAAATTCGTGGCGAAGGGCACGCCCGCGGTCGGTGTCGGCGTCTGCGGGGCCACAACCAAGGTCTGCAAAATTCCTGGTGCGACCGAAAGGGTGGTCGAACTGGTTACTCCGGAGGGAACATCAGTCACATTCAGGCTCGTTGCTTGGGCGTCGAAGAGTGTCATATTGGCGGTTCCGACCCCGTTGGCGAACTCCACGAGATTTCCGCCGGGACAGGTACCGAGATTGGTGTAACTGGGGACCCGTCCGTTGGGCGCGTTGAACGGACCCATGAAGCTGAGGCACTCCGGACCGTTGTAGCCAGTGAAGACCGCTCCGTATTGGTCGTAGGCAATGATGCCAAGGCTCGTGTTAGCGCCCGCAACCGGTGTCGGAGTGATCAAATCCAGGTTCAACGAGGTCAGAACGGGTGCCGGCACGATCACGTTTGTGCTGGTGGCACCGGAGGACCACGATCTGAATACCGCAGTGACCGTGTAGGTGTAGGTATTAGACGCCACATTGGTGTCCTGGCACGTCAGCGACGTCGTCAAGGCGGTGGGCGAGGTTCCACACGCCGGAGTCGACGTCGATCCCAGGTTCTGAGTCACGTAGTAGCCGTCCAGGACGATCCCGCTTGGCTCGGCCGGGGCGCTCCATGAGACGTCGACCGTCCTCACGCTGGGGACGGGGAATGTGGCCACGACATTCGTTGGCGGGTTGAGAGTTGCCACCTTGGCGCCGCCACCGCCCGTTCCAGCAGAGCTGAAATACGACCAGGCGGCGTTACCCAGCGCGAAGGAAAGGGCGATGATCCAGAGAAGGACGAAGAACATCGCGATTCGACGGCCGAAGTGGACCTTCTGGCGAGTGGTTGTCGAGTTCATGGGCTCACCACGGTGCAGTTGGTCAGGGTGTCGTGGAAGTAGGAAGCCGGCGTTCCATGCCACGAGGAGGGGGGGGTGGGTAGATGACAGACGTTGGCGTGATGGGCGGCACCGGTGAAGGTGTTCCCTGAGCCGGCCCCAAGAAACACGGTGTCGCTGCCACCAGAGCCGGTAATCGTGTTCTGGCTGCCCTGGATCGTCACGTCATCGGTGCCAGAACCCAGCAGTATTTGGTTGGAAGAACCACTTCCGACGTTGACGACGTCGTTCCCATTGCCCAAAGCGACGTGATTGCCGCTGCCGTTGCCAACCGAGACAGTGTCGTTTCCACCACCGAGGGTGATCTGGTTGGTCCCGTCGCCCACTTGGACGTCGTCGTTGCCATTTCCCACGAAGATGCCGTTGTTGCCGTTGCCGCAGGTGACTTCGTTACGGCCGTTCCCACCGGAGTAGACGTTGTTCCCGTCGCCACCCCAGAAACAATTGCTGCCGTTGATCCCGTAGACCTGGAACGAGCCGCTGGGAATCCAGAAGAAGTTGTTCCCGGAGGAGCCCTGGATGTTGGGTGATCCGGGCGAACCGTAGAACCAGTCGTTGTAGGTGTCGCTGCAGTGCCCGGGCT
>Ga0302319_10025411_pt1 | contig 10487 bp, 10 predicted proteins | sample Bog_T0_2_FD_203319 | JGI IMG/M metagenome (GOLD analysis project Ga0302319, IMG submission 203319) | Peat permafrost microbial communities from Stordalen Mire near Abisko, Sweden - Bog_T0_2 | ecosystem: Environmental > Terrestrial > Soil > Wetlands > Peat | place: Sweden: Abisko, Stordalen Mire... | reverse complement strand
TCAAACGCTATATTGCAAACCAAGGTAAAAAAGACCGAGGTACCACCATGCGCTTCGGATTCTCATGAGACCCGGAGGAAACCCCGTACGCAGCTGTACTCAGCGGAGTGCGGGGAGGAGGTCATTTATTTTTTATTTTCAAAATTTTTAAAATCATGCTATAGTGACCTTCTGTAAAAACGTCACTATCCCTATGGCATTTTCCCTTAAAACATTTTTCAACGATCCACACAAAAAGGCTCTTCGACTGTATTCGCCAGTCGTTACGGCAGTCAATGCTCTTGAGCCGGCGATTTCTGCGTTGTCGGACGAGGGATTGCGAGAAAAGACGGCGGAATTTAAGAAAAAGCTTGCCACCGCAAATGCTGATATCAATAAAGAAAATGGCGTTCTCGAAGAAATCTTACCTGAAGCATTCGCCGTCGTCCGCGAAGCGGCCAAGCGCACGCTCGGCCAGCGACACTTCGACGTTCAGCTTATCGGTGGGGCTATTTTGCACAATCACAGCATCGCCGAAATGCGTACCGGAGAAGGTAAGACGCTCGTGGCTACTTTGCCGGCATATCTCAATGCTTTGACCGGTCGCGGTGTTCATATCATCACGGTCAACGATTATCTTTCACGCCGCGATGCAGTCTGGATGGGGCAGATTTTTAGTTTTCTCGGGCTCACCGTCGGTGTTATCAATCACGAGTCTTCATTTATATATGACCGGACGCATCAGGCGGCCAAAGCGGTGACGGGTCTTGCGGATGGAACTGGCGAGGCGACCACCGCGAGTCAGCCGAATGTTCCGGCAAATCCCAGCAAAAGTGACCCTCTCGAGAAAAAAGTTGACACCATCGGTTCCTTCAAAGTCGTCCACGAATTCCTGCGGCCGGTCTCGCGCAGGGAAGCCTATGAAGCTGACATCACCTACGGCACGAACAATGAATTCGGCTTCGATTATCTTCGCGACAATCTCGAGTATGACGCCGCGCGCACCCGTCAGCGCGATTTCAATTATGCCATCGTTGACGAGGTAGATTCTATTTTGATTGACGAAGCTCGTACGCCGCTCATCATCAGCGCGCCGACGGTGGAGTCGGAGAACCTGTATGCCGTTTTTGCCGATATTGCCAAGTCGCTCGTGCAGGATGAAGACTATACTGTCGAAGAAAAGCATAAGACTATCGCCATGTTGCCGTCGGGTATCGAAAAAGCCGAGAAGAAACTCGGCGTGGATAATATTTATACCGATAAAGGCATAAAATACGTTCATCATCTCGAGACAGCTGTCCGCGCCAAAGCCCTTTTTCATCTCGACAAGGAATATGTCGTCAAGAATCAAGAGACCGGCGGCGAAATCGTCATTGTTGATGAATTCACTGGCCGTCTTCAGCCGGGTCGCCGCTGGTCCGAGGGTTTGCATCAGGCTATTGAAGCCAAGGAGCATGTGACTGTGCAGAAAGAGTCGCGCACGTTTGCTTCCATTACATTTCAAAATTATTTTCGTCTCTATCGCAAGCTCGCCGGCATGACTGGTACGGCTGCCACGTCCGCTGAAGAATTTTTCAAAGTCTACGGTATCGACACGCTCGTCGTGCCACCGAATCGCCTCATCGCTCGCATCGATCACAATGACCTCATTTTCCGTACGGAAAAAGGCAAGTTCACTGCTGTCGCAAGGAAAATAAAAGAACTGCATGAAAAAGGCCAGCCAGTTCTTGTCGGTACTGTGTCCATCGAGAAAAACGAAGTTTTGTCTAAATTTTTAACCAAAGAAGGCATTCCGCATCAAGTTTTGAATGCCAAGAATCACGAACGCGAAGGCGAAATTATCGCCCAAGCCGGCATTCTTGCCGGTGTGACTATCGCCACCAACATGGCTGGCCGCGGCGTGGATATCAAGCTCGGCGGCAATCCTGCGCCCGAAGGTGCGTATGAAAAGGTCAAGGGCATGAGCGGACTTTTTGTCCTCGGCACCGAGCGGCACGAAGCTCGCCGCATTGACAATCAGCTTCGCGGCCGTTCAGGGCGACAGGGCGATCCCGGCGAGACGCAGTTTTTCGTCTCGCTCGAGGATTCACTCATGCGCGTTTTCGCAGGGGACACGGTCAAGAACATGATGACTCGTCTTGGTGTAGCCGAAGACCAGCCGATCGAGAATCGCCTCATTACGAAGTCACTCGAGAACGCCCAAAAGAAAATTGAAGGTTTCAATTTCGATTCGCGCAAAAATATTCTCGAATACGATGATGTTTTGAACCATCAACGGAAGATTGTCTATGAAAGGCGGCGGAAAATATTGACCGGCTCTGTAGATGATGTGGCGGCGAAGTTGGAGGAAATCGTCGCCGGTGTCACCACAAGCGGCACGAGTACCGGCGTGACAGATGAAACAGGGAACAATCCAGAAAAAGAAACCCTCGAAAAAATCATTGCCGAAAAAGTGATCCAGCTCGGCCGCGACCAGTTCTACGGCGTTATCCGGCAGATTTTGCTCCAGACTATTGATACCTTTTGGGTCGAGCATCTCGAAATCATGGACTATACCCGCGGCAGTGTGAACCTGCGTGCTTACGGCCAACGTGATCCGCTCGTCGAATACAAGCGTGAAGGCTTGCGTCTTTTCCGCGAAATGCAGGCGGCGGTCAACGGTCAGGTGGTCAAGCTCATTCCTCACATCGCCGCCACAGTCGCCGCCGCTGAAAGCCCCAAACTGCGCGAGACTCGCGCGGAAGCATTGGCTATCACCAGAGGGTCGGCAGGGCAGGCGGGTATAGCAGGAGGTGCGCTTGGTGGTACGCTCGGCGGAGGTATGGTCACTTCCGGCGGTTCCTCGGAAAATTCGGACAATTCAAATGCTGGCGGTGCCGCAGGCAATCGCCATCAGCGCAGGGCGGCGAAAAGGTTGAATAAATAATTTAGTAAATAATTGCGTATGGAGTTATCCCCACGAAATAAAATTTTGATAAAGTTTTTGTAATTTTTGCTATTGCTTTCCATTAATGCCGTTGTTAGTATTTGCTAATCTATGGAAACAAATATTGTCATTTATATCGGTATATATAAATTCATTGGTACCATTGGTACTCTCGTGGTTTTGACATGGTGGGCATCACACAGACTTACGAAAGTAGAGACAAAAGTGGATATGTTTGAGACGCGATTGACCGGTATGGAGGGAAGATTAGATGCTTCCTTTGGAAGTGGCTCGCCGTTGCGGTTATTGACAAAAGGCGAGACTATCCTCAATGAAAGCGGTTTGAAGAAATACATTGATGATAACAAAGCCAAGATGCTTTCCGATTGTCAATCAGGGAATACCATGACCAATCAATACGACATACAAGAAGCTGTCTTTAAATTCTTTGATGGGTATGATTTTGGAGATTTTGAATCTGCATTGAAATCTTCGGCTTTCAAATATGGCGTAACTTTGGAGACAATCCGAAGAATAGCCGGAATCTATTTCAGGGATATTTGCCTAGCTGATCATGGTTTTAAACCGGAAGATTTGGATACATAAATAGCAACATGGTAAAAAAGTTCAGTAAATAACTCACTGCTGGTTTTTTCGGTCGATAGACTACCATCGCTTCCCAACCCCAATAGACGAGAACGATATGCAGGATACTAGCACGGCGACAGGCATTCTCGTCGCTCTGATCCAAATATGGCGTCAAAGTCTGATACCATTCCATCTCCGGGAATTTACGGATTGATGCAAGATCGTCTCTTCCATTCCAGATAGGTGTGACAAACTCGTTCGGTCCACCCATGAATTTTCTCATACCATGGATATAGAACCCGTAGAGCCGGTCATTTCCCATTCCCATGTATCCGACTTTTTGACGGAAAAAAGGTGTAAGATCTTCGTCCGACACCCTCATGATTATATATCCAACCTGCCACTCGTGCTGTACCGCCCACAACCACGGAAATTCCCGTAAAATTCTTGAACTATTATTTGCATTGCGTTGAAGTTTGCTTCGGTCATCAACGCCGATCATCTTTCTTATTGTCTCTAACATACTAACCTCCTGGGCATTTGCCCTTTGACTCATCCGAGTCTGGTGATTTCAATGAGCACAGTAAATTGATGCCTTGAGACATCTACTTGCTAGACCAAAAGTACTATTTTTAATACATCTTGTCAATTATTACCGAGGTTATCCCCAGTCGACTCTAGTCGCACTAAGTCGAAAAGAGTAGTACAATGTCGAAATATGGCAGAAAATGCAATAAAAAGCGCTATAAAGACAACGCCGCAGAAAGGCGAAATTGAGCCTAGCCGTTGGTACACCCTTTACGAAATTGCCGAGGGCGGTCTTTTTCGTGGGCTTAAGGCGGCACAGTCAGTGCGACGCATCATCCTCGCGGATAAGAATAAGAAAAATATTCTTCAGACCATCGTGCAGGGCGACGCGAACGGCAGGCGTTACGGCATCAAGGGTGAGAACATTATTACTTTCTTAAAAGTCTGGGAAACGGGGGAATATCAGCTGTAATCGCGCTCAATTAATTCTAAAAATTTTCTAAAACAAAAAACACCATGGCATTCATTGACGAACTCACATTTCACATAAAGGCCGGCGACGGCGGAACGGGCGTAGAACGCTGGCGCCATGAGAAAGGCAAGGACAAAGCGGGTGCGGCTGGAGGCAATGGCGGCAAGGGCGGCGACGTCTATGTGCGTGCCATCCGCGATCTTGCTATCCTTGCCCGCTATCGCAATACGAAATCCTTCGAGTCAGAGCGCGGTGAAGCCGGCATGAGAAACAGTATGCACGGCAAGGACGGTAAAGATTTCATTATTGATTTGCCGATTGGCTCGGTGGTGACCGACTTGCGTACGGTGGAGCGTGGTGGTCCGGGGGGCGTGCGACCCGGTGAAGGCAGGAAATTTAGTCTTATCACCGAAGGCGAAACAGTGCGGATTTTGAAAGGCGGCAACGGCGGTCTCGGTAATGAACATTTCAAAGCTTCGACAAATGTCCGACCAATTGAGACGACACCCGGCAAAGCCGGCGAAGAAGGCGATTTTAAAATCGAGCTTGAGCTCGTGGCTGACGGTGGTTTCATCGGTTTGCCGAATGCCGGCAAGTCATCACTTCTCAATGCCCTTACGAACGCTGAAGCTAAAGTCGGCGCCTATCAATTCACCACCCTCGAGCCGAACCTCGGTGCTCTTTCCGGCGGCTATGTCCTCGCCGACATCCCCGGCCTTATTGAAGGCGCTTCGCAAGGCAAAGGTCTCGGTCACAAATTTCTCCGCCACGTCAAGCGGACGAAGATTCTTTTTCATTTGATTTCTCTCGAGAGTGGCAATGAAATAAGCGGGGAGAGTGTGAATGGAAAGAGTGTATCTGCCGTCAAACCAGCCGATCTCGTCAAAGCATACAAAACCGTTCGCTCCGAGCTCGAGCAGTATGGCCAGGGTCTCGAGGATAAAAAAGAGACGATTATTTTGACGAAAACAGATGCGGTAGACAAGAAAGTCATTGCCGCCGCAAAGAAAGCCCTGACCAAATTCAATAAAGACATTTTGACCATCAGCATCCTCGATGATGCTTCAATAAAGAAACTCGGCGATGAAATAGTCAAAAGGTTCCGAAAAAAGATTTAAAAAATAATTTTAAATATGAACGAAATTAATAAAATATGGAGTGGTGAGGGTTGGCAGGGTCGCTGGAATTTTGTCATGGTTGATTTGATTGAAAATATGGTTGAAACAAATCGGCCGCGGAAATATTGGAATGATTTCAAGAAAAATCTGCGAGCGAGGCCTCCGGGGGAGTGGAACTGGAAATTTCAACTGTCCGAAAAAATCGGACAGTTGAAATTAGAGGTAAAGGATGCCAAGAACACCAAGAATGCCAAGGACGGTAAGGCGCGGCTCGTAGACGTGGCTAATCTCGAAACGACGCTCGGCATTATCAAAGTACTTTCCATCAAAGCCATGCCTTCCTCTATCCGTGCCACCGCTTCCTGCAAAATCCACAATAACGGCGGTTACTATCACAATTATGTCATTAAAGAAGCTCAAAAACCCGGCCCAAAATTATCAATAAAATAAAACCATGAACACCATCAAAAAATTCATCCCCACCATCGGTCTCGAAATCCATGCTGAACTTGCCACTAAAAGCAAGATGTTCTGTTCATGTCCCAACAATCCCGACGAGGAGCGGCCAAATGTCAACATCTGTCCGATTTGCATGGGTCACCCAGGCACGTTGCCGGTGCTCAATAAAGAGGCCATCAAGCATGTCCTCAAAGTCGGCCTCGCCGTCGGTGGCAAGCTCGCCGATTTCACCGAATGGGATCGTAAGAACTATTTTTATCCCGATATTCCGAAAGGCTACCAAATCAGCCAGTACAAATATCCGCTCGTCGAGGGTGGAGCTATTGTGGTGGGGCCAGTCGGTACCGTTGGCATCCCGATCGCCATCACTCGCATCCATCTTGAAGAAGACACTGGCCAGTCTACTCACGACGCTTCTATGAAGAACGGCGTCGAAAAAAGCCTCCTCAACTTCAACCGTGCCGGCGTGCCCTTGATGGAGCTTGTGACCGAGCCTGTTATCCATGACGTCGCGACCGCCGTCGCTTTTGCCAAAGAACTTCAGCTTCTCCTGCGGATGCTCGGTGCGAGCGGAGCCAATATGGAAAAAGGTGAAATGCGCGTCGAGGCGAATGTTTCAGTGGCAAGTGAAGAAGACACCGCGGCGGGGAAGTTTGGCACCAAGACCGAGGTCAAAAACCTCAATTCATTCCGTGCTGTCGAGCGATCTATCGCGTACGAAATTGATCGACAATCCCGTATTCTTGAAAAGAATGCGGCCGGTCAGAGTGCTGAGAAAATTATCCAGGAAACCCGCGGCTGGGACGACAATGCCGGCAAGACATTTTCACAAAGGGCGAAAGAAAGTTCTCACGACTATCGTTACTTTCCGGATCCCGACATTCCAAAAATGAAATTGAGTGAACTGTCCGAATTTTCCGGAGAGACCCTTCGCGTCGAACTGCCCGAACTGCCGTGGACACTACGCACACGGCTCGTCAAAGATTTCACCATGACGGCGAAAGAAGCGGCCATGTTCGTCGAGTCGCCCGAGCTTCTCGATTATTTTAAAAAAGTCATGGCTGCGATTGTCGGCGTCACTGCACGTGGCGATACTGCCACACCGAAAATTGTCCGCGTTGCCATCAACTATCTTTTGAGCGACTACATCGGACTTTTGAAAAAAGAATTCGGCGAAGGAAAGTTAGGCGAAGAAAAATATATCGAACGAATCGATGTCGTTGTGCCGGAAAGTTTCGTCAAGCTCATCATGCTTGCCGCCGGCGGAAAAATAAATTCGCGCGGGACCAAAGACATCCTGGCTATACTTCTGAAAGAGGGGAAAGGTAAAAATAGGACAACTGACCCCGAGACGATCGCCGTCGAAAAAGGCCTCATCCAGAAAACGGGGAAGGAAGGCGAAAAAGAAATAGAAAATCTGAAAAATATGGTCGCCGAAATTATCGTCGCTCACCCGACCGTCATCACCGATTATAAAAAGGGCAAGACAGTGGCATTGCAATTCTTGATCGGTCAGGGTATGAAAGCTTCCCGCGGCTCCGCCAATCCGGAAATGTTACAAAAGCTTTTCATCGAAAATATCGCCACACTATAATCTATGAACTCACCGACTAAAAAAGATTTTGTATGTACATTGCAAGTCGCACTAAAGTATCGAGCACGACCTCGGTCTTCTGCCTGTCGTTGTGCTGGCTGTTGCAATGAAAGACGAAGGCGCCAGTCTGTGACTACGATCGTTATTTCAAAGCCTTCTTGATCTGCGACAGCATGCGCCATGCGCATTTGTAGGTCACCTCAAGATTTCGTTCTATGGTCTTGGCTGATACGTCACCATTCGAATTAGAGAAAAACAGTATGGCCTGGAACCACACAGTAAGAGGCGTAGAGGAATGATGGAATATCGTGCTGGCCGTCGGAGCTATCTGGTGACGACATTTATGGCAGTAGAATTGTTTGCGGCCTTTTACCGGGCGATATTCACCGCCGCAATCGCATCTCTTGGTATGGAGGGTGTTGAAGATAAATTCGAGGCAAGCTTTCTCGGTCGGGAAATCTCTCTTGAGACTGGGACCGCCGTATTTGTCATATTTATAGTATATACCTTATGATTTTGTTTTCAAGGGATACCTGTTGAAATAGTCAAAATACAGCCGAGATGAGTCATCTCGGTCAGGCGAGTCGACGAAAATCAAGCAATTATGCAGTCTCTGATGCAGGCATTGTAAATAGTGCAAATATTGAAAAACAAGATATTCAAACAGCGATATGTTCAGCAAGATACCAAGCCTTCAAGCCTTCAAGCCTTATTGACTTGTTGATTCAGTGCACTTTTTCTACATCAGAATAGACTACTTTTGAATGATGAAAATGAGCCATATTTTAGACAAAAAATCGTTTTCATTCTCATGTAGAAAAAGTCTATGAAAAGCGAAGAAAAAGTGTTAAAAATTGACGAAGTTTGATAGATTTTTTGATGGGAAGATCAACCTAAAATCATCATAATAAATTCACATAAATTAAATAGACTGTCAAATAATTCGAACGATATTTTTGCCTTATTTCCATCATTTTTCGACAGTATTTTTGCTAATAGTTTATCCACACCCATGCTTCACGAAGTTAAGCCATAATTTGATACAATATATGGCGTGAAAGACTCCGTTCTTTTAGATGGAAAAATATATATCTCGTCTAGACGAGCCGCCGAGATAAGCCATTATACAACCGACTATGTCGGACAGCTTTGCCGTTCTGGAAAAGTGGATTGTCGCATCGTGGGAAGGGCTTGGTTCGTGACGGAAGAGTCAGTTCTCGCACATCAGAAGTTGATGGCTAATTTTCTGACTAATGGTTTTAATCAGGCTACTAATTCTGGTCAGAAAAATGTTTCAATTCCTTCAATCCCTCCAGTTCCTACAACAGCTGTCATCCAGTCTCACGCCGCTGCAAAGATACAAAGCCATTTTTTCAAAACCGTGTCGGCCACGGTTTTTGCTGTTATGTCTCTCGCTGTGCTGGCTTCAGTTGTAAGACAAAGTGACCCTCAATTGGCTGACGCAGTGACTTCTGGCATAGGTGTTCCAGTATCTCAGGTTATGGGCAGATTTGTTACGCCAGCTATCGAGCCTATTACTTCGACTATCAGCAGTGCAATCAACAAGACTCCGATTGCCGCTGATTATTCCGTCGGATACGCTTCCGTGTCCGACGCTTTCGCTTATGGTTGGAATGGAATGATCGACGGTATTAGTTCCGGTATTTTAAATATTCTCAATTTGGGAACGATTCTCGGTGGTCAGACCTCTCCGATCCAATCTCCAATCCAGATTGCTTCAACAGGTAGCACTTCGACGATCATCTTCGATCGGACGACTGCAGGTGTGCCAGTTGTCACCAATAAAGTTACCAACAACGTGAAGACGTTCTATGTTAACGACCCTGCGGTCGCTATCACCCTATCGTCTTTGCAAAATCAGATCAACGCCGAGAAAAGTTTCTTGAGTACTCAAATTGACAGCCTCGCCGAAAATCTTGGCAGATCATCAGTCGTCGTTTCATCTGGTTCCAGTGGATCAAATTCTAGTCTTCCCCCCGCTCCGTCGTCGGCGTTCATGCTTTCCGATTCATCAGAGAATCCATACTGGGGCACTACCACGCCGGCTTTTACTTTGGGCGGATCAGTTACAGGCAACAATGAAAATTTGACCGGCTTGAATGAACTTTCAGCGACGCAAGTAGCGGCAACCCAAGTGACGACGACTGGCGTCATCGCTTCGACGTCGCTCTCTTTGCCCTATCTTGCCGGTTTCGGTTCGACCCAGTGTCTGCAAGTCGATACAAATGGCATTGTCTCCGTCACCGGTGCCGCCTGCGGTAGTGGCGGTGGTGGTGGGGTCAATGTCGTTTCCAATTCCGATGGTACGCTGACCATCAGTCCGACAACCGGTGCTGTCGTTGCTTCTCTCAATCTCGATCACGCAAACATTTGGATGGGAGTGCAAACCTTCACCGCGACTACGACGCTCGCGACGACTTCGGCTACGACGCTTTCGGTAAATTCGCTTTCGGTCTCTGCTACTACCACGACCGGCAATTTGTCTATCGGTTCTTTGAACGGTTTACTCTTCGGTACAAACGGTGTCGTTTCCGCTATTGCCACATCTTCAGTCTGTCCATCATGTATCACGGGCAATCAGACCATCACTTTATCGGGAGATATTTCTGGCTCCGGTACCACGTCGATCAATACCACTCTTGCCACGGTCAACTCCAACGTCGGTTCATTTGGTAATGCTACTTCAAGCGCCAACATCACCGTCGATGCCAAGGGAAGAATCACCGCCGCTTCAACTACCCTCATCACTCCCGCATTCTCCAGTATCACCAGCACTCCAACTTCTGCTCTCGGTTACGGTAT
>Ga0302319_10025409_pt1 | contig 10488 bp, 7 predicted proteins | sample Bog_T0_2_FD_203319 | JGI IMG/M metagenome (GOLD analysis project Ga0302319, IMG submission 203319) | Peat permafrost microbial communities from Stordalen Mire near Abisko, Sweden - Bog_T0_2 | ecosystem: Environmental > Terrestrial > Soil > Wetlands > Peat | place: Sweden: Abisko, Stordalen Mire... | reverse complement strand
AATCAGCAGCATGATTGTCCGCAGCCGGGGAAAGTTCATCGCTCACTTATGCTAGTTGAAGCCAAACGCAGGAGATGAGCACAATTGAACGCCCGGCACAGCTCTCAATCCCTGACGGCCGCGAAGTATTCCGCTACTTCGAGCCAGTTATCGACGCGCACGTAGCCGGTCGCGGCGAGGTTGTGAGGCGCGGTGTAGAGCAATCCCTGGCCTTCAAAGCGCTCGAGGTTGCGGGGCTGGTCGTCGATGAGGTAGTCGGCGCGGAGGATGGACTTGTTGCCGCAGAAGACGTAGTGCGCGGGCGGCACGAAGGGAAAATGCCGCTGCAGCCAGCGGTACTTGGGGCCCAGCGAATTGGGCACGGCCATGGCCTGGGTGGCGATGTAGATTTCAAAGCGCGCGGAGAGGCTCTCAAGGACCTGCTGCGCATCTGGAATGAGGGGCAGGTCTTCAAAAAAATCCTCTGCGTCGAGAAAGGCGCGGAGCTGCTGCTGGCGGTCGACCGGCGCAATCTCCCAAAGGCCTTTTCCGGCCAGGTCTTCAGGGGTGACGTCTTCGTCGAAGGCCTGGTTGTAGCGGCGGAGATGCTCGCCGAGGGTGTCGGCCATTACTTCATCCATATCGACACAGATGCGCCGCACGGGCCAGCTCCTGAGGACGGGATATCCCAATGAAAGGGTAGCAGGGCCGGAGCGGGAGGCTCTAAAGGTATTCTGTTGGGCGCAGGGGGCCGGTTTCATGAGCAATTCGGGCCACAAAATGTGCTTCGGAAGCATATTATGGTGAGCGAAGAGATTAGCGTTACAAATTAAAACGCTCAGGAATTACCGTGAAACGGAATCTTTCATTCGCAGTGAGCGCCCTGGCTGTCGGCCTGGGCATGGGAAGCATGGTTGGTTGCGGCGGCTCAGCATTTACATCCCAGCCACCACCCAATGGAGCGACAATCACCAGCTTTACGGCGAATCCGGCGACGATTACCGCGGGAGGGAGTTCAATCCTGACAGCCGACTTCTCCGGCGGGACAGGCGTGATTACGCCCGGCAACCTGGCTGTGACCAGCGGAACGCCGGTGAGCGTGAATCCGACGGCGACTACCACCTATACGCTGACGGTGACGCCGACCAGCGGTACGGCGGTGACGCAGACCGCGACGGTGACGGTGACGGCGGCCACGGGGCCGGTGATCACCAGCTTTACGGCGACCCCGGCGACGATCAGCGCGGGAGGAAGCTCCAGCCTGACGGCGGTTTTCTCCGGCGGCACGGGCGTGATTACGCCCGGCAGCCTGGCTGCGCCCAGCGGGACGCCGGTGAGCGTGAGCCCGACGGCGACTACCACCTATACGCTGACCGTGACTCCTGCCACCGGTGCGGCGGTGACGCAGACGGTGCAGGTGACGGTGACCGGGAGTTCCAATACGCCGGTGATCACGAGCTTTGTGGCCAATCCGGCGACGATTGCGCAAGGAGGCAGCGCCACTTTGACGGCGGTTTTCTCGGGCGGCACGGGCGTGATTACGCCCTACAATATCGCCGTTACGAGCGGGTCGCCGATTACGGTGAGCCCCACCGCGACCACGGCCTATACCCTCACCGTGACTCCTACGAGCGGGACGGCGGTGACCCAGATGGCGACCGTGACGGTGGTTCCTACGCCGACGATCAACAGTTTTGGAGCGAATCCGGCAACCATCGCCATTGGGAGCAGCGCCACTCTGTTGGCTGCTTTCTCGGGCGGCACGGGCGTGATTACGCCGGGAAATCTGGCTATCAACAATCAGGTACCTGTTGCCGTAAGTCCAACTGCTACAACCACCTATACGCTGACGGTGACTCCTTCGGTGGGTACGGGAGTGACCGCGACCGCGACGATTACGGTGGTTCCATTGCCGACCATTGCCAGCTTTGTGGCGAATCCGGTAACGATCAATGCGGGAGGAAGCTCCGACCTGACGGCCGTGTTTGCCAATGGCACGGGCATGATCACGCCGGGCAACCTGACTGCGACCAGCGGAAACCCGGTGAGCGTGAGCCCAACGACGTCCACGATTTATACGTTGACTGTGACTCCACCTGCGGGGACGGCGATCACGCAGACGGTTTCAGTGGGTGTGACCAACACGATCACGGTGGACCTGGCGAGCACGGGGCCGGCCACGACGGACAAGATTTTGGGAATGAACCTGGCGGCGTGGTATGACGTGGTCGACAACGCGACGGCTATTAATACCGCGTTCAGCGCTGCGGGCATCAAGTCGCTTCGCTGGCCGGGCGGGTCGTGGTCCGACGCATATAACTGGGAGAACAACTGGGAGTGCGGTCAATCGTACAACCAGGCCAATTCAAACGATGATTTCTTGGATGTCGTCAATAAACTCGTGATTCCGGGAGGGTTGGACCTGGCGCTCACGGCGGATTATGGCACCGGCAAGGGTTGCGCCGGATTCGGCGACCCGACCGAGGCTGCCAGCTGGGCGGCTAAAGCGCTAACCTATGGCGTAACTGTGAGCCACATGACGGTGGGCAACGAGGAATATGGAAGCTGGGAGGTGGACAACCATCCGCTTCAGCACGACCCGACAACCTATGCCGCCGCGACAGCCGGACCCAACGGTTACTATGCCTTGATCAAGGCGGCCAGCCCGAATACGCTGGTGGGCGTGTCGGCGAACCCCGGCAACTCTCCGGCGTGGGATCCGATCGTGCTCGCCAATGCCCCGTATGATTTTGTGGAATACCACTACTATCCGCAGTATCAAGACGTGACCAGCGATACGTACCTGGTGTGGCAGGCGGCGCAGGGTCTGACCACGAACATCAACACTATCAGGCAGGAGCTGCCGGCCGCCAAAGCCGGCACGCCGATTTATGTGGGCGAGATGGGCGGAAACAGCGCCAATCCCGGCACGCAGAGCTGGTCGATCACGCAGGGCTTGTATGCCGGCCAGATGCTGGGCGAGATGATGAACGATGGAGTTTCGCGCGCGACCTGGTGGATCGGATTCGGGAACTGTTTCGGAGCCGGCAATAACAGCCCGTTGTTGTACGGTTGGCAGGATTGGGGAGCCCTCAGCGTCTTCTCCGATGGGCCGGCCTATGATCCGGAATGTCCTGGCGCTGGCCCCATCGGGACGATGTCTCCGACGGCGCGGGCGTTCCAGTTGTTCAGCAACGTGGCAGTAGACGGCGAAAACGTGCTGACTGCCACGGTAGCCGGCGACACCTACGACGTGCGCGCCTATGCGGCAACCCATAGCGGCGGGACGGCACTGGTGCTGTTTAACCTGAATGAAACCGTGAGCGAGCCGGTGAGCGTCACGCTTTCAGGGCAGACCACGGCGACGAGCGTGACCGTGATTACCTACAGCAAGGCGATCTACGACTTTTCGCAGAGCGATGTGTGGGATCCGCCCACTACGACCCCGATCACCCCTACAACGCTTCCATTGTCTCTGTCGCTCGATCCGTGGAGCATGAACGTGGTGATCATTCACTAGTGTCTAGGCCGTATGATTTGGTAATTGCCCTTGGACGAGCGCGGGGGGGCCCGCCCGCGCTACAGCCGGCAGGAGACCGGCGTTACATTCCGGCGATACCGCAATCATTCGGTCACGGTTCCAGGCGGGAGACTGATTTCGGTTGGAGCGATTTCCGGAAAGACAATCATGGACGTACTAAAGCGGCTCTTTGAGCAGCATTTCAAGATGCCGGCCGAACACGCGCACCCGCTTCAGGGGCAGCTTGGCGGCTCGGGGCGCGCTATCGTCCGTCTGGCCGGCGGGGGGTTCAGCGCCATCGGCATTCTGTATTCCGTACGCGAGGAAAATGTCGCATTTCTTGAATTTTCAAGGCATTTTCGGCGCCATGGTTTGCCCGTTCCGGAGATTTATGCGGAGGATTTGAGCCAGGGCGCGTACCTTGAAGAAGACCTGGGCGACACCACGCTCTACCAGTTTCTGAGCGAGAATCGCAGCGGCGAGAGCGTCGCCAAGCAGGCTCAAGAAGCGTATCGCAAAGTGGTGGCGGCATTGCCTCGTTTTCAGGTTGAGGCGGGCCGCGATTTGAATTACAAGGTGTGCTATCCACGGGCAAGCTTCGATCGGCAGTCGATCGCGTGGGATCTGAATTACTTCAAATATTATTTTCTGCGGCTGGCCGGCATACCGTTCAACGAGCAGGCGCTGGAGCAGGATTTTGGGCGCTTGACGAAGTTTCTGCTGGGCGCCAGCCACGATTATTTTCTTTACCGGGATTTTCAATCGCGCAATATCATGCTGCGCGACGGGCAGCCGTTTTTTCTGGACTACCAGGGCGGGCGCAGAGGCGCGCTGCAATACGACATAGCGTCTCTGCTTTACGATGGCAAGGCCGACCTGCCGCCGGAGTTGCGCCAGGAACTGCTCGACTATTATCTCGACTGCCTGGCGGGTTATATCAAGCTCGATCGCGATGCGTTCATGGAGCACTACTACGCGTTTGTCTACGTTCGCATCCTGCAGGCACTGGGCGCATACGGTTTCAGGGGATTTTATGAGCGCAAGGCGCATTTTCTGCAGAGCGTGCCGTATGCGCTCGAGAACCTGCGCTGGCTCGCCAGCCATGTGAGGCTGCCGATTGCGCTGCCGGCGCTGCTTGAGGCTCTCAACAGCATGCCGGCATCAGAGAAGCTGCAGGGCCTGGCTTCTTCGGCAGCGGGATTGACGGTGCGGATATTCAGCTTCTCCTTTCACCGGCAGATGCCCGCCGATCAAACAGGCAACGGGGGCGGATTTGTGTTCGACGCCCGCAGTCTTCCCAATCCGGGGCGCGAAGAACAATTCCGGACGCTTACCGGCAAGGACGCGGCGGTGGTCGATTACCTCACTCAGCAGGAGAGCGTGCACCAGTATCTGGCCAGCGTTCAGTCGCTGGTGGATACCAGCGTGAGCGGCTATCAGCGCCGCGGATTCAAAGACCTCATGGTCTCGTTCGGCTGCACCGGCGGCCAGCACCGCTCTGTGTACCTGGCCGAGCAGTTGGCAAAACACTTGCGGGCGGGCAGCGGGGTGGAAGTGGTGGTCCGGCATGTGGAGCTCGAGAAGATGGAACGGGAGAAGCCACGCAAATGAAGGCCATGGTACTGGCTGCCGGCCTGGGCACGCGCCTGCGTCCGCTCACCAACGACCGCCCCAAGGCGCTGGTCACCGTGGCCGGCCGCACGCTGCTGGAGATCGTTCTCGATCGGCTGCGCGGCTTTGGCGTGGGGGAGGCGATCGTCAACGCGCACCATCACGCAGACATGATTGTCGAATACCTCGAAGCCAACCACAACTTCGGCATGCGCATTGAGGTCTCACGCGAGGAGGAGTTGCTTGACACCGGCGGCGGCCTGAAAAAAGCTGCCTGGTTCTTTCTTGATAGCGCCGAGCCTTTCATTCTGCATAATGTGGATGTGATCAGCAGCATCGATCTCGGAAGCATGATGCGCTTTCACGCGCAACAGGAGGCTCTGGCTACGCTGGCGGTTCAGGATCGGGAGACTTCGCGGTACTTGCTGTTTGACGAGCAAGGGAGCCTGTGCGGCCGGCGAGCCGGGCGTGAGGGAAAAGCTGAATTGGCGCGGCCCGCGCAGCAAGTGCGGGCGCTGGCATTTTCCGGCATCCACGTGATTTCTCCGCAGATTTTTTCGAAGATGGAAGAGGGCGGCGCTTTTTCAATCATTGACGCTTATCTGCGTCTCGCGCCACAGGGAGAAAAGATTGCCGCCTTTGGCGCGGATGAATGGTATTGGCGCGATCTGGGCCGGCCGGAGAATGTGATGGCGGCCGCCTTGGATATGGCGAAGGGAATGTGACGCGTGCGTGGCCTGGAATTACGCGCCGGCGTGGCCTGATTTGCGGGGAGCGCGGCCGGCGCCGGGGATGGGTTCGGGTTGAGGAACTTTGGGCGCGGGCGCCATGGCGGGATCCCAGTAAAGAAGGCGGCTGCAACTATCGCAGGTGAGCAATTCGCCCTCGCGAAGCTGGTTCCAGACCTGGGGCCGGACGCCCATGCGGCAACCGGTGCACTGCTGGTTGTCGGCTCGGGCGATGCCGGTGCCGCGAGAGCCGGCGAGGCGGTCGAAGTGGGCCAGCCGGTCGGGCTCGATTTCGGAACGAAGGGATTCGCGGCCGGCGTTGAGCGCCGCAAGCTGGGCGGCTAGTTCCTTTTGCCGCAGGGCAGTGCGTGCGCGTGTTTTTTCAAGGGCAGCGGACAGGGCTTCGACCAGGGCGCGGGCTTCGGCGAGCGTGGATTCCAGCGCCTCAGTGCGCTCGAGGCTGGAGAATTCTTCGTTTTCCAGACGCTCGATCTCGACGGCGGCGAAGTGGATTTCGTGCTCGACGGCGTCGGCCTGGACGGCGTTCTTGACCGAGTCGTGCTGGGCGCGGAAGCGCGCGGCCTTTTGGCGATGGGCTTCGATTTCGCGGTCCAGGCGAGTGCGGAGCGAGTCTTCGCGGCTCAGCGCCGCGGAGGCGTCGGCGGATTGACGCTCGGCGGCGGCCAGGGCGGCCTTGGCGGTTGCCAGTTCGGCGGGCAGGGCTCGCGTCTCCTGGGTGAGGCGGGCGCGGTCCAGTTCGACGGCCTGAAGCTTTACGAGGTTTTCAATCAGCACTTGCATCTGTGGTAAGAAGTCTACGTCATTTGGCATGTACTCAGAAAATGGGGAAGGCAGCGGGGCGCGGAATTGGGATGAGGAAATGCGGACCCCTGGGCCATGCCAAGGTTGAAAGTTTGGGTATGAGCAGGGGTCGCGGGCTGCGAGAATGGTTGACAGGCAAATGGTTGGCGGATTGGGGGTGGGCGTGAGCAGGATGGAGGGTTCGTTCTGGCACAGGCACAGGGGCCTGAAGTGGATACTGGGCCTGCTGCTGGCGTTGTTTGTGGTGCTCGGCGTGGTGGTCACGGTCACGCTGCACCGTGCTGAGCCGATGTTGCGGGCGCGGATTGTGGCGGAGTTGGAAAGGCATTTTCACGCGCGGGTGGAGCTGGACAGCTTTCATGTTTCGGTGGCCAGCGGGTTGTGGGCCGAGGGCAAGGGGCTGCGCATCTGGCCTCCCGCCGAGGTGCATGGGGTGACGGTGCCGGCGGCGGCGGGACACATTGAGCCGCTGATCCAGATTGCGGAGTTCCGGTTTCACGCGCCGCTGCGCTACTGGCCGGGAAAGCCGATTCATATTTCAGTGGTGGAGTTGAAGGGGCTCCTGGTTGACATACCGCCGAAGTCGCGGTTCACGCATGCGCCGGAGACGCAAGGCTCCGACGGCGACACCGGCAAGCCGAAGGGCAGCAAGGCGCTGCTGCAGTTCGAAGTGGGCAGCATCGTCTGCACCGGCGCTCATTTAACGCTGGAGACCAGCAAGCCGGGTAAGCTGCCGACGGAGTTTGGCATTTCCAGCCTGAAGCTAACGGACCTCACCGCGAACGGAAAGATGAAATACGATGCGCAGTTGAGCATTCCCCGGCCGGCGGGAACGGTGCTGACCGCGGGGAGCTTTGGGCCGTGGGTTACGGAAGATCCCGGCGAAAGCGCAGTTACGGGGGAATACAAGCTCGAACACGCCGACCTGGGCGTCTTCAAAGGGATTGCGGGGATTCTGAACTCGATCGGGACGTACGAAGGCACGTTGCGGGACCTTACGACGGATGGCGTGACGGATACGCCCGACTTCAGGCTGACGAGTTTTGGCAGTCCGCTCGAGCTGAAAACGCGGTTTCACGCCAAAGTGGACGGGACCGACGGCGACACGTGGCTGGATCCGGTGGATGCGACGCTGGGGCAGTCGCATTTTACGGTGCAGGGTGAGGTTGTGCGGGTGCTGGAGAGCGAGGACGAGAAAAGCGGGACGGCGCCACGCCTGAAAGGCCACGATATTTCGCTGAAGGTGAACGTGGATCGGGGACGGATGGAGGATTTCATGCGTCTGACGAGCAAGTCGGGGACGCCGCAGCTGACCGGAACGCTGACCACGAAGACGTCGCTGGAGATTCCGCCGGGCAAAGAGCCGGTGCATCATCGCATCCGCCTGAAAGGCAGTTTTGTGCTGGACGGGGCGCAGTTTGCGAGCGCGAAGATTCAGAGCCGAATTGCGGACCTGAGCCTGCGCGGGCAGGGAAAGCCCGCGGATGCCAAGAACGGCAGCGCTGGCGCGAATGTGCGTTCAACGATGCAGAGCGATTTCAAGATGGAGGGCGGGGTGATTACGCTGCCGAATCTGAAGTACACCGTGCCGGGCGCGGATATCGAGTTGAAGGGCACTTACGGCGTAGAGAGCGGTGCGCTGAATTTTGACGGGACGGCGAAGATGCAGGCGACGGTGTCGGCGATGGTGGGGGGTTGGAAGGGACTGCTGCTGAAGCCGGCGGACCGGTTCTTCAAGAAGGATGGAGCGGGGACCGAGGTGCCGATTCACATCGACGGAACGCGCCAGGATCCGCATTTCAAGATCGATTTCGGCCGGATGAAGAAGACGCCTGCGCAACGGCCGGGCGAAACGCAATAGAGGTGGTGTGATAGCTTGGCTGGAGTTGAAAAGTTAGCGGAGTTACCGGGTACGAAAGAATAGAAAGAGGAAAACGTAATGCAGTCGGCGGACCGAATGCCAAGGATGATGGGGAGTTGCGCAATGGTGCTGTTGATGAGCGCGGCGGCGCTGGCGGCGGGAGGGCAGAGCGTACCCGCCAAGACAAAAACGGAAGCCAGGAGCGCGAGTCAACTGTACGAGGCGAACTGGTGGAAGAACGCAGTCATTTATGAGATTTATCCACGCAGCTTTCAGGACACGAACGGGGACGGGATTGGGGACCTGAAGGGCATTACGGAACGGCTGGACTACCTGAAGGAGCTGGGCGTGGATGCGATCTGGCTGACCCCGGTGTATCCCTCGCCGCAGGTGGACTTCGGCTACGACATCTCCGATTACCGGTCCATCGATCCGCAATACGGCACCATGGAGGACTTTGACCGGCTGGTCGATGAAGCGTCGAAGCGCCACATCCGCGTGATGATGGACATGGTGATGAACCACACCTCCGATAAGCATCGCTGGTTTCTGGAGTCGCGTTCGTCCAAAGACAATCCTTACCGGGACTGGTATGTGTGGAGAGACGGCAAGGGCCAGACGGCGAGCAGCAAGGGTGAGCCGCCGAACAACTGGCAGTCGTACTTCGGTCATTCGGCGTGGCAGTGGGACGCGAAGACGCGCCAGTACTACTATCACAAGTTCTATATTCAGCAGCCGGATTTGAACTGGTACAACCCGAAGGTGCACGAGGCGTTCAAGGACATCGTCGCATTCTGGCTGCAGCGGGGCGTGGGCGGCTTCCGGTTTGACGCGATCACAACGCTCTACGAGGATCCGCAGTTGCGGGACGAGGGCGTGGTGAAGGACAAGAACGGCAAACCGGTCATCAATGCCTACGGAGACCCGCAACTGGACGATTCATGGACCAACAACCAGCCGGGTGTGCATGAAGTGGTTGGAGAAATGCGCGCCGAGGCGGACAAGTTCAATTACGATGCGTTTCCGGGCACGCGGGTGCTGATCGGCGAGACCTATCTGCCCAACGTTGGCGAGCTGGCCAAGATGTACGGGACCGCGGAAAAGCCGGAGTTTCAACTGCCGATGGACACGCAGGTGGGATTCATCGACAAGCTGGACGTGGCGGAGTTCCGTTCCCGGCTGGCCGACGCGGAGACCGGGATCAACGGCAACATACCGCTGCTGCTCTTTGACAACCACGACAATGCCCGGCTGGACAAGCGTTATGGCGACGGGGTGCACGACACGGACATTCAGCGCGCGATCTCGACCATTCTTTTCGCCAGCCGGGGCGCGGCGCTGTTCTATTACGGCGACGAAATCGGGATGAAGACCACCCCGCCCACGCGCAAAAAGGACGTGAAGGATCCCATCGGCATCACCGGCTGGCCCAAGGAAAAGGGCCGGGACGGTGAGCGCACGCCGATGCAGTGGACTGCGGAGCCGAATGCTGGGTTCACCACCGGCACGCCGTGGCTGCCGGTGCCGCCCAGCGCGGCAATCATCAACGTGGAAGCCGAGAAGGGCGATCTCAACTCGCTGTTCAACTGGTACCGCAGCCTGATCCGGCTGAAGAAGACGGTGCCCGCGTTTGAGCACGGCGCCGACGTGATGCTGGACCAGGAGAATACGAATGTGCTGAGCTGGATGCGGCAGGCGCCGGGGGCTCCGCAAGTGGTAGTGAGCGTGAACTTCACGGCCCAGCCGCAGATAGTGAACCTGGTATCGGGCGGCGCGGGCCTGAAAGCGGGAAACCTCCACACGCTGCTCAAGTCGCCGGGCGGAACCGATCCCAAATCGCCTGACCAGATTGAGTTAGGGCCTTTTGGCGTGTATATCGGAGAATTGAAGTAGCGAAGCAGCGAATTGCGGATGCCGGACACTTAACCTCCCTGCTCCGGCTTCCGTCTAAACACATCAAGGGGTAG
>Ga0302319_10025408_pt1 | contig 10488 bp, 7 predicted proteins | sample Bog_T0_2_FD_203319 | JGI IMG/M metagenome (GOLD analysis project Ga0302319, IMG submission 203319) | Peat permafrost microbial communities from Stordalen Mire near Abisko, Sweden - Bog_T0_2 | ecosystem: Environmental > Terrestrial > Soil > Wetlands > Peat | place: Sweden: Abisko, Stordalen Mire... | reverse complement strand
GGCGAAATCGGCGTTGGCCTGCACGAAACTCGGGGCGGGATGAATTGCGGCCGCGGCGAGCCGCACCTCGCGCTGGAGAATCGTCGGCAGCTGCAGGAAAAGGAGGAATCCCCACCAGAAAATCATTGCTGCCCACGGCAGGAAGAACCAGCGGGTGATCGGTGGCAGAATGCCGTGCCGCGCGCGGTTGAGCGCCTCGCTCCCGAGCATTCCCGCGAGCAGGATGGCGGGCGGCGAAATGCTGATCAGGTTGCTTTCCGCCGACCGGCCCATGTAGTAGCTGAACATCCCGACGCCCAGGAGCGAGAGGAACAGGACGACGCGTCCCTTCCACGGCAGCCGGCGCCGCAGGTGGGCCAGCATCGAAACCACGAGGCCCGTGATGAAGATCAGCACGAACGCCATCCACGCGCTCGGCACGATCATGACGACGCAGAAGTAGCCGGTCTTCACGACCATCGACTGGAAATAGAAGAGCAGGCCCAGGTTCGGCGCCTCGCCTGAGGCAAGCCGGAGGTAGAGAAAGAACGACGCCCACGCGGCGGCGAGCAGCACGACCTGCGCGGCAAGATGCGCCAGTGCGCGAATCCACGCGCGGTCGGCGGCATCGCCCGCGAGCAGCGTCAGCGTCCACGCGAACCAGAGCACGAGGCCGGTGTCGAGGTTCCAGACAGACGCGATCGCCGCCAGCGCCGAGATGATCCAGAAAAGTCCCGGCGCTGGCCGGCGCAGATACGAGATGGCGAGCAGCAGGCCGAGCGACGGAAATAGGGTGCGCGGCGTGCCGTAGCAATAATTCGGTGGCACCGAGGAAATATAGGTCACGCCAAGAATGCCCGCGGCGCAGATCGCCAGCGCGATGGGATCGCGGATGAGCCGGAATGCGGCCAGCAGCCAGAAGCCGATACCGAGCAAAGTCGGCATGGCCAGCGCGACGAGCGGGACGGCCATCGTACGCGGGAACAGGCGCAGGATGGGCGCGAGCATCTCGCCATAACCGCCGTAAATGTGCGGAAAATGAATAAGAAGATGGTGGCCGTCGACCGACTGGCTGAGAGCGTCCATCATCGCGTTGAGGTGATAGGTGAACGCCGTGTCGTCGGTGACCTGCGACGGCGCGTAGAACTCAACCGGCGCGCAGAGCAACGCCAGGACCACGATCACCCCCGCCACGCCGCGCCGCGGCAGCCCGGCCAGCGCGACGAAGCAGAACACGACGGCCAGGAGAAAACACCCGATCCATTCCCACGCCGGCGCGGGCGGCGGATACGGCAGCGGACAAAGGAGCCAGCGCGGCACCAGCCAGAGCGGCGGATTCGGGTAATAGAAAACGGGCCGGATGCATGCCGCAAAAAAGAGGAAATGCAGCGCCAGCCCCGCGTGCACCGCGCTTCGCACGCCGATCCCGGAGAGACTGGCGAGGACGCGTCGGACGATCCAGATGGCAACGAAAATCAGGAACGGTGCCGCGACGACGCAGGCCTGGAAGGCGGCTGTCTTTCCCGGCTGATATGGATAAAGGAAGCCGTCGAGGACGGCGAAGCGCGCGATGAATGCGGCGTCGTGCGGGATGGGCGGGATTGAGTACCAGCAAATCGCGGCAATGACGGCGAAACCGCAACCGCACAGGGCGGTGGTCCCGACGACCAGCGCGAGGCGTTCCAGCGGACGGCGTTCGGCTTGAGGCAACGTCATCTCCGCCAAGAGCGTAGCCAGTTATCAACTGATGGTCTACGCCGATGGAGCGTCAGCGGGCACCGGCCTTCGCAATTTCTTCCGCCGAGAGCGCCCGCGTCCAAATCCTAAGATCGTCGATGTCGCCCACGAAAAAGCCGGGCGTGTCCGAAGCGGGAGGATCGCCGCCCCAGGCTTCGCGGCCGATGATGAGGGGCTGGTCGTTTTGCGCTCGAGCATCGGCGTCCTGTTTATTCACCGCAAGCCTGCCATCAAGGTAGAGCTTCACTCCCTCGCCCTGCTTCGCAACGACCGTCACCCGCGTCCACTTGCCGATTTGCAGCACGGACGGCCCGACAAAATTGAAGCGCCAGCTCCCTTCGGACGAGCACGCCTCGAAGCTGATCGCGCTGCCCACCTGCGCGATCACCATCGGACAAGGGGAGCTGTCGATGCGCTTGGCGATCAGACCGCGGCGTCCAGAAGCAGTCGCGGGCTTCACCCAAAAATCGACGGTGATTTCCGGCGCATCGAACAGCGCGGGCTCGCCGACTTGCAGATACCCCGTGCCTTCAAACTTCGCGGCGCCACCGGTGTGCCCTTGAGAATCAAGACTCACGCCGCCGTTGATCGTCGCGGTCAAATGGTTGCCGGAATCGTCCACGAATCGGTCGTTGGACAGCGAGTCGAAATGGTAAACGGCGATCGGCTCGGGCCGGCCGACGAACTGCTTGAGGCGGCCGAGCATCGCCAGCCACTCGCTCGCCTCGTCCACCACCTCGCTGGTGACGTGGCTGAACCGGTTGCCCGTTATCAGGACACGCTCGCACGATTTGCTCGCGAAGATTCCGAGGTCCGAATCGCTCATGCTGTTTTTCTCGACAAGAGCGTCGGAAACGGTCTCGAGGCGGATCGTCGCATTGTCGCGCAGCTCGTTGTTACGGAGCACGCAGCCTTGGTTCATCCCCAGCTCGCCGCCCATCAGCCGCAGGAGGCTGTCAGTGGCGCTCGTCCAGTGATAATAATTTTCACTGAGCTGGTTCCCCAGGAACTGACAGCGCAGGCAGGGCTGAATTCCGTAGTAGTTGAGACCCATCGCCTGGAATCCCTGCATGCGGACGCCGACGTTGGCCGCGACGATATTCTCGATGCCGGTGCCATAGAACTGAACGGAGCCGGAATCGGTGAAGTGATTTCCGACGAGCATGTAATGGCCCTGATACTGGGTGATCGTGAGTTCGGACGTGGCATCAAGAGGCTCGTCGAAAGGTTGATCGAGCGTCAGCTCGGTCCCATTGTATTTTGCCACGCGGCGAACCTGGCCGGCGCCGTGGCCATTCAGGACGAAGACGCCGGCGCCGGTCCAGTCGCTGTCCCATTTTGGCGTCCCGGCCAGGGACACGTGGACGCCATCGCAGGCCGTGATGTTTCCTGCATACGCCCCTCCCCCGGCATCACTCGTCATCGACTCGCGGTCCCAGCCATTCATCTGGCTGATGGTGTTGGCGGAATAGAAAACGTTTTGCGAATACTTGGAGCCGTCGAGGCAATTGAGTCCGCCTCCCGTGCTCATGAGATCGGCGCCCTGAAGCTGGTTCCGCTCGAAGATGAGGCCGTCGGAACCCGAGATGCAGCACCAGCCGAAGCGGCCGTTGTATAAATGGTTGTCGTGCACCCAGCCCCCGCGAATGCGGCTCAGGTAGAGGGACCGGCCGCTTCCATAGATATCGCATTCGCCAATCTCCACGTCGGAACCACCGACCCGGATCGAATCCCCGCTGCCATCCATCTTCTGCGCCTCGACGAAGCGCCGATTGATTTCTTCCGGTGTGAGATGGCCTCGAAAATCGTCGGCGCGTATCCGCACGTGCCAAAACCGGACGTGGCCGCTGTCGGGCTGGTCGCCCAAGTCGCCGACAAGGATGTTGCGATGGTTGCCGGCGTAGAGGGTAAGTTCCTGAACGGAAAAGTGATTCGTGCCCCGAATCATGACGTCGAGCGGCTTCGCCGCGTCGGGCCAGAACAGGCATGACGCATCCTCGCTTTCTCCACGCAAAACGGTGAAGCGCGGGATCGTGAGCGGACCCGTTGCCTGATAGCGCCCGCGCGGCAGCAGCACGACGCCGCCGCCCGCCGACCCGGCCTTGTCGAGAGCGGCCTGGATCGCAGACGTGTCATCGCGCAGGCCCGACCCGTCGGCGCCGAAATCGTGGACGTTATAGATGGTCGCCGGCCATTCGGGACGGGTGCCAACGTGCAGCTTCAACGCCGCGCTCCAGGCCACGTCACCGCCCGCTCCGTTGTGCAGAGAGATGTCGTAATCACCGTCGGGCAGATCTCCCGGCAGTTCCGCGCGGGCCGACCAGGTATCCGCTTCAACATGGAGCGCAACCGTGCGCGGGCCGCGTAGCAAGAGTGTCGGCGCGAGGCCCGGAACCTTCGAGGGGCCGGGCGGTCCAAGATTGCGCCCGAAAAGCCTGACCCAACCGCCTGGACTCGCATCCATGCCGAGATCGCCTTGCACCCAATGCACAACGGGGCGATTCGCAAATCCGGAGATCGTGCCGGAGGAAGTCGTGATTCGATACGCGAACACGCCCGGCCTTAAGTTGTCGGGAATCGTAAATTTCAGCGATTGATCGGCCGGCTGGCTGATCGTGGCCGAGACCGCGCTGCTCCAGTTCACCGGGCTGTCGACCGGCTGGCTCGCGGCGCCATCGGGTAGCCGCATCACGTCGATTTTGGGCTGATCGCCCAGGTTACTGCCCGTCACCAGCACCGTTTCGCCGGGCGCCACGGGATCGCTGGCCCAAAAGATCACCGGAGGATGGCCCGATGGCGCGGGCGAGGCCAAGGCCGCCAGGCCGGTGAATGCCGCCCAAAACCCGATCAAAATCCTGATCACCATGGAATCGGGCTGAAGTGTCATGCGTAAGTCCCGATGTTGGCCGCCCATTACTTTAAACCCGAGACCTGCTCCAAAATCGCGAATACCATAATTCATTTAGAGCTTCTTTCTTGTCGGTCGCCACCGGTTCCGGTTGAATCGCCTTCCCTCTTTCCCATTTTTTATCGCCATGAACATCCACGAGTACCAAGCCAAGGAATTGATGACCAAATTCGGCGTCGCGAACCCGCCCGGCGGCGTCGCGTCGACCGCTGAGGAGGCCGTCAAGGTGGCTCGCTCGCTGAACACGAAGGAGCTGGTGGTCAAGGCGCAGATCCACGCCGGCGGCCGCGGCAAGGGCACGTTTACCAACGGCTTCAAGGGCGGCGTCAAGCTTTGCACCACGCCGGAAGAGGCGGGCGAACTCGCCGGCAAGATGCTCGGGCAGACGCTCGTCACCGCGCAAACGGGCGAGGCCGGCAAGCTGGTGAGCAAGGTGCTCGTCGCGCAGTCGAAGGACATCGCGCGGGAACTCTACTTCGCCATCGTGCTCGACCGCGAGGCCCAGGCGCCGGTGGTCATCGCCAGCAAGCGCGGCGGCGTGAACATCGAGGAGGTTGCCGAGCACCATCCCGAGGACATCACGCGCCTGCGCATCGATCCGGCGCTGGGCATCCAGCCCTACGAGGCGCGCAAGCTCGCGGCGGTGCTCGACCTCGAGGGCGACCTGCTCAAACCGGCGGTGAAGATTTTCACCGCTCTCTATAAGTGTTTCATCGAGACCGATTGCTCGCTCGTCGAGGTAAACCCGCTCGTCGTGACCAAGGGCGGCGAGGTCATGGCGCTCGACGCCAAGTTCAACTTCGACGACAACGCGATGTTCCGCCACCCCGACATCCTCGCCTACCGCGACATCACCGAGGAGGATCCGCGCGAGGTCGAGGCCAGCAAGTTCGGCCTGAATTACATCGGCCTCGACGGCAACATCGCCTGCCTGGTCAACGGCGCGGGCCTTGCCATGGGCACGATGGACATCATCCAGTACGCGGGCGGCAAGCCGGCAAACTTCCTCGACGTGGGCGGCGGGGCCAACGAGCAGCAGGTCACCGAGGCGTTCAAGATCCTCGTCGCGGACAAGAACGTGAAGGCGATCCTGGTCAACATTTTTGGCGGCATCATGAAGTGCGACACGATCGCACAGGGCATCATCAACGCAGTGAAGGCCGTCTCGCTGCCGGTGCCGCTGGTCGTGCGCCTCGAGGGCACGAACGTCGCCGCCGGCAAAAAGCTGCTCCAGGAATCCAACCTGCCGATCATTGCCGCCGATGACCTCGCCGACGCCGCGAAGAAGGTCGTGGCCGCAACAAGGAAATAAGCCGCGCTTCCTAATCCTTTCCAACCCACTCGTACAACCAGAGGCAAAAACATGATCCAGGCAACCCAGGATATGGCCACGCGTACATGGACGGCCAAGGACCTTTCCGATTTCGTCGCGAACTCGATCGACTCGGCGCAAAAAGGCACCGACCCGTTCCTGCATTTGGTTTTGCGCAACGTCTTCCCCGAGGATATCTACACCTCGATGGTGAAGGCGATGCCGGTGTACGAGGACTACCGCCCGATGCACGGCCGCAGCAAGGCGCAGAACACGCAGGGCAACTCGACCCGCGTGAAGATCGATCTCTTTCCCGAGTACATCCGCCACCTGCCCAAGGGCAAGCGCGAGATCTGGGGCATCGTGGGCCGGGCGCTTTGCTCGAAGACGGTGCAGAATGCCTTCATCCGCGCACTGGCGCCGGAGCTGGAAAAGCGCTTCGGCGCGGGCTACGCAAGCACCGGTTTCTTCCCAATTCCCATCCTGACGCGCGACATCCCCGGCTACAAAATCAAACCCCACACCGACACCCACTGGAAAGGCATCACCGTGCAGCTTTATCTGCCGGAGGATGCCAGCACGAGCCACATCGGCACGATCTTCCACGAGCGGCTGGCCGACGGGACGATGCCGAAAAAGACGCAAATGCAGTTCATCCCAAACAGCGGCTACGCCTTTTCGGTCAGCGATTCTTCGTGGCACTCCGCCGACCCGGTCGGCGCGGAGGTCACGACCCGCGACAGCATCCTGCTCACCTACTTTGTCGACTCGGGCCCGCTGCGCGTCATCCGCAACCGCGGCAAGCGCCTGGGCAATTTCATCAGCAACGAAGTGCGCAACTGGCGCTGAGAACACGACGCATGAAAGTCAACGAAGCCTCCTTCTTCGCCTATCCCGTGACCGACATGGCGCGGGCGCGCAGCTTTTATGAAGGCGTGCTTGGACTGAAGGTCAGCCAGGAGCCGGGCAAGGTACCGTGGATGGAGTTCGATCTCGGCAACACGACGCTCGGCTTGGGCAACTATGGCGAGGGCTGGAAGCCTTCCGCCGACGGCGCGATGCTCGCGCTGGAAGTCGATGATTTCGACAAGAGCCTCGCCGAGCTGAAGGCGAAGAACATCCCCTTCTCCATGGACACCATGGAAACGCCTGTCTGCCACTTTGCCATCGTGCGCGACCCGGACGGCAACGCCGTCATGATCCACAAGCGCAAGCCGCACAACGTCTAGCCCCTCACTTCACTTTATGTCCATCCTCGTCGATAAAAACACGCGCCTGCTCGTGCAGGGCATCACCGGCAAAGCCGGCGGTTTCCACGCCAAGTCCTGCATGGAGTACGGCACCAACGTTGTCGCGGGCGTCACGCCCGGGCGCGGCGGCGAAACCTTCGAGGGCAAGGTGCCCGTCTTCAACACCGTCAGCGAGGCGCGCAAGCAGACCGGCTGCAACGCCACGATGATCTTCGTCCCGGCGCCCGGCGCGGCCGACTCGATCCTCGAGGCCGCCGACGCCGGCGTGGAACTGATCGTCTGCATCACCGAAGGCATCCCGGTCATCGACATGATGCGTGCCAAGGTCGGCCTGCGTGACAAGAAGGTGCGGCTCATCGGCCCGAACTGTCCCGGCATCATCACGCCCGGCCAGTGCAAGATCGGCATCATGCCCGGCTACATCCACAAGCCGGGCAAGGTCGGCGTCGTCTCGCGCAGCGGCACGCTGACCTACGAGGCGGTGTGGCAGCTCACCTCGCGTGGCATCGGCCAGAGCACCTGCATCGGCATCGGCGGCGACCCGATCAACGGCACGAGCCATACCGACGCGGTGCGGATGTTCAACGAGGACCCCGAGACCGAGGCGATCATCCTCATCGGCGAGATCGGCGGCACAGCCGAGGAAGAAGCCGCGGATTATATCAAGGCGCACGTCAAGAAGCCGGTCGCCGCTTTCATCGCGGGCGCGACCGCGCCTCCCGGCCGCCGCATGGGCCATGCCGGTGCGATCGTTTCCGGCGGCAAGGGCACGGCCGAGGGCAAGATCGCGGCACTGGAAGCGGCCGGCATCGCCGTCGCGCGCACGCCCGCCGAGATGGCCGACACGTTGATCAAACGGATGAAGTGACTTTTTGGGGCCGGCGTGGGACGCTGCCCCGGACTCGGTGCAACCATGGCCGACATCCATATCTACACAGCCGGCGGCGAGCCTCGGGTCTACCCCGAGGAGGGAATCGCGGACTTGATCAAGTCGGGCGAGCTTTTGCCCGAGATGTTCTTCTGGCGCGAGGGCATGGCCGAATGGGAGCCTCTCGCGAAATTCCAGGTCAAACCGGCCCCGCCGCCGCACGAATCGATTGTTCCCCCGCGCCGCACCGAGCCGCTGCCCGATGTTTCAGTCCGGCTCGCGGCGCGGTCTGAACCCGTCGCCCATCCTGTTGCGGAAGACTTGGGATCCCAGCAGGTGACCGGGCGCGTCCGGTTTCGTTTTAGGAAAAGTCCCGAGCCTCTGACCACCATCGTGCAGGTGCTGCTGATCATCTGCATCTGCGTCGCGGCGCTGGAACTGGCGAATGCGATCGTCCAGTACACAGGGATGATTTCGGCAGGCCCGGGCGCGCAAGCTCAGGACCAGACCGGCGCGCCATCCATCGATGGGTCCACGCCCACGGGCCCGGACGGGACGCCGATCGTACCCGACCAGGCCGACGATACAGGTTCGCTGCTGGAAACGATCAGCTGGATCGCGAACGGCCTGCTCATCGTGCCCTATTTCATGTGGCTCTATCGCACGAACCAGAACTGCCGCCACTTTTCCTTCATCATGCGCTTCAAGCCAAAATGGGCGGTGGGCTGCCATTTCGTGCCGCCGATGAACGTCTTTCGCCCCTGCCAGGTGATGCAGGAAATCTGGCGCGTCTCCAACAACCCGCGCACCTGGCACAACGACCGACTTTCGGTTCTGGTCGGCGTCTGGTGGACGCTGACGCTTGCGACGATCGGGTTGTCGATCTTTAGCGGAGTCCAGGCCTACGAAGCCTCGACGCATGACGACCAGGTGCAGGTCGAGCTGCTGTTTATCGTTCTGAAAGTCATCCAGCTGGCCTGGTACGGCACCTTCATCGCCATGGTGACGATGATCATCCAGAAACAGGTGAATGTCGTGAAAAAGTCCAAGCGCAGGGCCGACGCCGAGGACGCCGCGGAAAAAGCATGAAGCTCTTTGAAATTCGCGGTGGCTTCGGCCTCGACCATCTCGTGCCCGGCGAGCGACCGCAGCCGGAACCGGGCCCGGGCGAGGCGCTGGTGCGGATTCGCGCCGCATCGCTCAACTACCGCGACCTGCTGATGGTCGAGGGCAAATACAACCCGAAGCTGAAGCTCCCGCGCATCCCGGCCTCCGACGGCGCCGGTGAAATCGCGGCGATCGGGGCCGGCGTGTCGGACTGGAAGACAGGCGAGCGCGTCGTCCTTCCTTTCTTTCCCGCCTGGCGCGAGGGCACGCTTACGCAAGCGAAGGCGGCCAGCGCGCTTGGCGGCGATGTCGACGGCGTGCTGCGCGAATTCGTGACAATTCCTGCCGATTGCCTCCTGCGAATCCCGGGGCATCTCGACTTCATCCAGGCGGCTTCACTCCCGTGCGCCGCGGTGACGGCGTGGCACGGGCTTTTTGTCGCCGGCGCCCTGCACCCGGGCCAGACGGTATTGCTGCAGGGAACGGGCGGTGTCTCGATCTTCGGCCTGCAACTGGCGAAGGTCAGCGGCGCGCGCATCATCATCCTCTCCAGCAGCGACGCGAAACTCGATCGCGCGCGCACCCTCGGCCCGGACGAGACGATCAATTACAAGACGACGCCCGATTGGGAAAAGAAAGTGCTGGAACTCACCGGCGGCGAAGGCGTCGACCTCACGCTGGAAGTCGGAGGCACCGGCACGCTCCCGCGCACCCTGCGCGCCACACGTTACGGCGGCCGCGTCAGCCTCATCGGCGTGCTCTCCGGCATCGCGGGCGACGTGCCGATCGGACCGATCCTGCACAAGATGCTGCAGATAAACGGAATTTATGTCGGCTCGCACGCCATGTTCGCCGACCTGAACCGCGTGCTCGCCCAGCACCGGATCGAGCCCGTGCTCGACCGCGTTTTTGACTTTGCGGAAACGCCGGCCGCCTTTCAATATTTCCAGAAGGGCCTCCACTTTGGGAAAGTCTGCGTGACGTTTGCGTAAGTGATCCAAATTACCTTGCCCGCGCCAACGGTCGCGACATCCTAACTTCTCTCATGGGTCCCCTGCGTCCCCGCATTGTCGGTTTTGTCTGCTGGGTCCTGATTATTTCCGGATCGTATATCGTCTACTCCAGCATGAAGCAGCTGAACAACCCTGCCTTCTTTCAAAACATGGAAATGTACCCTTACCCCGCGCGGGTGGGTGAAGTGATTCTCTACGGCACGGCCATCGTTGCCGTCATCTGCGGAATCTTGATGTACGAGGGCCATGGCTGGGCGCGTTATCCCTATTTGATCGTGATGATTCCCTTCCTCGCCCAGACCTATTTCGACTTG
>Ga0302319_10025407_pt1 | contig 10488 bp, 9 predicted proteins | sample Bog_T0_2_FD_203319 | JGI IMG/M metagenome (GOLD analysis project Ga0302319, IMG submission 203319) | Peat permafrost microbial communities from Stordalen Mire near Abisko, Sweden - Bog_T0_2 | ecosystem: Environmental > Terrestrial > Soil > Wetlands > Peat | place: Sweden: Abisko, Stordalen Mire... | reverse complement strand
ACGCCGACTTCGCCAAGGCGGTGCCCGACGGTGTCAGCAAGTGCTTCCTCAACTCGGGCCAGACCTGCAGTGCCCTGACCCGGATGCTGGTGCCCCGCGAGCACCTCTCCGAGGTGGAAGCGCTGGCGGTGGCGGCCGCCGAGGCCTTCACCCCCGGTGACCCCTTCGACCCGGCCAGCCGCATCGGCCCGCTGGTGTCATCGGTCCAACGTGACCGGGTCCGCTCCTACATCGACCAAGGTATCGACGAAGGCGCCAAGCTCCTCACCGGCGGGGTCGAAGCCCCCGAAGGGCTGTCGCAGGGATTCTTCGTCCAGCCCACCGTGTTTTCGGGGGTGACCCGCAACATGACCATCGCTCGCGAAGAGATCTTCGGCCCGGTGCTGTCCATCATCCCGTACGACACCGAGGAGGAGGCCATCGAGATCGCCAACGACACCGAGTACGGGCTGGCCGGTGGGGTGTGGTCGGGCGACGCCGACCGGGCCGACGCCGTGGCTCGTCGGCTCCGCACCGGCCAGGTTGAGGTCAATGGCGGCAGCTTCAATCCGCTGGCACCGTTCGGCGGCTACAAGCAGTCGGGCAACGGTCGGGAGTACGGCGCCTTCGGTCTCGAGGAGTTTCTCGAGGTGAAGTCGCTGCAGCGCTAGTCGGTCGGTCCCAAGGGGGTCAGCAGGTGATGGCTCACATCACCGGTCAGATCAATCAGGAACCGTCGCTCCACAAACCGCCACCGGCCGTCAGACCGCTCGAACCGGTCGTGGTATCGGCCGGTCAGGATCGGCTGCAGGGGAAGCCCCGGCACCGCCTGCAACACCAACCAGGTGGAACGGGTGGTGGCGGTACCGGCCAGGTCGTCGATCTCCATGATCAGATTGGTGGTCAGGTGTCGAGTGCACGGCGTGCCGTTGTCGTAGCGCCGGGTGGTCGACCGGTAGAGCGCCAGCATGTGATCCCGTCCACGGAGCAGGGGGATCGCCGTGTCACCGGAGCCGACGGCGGCGTCGGCCAGCAGGTCGGCGACACCCTCGAAGTCACCGGCATCGATGCACTCGGCATAGCCGGCGATGAGGTTGCCGATCGCCACCGCGCTCTCGGTCATCCGGGTCGTCCGCCGACGTCGGGACCCCAGGCGACAAAGACCGGGTCCTCAGCGGTCAGGATCCAACTGCCGTTGGCCAGCACCCGCCCCCGCCCCACTCCCAGCTGGGTGAGATTGCCCAACCGGTCAGCCGCTGATGAGGCCCGGTCGACGGCGGTGAAGGCCGCCACGACCCGCCCACCCGGGCGGAGTCGGGCGAGGGTGGCATCGAGGACGTCCAGACCGCCCCCTCCCATGAACACCCGGTCGGGGTCAGGGAGGCCATCACAGGCGCCGGGAGCTTCGCCGTGAACGACCCGGATGTCCGCTCCGTAACGGGCGGCGTGCTGGGTGATCCGGGCTGCCCGGTCGTCGCGGGACTCGATGGCGAAGATGGTGAGGCCCGGGCACAGCGAGGCCGCCTCCACCGCCACACTGCCGCTGCCGGCCCCGACATCCCAGAGGACCCCGACTGGCGGCAGCGCCAACTTGCCCAGCACCACCGCTCGGGCTTCGGCTTTGGGAACCATGCCGTCTCCGCCGCCGAAGGCGTCGTCGGGGAGGCCCCAGGCCAGTGGCCGGTCACCGTGGTCGACCCCGCCCCACCCGGCGATGGGACGGCCGGCCGGCCCTACCAGGACCACGACCGAACTCGGATCCCAGGCGCCGGAGGCCAGTTGGTCGAGTCCGACCATGGTGATGGATTCGTCGTCGAGCCCCAACCGACTGCAGACGGCCACCAGATCTACCGAGGCCCGGGCCGCCACCAGGGCCCGGCCGACCGCTTCCGGTGGCGAGCCCGGGGCGGTGAGGACCGCCGCCTTGCGGGCCAGACGGATGGTGCGGACGGCGTCAGCCAACGATCCACCCGACACCGCCACCACGGCGGCGTCGTCCCAGGGCAGCCCCAATCGGGCGAAGGCCAGCGAAACCGGAGACGGTGCTGGTATCACTCGGAGGTTCCGACGATCGACCACCCGCAACAGCGACCGGACGATGCCGAAGAACCCGGGATCGCCACCCACCAACAGGCAGACGGACGCCCCGGTGCTGGCTGACGCTGCCGCCCGCCGACAGGTGTCATCGACGTCCGCCCCGATCTCCACCGTTCGGGGGAGCGAGCCACCGGGATGCCCATCGACGAGCCAGGCGTTGGCCGCTTCGAGGCGTCGTCGATTTCCGAAGAGATCCCCGGCTTCGGCCAGGGCTCGTCGACCGTCGACCCCCAGGGCGTCGAATCGGTCACCGTTGACTCCCACCACCGAGACGATGCCGGGGGCGGGTGGCGGGTTCGGCTCGGATGCCGGAACGGTCGAGGTGGTCACCGTGGTCACGGTACCTGGCTGGTGCACCGCACGCCGGACCCGGTGCATGTCCGCTGTACCATCGAGACGGGACGATGCGCCCCACCGAGCCGTGGCGGGCGCCGACACCAACAAGGAGACCGGGTGCGAGGCGCGTTGATGGTGTGCGGCACGGCCGGTGACGTCGGGAAGAGCCAGGTGGTGGCCGGCCTCTGCCGACTCCTGGCTCGGCAGGGGGTACGGGTGGCTCCTTTCAAGGCCCAGAACACCGCCGCCCACTCCTTCGTCACTCCCGACGGTCACGAGATCGGACGGGCCCAGGCCATGCAGGCGATGGCGGCCGGCGTCGAGCCGGATGTCGCCATGAATCCGATTCTGCTGAAGCCGACCGCCGACGACCGGCTGCAGGTGGTGGTGATGGGACGGCCGTGGGCGACCCTTGAACACGTCGAGTACCACCGTCGGAAGGCCGAGCTCCTGGGGGTGGTGGTGGCCGCCCTCCAGCACCTCCGGGAGCGCTATGACGTCATCTTGCTGGAGGGGTCGGGCAGTCCCGCCGAGATCAATCGGCCCGATCCCGACCTGGCCAACCTGGGTCTGGCGTCGACGGTGGGGATCCCGGCGGTGGTGGTCGGGGACATCGATCGCGGCGGGGTGTTCGCCTCGCTGTACGGCACCGTCGCCCTGCTTCCCGACGAACAGCGACGGTGGGTGCGCGGCTTCGTCATCAACAAGTTCCGGGGCGATCCCCACGTGCTCACCTCCGGAACCGATGCGCTCCGTCGGCGGTGCGGCGTGCCCACCTTCGGCGTACTGCCGTTTGCCGAAGGGCTCTCCCAGGGGGCCGGGGACTCGATGGCTGAATCCCTCACCCGTTCGGCGCGTGATGGCGCCGCCTCGTCGGTCGATGGCGGCGGTGGGGAGACCGACGAGACCGTGGCACCGCTGGACGTGGCCGTCATCCGATTTCCCCACATCTCCAACTTCACTGACGTGGACGCCCTGGCGGTGGAGCCCGGGGTGTCGGTACGGTTCGTCGATCGGACCGACTCGCTCGGCACGCCCGACCTGGTGGTGCTTCCGGGAAGCCGATCCACCGTGTCGGACCTGGCCTGGCTACGAGATCAGGGATTCGATCAGGCCATTGACCGGCTCCGTCGAGGTCCCGACGGTACGGTCAGGGCCGACTCGCCGCTGCTACTGGGGATCTGCGCCGGCTATCAGATGTTGGGGCGTCGGATCGAGGACCCGGCATCGGTGGAGAGTCGGGCCGGATCGGTGCGCGGGCTGGGACTGCTCGATCTCCGAACCGTCTACCTGGTGGACAGGCACACCCGAGTGCGACGGGGACGGACGTCGTGGCGACAGTCGGCCGCCCCCCGACCGTCGGGAGCCGCGGTCCCCGCCGGCCGGGTGGCGGCCATGGCAGTAGAGGACGACTGGGAGCTCGAGGGCTCGCCCCGACAGGCACCCTTTCTTCCGGTGACCGGGTCCGAGATCCACCACGGCCGCCCGTACCCCGGTCCTTCGGCGGTGCCGTGGCTGCGGCTGGGCGACGCTCGAGGGAAGCGGAACGAGGGGATCGTCGACGACGAGCAGGGGGTGTTGGGGTCGAGCCTTCATGGGCTGTTGGAAGGTGACGAACTCCGCGCCGCCGTGCTGGGGGCGGCGGCCGAACGGCGGGGCCGGGCCTGGGTGCCGTCGGGGGTATCGCTGACCTCGACCCGCCAGGGGCGGATCGACCGTCTGGCCGAGCTGTGTCGGGAGCACCTCGATCTCGACGGTCTGTGGCAGCTGGTCATCGAAGGTGGAGGCACCATTGTCGATGGGGACGTGGCCACCACCGGCTGACGGGAGCCGCCTTCGGCGTCAGCGGGGATCCGACTCCTGCAGGTCCTTGGCGATCCGAGCCTCCTCGGCGTCGGCGTCGGCCAGCGCCCGGCCGGCCGCCGCCACCCCGGTTTCGGCCTGCTGGTAGTCGACCTCATCGGCGGCACCGTCGTACTTCCTCCCACGATCGTGGGAGGCGGCGTCGGCGGCCTGGGCCCCGGTGTCGAGCGAGGCGGCGATGGCGGCGGCGGCATCGGCTTCGATCCGGGCCAGGGCGGCCTCGGCGTCGGCCAGTGCGGCGCTCCCCGGGGCGCTGGCCCGTAGCCGGGCCACCTGCTGTTCGGCCAGCTGACGTTCGTTGTCCACCTCGACGGCCACCTCGCCGGCCACTCGGGCGGCAATGCCGGCACCGGCGGCGGCGTCGGATGCCCGACGCTTGTCCTCCTGCCGTTCGAACTCGGTGGCGTAGTGGTGCCGCTTCGCCGGCGTGGCGGACTGCTCGAGCGCCTCCTCGGCCGCGGCGATCCGGGGATCGTCAGGCACGGGTGGTGGCTGGTCGGCGGGGGTGGTCATGACCTCAGTATGGGCGGTGCCCCGACCTCCGGCAAGGGGCCTGGGGCGACCTACCCGAAGGTCAGGTCCGACTCGTCCCAGTAGGCGTTGACGGTAGTGATCAGTCCGTCGTCGCCCACTTCGAAGACCTCGATGCCGTCGATGGTCATGGGGGAGCCACCGGTGATCAGGTCGATCTGGAAGTCGATGGCCACGGTGGCGGCACAGGTGTGGACGGCCTTGGCCGTGAACGTCCACGAGTCACTGGCCCCGATGCTGTCCCGGAAGAACCCGGCGATGGCCTGCCGTCCGATGTTGGGTGGATTGGACGCCGGGTCGGCCTGGTGGGCGTCAGCGGAGAAGAGGTCGGCAATGGCCTGGGGATCGCGGGCGTTGACCGCCTCGACGTAGGCGGCGATGGTGGTCCTGAGTTCGTCGGGGGTAGGCACGGGTCTCCTTGCGGTCGGCTGCGTCGGTTGGTCAGGTCACAGCGGGTCGGTCGAGGTCAGTCGGATCAGGCACCGATGGCGTGGACTCCGCCATCCACGTGCACCATCTCGCCGGTGGTCATCGGGAAGAGGTCCGACAGCAGCGCCACACAGGCGCGGGCCACCACATCGGCATCCAGTACATCCCAGCCCAGTGGGGCGCGCTCGGCCCAGGTGTCCTCGAAGGCACCGAAACCCGGAATCGACTTGGCGGCCATCGTCTTGACCGGACCGGCCGCCACCAGGTTGACCCGGATGCGCTCCGGCCCGAGGTCCCGGGCCAGATAGCGCGACAGGGACTCGAGGGCGGCCTTGGCCACCCCCATCCAGTCGTAGGCGGGCCAGGCGACGGTGGCGTCGAAGTCGAGGCCGACGATGGAAGCCCCCGGCCGCCCGTCGGTGCCGGCTGCCGCCAACAGAGGACGGAAGGTCTCGGCCAGGGCCTTCAGCGAGTAGGTGGAGACATGGATGGCCTCCTGTACCTCCGACCAGTCGGCCCGGAAGATATCGCCGCCCAGGCAGGCCGACGGGGCGAATCCGATGGCGTGGAGCAGCCCGTCGAGCCGGTCCCACCGGGTGGCCAGCTCGGCGCCGGCGGCTTGGAGCTGTTCGGGCTGGGTGACGTCGATCTCCAGCACCTCGGCTTCCAGCGGCAGCTTCCTGGCGGTCCGGCGGGTGAGGGAGAGCCCCCGGCCGGCCCCACTGAGGATCACCTCGGCCCCTTGTTGCTGGGCTTGCCGGGCCACCGCAAAGGCCAGTGAGGCGTCGGTGAGTACGCCAGTGACCAGTATTCGCTTGCCGTCGAGGAGTCCCATGGTGCGGTCAGGATACCGGCTCGTCCGGCTTCCATACGGCGCTATCGGACCCAGGTGCGGCCACGTGGGGTGGGCGGCGACGACGGGTGCGTGTGCAAAGGTAAGGGCATGCGTGTCGGAATCCTCGGAGGAACGGGACCTGCGGGTCGCGGGTTGGCGGTCCGCCTGGCGGCCGGTGGTGCCGGTGGCGTGGTCATCGGGTCGCGGGATGCCGAACGGGCGGCATCCGTCGCCGAGGACCTGCGATCCACCTGGCCCGAACACCGGCTCGAGATCAGTGGTGCGTCCAACGAGGAGACGGCTGCCTGTGACCTGGTGGTGGTGGCCACGCCATGGGACGGGGCGATCGCCACCGTCAAGCCGCTGGCCGGGGCACTGGCCGGCAAGGTGGTGGTGTCGATGGCCAACGCGCTGATCAAAGAGGGGCGGGAGTTTCTGGCCCTGGTCCCACCACGTGGGTCGGTCGCCGCCACCATGCAGGCCACCCTGCCCGACGCCCTGGTGTCGGCATCCTTCCATCACCTGCCCGCCTCCGAAATGGAGAAGCTCGACCGGCCGATCACCGCCGACGTCCTGGTCTGCTCCGACCACCGCCAGGCCAGTGACGCCACCGTGGCTCTGGTCAACCGGATCGAGGGGCTTCGGGGGGTGGACGCCGGCAGCCTGTCCCAGGCGGCCCCCATCGAGGCGTTCACCGCCGTGCTCATCACCGTCAATATCCGGCACAAGGTGCACTCGACCGTGCGGCTCGCCGGCTACGGCGACGACTGAGCCGGGCGACCCACCGGTGATCAGGCTGTTCGACACCGCTCGGGGGGAGATCGCCCTGCTGGACCCCGGGCCGGTGGCCACCCTGTACTCCTGTGGCATCACGCCCTACGACTCGGCCCACCTCGGCCACGCCCAGGTCTACCTGACCTTCGACGTGTTGCAGCGCCGACTCCGCGACCTCGGCCATGAGACGCGCTGCGTGCGAAACGTCACCGACGTGGACGACGACATTCTCCGCAAGGCCCGGGAGCTGGGCGTCCACTACCTCGACCTGGCCGCCGAGGAGATCGCCCGATTCGATGCCGATATGGGTGCCCTGGGGCTGATCCCCGCCTACTCGGAGCCCCGGGCCACCTCCGCCATCGCCGAGATCCTCACCCTGATCGGTGCGGTCCTCGACTCTGGCCACGCCTACCGGGCCGCCGGGGCGGTCTACTTCGACGTCACCACCTTCTCGGAATTCGGAAAGGTGAGCCACCTCGACGAGCGGGCCATGGTGGAGCTGGCTGCCGAACACGGTGGCAATCCCGGCGACCCCAACAAGCGCCATCCGCTCGACTTCGTGCTGTGGCAGCCCTCGTTGATCGACGAACCGTCGTGGGAGTCCCGGTGGGGCCCGGGCCGTCCCGGCTGGCACATCGAGTGCTCGGCGCTCGCCCTCCGAGAGCTGGGGGAGACCCTCGACGTGCACGGAGGCGGGCGCGACCTGGTATTCCCACATCACGAGTGCGAGACAGCCCAGTCGGAGTCGGTCACCGGCCGGCCGTTCGTCGGCCACTGGCTCCATGTCGGTTTGGTGGGACTGGACGGCACCAAAATGTCCAAGTCGTTGGGCAACCTGGTGTTCGTCCGGGACCTGCTGACCGAGTGGGAACCGGAGGCCATCCGGCTGGCGCTCCTCGACCACCACTACCGCTACGACTGGGAGTGGACCGGCGACGACATGCCTCGAAGCGCCCGCCGGCTGGAGGCCTGGCGGGCCGCCGCCCCGGCGTCGGATTCCGAGGACGCCGCCGACGGTGGACTGGAGGCGGTCCGGGACGCCCTCGATGATGACCTCGACACCCCGGCTGCCCTCCGGGCCCTCGACGAACGGGCGGCTGGTGGCCGATCAGTGGACCGGGGCGCCGCCTTGCTGGGCATTACCCTGTAGTCCCGGGCGAGGCCCGGCGATGCGATCCGTCCGGGCGGGGCGCTCGACCACGCAGTACCGATACGAAAGGCACACAACCATGGCAGGCGTCGTCACGGTCCGACTTCCCGATGGATCGTCCAAGGAGCTCCCCGAGGGGACGACCGCCCTGGAGTTCGCCCAGTCGATCGGGCCCCGTCTGGCCAAGGCGGCGGTGGCGGCTCGGTTCGATGGCCGAGAGGTGGATCTGTCGGCCGCCGTCCCCGACGGCGCCGATGTATCGGTGGTCACCGCCGATTCTGACGACGGCCGGGCGGTGCTCCGCCACTCCACCGCCCACGTGCTGGCCCAGGCGGTGCTACGGCTGTGGCCGGGTGCGCACTACGCCATCGGACCGGTCATCCGGGACGGCTTCTACTACGACTTCGAACTCCCCGGCAACGCCCACTTCAGTGACGACGACCTGGTCCGGATCGAGGCGGTGATGCGGGAGATCATGGCGGAGGACCAGCCGTTCGTGCGGCACGAGCACTCCATCGACGAGGGGCTGGCCCTCTTCGCCGACCAGCCGTTCAAGCGCGAGATCATCGAGGCGGTGGGGGCAGGGGCCACCGAGGTGGACGCCTCGCCGGAAGACGCCGGAGGCGCCGAGGTCTCGACCTACTGGAACAGCCCGACCTTCACCGACCTCTGCCGAGGGCCGCACGTGGCATCCACCAGCCGGTTGGGCCACTTCGCCCTGATGCGGGTGGCCGGCGCCTACTGGCGGGGTGACGAGAAACGTCAACAGCTCCAGCGGATCTACGGCACCGCCTGGGAGTCCGACAAGGCCCTGGCCGAGCACCTCCACCTGCTGGAGGAGGCCGGCAAGCGCGACCACCGGAAGCTCGGTGCCGAACTCGACCTCTTCTCATTCCCCGAGGAGATCGGACCCGGTCTGGCCGTCTTCCATCCCAAGGGAGGCACCGTCCGGCGCCTGATGGAGGAGTACTCGCGGGCCCAGCACGTGGCGGCCGGGTACGAGTTCGTCTCCACGCCCCACATCACCAAAGAGGAGCTGTTCCAGACCTCGGGCCACCTCGACTGGTTCGCCGACGGGATGTACCCACCGATGGAGTTGGACGGCGGCCAGCGGTACTACCTGAAGCCGATGAACTGCCCGTTCCACATCCTCATCTACAAGAGCCGCCAGCGGTCCTACCGAGAGCTGCCGCTCCGGATGTTCGAGTTCGGGACCGTGTACCGGTACGAGAAGTCGGGGGTGGTCCACGGCCTGACCCGGGTGCGGGGCATGACCCAAGATGACGCCCACATCTTCTGCACCCGGGAGCAGATGGCCGATGAGCTCCACACCACCTTGACCTTCGTGCTGTCGCTGCTTCGCGACTTCGGGCTCGACGACTTCTACCTCGAGCTGTCCACCCGGCCGGACCGAAAGGCGGTGGGCACCGACGAGGAGTGGGAGGTGGCCACCGAAACCCTCCGGACCACTGCCGGTCGGATGGACCTCGAGTTGGTGATGGACGAGGGCGGCGGGGCGTTCTACGGCCCCAAGATCTCCGTGCAGGCCAAGGACGCCATCGGCCGGACCCACCAGATGTCCACCATCCAGCTCGACTTCCAGATGCCGCAGCGGTTCGACATGGAGTACGTGGGCGCCGACAACGCCCGGCACCGGCCGATCATGATCCACCGGGCCCTCTTCGGGACCGTGGAGCGGTTCTTTGCCATCCTGCTGGAGCACTACGCCGGTGCCCTGCCCACTTGGATGTCCCCCGAGCAAGTCCGGGTGCTGCCGGTCGGTCAAGACCATCAGCCCTACGCCGAGCAGGTGACCGCCCAACTGCGGGAGCGAGGGGTGCGGGTGTCGATCGAGGCGGCCGACGAGTCGGTGGGAGCCCGGATCCGGCGGTCGAAGCTCACCAAGGTGCCCTACATCCTGGTGGTGGGAGACGACGACGTGGCTGCCGGAACGGCGGGTGTCAACCAACGGGGATCCAACGGGGCCCAGCGCGGGGTACCGGTGGCGTCGTTCCTCGACCAACTGTCGGCGGAGATCGACCGGCACGGTGCGCCGGAGGATGCCGACACCGCACCCGCCTCCGATTCGGCGTGAGCCTCGACCATCTCTGGGCCGGCTGGCGAAGCGAGTACGTCTCGTCGGTCCCGACCGCCGAGCAGGTGGGGGCGCGCTCCGACCCGGGAGCCGTCGAAGGTGGGGAGGGACACCCACTCGACGATCCGGCCCGCTGTGTGTTCTGCCGCATCGCCGCCAGCGGACCACCATCGGTCGAAAACGGGGTGTTGTGGCGGGGAGACACCACCTTTGCGGTGCTGAACGCCTACCCCTATGCCAGCGGCCATCTGATGGTGATGCCCACCCGTCATGTCCGGTCGATGGACGACCTGACCGGTGAGGAGGGAGCCGAGCTCTGGGGGGCGTTGCGGTCGGGAGTGGCGGCCCTCGAGTCGGCGTACGGTCCGGAAGGTGTCAACGTCGGCGCCAACCTGGGTC
>Ga0302319_10025402_pt1 | contig 10491 bp, 11 predicted proteins | sample Bog_T0_2_FD_203319 | JGI IMG/M metagenome (GOLD analysis project Ga0302319, IMG submission 203319) | Peat permafrost microbial communities from Stordalen Mire near Abisko, Sweden - Bog_T0_2 | ecosystem: Environmental > Terrestrial > Soil > Wetlands > Peat | place: Sweden: Abisko, Stordalen Mire... | reverse complement strand
CCTCCCCGTGCGCGGGTTCCCGGCTGTCGCTCTTTATTGCTGACATCAAAACTGACCTTTCCCTCTGCGACATCATGGTTGCCCACCGATTCCGCAGCCGCTCTAACAAAAGCCCACCTTCCATCAATCGGTAAGCTTGTCGAACGATCCAATCTTTCCCAAAGGGGATTACAGAATCTCCCTGCAGAGCCTCAACGGTGAACGCACGCTGAGCGATTTGGCGATCATGCGCCGACTGAGACGGCGGCGGGGTTATGTACGGTTGGGCGACCACACATTCGGAAGTGCGAGAATGGCGGAATGAAGAGCGACGACGAGTTGAGAAGTTGGTATTTGACACTGCCAGACTCCGACAAACAGATTTTTCTCTCCTTTGTTTCCTGGCAACTCACAATTCATGGCCGTTGCTTTGGCCTCGATCTAACAGGAATCGAGCAAATCAATGCCTTCAAAGGATTGAACGAGCTTCAGCACCAAATAAGCAGTCATGTAGTGGCAATTGGATTGAGGCAGGAGAGATATCCCGATGAGGTCTTCTGGAACATACTCAACGAGAAGGCAGCCTTCTATGGCATACTCGCTCACCTCAAGCAGTCGTTTGATTTTGCAAGGTCCAGAAATGCCTGGGATAAATCGAAGTAGCCTCCCACCAATCGATTAGTCGGGTTCCGGCTTATCACCGGCAATTCGGAAGTAACCCCGAAAATATAGTTCTGTCCGAATTGGCAACCATCCGCCAATAGCGTTCCATTCCCTCGCTGGAAGGAATATGCTGTTGATAGCGAGCAGGGTCCCCGCACCTCCCCTGCCAGGAAACAGATACCGACAGATTGGGCACATCCAATTTTTCTCGGCCGGTGTTACGCTGGGTCCTCACGTCAAGCACCCTCGGCGCGGTGGAGAACTTGGAAATGTTCAGCAGTATCTGTATTGCGGGCGGTACGCGTCAGCATCGCCGGACCTTTCGAAAGGTCCTCTCCGCGGAGCCTTCCCCGCGCACCAGCCCTCGACCCCGGCCAAACCCGTTTCGTAGCCTTACCCTGGCATCCAGCGTACTTTTGTTCATTGCCGCGCTTGCCGCTACCCGGCCAGCAAGCATCGCCGCGCAGGATGCTCCGTCGTGGCGCCCCGCCGCGCCCGCCCCTCTCGCCATAGGTTGCAGCGCGGCATCGGACCCGCCCGGTTCCGCCGCTCTGTGCCGCCCGCACGCGCCTTTGATCGTGATCGGCTTCCTCGGCGGACATGTCCGCGCCGGCAATCTCGTCCATCGCGAGGCGCGCCTGGCCCGCGATCTCGACCGCCGCTACCCGAACGCAGTGCGGGCCATGACCTTCGCCAACTGCGACCAGGACGCCGCCCTCCATTTCCTTCTCAATCTCCTCGACACCAATCAGGACGGCCTGCTAAGCGACAACGAGAAGGCCGCGGCCCGCATTGTTCTCTACGGCCATAGCTGGGGAGCTTCACAGGTCGTGAACCTGGCTCAGGAACTCGACCGGCGCGGCATCCCGGTCCTGCTCACCATTCAGGTGGATAGCGTGCGCAAGCACGGCGAGCACGACGGCAGCATCCCGGCCAACGTGCGCGAGGCAGTCAACTTTTACCAGGCCGAAGGCTTGCTCCACGGCAGGCGCTCCATTCAGGCAATCGATCCCATGCGAACCACCATCCTGGGCAGCTACCAGTCCACTTACAAGAGGACGCCCGTGTCCTGCTCCGGCTTTCCCTGGTTCGCCCGCACCTTCATGAAGCCGCACATTGAGATCGAGAACGACATCGCCGTCTGGGGCCAGATCGATGCGTTGATTGTCTCGCGCTCCTGCGCGGCCAATCCTGCGGAAATGGGCCGGGCCTGCGACGAGATAAGTGCGGCCCGGAACCCCCAATCCGATCACCTGCATTGAAGCCGCAACTCCGTGCTGCAGCCCAACACTGCCGAGCGGGATTCTGAAGTTCGGTGCGCGTCACTATCTATCCCGACTACCCTCGATTGACCCCGACGCGTCAATGCGCGTTTCCATGGACGCCCATCGCAGAAACGTGCATTGGCGATTTATTATTCGTCCACAGTGAATATCGGTAAAGTGAAGCGCATTTTTCGTTTCTCAATCGTGCGCGACAATCAAGCCAAAAGCATATCGACGGCTGGCACGTTACACGGCCAGGTGCGGAGGAATCTGTCCCGAAAAATGTCCTCCGCGCAACTCCCTGTAAAGGAGGCGCGAATCATTGCGCATAGCGCTTTCATCAGCTACTGCAGTACGCTCGTAAATCTGTGGAGGCGGAGGGTCGATGAATAGATTGAAAATGCCCGTCTGGTTCTTTGCAGGCGGATTGATCATCTTGCAGATGATCATGGTGGCGATCATCGTTCATGGCGAGTCGCTCACCTTCGACGAGGGCGACCATATCTTCGCCGGCTACATGATGTGGCATACCGGCGACTACGGTCTGAACCCCGAGCATCCGCCCCTGGTCAAGCTGGTGGCGACACTGCCCCTGCTGCAGCAGAACCTTTGGGTGCCTCCGCTGCAACAGCGCATGTTCAAGGGCGAGGCGTACCGGGATGGCCGTGATTTTATGGAACGAAATGACGGCCCAGACCATCGCCTGCTCTTCCGCATGCGCCTGGTAGCAGGTGTCTTCGCCGTGGGCCTCTCCGTGATGGTATTTCTGATCGGGAGCAAGTTCTTTGGCGAGTCCGCTGGATTGCTGGCTTTGCTATTGGTAGTCTTCGAGCCCAATGTGTTGGCCAACAGCGATCTGGTCACCACCGATATCGGAGTCGCCTGCTTCTTTCTGGCCACAATCTATTGCTTCTACCGTTACGCAAGGCAGCCATCGGTGATTCGTCTGTTGCTGGCCGGCCTGGCCGCTGGACTCACGCTGTCGGCCAAGCACAGCGGGATTTTGCTGGCTCCCATGCTGCTCGGATTGACGCTGGTTGAGATCGCCTGTGCCCAGCGGGGTCGGCGCACGCGGATGGCTTGGACGCTGCTTGGCGGATTTGCAGCCATCGTGGTCATCGCGGTTGGGGTGCTCTGGGCTTTCTACGGTTTTCGCTATGCTGCCAGACCCGCAGGGCTGGTTATGAACCCCACGCTGAGCGAATACGCTGCACCCCTCAAGGGCGTGAATAGTTGGGTCATAGGTCATCTCGCCAACTGGCGCTTGCTGCCGGAGTCCTACCTGATGGGGATAACTGACATCCACTATGCAGCGCAGCAGTATGCCATCTTCCTGCTCGGGCACGACTATCCTCACGGTGTTTGGTGGTACTTTCCAGTCGCGCTGTCCATCAAGACCACTCTGGGTTTGATCGGTCTCGTGGTGTTGGCCGGTATTGCGCTCGTCAGCAAGCGGCTCAGGCGGAGTAGAGAGTTGGCGTACCTGGTTGTGCCTGGCGCTATCTACCTTGCTGCCGCGATCCTCAGCGGTATGAACATCGGCACTCGTCATGTTCTGTTCTTGTATCCACTGGCCGCGTTGCTGGCAGCAGCGGGTCTCACAGCACTCGCGCAGCATAACCGCCGCTGGATTTGGATCGGCGGAGGATTAGTCGCCTTCCACATCATCTCTGCCATGGCAATTTTTCCGGCAGAGATGGCGTACGGTAACGAAGCCTGGGGCGGAACCGCAAACACACACAAATACCTGAGCGATTCCAGTGTGGATTGGGCGCAGCAACTGCCGCACATCAAGCAATGGGTTGACGCCCATCCTGGCCAGGAGTGCTGGTTGGCCTATTCCGCCTATCCCGATCTTCGTCCGCAAGCCTACGGCATACCGTGCCACCCGCTGCCCACGGCCCACACCGGATGGGAGATCCTGCCGGTCGACGTGCCGGAAACCATTCACGGCAACCTCCTGTTAAGCGCAGACGATCTGGAAGCCTGTGACTGGCCCAGCGACCAGTTGAATGTCTTCGAGCGATTTCGGTGGATGCCGATGGCGGAGCAGATCGATCACAGTGTGTTTGTGTACCATGGCGATTTCGATGTGCATGAAGCGGCGGCTTTGGCAGCAGTCCAAAAGTCGAACATCCTGCTGGGGCACAATAGGCCCGCAGAAGCTTTGGCTGCGGCAAAGAAGGCCGTCGCCTTGCAGCCGGATAATTTGCTGGCGCAGATGGCCCTCGGAGACGCCCTGGCGGCATCAGGCGACAAAGACGGTGCACGAGCCGCCTATGAATTGGCGCTGGCGGCGGCGCATCGATTGGAAGCCGACGCCCAGCCGCTGTTTGTGCCGGATTTAGAGCGGAAGCTGCATCCATGACATCGTCATAACATAAGCCGTGAAGCTTTTGTTTACATCCGAAGTCGATAGGAAAGTTCGCCTCATTGCAGAACCTCCGTCACGTTCCAGCCCACCCCCGTCTTCGCCGACTCACGGGAGATGAAACAGATCGGCGCCCATCCACCCCAAAATGGACTGTGCCCCATCCATCGCGCAGCTTCATCGCGCGATGGGTGGGAGACCACAAAAGCCAATCGTCGGCCCTCGGGCTTTTTCATTTGCCACCCTTGTTTCTTTCTAGTCCTCCACCGGTGTTTCCGACCCACAGCAGATGAAACTGTGCCCCATCCATCGAGCGTATTTTGTGCTCGATGGGTGGAAGACCACAAAAACCAACCGTCGCCAACCGCCCAACCCACTCATCTACCCGCACCGGTCTCTTCCACCGCCCCTCACACCCATCACCCTCGCCGGCCTAATCACCAGCATTTCGCTTGGCCGCGGCGTCCGCCCCACCGCGGGTCAACCTGCTAAACTCTCACTCGTCATGCTCCTCATCCTCGTCCTCATCGCGGTCGCCGCTTATCTGCTCGGGTCCATCCCCACCGGATACCTGCTCGTCCGCCTCTTCCGCCATCAGGACATCCGCTCCTTCGGCAGCGGCAACATCGGAGCCACCAACGTCTTCCGCTCCGGCGGCAAAGGCCTCGGCGCCGCCACGTTCATCCTCGACGTCGTCAAGGGCGCGGCCGCCGTCTACCTCGGTTCATTCGCCGCCACTCTCATCCCCTTCCCCCCCGCACGCAATATCGAAGCGCTCGCCGCCCTCTGCGCCGTCGTCGGCCACATGTTCCCCGTCTGGCTCCGTTTTCGCGGTGGCAAGGGCGTGGCCACCGGCTTCGGCGTCTTCCTCGTCGCCGCTCCCTGGGCCGCTCTCGCCGCCATCACCGTCTTCGCCATCGTCCTCTGGCTCAGCCGTTATGTCTCCCTCGCCTCCATCGCCGGCGCAGCCAGCTTTCCCTTCTTTGCCGCCGTGCTGGTCCACGGAGACAAGCCGCCCTTCTTCATCGCCGTCCAGTTCGCCGTCGCCTTCCTCATCATCGCCAAACACCACCAGAACATCCGCCGCCTCTTCACCGGCCAGGAATCCCGCTTCGGAGCCAGAAAAACCGCATGAGCCGCATCGTTGTCTTAGGTTCCGGTGCCTGGGGAACCGCCATCGCCCTCTCGCTTCACCGCCGCGGCGGTCACCACGTCACCCTCTGGGCGCACAGCCCTGAAGCCGCGGTCGAAATCGCCGAGCCCCGTGAAAACATCCTCTTTCTTCCCGGCTTTCCCATCCCTCCGGACATCATCATCACCGGCAGCACTGCCGCCGTCGCCGACGCTGAAATCGTCGTCTCCGTCGTCCCATCGGAGTTCCTCCGCTCCACCTTCGCCCGCATTCGCCCCCATCTCCACCCCGGCCAGGTCATCGTCAGCGCCACCAAGGGCGTCGAGGATCACACCTTCCTGCGCATGACCCAGGTCATCGCCTCCTGCCTCGCTCTTGCCGGCCCGCAAACCGCCCCGGAATTCCCCGCAAAACTCGCAGACCCGCACACCCTCGAACTTGAAGACATCAATCCCGAGCCCTTCGCCGAGCCCTCTTCCCCAGAAGTCAGCTCTTCGGGAATCGCAGCCGCTCCTCGCTCCCTTGACGACCTCTATCTCCCCATCGGCGCACTTTCCGGCCCCAGCTTCGCCCTTGAAGTAGCCCAGGGCCAGCCCACCGCCATCACTGTCGCCTTTGACGATCCTGAATCCGGCGCCCCCGGCGGCAGGTCCACGTCGCCGGGGTGGGAGCTCGCCGCCCGCATTCAGCAGGAATTCTCCTCTGAAACCCTCCGCCTCTACACCAGCAACGATGTCATCGGCGTCGAACTTGGCGGAGCCCTCAAGAACGTCATCGCCATCGCCGCCGGCATCGCTGCCGGGGTCGGCCTCGGCCACAACTCCGCCGCCGCCCTCATGACCCGCGGCATCGCCGAGATCACCCGCCTCGCCGTAGCCTGCGGAGGCCGCCGCGAAACCCTCGCCGGCCTCTCCGGCGTCGGAGACCTCGTCCTCACCTGCACCGGCTCGCTCTCCCGCAACCGCACCGTCGGCCAGGCGTTAGGCCAGGGCCGCAACCTCCCTGAAATCCTCGCCTCCCTCGGAGGCAAGGTCGCTGAAGGCGTCCTCACCACCCGCGCCGCTCTCGGCCTCGCCCGACGACACAACATCGAAATGCCCATCACCGAGCAAATGGAGCTCATCCTCAACGAAGGCAAAGACCCCCGCGAAGCCATCAAGGACCTGATGCTCCGCCCCGGCAAAGACGAGCTCTAAGGTCTCTCGCCGCATGATTCTGTCCGACGGCGCCTTCGGTTCCACACGATGGCGCGTGTCCCATCCGTCGAGCAACTTCATCGCGCGAATGGGTGGGAGACCACAAAGACCAACCGTCCGTCATCGGGTCTTTCCATTTTCCTTCCTGCCCAGCGCGGCCGGAACTCTGCAGAATATCCATTTGCTCAGCCTCCTCGGTCAGACGGGCGATGCACCATGGTCCTGGTCTTTTTTGACTCTAGTGCAATTCTGACCAGCCAGCCCGCGCGTTCCCCTTCATCCTCCTTACATCTATATTGCTTCCCCGGCCCTCCTCCCTTCGCCGCTGCGAACAACCGATGCACAGGAGAATGCAATGAACTATCACTTGACCACAGACCAACTCTTCATTGGCGCCTTTGCCCTCATCCTCATCCTCATCTTCGGCATGGCCGCATTCCTTGAGGAGTTGATAAAAAAGCCTGCGCCCTTCCACAATTACTTCGCCGTCGAGCGCGACCCCGAACTCCAGCACGATCTCTGGGACGAAGACCCATTGCTCAATCGTCCCGCACGCCTCACGCCCTTCAACCTTCGCGACACCGGCGCCAACACAGGGGGCATAAGTGTTGACGCAAGCCAGCGGAGTCGCGAGCTGAATTGATCGGGGACCCGTTGATACCGCGGGGAGGTCGGCACCCACTACATACCTTCAGCGGAACCCCGATCAATTCCAGCCGGGCGGGCCTGAGCCCGGTGCCCCAGCTCCCGCTTTCGGGACCTGCGATTCACCTCGATCCCCTCATCCCACACCGCCACCCATATTGCCCTCACAGACGGTCAATTCTGGCCAGTATTCCCCTCGACCCTCCTCTTACGATGGATCGTGTTCAAGTCCCTCCCCCGGACTGGAAACTTCCACCATCAACCCTTTGCCGTCGTGCAAAGTGCCGCATAGGAGAATGCAATGCCCAGTTTCTTCTCGAATCCCATCGTCGCCGTGGCTTCCATCGTCCTCTTCATCGTCGCCGCCGTCGCCCTCGGCGTGTGGATGAAACACCGCAAGACCCGCACCCTCGCCTTCAAAAATCGCTTCGGCTCTGAATACGATCGCGCCGTACTCACCCACGGCTCCGCGGACAAGGCTGAAGCCAAGCTGGCTGCTCGCGAAAACCGCGTCGATGCCCTGAAGATCCGCGAACTCGGCGCCACCGAGCGCGACCGCTTCGTCACCGAGTGGCACACCGTGCAAGCCCGCTTCGTCGACCATCCAAAGGCCGCCGTCACTGAAGCCGACGACCTCATCAACTCGCTCCTTGAAGCCCGCGGCTATCCCAAGTCCAGCTTCGAGCAGCGCGCCGCCGATGTCTCCGTCCACTATCCCCGCGTTATGGAAAACTACCGCATCGCCCACGACATCGCCGTGCGCCCCGGCCTCGTCGACGCCTCCACTGAAGAGCTCCGTACCGCCATGATCAAGTACCGCGACATCTTCGACGACCTCCTCCAGGCCCAGATTCCCGTAGCTGCCAAATCCGCCGCATAGCACCCCCAGGGTGCCCCAGATCCCGCTTCCGGGACCTGGGAATGCGCGAACCTTAACCAACAAATTGACGCGGCCAGAACCATGCGTCCAGGAGAATCGCAACATGCCACCACGCACGAGCCTGGCTCGACGCACGCGCAAGCTACGATTCTCTGGCCCGCTGCTCGCGTGCATGTTACTCGTAACAACAACCCTCGGATTCCCCGCCGCTTCGAATGCTGAGACCGTTCAGGCCACTTACTCGCAAGCCGGCAGCCTGGTCACCCTGACCCTCACCATCTACGGCTACTCCACCCCATCTGACCTCGAGCTCCTCTCGCAAGCCTATTCGGAGGGCCAGGATCAGGGTTTGGTCACCGCACTCTCCAAAACCAGGGCCGTCGGTCATTGCTCAATAACCGGCGCGCTCAGTTACGACGTCCCCTTCATCCAGATGGTGCTCACGCCAACCGGCCGCAGAATCACCTTCATCACCAACCGCCCGCTTCAACTGGGCGAAGTCAAACCCGACACCCCATCCCAGTCCTACGACCTTGCCTTCGGCCAATTCGACATCAATGACGCGGACCCCTCCAAAAGCTCCGGATTCCTTTACCCGGCAAGCAAGTTAGTCATCGATAAGCAGGGAGCGTTCCATTACGACCTCACCGGCGTTCCCTGGGCGCTCGCCAACGTCCTCGATTCCAGGCCCGCCTCCACCGAGGTCTTAGCGCAGAGCCGCTGAGTGTAACTCAGCCCGCTTCCCCTTCCCGCCATTCGCTTTGTTCCAGCTACCCCACCCACCATGCTCCAAAGCCACAGCCATGCACGCATCGCGGAGCCCGTCCGCAGTTCGACGATCCTCCATCGCCCGCGCCACCACCATCCCGCCCACGCACAATGCAGCCGTAGCCTGCGCCACCGTCTCGCGCCCCCGCACACCATCGCCCATGCTTCGTTCCAGCACGCTCACCATCGCCTTGAACACCGTCCCAAACGCGCACTTCGCGTGAGGCCCGTTTCCGCCCAGCCATCCCCACAAGCAAAGAGCGCGGCCTCAGCCGCGCTCTCATTTCCCATCCAATCTTCAGTGGGCTAAAGTTACTTCTTATCCCCACCCGAATGCCCGCGTCCGTCTCGCGATTCATTCCCCTTGAACTGCGCAGGATCTTTCCGTTGCGCCGCAGCCTTGTCGTGCACCTTTGGCGTCGGCCCGTTGTAACCGTGTTGCGGATCGTAGCTGTTGTCTACATTCCCGTGAAAGTCGTCCCGGCCATGAAACCACGGACCCACGCCAATAAACACGCCGCCCGTGAACCATTCCGGCCCATAGTAGCCGTCAGGAACGCAGCTGTAAGGAGCATAGTCGTAGTAGCCATAAGGGCAATCCGGAGCTACACCGACCTCCACCGCGATCTGCGCCATTGCTTTCGGCGGAGTTGCCGCAAACATAATTCCAGCAACAGCCGCCACCATAACCATCTTCAATCCACTCATAATTTCTCCTCGCTAGGATCGGGGCTGTCACGTTCCCACCCCACCGCCTCTCACCCTAGCGAGTCCGAATCCACTTAGTCTGAGCAATCGAATACGGACCATCCTCCTGGACAACCAATACCGAGCCTTGTCATCCGCAGCGAGCGCAGCCAGTCGAAAGCCTGCCCCGAGCGCCGCCGAAGGGGGCCTCGGTTACTGCTGTCTTTTATCCATGCCCGCCATCCTCAACGAAGCGCGCTTCCAAGGTCCAATCCCCTTTCGTTCCACGCGCAGGACGTCGCGTAACATAGATTCCGAAAGCCAAAATGGAGCGACGATGAAAACCGAATTGCTGCGATTCAACGGCGCTGTCCAACGCGATCCCGCCATCCATGCGTGGATGAAAGCGCATCAAGGTGAATTGGGATCCATCGCGCGCGAGTGGTTTCAGGTCATGCGAAAATGCGGCGACGAAGTCCGGGAACTCTTCCATGACGGTTGCCCCGTTGCATGTCTGGGCGATGTGCCCTTCGGCTACGTCAATGTATTCGCCTCGCACGTGAACGTAGGATTCTTTCAAGGCGCGGCGCTACCCGATCCGGCCCGCTTGTTGCAAGGCGCCGGCAAGCGAATGCGTCACGTGAAGCTCACGCCGGGAACGCCCACAGACGCCGCATCGCTCACCAGCCTCATCCACGCGGCGTACTCTCACATAAAAGCCCGCGTAGAAAACGGCTAGCCTGGCACTAGAACTGCTTGCAAAAATAGGGCGGGTGGCCCAGGTGGCGTGGCCCAGGTCCCGGGAGAAGTGAACGCAGCCACTCAAGTTGGGTGCCCCAGGTGCCTCGCTTTTGGGCACCTGGGATAGCACGGATCTTGGGGCGGGGGGGCGGGTGGCCCAGGTC
>Ga0302319_10025401_pt1 | contig 10491 bp, 8 predicted proteins | sample Bog_T0_2_FD_203319 | JGI IMG/M metagenome (GOLD analysis project Ga0302319, IMG submission 203319) | Peat permafrost microbial communities from Stordalen Mire near Abisko, Sweden - Bog_T0_2 | ecosystem: Environmental > Terrestrial > Soil > Wetlands > Peat | place: Sweden: Abisko, Stordalen Mire... | reverse complement strand
CCGCAAAATTTCTAACTCGAAGTGCGGCACGACTGAAGTCGTGCCCTGTTACAAAGCTTTGGTTCGGTGCGGCACGACTTGCGCGAAGCTTGTCGGGCCGTTGTTCAAGATTCCCGGGGCTAAAGCCCCACTTTTTTTGGCCTTTGGTCAGTGGCCGGAAAGCCCCTGCTCCCTCCGGAGTTGCCCCACGGTCTACGGCCTGCGACTTCTGCTACACAGCGGCGGCGCCGCTGACGATTTCAATGATTTCCTTGGTGATGGCTGCCTGGCGCGCCCGGTTCATCAGCAGCGTGTAGCTGTCGATCATGTCGGAGGCGTTGTTGGAAGCCGAGTCCATGGCCGTCATGCGGGCGGCGTGTTCGGCGGCTACCGATTCCGTCATCGCGTGATAGAGCATGGAGAAAACGTATTGCGGGAGCAGACCGTTGAGGAGTTCCTCGGAGGGCTGCTCGTAGATGTAGTCCACCTCGGCGGTGCCGAAGCGCTTGGATTCCTCTTCGGCTTCTTTGGTATCGGCTGGTTCGAGGGCGATACCTGCGCTGGCCGCGGCTTCGGCGGCGCTCTCGCGCTCTGCCTGGGTGGGCTCCGTGGCGCCGGTAATCTCGGGCGTGCCGATCTTCTTCAAGGGCAGCAGCTTTTCAACGACGAGCCGCTGCTGGATGACCGATTTGAATTCGTTGTAGACGATGTAGGCGGCGTCGATCTCTTCATGCACGTAGCGGGCGATGACGCTCTGGGCCAGATCGAATACGCGCGTGGTTTCCAGCTTGAGCAACATGCCGGGATGGTCGCCGGTCACCTCGATTGAGCCTTTGCGTGCATCGCGAACCTGGCGGGTGCGGCCCTGATCGTCGGTCTGCTCGGAGTAGCGGGCCTCGGGGTAACGCTTGCGCATCAGGTCGCGGCCTTTGCGGCCTACGGCTTCGATGTCGATCTCGCGATGCGCATTGCCTTCGATGAATTGATACGCCATCTTCAAGACGTTGGAGTTGAAGGCCCCGGCGAATCCCTTGTCGCCGCTGACGATGATCAACAGGACACGCTTCTCGGGACGCACGGCAAAGAGAGGATGGCGCAGGTTGCCGGTCTCGGGATCGACGATGTCGACGCGGCGCATGAGCGATTCAAGTACGCTGGAGATCATGCGCGCGTAGGGCCGGGCGGACATGGCGCGTTCCTGAGCGCGGCGCAGCTTGGCCGCCGAGACCATCTTCATGGCCTTGGTGATCTGGCGCGTGTTTTTCACACTGCGGATGCGGCGTCGTAAGTCGAGGACGTTTGCCATTTGCCAGTTCTCAGTTCACAGTTCGTAGTTCATTGCTTTTGCCAGCCAGCAGTTGCCCAGATCACTGTGAACTGTGAACCAAGAACTGCGAACTGCACTACGCCTTTACGGCTGCTTCCAGTTCCGCTTTGAAATTGGCGGAGTATTCCTTCATGGCGGCGTGCAGTTTGCTGCGCACGTCGTCGTCGATTTGCTTCTTCTTGGTGAGGTCTTCAAGCAGCGCGCTCTGCGCGGACTCGAAATACTTGTAGAGGCCAACCTCGAAGGCGCGGATCTCGGTGACCTGGAATTCGTCCAGATAGCCTTGCGTACCGGCAAAGAGGATGATGACCTGCTGCTGCCAGGTGAGCGGCTGGAACTGCGGCTGCTTCAGGAGTTCGGTGAGGCGCTGGCCGCGGTTTAGCTGCTTCTGGGTGAGCGGATCGAGGTCGGAGCCGAACTGCGCGAAGGCGGCCAGTTCGCGATACTGGGCGAGATCGAGCTTCAAGGTCGAACCCACCTGCTTGACGGCCTTGATGGCTGCCGAGAAGCCGACGCGCGAGACCGAGAGACCGACGTTCACGGCCGGGCGAATGCCGGAGTTGAACAAGTCGGTTTCCAAAAAGATCTGGCCGTCGGTGATGGAGATGACGTTGGTGGGGATGTACGCCGAAACGTCGCCTGCTTGAGTTTCGATGACCGGCAGAGCGGTGAGCGAGCCGCCGCCGCGCGCTTTGCTCATCTTGGACGAGCGCTCGAGCAGACGCGAGTGGAGATAGAACACATCGCCGGGATAGGCTTCGCGGCCCGGCGGGCGACGGAGCAGCAGCGAGATTTCGCGATAGGCCATGGCGTGCTTGGAGAGATCGTCGTACATCACCAAGGCGTGCTTGCCGTTGTCGCGGAAATACTCGCCGATGGCGGTGGCGGCATAGGGCGCGAGGTAGAGCATGGGCGCGGGCTCTGAGGCCGAGGCAGCCACGATGATGGTGTGTCCCATGGCGCCGGCTTCGGTGAGGGTCTGCACCACCTGGGCGATCGAAGAACGCTTCTGACCGATGGCGCAGTAGATGCAGATCAGGTCGTTCTTGGCGTTGTTGATGATGGTGTCAAGCAGGACGGCGGTTTTGCCGGTCTGGCGGTCGCCGATGATGAGTTCGCGCTGGCCGCGGCCGATGGGGATCATGGAGTCGATGGCCTTGAGTCCGGTGGCCATGGGCTCGCGCACGCCCTGACGGTCGATGATGCCGGGGGCCAAGCGCTCCACGGGGAGGGTCTCGGTGGTGGCGATGGGGCCCTTGTCGTCAATGGGCTGTCCGAGCGCGTTGACCACGCGGCCAATCATGGCAGCGCCGACGGGCACGCTGAGAATGGTTCCGGTACGCTTGACCTCGTTGCCTTCACTGAGTTCCGTGTAGTCGCCCAGGATGACGGCGCCCACCGAATCCTCTTCCAGGCTCAGGGCGAGGCCCGCGATGCCGTGAGGGAAGCTCAACAGTTCGCCGGCCATGACCTTGTCCAGGCCGTGCAGGCGCGCGATGCCGTCACCCAGCGATGTGATGGTGCCGACTTCGTCTACCTGGACCTTGGAGTCGTAGTTCGCAATCTGGTCGCGAAGAAGCTGTGTAATCTCGTCTGCTTTGATCTGAGCCATTTCGTTCCTCAGGGATCAGGGATCAGGGGTCAGGGGTCAGTTCTTCGAAATCGTTGCGAAGAAGTCCACGTTTAATCCCGAACCCTTGACCGCCTTACTCCTTTTCCCTCTGTTCCAATTCTCGTTTAATCCCTTGCAAGACTTCTTGATCCAGTTACTTCAATCGAGCCGCGTCTTGCTGCATGCTGAAATCGGTAGTATGCCGGTCTCAGCCGGCGGTTAGAGCTTCCTTTAACCTGTCGAGGCGTCCGCGCACGGAGCCGTCGTAAACCGTGGAGCCGATGCGCACGACCGTCCCACCTAGAATTGCCTGATCGAGCTTGAATGTTGCTTCAACTTTGGAGCCGGCCAGCTTGCCCACTTCGGCTACCAGCGATTCCCTTTCGGACGCGCTCAACTCGCGCGCGGTGACAATCTCCGCCTGGCGAATTCCGAGCTGCAGTTGCAGAAGTTTGCGATAGGCATCGGCAACCTCGTCCACCTGGCCGATGCGGTCGTTGTGGATGAGCACGGCGAGCAGGTTGCGCAGTTCCTTGGCCAGGCCAAGCTGCTTGTTCAGCGTGTCGAGGAACTCAATCTTCTGCGATGCGGGAACCGCGGGATTCACGAAAAACTCGCGTAGCTCCGGGCTGCCCTTCCAAGTGGCGAGAAAGTCTTTCAACTGCCCGTCGATGGCACCGGAGTCCAGCTTGGCGGACGTAACGACGTCGAGAAATGCCTGGGCGTAACGAGCAACAAAGGCGGCCATTTAGTTGATGCCTCCTTTGCTGGAATTGCCGTTGCCGGCACTGGTCACAAATTCGGCGATCAGGGCGCGATCGACTTCCGGCGTCAGATTGAGCTGGCGGGCGGCCTGGTCGATGGCCAGGTCGGCGGCAAAGTTGCGCAGGCCGCGTCGAGCCTGGGCAGCTGCCTGGCCAATCTCCTGCTCCGCGGCTTCGACGATGCGGGCGCTCTCTTCGGTCAGGGAGGCCTTGATGCGGGCTTCGTCGTTCTTGCTCTCGGCTTCGACCTCGGTACGGAACTTCTGAATCTCCCCGTCGATTTTGGCGAGCTTGGCTTCGACCGCGTTGAGGCGGGCGTTGGCATCGAGGGTGACCTTGCGGGCGGACTCGATGTCGTCGCTGAGCTTCTGCTTGCGCTGTTTCAGGTAGCGGGGCAGGAATTTAAAAAGGGGCACGAAGATGGCCAGCACGATGATCAGGAAGTTGATGACTTCAAAGATCACGGCTGTCGAGTCGATGGAGAGGTTGAGCGTTTTGGCGGTCCACTTGACGACCGGGCCTTCGTGCAAAAAAGCCTCGTTCTGTTTTTCCTGCTCGGAGAGGCCGGATTCGGGCTTGGAATCGGATGGGGAGGCAGCCTGCATGGATACAGCGTCCGGCTTGACCGCGGAGTTCGCATCCTGTCCCAGAGAGCGGGACGGCTGCAGGGCTATCGCTGCGGCCACCAAGATTACGGCAAAGAAGCAGGAGACCGGAACGGGGAGATGCAATCTGGCTTTCAGGATCTTCAACGGGAACTCCCGGCGGCGGCGGGCAGGACCGCACGAACCACCTGCGCGGCCAAGTCCCCGGCACTGGAGGCGATTGATTCCCGCGCTCGATCAGCCTCGGCCTCAAGTTCGGCGCGCGCCTGGGCGACTTTTTGTGCCGCTGTTTTACGCGAAGCCTCCAGGGCGAGGTCGCGCTCCGCAGTCCACTGCTTCACCCGCTGTTCGCGTGCCTTGAAGACTTCCGCCCGTGCCTGGCGCAAGCGGGTGGCGTATTCGGCAGCCCGTTCTTCCGCGCGGGCGATGGCCTTCTGCGCGTCTTCCACGGCGCCCACGGTGCGGGCGCGCCGTTCTTTCAAAACCGCCGTAAGGGGGCCCTGGACCAAAGTCTGGTAGGCGATGACGAGCACGATGAACAACACCATCGTGGGGATGGCGCCGAGCATAAAGCTCCCGACTTGTTGAATGATTTCCTGCATGCTGGTATCGGTTCGCTCGTGGTGCTCAAGCCGAACAAGGAGGCCTGGCTTTTCGCGGGTGGAACACCTTTTTGTATCAGGGGACAACGCCCAAGTCAATGCAGTTGACCCGAATTCGTCGGGGTCCTGTGACTGCTGTCACGGGCGGTGAGATTTTTCGAAAAACATCTTGCAATTGGGGCCAACGGGCCTAAACTAAAGATACCACCTAGACCCGGTTCAGGGTCCCGCGGGCTGGAGTTCCTGAGGAAGTCCTTCCACTCCTCAGGGTTTCAGTCCGCCTCCTTATTTTGGGGGTGGTGAAACCAATTAAAGAGCGAACCTCAGGGGCTAAAGCCCCGTTGATTGGGCCGGCTTTTGCCAGGGATGAATCCCTGGCCTACCGTAATCCCGGCCTACCGCAATCGCTGGGCCACAGCATGGGTCCCTGGCCTGCCGCCCGAACAACTCGTCTACTTTTCGGCCTTGGAGATGAAGGCTGCCAGGTCGTCCTTGAGCTGGTGCAGCGCGTCCACATTCAGATAAATCATGTGCCCCGACGGGTAGTAGCCGAACTGCACATTGCCGCGCAGGCTAAGGTCCAAATCCATGTGGGATAGGTCATACTCGGTGGCAAAAAAGGGCGTGGCCAGGTCGAAGTACCCGTTGGCGGAGAAGACCTTGAGGTGTGGATTCTTGCGGATGGCGCTGCCCAGGTCGGCGGCCACGTAGGGCTGGGACTGTTCGCCGCCCATGCCGGGGCCACCGCTGGTGGGCTTGTGCTTCCAATCCCATTGGCCAATCGTCTCCGCGCTGGGGCGATACGTGTCTGTGCTCTCGAACTTCAACTCGCGCTGCAGGTAGTCGTGCAGGGCGGCGACGAATGCGCCGCTGATGCCGGTGTCGGAGGCGTCGTAGCTGGGGGACTCACCGGCGGCATCCAGGTCCACCCCTTCGAAGCGCATGTCGTAACGGCCCAGGGTGCGGCGGTCTTCGCGCAGGACTTCTTTGCGGAAGCGAGTGGGAGAGACGCGCAGGTTGGCTTCCTTCACATAGTCCACGTTGAGGCCGGTGAACCGGCTAACCTCTTTAGCCACCGTTTCGAGTTGAGCGGCAGGCAGGTTGTGGCCGGCGAAGAGCGCCTGGGCGTAGGGGCCGGAGGCGAACTCGCGCGCTTGCTGCACCCAGTCGGCAAGGTTGGCCGGTTTGTTGGGGATCTTGTTGAAGTACCAGGCCGCTGCCGCGTAGCTGGGCAGGTTGGCGATGTAGATGGTGTCATAGCCGCCAGCGCGGATGTTGTAGTTCAGGATGGACGAGATCAGGACGACGCCGTTCAACTGCACGCCGTTGTTGCCCAGCATGTCAGCCAGCGCGGCTGAGCGGGTGGTGCCGTAGGACTCGCCGATGAGGAATTTAGGCGAGTTCCAGCGCTGGTTGGCGGTGAGGTAGCGTTCGATGAAGCGGTCGAAGGCGTGCAGATCCTGGTCGACTCCGGCGAAGTCCTTGGCGGTTGCTTTGCCCACGGCGCGCGAGTAGCCGGTGAGCGGGGCGTCGATGAAGACCAGGTCGGTCTTGTCGAGGAGGGAGTATTCGTTGGGAACGAGCTTGAACGGCGGCCCGGGCGTGGCATTGGGACTATCGGTCGTGATGCGGACGGGCGAAAAGGACCCCATATGCAGCCAGAGCGTGGCCGAGCCGGGCCCCCCGTTGTAGAGGAAACTCACCGGGCGGGACTGTGGCTCGGCGCCATCCAGCGTGTAGGCGACGTAGAAGATGCTGCCATAGGGCTTGTCCTCTTCGTCGCGGATGAGCAGGGTTCCGGCGGTGGCGGTGTACTTGAGCGTCTTGCCGCCAAGAGACAGCTCGTGATGGGTGACGGATGTTTTTTCCGCGGGGATGGGGGTTGCGTCCTTGTCGCCGTCTTTATGATCGGAGTCCTTGTGCTCGGCATTGGCCGCCGGCGCAGGCTTGGTCTCCTGGGCCTGGACGTGGGTCTGGAGGGCGAGCAAGGACGAAACGACGAGCAGGGGGAGAACAAGGCGAGACGAAGGGATTTTCAAGGGCGGAGGAGCCTCCAGAAAGATGGAAACATCGTAGCACTTCCCTTTTCGCGGAAGGGAATCGCGCGGAAGCGAGGAAGTCGAACGCTTTGTTTCTGCAGGGCGCGGGCGGAGGGCGAAGATCCTTCGACAGCACTGCCGATGAACACGGCTGGTTGGGATTCGAGGCTTCCCACCCTTCCGCAAAGGACGAGGAAGGATGGACACGGCTGGTTGGGATTCGAGGTTTCCCACCCTTCCGCAAAGGACGAGGAAGGATGGGGCACGGCTGGTTGGGATTCGAGGTTTTCCACCCTTCCGCAAAGGACGAGGAAGGATGGACACGGCTGGTTGGGATTCGAGGTTTTCCACCCTTCCGCAAAGGACGAGGAAGGATGGACACGGCTGGTTGGGATTCGAGGTTTCCCACCCTTCCGCAAAGGACGAGGAAGGATGGACACGGCTGGTTGGGATTCGAGGTTTCCCACCCTTCCGCAAAGGACGCGGAAGGATGGGGCACGGGGCATTTGTGGCGCGGCCCACCTGGCGTTTCGGAATGGATCGTTGGAGGCTGGACGCTATGGTTTGGCGATTGTCGGGCTCGCGTTGAGGAGTCCCTGCGCACGGAGCCACGTCTCCAGCAGCGCCGGCCATTGATCGAGAGAGGCGTCGGCTTTGCCCAGGCCGGTGCCGTGGGGGCCCTTCGCGAAGATGTGTGCTTCGGCGGGAACACCGGCTTTGACCAGTGCTTCATAGAAGCGGAGGCCTTGTTCCACGGGGACGGTCTGGTCGTCAAAGGTGTGATACCAGAAGGTGGGTGGCGTGTCCTTGGTGACAAACAGGTCCGGGGAGTAGGCCTTGCGCAGCTCTTCGCAGCGATCCATGACGTTAAAGAGTTTGCAATAGCTCAGGTGGGAGGTGTCGCTGGAGATGGCGCCGATCCAGGGATAGCCGAGCACCAGGTAGTCGGGGCGGCTGGAGACGCGGGCGATGGGATCGTCGGCGTCTTTGTCTCCGGGGACGGGCTGGGTCGCGGAAAGGGCTGCCAAGTGGCCTCCGGCGGAAAAGCCGATGACGACGATGCGATTGGGATCGATGTGATAATCCTGGGCGCGACCGCGCACGGTTTGGATGGCGCGGCGTGCGTCCAAAAGCGGAATCGGCAGCAGATAGCCGTTGGAGGAGAGACGGTAGCTCAAGATGAAGGCGCGAAAGCCGCGCGCGGTGAACCAGTCCGCGACCTGGCGTCCTTCCAGGTTGGCGGCTAGACCCACATAAGCACCTCCGGGGAAGACGACGACCGCCGAGCCGTTGGCGTGGCCGGGCTGGGGGTCGAGGATGGTGAGTGCAGGCGTGTCTTCACAGGCGCTGGCCTTGGCCTGGGGGGCATCGCCTGGCCACAGGCGGACGGTCTGTATGCCGAGAAAGGCATTGTTGGTCCCAGCCGTTGCGCAAGGCGGCTTCTGCTGAGCCTGCAGAGTGGGGAAAGCCAAGACCCCAAAAGTCAAAATGACGAAGATGCGCTTCAAGCAAGCCTCCTGCCAATGGCGGCGATTATACAAGCCGCCCGGATGGATGGTTGATTCAGGCTGCGGAGAAGCTCGAGCAGCCTGGGGAGATTGCGCGAAGCCGTTCCCCAGGGGGCTATGCAGTTTCTGAAATGGTGTAGACCTGGAATTCATGGGTTTCCCACCCTTTCCGCAGAAGAAAGCGGAAAGGGTGGGGCACGGAAGTCCATAGCAAAAGCAAAAATGTCATAACCAAACGGCGGTGTGTCCGGGACAGGGGTTCTCCGCTTGCCGGCTGATTTCTTCCACCAGCTCAAAGCCGTAGCGGGCCAGGTAGAACGCGGCGCCGTGGACGCGCTCCTGCAAGACGCCACCGGGGTAGAGAGACTGGCTGATGGCCTGGGCATGACGGCGCAGGGATTCTTCCTTCCGCAACTGAAAGTTGGCAGCGAGGCGGCGGAGGCGATTCATCTGGTAACGCATCTTGCTGGCCGCGGTCGCAGCCGATTTGCCCAGCCCATGATCCAACTGGTTCATCCAAGCGAGAACGGGCTCCAGTTCCGCATCGAGCGCATTCCCGGCGGCGGCCAGTTTTTGCTTGCCTTCGACCGGCATGGCCCGTGCCGCCAGCAGTTGCGCCAGGGAATCCTCGGTTTCGCCGAAAACCCGCTCCAGACTGAGTCCGTGCTTGCGCAGCAAATCGCCAATGGCCGGCTCAATGAGTGTGGCGGAAAAGCGGGGTTGGACGGCAGTGATGCGGCCCAGAATGCGCTCAAACAAGACGGCCGACTGGGCGAAGTAGGCGATCTCCGCAGGGCCACCAATGGTGAGCGAGGTTGCGAGCAGGTAGTCCTGAAAGACGGGACGAAGCAGGGCGGAGGGCGAGATACGCTCCGGTTCGGCAGCCAGGATGCCGAGCAGGTCGGCGGTTGAAAAAGCCTGGCGGCCGGCCTGCCATAACCCCTGCGGGTCGTTGGCGCTGGGCGACACGCGCTTGAGGGCGAGCCGCGCACCGGTCTTCTCGTCGAGCAGGAAGAGCAGGCTCGACTGCGATCCAACTGCGACCTGCACGTGATAGCCGGCCGCTTGCAACTCCGAATTCCGCTGAGTGAGGGCGGCATGCAACTCGTCTGCGCGCTCGATGCCTGCGCGCAGGACCGAGGCCCCCATGCGGTGAACTGCACGCCCGCTGGCGTCAAAAACAAGAAGTCCCTGGGCGGCAAAGGCGCGGGCATAGAAATCGGCGAAGGCTTGTGAAAACGTGCGTCCGGGACGATAGGCCGCTACGAGCGCATCCATCGCGTCGGAAGATCCAAGCAGTTCCCAGGCCTGGTCCAGGAGCGGCGTGATGCGTTCATCGAGGACGAGACTGCCGACGGGGCGAGGCACACCGTGCGATTCCGGATACACCAGCGTACGCAGTTGTTTGCGGGAAGGAAAGACGACGTGGTTGATTTCGGCGAAGTCGTGATCTTCGCTGGCCAGCCAGAAGATGGGGACATGAGCCTGTCCCGCCGCGGTCGCGGTACGCGCCCTTGCCACGGCCGTTGCCGCTTTGAAGGGCGTAAAGAGGGGTCCACCCAACAGGCCCACCTGCTGGCCGGTCACCACGGTTCCAGCGCCCTGGCGGAGCGCTTCCAGGGACCGGGCTCCCGCCGTCCCGGGTGCTGCCGGGTTTTGGGCGGCCAGGACCCCGATCATTTCCTCGCGATGGCCAATCGACGTGGCTGCATTTGCCGCGCCGGTCCACCGGGTGTCGGGCGGAAGGGCCGCGTAGTATTTGCTCACGGCTGCGTTGCCGGCGCAGAAATCCAGAAACAGCCGGTGTAGCCCGGGCGCCACGGTGATGGGGAGGCAGTCGGCGGTCGGCAAAGTCTTCTCTTCCTACACGGCAAGATGCCGGAGATACGGTGGATCGGCATCCGACCCGCACGGGAGTGAGGATAAATCTCCAAATGTATCGTAGCAATCGAATTGGGGCTCAGTTCGAAGCTGGACTCAGTTAAGGATGCCACGCGGAATCGAATCGATGCAGACTGAACCGGAGCGGCAAATGTTGGGCAGGCCGCGTTGCGT
>Ga0302319_10025399_pt1 | contig 10492 bp, 8 predicted proteins | sample Bog_T0_2_FD_203319 | JGI IMG/M metagenome (GOLD analysis project Ga0302319, IMG submission 203319) | Peat permafrost microbial communities from Stordalen Mire near Abisko, Sweden - Bog_T0_2 | ecosystem: Environmental > Terrestrial > Soil > Wetlands > Peat | place: Sweden: Abisko, Stordalen Mire... | reverse complement strand
TCCACGCTCGAGCGCAGCGCCCGCTGGTCCAGGTCGTCCAGCTCCGCGCCCCGCACCAGCTCGCGCTTGCCGTCCACGCCGATGCGATACAGCAGCCGCGGCGCATCGCCGCCCATCGTCTCCACGTAATACACGCTCTTCAGCTCGCGATCGTGGCCCAGGTCCAGCAGCTTCTTGTTCAGCGCCTCATCCGTCAGACCATCCGTCGCCGTCACCTTCATCACGCCGATCGACGGCCGCGCAGCCCCCGTGATCCCCGCGCGCCCGTGGCCGTTCGACTGCGGAAAATCCTTCACCGGCTCGCGCCCGACCAGATAGTTCTCCAGCTTGCCTGCCGCGATCAGCTTCACCGCCTGCGCCGGCACGCCGTCATCGTCCACGGCATACGCGCCCAACAGCCCCTTGCCGTCAAACGTCTTCAGGCTCGGGTCATCCACTACGTCGAGAAAATCCGGCAACACCCGCGCATGAAAGCTCGATGCAAACGGCCCATTGGTGCGCGCCTCCGTGCCCAGCTTGGGCCGCGTCGCCGTCACGCCGCTGGCCACCAGCGAGCGCATCATGTCCGCGCTCGCGTCCGCGCTCAGCAGCACCGGCCCGTGATACTCCTCTTCCACCACCGGCGCCTTGCGCAAATCCGTCAGCGATGCAATCAACCCCACCGCATGCTTGTCAAAAGCCGCTGCCTCATCCAGATCCTTCAGCGAACTCCCCGTCGACCCGTACGACCGGTCCAGCCGCATTCCATCCGCTGCCTGCGTGCCCACGCCGATCCCCTCCTGGTACTCGGCCGCCGACTTGCGCACAATCGTCCCTTCGCTGTTCACCAGCCACGTCGTCGTCACGCGCGCATGGAAAGCCGCCGACGAATACTCCACATCGTGCTCGCCCGCCTTCACGCTCGCATCCGTACGATACAGTCCGCTGGTCCGCGCCACGCGCTCGGTCCACGCCGCCTCGTCCACCTTCAGCGCCTCCGGCTCGGCCAGTGAAATCAGCGGCGTCTCCTTGCTGAAGTCGTCCTGCTGCGGCGGCGTCTGCACCTGTTTCAGCTCCGACTGCTTGGCCGCATACGCCGCCAGCGCGCTCTTGTAGGCCTGGTCGGTGGCCGACCAAAGCGCACTCCGCAGCGCCACCGGATCGTCGTCGAGCGCAGCCAGCTGCAGCGCTCCATCGCCCCGTCCGCCCGAGCTGTCCGTCTTCGCGTCGCCCACCCGCACCGTGATACGCGCCACGCGCTGGTGGCTGTGCTGCCCGCCCTCGCTGGCGCCAAACTCCGCCTTGGTCTCGTAGTCGTCCACATCCTCAATCCTGTATTGGATGAAGAACGGCTTCGCAAACCCCGGCAGTTGCAGCTGCGTCATGCTCCGGTCCAGTTCCACGAGCATCGCCTTCAGCAGCGGATCTTTTTCCGCATCCGCGCGGCCCGCCGTGGCGGGCTGCGCCGCGCTCAAGCCCGGCGCAAGCATCAAGCAACCAAGTATCCCCACACCAGCAATCGTTCTAAAAGGAAGAATAAAACTCACCATGCCTCCATCTGCCCTGGTCCCTCAGTCCCTTGGTCCCTCGTCCCTCAGTCCCTGTCAGTCACTTCGGTATCGCCAAGATCGGCGGCCTTGCTGTCCCCTGCGCCTGCTTCTGCGTCTCCATCTCGCTCACAAGCATGGCCGGAGCCACCGCGCTCACCGGCACCGTGCCACTCTCCGCGCCGCACTCGCCGTTGAACACCTCGTCCTTGTCGCCCGTCGCCACGATCCGCTTCAGCGCCGCCTGCGGCGTGCCCACAATGCTCACTCCGCGCACCAGCTCGTCCGGCCGCCCATCCACATACACGCGATAGACGACCAATGGGATGACTTGAAACGCCTGCGGCGAGCTGCGCTGCGTCACCGCAAACCCTGAAGAAATGTCCTCGAAGTAGAGCCCGTATGCCTTGCCCTGCTTCTTCGCTTCTTCAATCAGCTGCTTCTTCAGCTCGCTCTCCGGCTCCGTCTTCGTCGAAGTCACAATCAGGTTGCCCTGACGCCCGGTGGGCATGCGCCCGGTCTGCGCGCGTCCGTGGCCGTTGGAGTTGGCAAAGCTCGCAATCGGCAGCCGCGACATCAGAAACGTCTTCAGCACGCCGTCGTCGATCAGGTCCACCTTGCGCGCCTTCTCGCCCTCATCGTCGTAAAGATAACTCCCGCTCAGCCACGTCGAGCCAAACTTCGTCCTTGTCGGGTCATCGGCCACGGAAAGAAACGTCGGTAGTACCTCTTTGCCAATGTCCTTCGTGAACGTCTGCCCTTCTTCATCGCCGCGCTGGCGCTGGCCCTCGAGCCTGTGCCCCAGCACCTCGTGGAAGAACACCGCCGCCGCGCGTCCGCTCAAGATCGCCGGCCCATCGAACGGCTCCGTCACCGGCGCCTTGCGCAGCGCCTCCAGGCTCGTGCCCAGCTCGCGAATGCCCGCTTCCATCGCCGCCTGCGCAGGCAAACCATCCGCCGTCTCCGCCTCAAACGTCTGCGCGCGGAACAGGTCCATCCCATCGTCGGCGCGCGTCACCGCAAACACCACCAGCCGCGCCGCCAGGTGCGGCGTCACCACCTTCGCGCCCTCTGACGATGCAAAATAATCCGTCTCGTTCTGCACCGTAAACATCACCGCGTTCGAATACACGTCAGGAAACTCGCGGAAGATCTTCGACAGCTCCGCCACCCGCCGCTCCCATGCCGCCTTGTCCACCACCGCCACCGGCGCGGGCTTGCCGATATACGCCTCCGGCGTCTCTTTGCTGAAGTCCGGCGACGAGTCTTCTTCTTTCGCCCGCACCTCGGCCTCGGTCTTCACCCGAAGGTAGCTGTCGATCGCGTTCCCGTAGCCGGTGTTCGTCGCCAGCCACAGCGTGCGCTCCAGCGCCACCCGGTCGTCTGTCAATGGCATCTCCATGCTATTGACGGCCGAGGCGCGATGCGTTCCATGCGTGTTGTCGAGCTCGGGGCTGCCCAGCCGCACCTGCACGTCGGCCACGCGAACCCGGTTTTGCGAGCTGTCCACCACCGCCCCGTACTGCGCGCGAATCGACACAAAGCTCGCATCGCTCACCGCGTAGCTTAAAAAGTACGGCGGCAGTTGCTTGTCGTCGCCGCCTTTGCCCAGCGTGGTAAACGCGCGGTGCAATTCCGTCGTCATCGCGTCCAGCAGAACCGGCGTCGAAGCCTGTTGAGCGTGTGCTGCGGGCAAGGCGACGACTGCGGCAAGCAGGACAAGTGAAGCGAGCTTCCACGCAAGCCGCCCACCGGTGGACAATGTTTCTTGTGGCATAGGTTGGGAATTCTCAGGTAAAAGCATCTGTAGCGAGAATTGTCGCAGAGTCACCCGCCTCAGAGGAAAATCACATGACGTTCGCACCCCGCTGGCCGGCCGCTCTCTGCCTCCTGTTCCTGCTCGCCTGCCTGCTTCCCAGCCCCGGTCGCGCCCAGCAGCCGCCCGCGTCCACCCAGGCCGCGTCTGCCCAGCCCGCGCAGGCCTATACCCTCCCGCCCGCAAAACTCGCCCAGGCCATCGCCCTCAACCGCATTCGCAACATCCTGGACATCGTGTACGGCCTCTGGGGCGTGCTTTTCCTCTGGCTCGCATTGGCCACCCGCGCCGCCGCCGCGCTCGACGCCTGGACGCAGCGCCTCTTCGCCCGCCGCTGGGCCCAGGGCCTGCTCTTCTTTGCCGTGGGCATCTGCATCGCGACGCTTGCCACGCTGCCCCTCGACCTCTACGCCCACCACGTCAGCCGCGCCTACGGCATCTCGATTCAGGCCTGGTCAGGCTGGCTGGGCGACCAGGGCAAGTCTCTCGGCCTCACCCTCCTCATCGGCGCGCCGCTGCTCCTGCTCTTCAACTGGATTGTCCGCCGCTGGCCGCGCCGCTACTGGTTCGGCGCCTGGCTGGTCACGCTGCCGCTCATGGTGCTGTCGTTCTACGTCGCGCCGCTCATCGAGCCCCTCTTCGACCACTTCGAGCCGTTATCGCAGAACCACGCCACGCTCGTGGCCAGGCTTGAAACCGTCGTTGCCCGCACCGGCACCCACATCCCGCCCGATCGCATGTTCCTCATGAAGGCCAGCGAAAAAACCAACGGCCTCAACGCCTACGTCATCGGCATCGGCGCAACCAAGCGCATCGTGGTGTGGGATACCACCGCCGGCCGCATCCCCGACGACGAAGTCCTGTTCATCTTCGGCCACGAAAGCGGCCACTACGTGCTCAACCATCTGCCCAAAATGCTCGCCGGCATGGCCGCCGGCTTCTTCTTCCTCTACTGGATCTGCTCCGCATTCGCCGCCCGCCTGGCGGATCGCTTTGGCGTCCGATGGGGGCTTTTCAGGCCGGAAATGTTTGCGGAGCCGCAGCCCCCGCTCTGCACCCGCGCCGGTTTCGTCGTGCTCCTCTTCGCCATCACCCTGGCCAGCTTCATCCTGGAGCCGGTCAGCAACTCCATCAGCCGCCACTTCGAGCACCAGGCCGACGTCTACGGACAGGAGGCCATCCACTCGCTCGTCCCCGACCCGCAGAAGACCGCGACGGCCAGCTTTCAGGCCCTCGGCGAAGCCTGGCTCGAAGATCCCAACCCCAGTCCCCTCGTCGAGTTCTGGGAGTACAACCACCCCAGCGTGAAGACCCGCGCCAACTTCGCCGCCCACTACAACCCCTGGGCCAACGGCGGCCACGGCGAGTTTTTTGACAAGTAGCGTCCTGCGCAAGAGCCGTTACCAAAATTGAAGCTGTCATCCTGAGCGAAGTGAAGGATCTGCGGTTGCCCTTCGGGGTCCGTGTTCGCCTACAACCGCTCCGTGCCCCACCCATTCGGTCGCCGCGGCGACCGAATGGGTGGGAAAGCACAAGCCCCAGGCCCATCCCTCACTGCCCCACATCCCCATACGTCGGATACGGCGTCGGCTCCGCGCTGGTCGGCATCCCCTTCAGCGTCTCCAGGTCCGCCAGCACATCCGCCCACGCCTGCGCGTCCTTCTTGGTCGCGAACGCCACATCCAGGTCCACGTAATACGCCTCGATATCCTCCTTGATCCCCGGAGGAATCGGCAGCGCCGGCTGCCGCGTCAGCATGTGCAGCAGGCGCGCATAGGTCTGGTCGGTCAGCGAGTAGCCGCCGGGCCGCACCGGACTCCCCGTATCCAGATCGCGATTGGTCAGCGGATGCCGCGGATCACGCGATTGCCTCGGCCCCTCGGCAGTCGGCTGCAACGGCGCTGAAGCAGGATGCTCGGGCGGAGTTGCCGCCGGCCGCTCCGCCGTCGCAGCATCAACCTCCCCTGCCGGTGCGCGCGGCCCGCCCGGCTGCGTGAATCCGGCCAGCACCCTGCGCAGCGCCGCCGTCGACAGCACCACGCTGTGCATGTACTCAGCCTCCGTCGCCTCCGTCGGCCCCTTCACCGCGGCCAGCTTCAGCGGCCCTATCTTGGGCAGCACGAACAACAGGCCCGCCAACGTCCACGTGCCAATGCCGGCCTTGCGCCGGTAGGCCTGCCAGTTGTTCTCCGTTGCCACCCGCAGCGCCTCCTGCTGCATCGTGATCGCATCCGGCGTCGCCGGGTCCGCCGGTTCGTGCTTGCGGTGCAGCAGCGTCACCGCATACGCAATGCGCGGAATAAACGCGCGCACCGCGAACCGATACGCCCGCACATTGATCCGCCGTCCCCGCTTCCCCGTAAAGTCCTCGCGCATCCCATAGGTCTGGTAAAACGCCAGCGCCAGTTGCGCCACCGGCACCCCCAGCCCGATATGCCGCAGATAACGCGCCGGCGCCATGCGGTGGTGCGCAATTTCATTAATGTCGAACGCAAACTCGGTCTGCACATGCTGGTGCTCGCCCTCGGCATAGTTCACCACCGGCCCATACTGCGCCCCCAGCTTGGGAAACTCCACCGGCACCGCAATGTTCACCGCCGCAGGGTGCCCCACCGTATCGCCGATATAGTGCGACAACGCCCCCACCGCAAACGCCAGCTCATCCGCATTCGTCGCATTGCGAAACAGGTTCACAACAAAATCGCCGGACCGCACGTAGTGCGTCAGGTTGGAATAGGTCTCATCGCCAAACGGGTAATAGCCAATGTCCTGGATCACGCACCCGCCATACGCATAGGCCCGCGCCTCATCCAGCTGCGCCGCCGTCAGCGTCGGATAGCGGCTCAGCAGCAGCGGAACAATCGAGTCCTTCCACGTCAGGTCGATCAGCTGCTCATGCGTCAGCAGCGAATAGGCATGCGCGTCGCCGCCCCACGGCAGCAGGGCCACCAGCACCAGCAACAGAAGCGCGCGAACTCCCCTCATGCCGGAAATCCGCCCCTGCAAATCCGGAGACATCGAGTTGTTCATCGTACCGTCCATCTCTTCACCGTCGCAGACTCGTCCCGCACCCGTCTGCGCTCAACCGCACAGCCCGCATGCCTGAAAGTAAGATGTACAGTTCGCGAACTTTGCCGTATCCGCGCCCCGTCGTCGCGGCCCACCCCATAAGATGAAGATGTGAACGCCACAAGATTTGAATTCCGTTTCCGCGTCGTCCTCATCACCGTCCTCGTCACGCTCGGCTTCTGGGCGCCTTGGATTGAATGGTTCGGAATCGGCCGCCGCATCTCCCTGCTCGAGTGGCTGGCGCTTGAGCTCAGCCGCACCGGCCTGGTCACCTTCACCATGGCCACGCCGCTGGTCATCGTGCTCGCCTCGCTCATCGCCGCCAAAGGCGCCCTGCTGCGCATCTGCGGCACAGCCTGGCTCGGCCCGGCCACCGTCAACCACGCAGACATGCAGGGCGGCGCGGTCATGGCCGCCGGGCCCTATCGCTACGTGCGCAATCCCCTCTATCTCGGCAACTGGTGCATGATTGCCGCCATGGCCTTCATCATGCCGCCCACCGGCGCGCTTTTCGCCTTGGTATTGCTCACCATCTTTCAGCTGCGTCTCATCTTTGCGGAAGAAGCCTTCCTCTCCGCGCAGCTCGGCGAGCCCTATCGCGCCTACCTCGCCGCCGTGCCGCGCCTTGTCCCGCGCCTGCGCACAACGCTGGCGGCAAGCAGTGCACAGCCTCACTGGCTCCGCGCCGTCCTCGCCGAGCTCAACCCCATCGGCGTCTTCCTCACCCTCGCCGTTCTTTCCTGGAGCTACAACCACTGGCTCATGATTCAGGCCATCCTGGTCAGCTTCGGCCTCTCCATCGTCGTGCGCGCGCTCATGCCCGCCGCTGCCAGTCACGCCGCCTGAACTGTCTCCGCGCGCCGTCCCTTCAAGCGCCCCAGGTGCGTCCACTGGAACCCGGCCGGATACTTCAGTCCGTAGCCCAGCAGCCGATCCACGCCAATGTGGTTCATCCAGATCAGCGCGTACGGCAGTAGCGCCGGACTGTGCAACAGCAGCGCCGTCACCGCCAGCGTCGCCGGCGTCACGTAGCTGTGAATCGCGTTATACATCCGCGCTCCCAGCTCGGAGCCGCCCAGGTAGCCCAGCATGCTCAGGTCCGGTGCCAGCCACAACGCCGCGAACAGCCACCAGCTCGCCCCCGTGCGTGCGTAGAACACCGCCGCAAGCGCCGCCGCCGCCAGCCCCTCCAGCCGCAGAATCGAACGCACAAAACCGTTCGCCATCAGACCCGGCTCAGCCGCGGACCGGTGCGCCGCTCCATTCATCGTTGCATCGTGTGTGGCCATACCTGATCCGATGCCCGCGCACCGAACGCCGATCAAGAATATTCCTGCGCCGCGCCCAACAACGCATCTGATCACGCAACAAGAGCGCCACCCGCAAAAAAGCGAAAAGGAGAAGAGCTCTTCGCCCTTCCCCTTTTCGCCTTGGAATGCCTGCTTGCGCGCGTTACTTCTTTACCGGCGCAATCACGTCCTTGGCAGCCTTGGCCACGCGGAACTTGACCACGGTCTTGGCCTTGATCTTGATGGCCGCGCCGGTCTGCGGGTTGCGGCCGATGCGCGCCTTGCGCTCCGCCTTCACCAGGCGTCCGATGCCGGGAATTACGAAAACGCCGTTCTTCTTGGTTTCCTTGATGGCCGTCTCCGCCAGCAGGTCCAGGAAGGCTGCGCTTTGCTTGTTGGTCAGTTCCAGCTTCTCGGCCAGGTGCCGCGTCAGAGCGGTCTTGGTCAATCCAGTTGCCATGTGTGTACTCTCCTTCTCGGCCAGCCCTCGGGGCTGCCTTCTGTTGCCTGGGTTACCGTCGCTTTTGGCGTTCCGCATGGAGGGAGTGCGACTGCGGCAACCTGCACTTTTCCCCTGTATTCATGCGGGTTCCGACAACCCCGTCGTTCGTTACAATGCGACTTTGGGTGGGGTAAAGTCAACCCAAAAACCGTGATTTCCACAAGAAATTGCTGATTTTTTCGGGATTTCCCCTGTTTTTGCCCATTTTTGTCCGGTTTTGACCACCGTCGCCGCTCCCAGCGCGCCCAACAAGGGCGTTCTGCATGTCAGCATCCCGAAGGGAGCGCCCCCTTTCAGCGGAGGCAGCAACGCGCCTGCGAGCGGAGGGAGCAACGCGCCTGCGAGCGGAGGGAGCAGTGGCCTTCAGGCCACTGAACAAGCGCCCTCATCATGCGGCCTTCAGGCCCGGGCCCGCCTCGGAATTCCGCCCGGGGCGACCGCCTCAATGCAGCCCGAACAGCACCTTCCGCTTCGGCCCGAGCGACGCCGCAATCGGCGTATTCAGCGCGTCCACCAGCGGCGCCAGCAGCTTGAAATGTTTGATCACCGTCTGCGCAAACTTCGGCTCCAGCGCCGTCTCCGCCGGCAGCGTAGCGCTCAGCCCCCACTGCTTCTGCTTGATCAGGTCCATCGCCGGATGCTCAGGCGGGAAGCCTTTCGGCGGACGCGTCAGCGCCTCGCCCTCAAACTCCGTAAGCGTCCTGCGCACCGCGGGCTTGTCGAGAATCTTTCGGAATTCGACATGATTGTCGAGCAGCCAGTGGCGGATCGCCGCCAGTTGCTCCTTCTCCGGCATATACGCGCCGGCGGCAATCACCACGCCCTTGGCGCTCACCTGCACGTAATACCCCGCGCCCGAGGTCTTGTCCAGCCCCGTGTGCGTCCACCACGCCGCCACGTGCGTCTTGTAGGGCAGCTTGTTGTTGCTGAAGCGCGTGTCGCGATAAATCCTGAACAGAGATTTTTCGGCGGGCCTTACATGGCTCGGCGCAAACTCCAGCATCGCATCCGTCACCTTGCGAATGACCGCGAGCATCGGCTCCTTCAGCTCCGCCTCATAGACAGCCTTGCGCGACTGGAACCAGTTGCGGTCGTTGTTCTTCTCAAGCCCGCGCAGAAACTTCACCGCCTCCGGCCGAAAGTACGCCGGCGCAGACGCAGCAGCATTCAACTTCTTAGCTTTAGAAACCATGGCAATCAAGAGTGTAGCGCGAAACACCGCGACGGATCTCCGCAGAGGACCACGCTTTGAAAGGAGCGCGGCTTCATGGCCTACGGAAGAACCGCGGAGAGGCAAGAAGTGTCAGGGCCCGGCTTCAGCCGTGCCGTAAACGCGCAATCAAGAAATGAAGGGTACGGGCTTCAGCCCGTACATCAAAATGGCAAAGTCAGATGGGCTTCAGCCCCCGAGGGAATGCGCAATCGAAGGTCCGGTGCCCCATCCATCGAGCGCTTTTTGCTCGATGGGTGGGAAAGCACTCCCCCGCTGCGAGCGAAAAGCGAGTCCGCCGCGGTGGACCCCACCGCAGGTGGTCACCGAATCACCTTCAACGCCCCCCTGAACAGCCCATCGAAATCCCCAGCCAGCGCCGCGTCCTTGGCCACAGCCTGCTCAATCGCCTTCTCCGCCGCCGGCCGCTGGTAGCCCAGGTTGGTCAGCGCCGAGAGCACATCGTCCACCGCCGCGCCCTGCACGCTCGACTGCACCGGCGCAACCGCAAAGTCGTCCAGCTTGTCTTTGAGCTCGACCACCAGCCGCTCGGCAAGCTTTTTGCCCACGCCGGGAATGCGCGTCAGTTGCGCATGATCCTGCCCGCGGATGGCCTGCACTGTTCTCTCCGATGAAAGCCCGCTGAGCATCTTGATGGCCAGCTTGGGCCCCACGCCGCTCACCGTGATCAGCCGCTCAAACAGCCGCTTCTCCACGCGATCCAGAAACCCGAACAGCGCAATCTGGTCCTCGCTCACCTGCGTATGGATGTGCAGCGAAGCCTCCGCACCCACGCTGGGCAGCGCGGTAAACGTGGGCACACTGATCACCACGTCGTACCCCACACCGGCGCATTCCACAATGGCCTGCCCCGGCTCCTTATGAATCAGCTTTCCCCGCAAGTGAGCGATCATCGGTAGTTATACCGCGATTCTATCTAGGTAACTTAGAGCCTTCTCGACGCTTCCGTCGATTTTCAGTGCCGAACGGCGCGCCAGCTTGTAAAGGTCAACGAGAAGCCCCGCGAGCTGCTTCTCATCGACTGTGTCGTAACCAAAAGAAGGATCCTTTTCAACGGAT
>Ga0302319_10025398_pt1 | contig 10492 bp, 8 predicted proteins | sample Bog_T0_2_FD_203319 | JGI IMG/M metagenome (GOLD analysis project Ga0302319, IMG submission 203319) | Peat permafrost microbial communities from Stordalen Mire near Abisko, Sweden - Bog_T0_2 | ecosystem: Environmental > Terrestrial > Soil > Wetlands > Peat | place: Sweden: Abisko, Stordalen Mire... | reverse complement strand
TGGTGCGCCAGGTCTGTCCGCATTGCGCGCAGACTTACGAACCGGAGCCGAGCCAGTTGAAGGTGGTGCCGGAGGCGTTTCTGGCGCAGGCACAGTTCCGTCATGGCACGGGTTGCGAGCAGTGCAATCACACGGGCTATTCCGGCCGCCTGCCGGTGACCGAATTACTGACGGTCACGGAACCGTTCCGCGAGGCCGTATTGAAGAAAATGCAGACTTCCGCCCTGGAAGAAATCGCCATCCAACAGGGCATGCGCACGCTGTGGCAAAACGGCCTGTATCGCGCCATCATCGGCCAGACCACGCTGGAGGAAACCATCCGCGTGCTGGCGGCCGACATGGTCTGATGGTTGGGCCCCAATCTGCCGCTTGCCAACCGCGCCCGCGTTTTGTCTAATCTGGCGTGCTCAATCAGCAGACGCTCAACCGCCCCGCGACGTTTTCCGGCACCGGCCTTCACAGTGGTAACCGGGTGAACATGACCCTCCTGCCCGCGCCCGCCAACAGCGGCGTGCGTTTCCGCCGCATGGATCTCGACGGCAAACCGGAAATCGAGGCGCGCGTGGAAAATGTCGGGGAGACTAACCGTTCCACCACGCTCGCCAAGGGCAACGTGAAGGTTCACACGGTCGAACACGTCCTTGCCGCGCTCGCCGGCTGCGGCATTGACAACGCGATCGTCGAACTGGACGCGAACGAACCACCGATCGCCGACGGCAGCTCGCGCGAATTTTGCAAAATCATCCAGGCCGCAGGCATCGTGCCGCAGGCGGAAAAGCGCGAATCGTTCACGCCCACCGAGCCGATTGAAATGCAGTCGGGCGAGACGGTGATGACGCTGTTTCCTTACGACGGCTTCAAGCTCACCTGCACCAGCGCGGACAAGCAGGGCCGCTTCACCCAGTTTTACAGCACGGAAGTGAACCCGACGACCTGGGAAAAAGAATTGTCGCACGCCCGGACTTTTTGTTTCTACGAGGAGATCGAGTTTCTGTTCAAGAACGGCCTCATCAAGGGCGGCAGCCTGGAAAACGCCATTGTCATCCGTGACGACGCGGTGCTGACCACAGAGCCGCTCCGCTACAACGAGGAATTTGTGCGGCACAAGATGCTCGACATCCTAGGCGACCTATCGCTGCTCGGCCGGCCGGTGCGCGGGCATCTGATCGCGGTCAAACCCAGCCACGCGACGAACTGCGAATTCGCCAGGCTCGTCCAGGCGCAGATGAACAAGCCGTTGCGCGCCGCGCAGACCTTCGCGCCGCCGCCCCAAAAAAATGCGCCGGAACCCCTGCCCTCCGCCGACGGCGCCATGAACATCGAGGAGCTGATGAAGCTGCTCCCGCACCGGCCGCCGTTCCTGCTGGTGGACCGGATTTTGAAGATCGAGGGCAACATGATCACCGGCGTGAAAAACGTCACGATGAACGAGGATTTTTTTCGCGGCCACTTTCCCGGCCATCCCATCATGCCGGGCGTGCTGCAGCTCGAGGCGATGGCGCAGGTCGCGGGCCTGCTGCTGCTCAAACGCATCGAGCTCGCGAACCAGATCGCGTATTTCATGTCCGCCGAGGAAGTGAAGTGGCGCAAGCCAGTGGTGCCGGGCGACGTGCTGGTCATCGAGGTTGAACTGACCAAGATCCGCGGGAAAATCGGCAAGGCCAGGGCCGTCTGCAAAGTGGACGGCGAAATCGTCAGCGAAGCCGAGGTGACCTTCATGCTTCGCGACGCGTTGTAATATGATTCATTCTTCAGCGGTCATTCATCCCGGGTCGCAAATTGGTTCCGGCTGCGAAATCGGCCCGTATTGCGTCATCGGCGAACACGTCACGCTGGGAGACCATTGCAAACTCCATTCGCATGTGGTCATTGAAGGCCATACAACACTTGGCAAAGAGAATGAAATTTTCCCGTTCGCCTGCCTCGGCAAGAAGACGCAGGACTTGAAATGGAATGGCGGCGTCACGCGGCTGGAGATTGGCGACCGCAACGTGTTTCGCGAGGGCGTCACGATTCATTGCGCCACCGGCGACGGCGACGCCACGGTGGTCGGCTCCGATAATCTGATGCTCACCTACGTCCACGTCGCGCACGACTGCGTCCTGGGCAACCACATCATCATGTCCGGTTACGCGGGGCTGGCAGGGCACGTCGTCGTGGAGGATCATGCAATCTTGGGCGGTTACACGGCGGTGCACCAATTCTGCCGCGTCGGCCGGTTCGCCATGACCGGCGGCTGCTCGCGCATCCCGCAGGACGTTCCGCCGTTCATGATCGTGGAAGGCAATCCCGCCGAAACGCGCACCATCAACAAGATCGGTCTGGAACGTAATGGCGTCTCCGGTGAAGCCGTGGCGGCGTTGCGACAAGCCTACAAAATCATCTTCCGCGAAGAACTCTCCGTTCCCAACGCGCTGGCGAAGATCGAGAAAGAACTGCCGCCGCTGCCGGAGGTCCTGCATCTCGTCCAGTTCATCCGTGCCAGCGAACGCGGCATCACCAAATAGTTTTCCCATCCACTCACCGCAGATTCCATTCGTTCAACAGCTCCCTGGGAATTTCCGAGAGAAAGCGTGACGGCGACTGAAAAGCGTCGCTGCCGGTGTTGCCAAAACCGCCGCGAATCAGCGGATGGGTGATGTATAGCTCGTTCTTCGCGCGGGTGATGGCGACGTAAAACAGCCGCCGCTCCTCCTCCTCGCCCTCGGTGCTTTCCATGGAACGCGTGGACGGAAACATGCCGTCGCACAACATGATGACGAACACGGCGTCGAACTCCAGCCCCTTCGCCTGGTGGATGGTCGAGAGCTTGAGCTTTTCCGTGTCGTCCCTCGCGGTGCTGTCGTCCTCGGCCTCGACGTTCGTGAGCAGCGCGAGCTGCGTGAGAAATTCCTCCACGCTGCCAAACTGAAACGCGAACTCCGCGAGCTGCTGGATTTCCTCCAGCCGTCGCTCGTAGTTGGCGTAGGTCTCCTTCAGGTAATCGTCGTAGCCCGCGTCCATCACCAGCCGCAGCATCTTCGCCGCGCTCCTGCGGACTCCTGGATCTTCAAGCTGCGAAATCGTGGCGGTGAACTGCGCCCACGGCAAAACGGCCTTCTTCGGCACCGCCGCCACCGCGTCCTGTAGCGCCACGGCAATGGGCGTTTTGACGCGGCGTTCGGATTTGCTCGTTTCAAAATTGTCGCGCGATGACAGCGAAGGCAGCGAAGGTCTTTGGGAAACTTGATCTGCATTTCCTTCGTCGGCTTCGCGTTCTTCGCGCGAAACCCTTTTTAAAGTTTCGGCAAACTCACTTTGAAAATTTTTCCACAGTTTCTCCGCGCCCTTCGCGGCGACGCCGGGCAGCAGTTGCACCAGCCGCTTGAAGGATATTTCATCGCGCGGATTGGCGACGAACTTCAGATACGCCGTCGCGTCCTTGATGTGCGCCTGCTCGAAGAAACGGATGCCGCTGGTGATGGAAAAAGGAATCTGCTGCCGCGTCAGCTCCAGTTGCAGTTCCAACGCATGAAAATGCGAGCGATACAGCACCGCGACATGGTTCAGGTTCATACCTTCGTCGCGCAACTCCAGCGCGCGTTGCGCGATGAACGCCGCCTGCTGCCCCGCGTCCTGGCAGGCGACGAGCGCGGGCTTTACGCCAGGTTTTCGGGCCGGCGCAAGTGCCTTGGCAAACTGGTTCACGTTCGCGGCGATGGCGGCGTTGGCGACATTGAGGATCTCCGGCGTGCTGCGGTAATTGGTTTCAATCTTGAAAACCTTTGCGCCGGGATAGCGCTTGGGAAATTCCAGGATGTTCGCGAAGTTCGCGCCGCGCCAGGCGTAGATGCTCTGCGCGTCGTCGCCGACCACCGTGACGTTGTGATGTTTCGCGGCCAGCAGGTCAATCAGGTCGCTCTGCAGCTTGTTGGTATCCTGATACTCGTCCACGAGGATGAACTGGAACCGGCGCTGATACGATTCACGCACGTCAGCGTTGTCCTGCAATAGCTTCAGCCACAGCGCGAGCAGGTCGTCAAAGTCCATCGCGTTCGTCGCACGTTTGCGCGCCGCGTAGCGTCGGGCGAGATCGGCAATCTGTTCGGCGAACTGCGAGAAATAACTGAACTGGCCGTTCACCAGTTCCTCGGTGGTCTTGTGGGTGTTGGCCGTGAGCGAAAAAATTTCGTTCAACACCGCCGGCTTGGGGAAATGCTTGTCCTTCTTGTCAATCTCCGCGTCCGCCATGCACGCCTTGATCAAATCCTGCGCGTCGTCGCGGTCGAGAATCGTGAAATCCTTCTGGTAGCCGATCACATCGGGGTGCAGACGCAGGATCCGCGCACCGATGGAATGGAACGTGCCGCCCCAGAGCGCGCGCAGTTCCTGGCCCAGCAGATCCGAAATGCGCCGCATCATTTCGCCGGCGGCCTTGTTGGTGAACGTCAGCAGTAAAATCCGGTCGGCGGGAATCCCCTGCTCCAGCAGATACGCGACACGATAGGTGAGCGTGCGCGTCTTGCCGGAACCCGCGCCGGCGATGACCAGCGCCGGGCCCGGCGGCGCGGTGACGGCGGCGAGCTGCTGCGGATTGAGTTCGCGCGCGTAATCAATCTGGAGATTCACCTCCGGTTGATACGGTTTCAGGACATATTCGCGCGACATGGTCGAGCATTGAACGGGCAAACCCGGATCGGTGAAAGTAAAAACTTTAAACGTGTCGCGCGAAGACCGCGAAGGTTGCGAAGGAGAACGGGGTTCAAATCCGGCCGGAATTCCTTCGTCCACTTCGCAGCCTTCGTGCGACAATTCATTTCTTTCGTCCAACCCGCCAATCGCTCAACGCGAGAAACAGCAATGCCGCCAGGATGATGCCGGTGACGCCAGCGCAGAAAGGAGCGAGAAATCGGTCCAGCGGCAACGCGCCTCGTGACGGCAGTCTAAACTGCGCTGTCAAAATCTCGCCATTGCCAGAAAATCGGGATTGCGCGATGACGTGGCCGCCGCCGTCAACGGCTTGTGAAATGCCTGAACTAGCTAGCCGAAAAATCGGAATGCCATATTCTGCCGCACGCACGGGCGCGACGCGGGAATGGAGTTCATGTTGATGACAGCCCCATTCCTCCACGTCCATTGTCGGAACAATGAGCAATTGCGCACCCTGACGCACCAGTTCATCCGTCACCCGTGTGTAGCTCAGGTCGTAGCAAATGCAGAGGCCGATTTTGCCCCATGGCGAATTCCAGACCTGCTGTTCCGGCGCGGGCAATCCGTCCTTGAAAAATTGGATGGGCACGCTCTTGACCTGTTTGAACACGATGTCGCCGTTCGTGCCGACCACGAAGGCGGTGTTGTAATAAACGTCGTTCGTGACGGAATCTTTTCCGCCCACGACGAGAAAGCGCGAATGTTCGCGGCACCAGTTCTTGAGCGAATCCGGCACCGGGCCGTCGAGCGTGTATTCGCTCAAGACAAAAATCGGCGCGTTGGTGTTTTTGGCGAGGGCTTGATCCAACATTTTAGGAAGGATGTGTTCGGGCGGAAATTCCATCTGGATGCCGACTAAATTAACTCTTGAGCGAAAAGCTTTTGTTAAGGCTGGAATTTGAACTGCTAGAATAATCGCCACAGTTGCAACTACCAAAAACCACTCCAGAACACTCATCCTCAAAACGAATTTATACGGGAACAATGCAACGGCCAAAAAAATAACAAAACCGGCTCCAAACATTCCAAGATGAATAACTCCGAAACCGCTCGCTTGCGCTGGCAACGCATACCCGACGTTCAGCCACGAGAATCTCAGGTAATAAAGTTCACTGCGGAAATATTCGATGCCCGTCCAGACAAACGGGATCAGCCACGCGGTTTTGATTTTGCCCCAGCGCCGGATGCTGCCGCAGACAATCGCCGTGAACAGCCCGATCCAAAACGCCAGCACCAGCCACAGCACAATCGCGGCGGCGCTGAAGATGCGCCAGAAGAAAAACAGTTGCGGCGCGTAGCAGAGAAAGCCCGTTGCCAGCCCGAAATAAAATGCGCGCCGGATGCTGGGTTGATCCGTCAGCTTCACCAGGCCGAAGGCGTAGCCGAAAATCAACAATCCAGCGGCGGGAAATCTGATGGAAGTGTAAGCTGCATGAAAACACGCCACGGAAAACGCGAGCCACAGAAACGATTTTTTCCAGCCCAGCGGCTCGGTCGAAGGTGTGATGAGGGCGTCCATTTTAGCGTTTCGCATTCTGAATGCTTTGGGTGACAGGACGAGACTAACCGATTGATGGCTGGAACGTGAATCGAAAAAGAACGCACAGCATTGACGGAAGCGATGCCTGGGGAAAAAACACCATTACGGTTGAATGAGGAAAAACTTCAGAAGCTCGCGCGAAGACCGCGAAGGTTACGGAGGAATTCTGACATCGGCAGCCTTGGCCGTGGCCCGCCTTCTGCTTTGAAAAGGTTGCCAGCGATGGGAAGGCCATTCTTTTAAGGAAATTGCTTGTGGCCGAGTGGATCCATCGCCCGGTCTGCGTCCGGCTTCCGCCAACTGCAAATTTTTCCGTTACATGGACATCACGGTCAGGACCGCGTTCCAGGAGCTGCACAGCGTGGAACCGCCAACCGCCTCCGCGCACGCCGAGTAATTTTTCCCCGGCACGGTGTTGGGGATGACGATGTTCCGGGTGTTGGGAAAGATGCCCAGGTCAACCATCGGGCCGTCGGCGATGGCATATTGCACATGATACGCCTTGGCGTTGGCCACCGCCCCGATGTTCACGGTGAGCTGGCCGGTCACGGAAATGTCGAGTCCCACCATCGGCGTGGCCAGGGGTGTCTGGGGATTTTTGCCCGGGAGGATAATGTCGAAACCCGACGACAGCACATCTGATGCATTCGGCAATCCAAGGCTTTGAATATAGCCGGCGATCTGGCGCAAGGCCCCGATCACCGCGTCCCGCGCTTCGCCGAACGCGGCGGTGTCAACCTCGCCGCCCACTGCGGCTGCCGCGAGTTTGGCTTGATAAGCCGCCACCAGCGCCTGCAAATCGGCATACTTGACCGGCAGGTTGGGGAACAGCGCATTGTTTTTAAGACAGACCAGCAGCAACCGATTGAACCATTCCATCGCGAAACCCGTGTTAGTGGATTACGGGAATTTAATGTGAATAAGTTTTTGTCGTCGGAAATTAAAATAGCTGTAAGATCGCCATTAAATAATCAGATAGATATGAAAACTTCTTTTTTTGGTGATCGTCTTTTGCTTCACTCTTTTAAACCCTGTTCTGGCCGCGACCATGATTAGTAATCTTGATCAGATTTGGCCCGGTTCAGACATGGGTAATTTCGAGACTCTTGTTCCGGGTTATGGGTATGGTTTTATGTTTGGCACTGGAGCAAATCCATATTCACTAAATACCGTAACCCTCGAGGAACTAGGAGGCCCTGGAACGGTCCAATTGGGAATTTATATGGTGCCAAATGCGCTTTCCGACAATGCTCTAATTTTAAACTCCGCTGGAGCTCTCGGCAACCCCGTTGTTGATTCCAGACCAACGCAATGGCCGACCTACACAAGTTTTATTGATTACACGCCGGTCGGCTCCATTACATTGGCTCCCGACTCATTCTACCTGATAACAGCCACAGAACCCCTCAATGGGAACAATCATACCGCTCTGACTTTCAATTTTAATTACAGTTACAACGTTGCCGCTGATTGGTCAGAATATCAACCATTGTCAAATTGGACGTATCTAGGACCGCCATCTCCATACAGGCCGAGTGGCTGGCAGGCGGATGTTTCTCCCGGAAGTTTAATGGTGGAGGTAGATGCCACACCCGTGCCTGAACCAATGTCATTTAGCTTGATCATCCTTGGCAGCGCGTTAATCGGTCGCGGGAAAATGTTTGGGTTATCCGCGCGTTCATTATGCTCTGGGATGAAATAGCCATCCCACCTAAAAAGTCGCCGGAGACTAACATTTTGAACCGCCAAGACACGAAGCCACGGAGCGGCGACCGATAAATAGCCCGGCATTTCAATGCCGGGTTGAACGTGAAATGATTGCAAGTCCCGGAGGTACGACCGGGGTTACCGCCTCCGCATTCATACGGCCAGACAATATCATGATTTTGCATTTAATTTAAAGCTCGACTACGTCGCGCAAGCAACACCACTTACAAAGTGATCTGGAAGTCACGGCCATCCGCCTTCGCCCCGCTTCTGCGCGACAAGTCGGCGCACTTGAATTAAATTCGCCTAAACATTTGTCCCATGACCTCCAATCACAACCTTCGTTTTGCGAAATTACCCCTTAACTCCGGGACTGGCACCATCCTGGCCCTAGGTTGGCGGCGCGAGGGAGAATTAATTTGTGGGACGATTTCCCGGCGTAGGTCCGTGCCGGACGGGCCACGTCCCAACACCGGGCAAATTGCCGTTACGCCTTCACCCAAATCGTCCCGGCCACGGAGGCTGCGACGCCTCGTCGCCGTTCCGAAAATACTTGAGAAACATTGGCGACGAGGGCGTCGCTGCCACTCGCGGCAGCGCCCGGGGGATTGAAACATTCTTCAAGCGCAGCCACAAAATCATTGCTGCCCTGACCGTGCAGGAAATCCCCGCCGGGCACATCGCGAAAAAATTGGCGGATAACTTTTGATCAATCCCGTGATGTCCGGCTGGCACGCCGCTTTCAATTATTACGATTCCCGGTGCTGGCGAGCACGAATGTCAGCCTGTCGTTGAACAACTGGACGCCAATCGGTTTCGCCACCGAATCGCCGGTTGGTTCCGGCCAGTTCCCCTTCACCGACACCCAGGCCACCAATTATCCGCAACGTTTCTATCGCATCGTCTCGCCGTAGCGGGGAGTTAATCTGGAACATGGCTTTTTGTTGAATTTCGCCACGATGCCCTTGACGGTAAAGCGGGTGATCCGACACGTTCCCGCCTGATTTCCTTGTTGAATTTCCCCCGTGTTGTTTCTAACATTACGGCCATGGATAATTCGCAACCAACCCAGCTCGCGCAATACATCCCGATTTTGTTTCTGCTCGCCGCCGCCGTCGGCTTCGCGGGCGGGACGCTGCTCGTCTCCGTGCTGCTCGGCAAATACGCCAAAACCTCCAAGGCCAAGGACGCCGCCTACGAATGCGGCAAGGACCCCATCGGCGACAACAGCGGGCGTTTCTCGGTGAAATTTTACCTCGTCGCCATGCTGTTCATCCTGTTCGACATCGAAGTGGTGTTCATGTATCCGTGGGCCGTGGTTTACCGCGACCTGCTGGCCGAAAACGCCACGCGCAACTTGATTCTCGGCTCCATGATTTCGTTCCTCGGCATCCTTTTTGCCGGCTACCTCTACGCGCTGAAGAAAAAAGCGTTTGACTGGAAGACCTGAAATCCAGGGGCGTGCCGTCCGCCAAGCTGATTTCCAAAACTCTCAAGGCAGCTACCGTTGCCACGTGGTCGGTGGTCTGATGGGGGGTGGCATGGGTATTTTTGGCGGACGCACGGACGCGGCCGGCAAAGGCGGAGCCGGCATCGCCACAGGCAGCGGGGAAACCGGTTTGATTTCCGCCATCCCGATCTTGGCCGAAGCCTTGCCGATCTTCATTTCCGGGAACTTCATTTCGCCGAAATGAAAATCGCCGGGCATCACCCCGGCCCCGATTTCTCCGGTCGCGGCCCCGGTCAGGGGTGCAAAAGTGTTTTTCACCGCCGCAACCGGCCGTTGCAGGGTCTCATAACCGTTGACGACCCAGTCCAGCTGGCCGGTTTCGATGTCAAGCAGCAGGCCGTGCACGGGAATTTTCGGACCGATGAGCGGGCTGTTGCGCGCGAAATCGCACGCCTTGACGACGTTCTGCCGTTCGCTGCCGGACATCCCGAAAAATTCGTTGAGATTTTCCGGCAACCGGTTGCGCTCAACGCCCAGCGCCTTGAGCTTGTCCAGCAGCCCCGTCGTCGTCCTCTGGCACACCTGGCAATCCGTGTGGCCGATGATGGCGATCTCGCGGCCGTTCTTGACGGCGCACGCCAGCGCGAGCGACCGCATGGTGCTGCTCAACGGGCCGGTGATGAGGTTGCCCGCGTTGCGCAGCCAGATGAACTGGTCGGCGGGCAGCGCCAGGGCGTTCGGGAAAAAGGCGTTCAGGCGCGGGTCAATGCACGTCAGCGCGATGACCGGCAGCGCGTCTGCGAACTCCGCCGGATGCAGCCCGGCGCTCGCGTCACCGGCCACCGCCCGGTGGTTCGCGTCAATGATGGCTTCAAAGAGGTGCATGAGAAACTATTTATTCCAGTCATCCACAACTATGCCTCCACAATAACCACACCTTCCAGACGCAATCGCGAGGCGTAACATTCCGGCCAGAAGGTCTTTTTTACAATTTGGGCACACACACCCGAAACTTTTTTTTCGTTTTGTCGCAAACAATGCGGTTACGATTAAGATTACATAAATTCCAAGAAAACCGGTGATCCCTACAAATCCAATTGTGCTTT
>Ga0302319_10025397_pt1 | contig 10492 bp, 7 predicted proteins | sample Bog_T0_2_FD_203319 | JGI IMG/M metagenome (GOLD analysis project Ga0302319, IMG submission 203319) | Peat permafrost microbial communities from Stordalen Mire near Abisko, Sweden - Bog_T0_2 | ecosystem: Environmental > Terrestrial > Soil > Wetlands > Peat | place: Sweden: Abisko, Stordalen Mire... | reverse complement strand
CTCGCGCCCAGCGAGCAAGCCATTCTGGCCGATACCTTTACGCCGGCGCAACGAGGAATGGCGTTCGCGGTCTACGGCATGGCTGTGGTTGTGGCTCCCGCGATCGGACCCACCATTGGCGGATGGATTACCGATAACTTCAGTTGGCGATGGATCTTCTATATCAACGTCCCGGTGGCCATCGCGTCCTTGTTCCTCACACACCGGCTGGTGGAAGATCCGCCGTACCTGACGGAAGTCCGCAAGAAGGCATCCGGCATCAAGGTGGATTACATTGGTCTGGCGCTGATCACAGTTGCCGTGGGCTGCCTCCAGGTGGTTCTCGATAAAGGTCAGGAAGCGGATTGGTTCTCAGCATGGTGGATCACTACATTCGTTGTGGTGGCCATCACTTCATTGACGGTCTGGATTTTCTGGGAGGCGCGGCATCCTTTTCCCATCGTCAACGTGAAGCTGTTCAAGAAGCGCAATTTTGCGGTCGCTATGTTCTTTACGTTCATGCTCGGCATGGTTCTGTTTGGGACCACCGTGATTATTCCCCAGTTTCTGGAAGTGCTGTTGGGCTATCCGGCGGTGAAGGCCGGCGAGGCGCTGGCGGGCGGGGGATTGGCCATGCTGGTGATGATGCCGGTTTCGGGGATGCTGGTTTCGAGGATGGATCCGCGTCTGATGATGGCGTGCGGATTCGCTGGAACCGCTTCGTCGCTCTACTTCATGACCACGCATTGGACCCTGGGCCTGGACTTTCACACCGCCTTTATGATGCGAACCTTGCAGGCCGTGAGTCTACCGTTCATCTTTCTGCCTTCGAATACCCTCGCGTATGTCGGGGTGGCGCGCGAGCAGAATAATCAGGTGTCCGGCATGAACGCGTTCGTGCGTAACATCGGTGGAAGTATCGGCATCGCCATGATCACTACGCTACTCACGAGGCAAGGTCAGAAACATACAAGTTATCTGGCATCACACGCGATTCCCGGTTCCGCGGCCTTCGATCAAATGGTGAACGGGTTCTCCTCCACTTACCGGCATGGGGGCAGCGGACCCGGTCTGGCAACGCAGCAGGCCTACGCGCGCGTCTACCAGATGATTGAAGGTCAAGCTTCGGCGATGGCCTATGTGGATGTGCTTTCGTACATGAGTATCCTGGTGGCGATGCTGATTCCTTTTGTGCTGCTGATGCGCCGCGGGAAACCGGGTGGTGCGGCTCCCGCGGCGCATTAGATCGACTACGGGACCACCGTGGTCCAGATATTTAATCGATTGCTGTTGTCATCTACGGCGACGAGCCGGATGGTTCCCCAGCCGATGGTGCTGGACGCCAGGCCGAATGCGCCGCCGTTGTTGGGGTCGACCGACATCTGGTTCAGGAACTGGCCCGTGGCGCTGTACTCGACAAGCTCGCTCGGCTGGTTCGGATCGACATTCGAACCGTCGCTATTGGCGATGAGGAAGTGGCCGTCCGGGATGATGCCGATGTCCAGGGGTCCATGGAGATGCGTGGAGTCCTGGAAGAAGAGCGTGGCAGCGACCGGGGTGCTGTGCGGCTGAGTTGCGGTAGGGATTTCATAAACCGCGTTATCCACTGAAGACGTGACGTAGAGGGTATCGTTCGTCGCGCTATAGACGAGGCCGGCAGGACCAAGTTCCAGCGCGGCCGGATCGGACCGGTGATTGAAGCCGCTGGCGAGAACGAGATCGGTGGCGCTGAGCGAAGTCGCCGTATAGGTGATGTCAATTCGTGAGACGACGCCGCTGAGTACGTTGGAAAGAAATACGTGGGCCGTCCCGGAGACGCCGTTCCCGTTGTCGGCAATGGCCATGCCCCAGGGGCCGTCGACGGTATTTGAATTGCCGAAGGTGCCGAGGAATTGTCCGCTGCCATTCAATACGGCCAGCCTACCCGGTTGCGCGGTTGCCGAAGTGCCGTCGGCGGTGGGCAGGTTTCCGACGAGCACGACGCCGTCGGAAAGCACGCCGATGGCGGCGCTGAGCCCACTCTGGTTGGCGGGTGCGGTGAAGAAAGTGGTTACATTGCCGGACATGTCGACGCGAACTACCGTGCTGCCGGTGCCTTGCAGATTATTCGAGTTATTAAAGTTTGAAACCAGGATGTCGCCCGGTTGGAGAGCGCCCATGGCGACGGTCTTCGGTGCGATCACAACTCCGTAAGGGTTTACGTCCCCATTGGAGGGCACGGTGGAGACCGATGGCGGCAGCAGCGGGAAGATACTTTGGGTGGTTTGCGCTGAGGCCAGCGTGCCCGCGAGCGTGGCCATCAAAGAAACCGTTGTGAGGGCGGCGGACTTGAGCGACTGGCGGATCGATTTGCGCCGCAGGGACGAAATGCCCATCAGTAGCAGGCCGGCCGTGAGCAGAACCCATGCGGAGGGCTCCGGCGCTACGGTGGCATTCAGGTTGTCGACAGCGAAGTCCGGCGCGGTGGAAGAAATCACAACGTTGTTGAAAGCGGCGCCGCTGAAGTCGATGGCGGCTTCGGGGAATTTGGATCCCGTGATGAACATTCCGGCGGCCGAGATGGACCCGACATAGGTCGAATTGTCATAAGCGCTCACGGTGAATTGCGACGGCGTGTTGAAATCGGCCGTAGCGAAATCCAGCGACAGCGACGACAGAACCTGGCTGAAACTGACGTCAAGCGAGAGATTGTCCTTTCCGGCCGGTCCCGGATTGCCTAGAACATTGCCGGTGAGGGTCGCGAAGATGCTGGGGAACACGACGAATCCTCCGGGGTCAGCCGAGCTCGAAAAAGTGGCGGAGAGGCCGTTAACTGTGTTGGTGAAGTTCGTTTCCGTGCCCAGGGTCACGTTATCGAAATTGAAAATGGTGGACGCGTTCGCCGCGGCGCACAGGAATGCCGGGGCAATCGCCAGCGGCAGTAGTCTTTTGAGATTCATGAATAAGCTCCTTCTTCGGCTTGTAAGCGACGTTTGAAGGAGAAAACTTGCAGCGAGTTTAGATTTTTGTGAACAGGGTACGTTCGGTGCCGGTGAGTAAGCCTTTGCGGTAGGCTTCGGCGAGGGTTTCGATGGATTCCGGGCTGAGCGGTTCAACCAGCCGGAGCTGCCCGCTTGTTTTTACGACTGACTTCCGCTCGAGTTCGCTGCGCGCCGGGGCTACACGCTCCGCGAGTTCGGCAAGTTCGCTGTACCACTGGCTGGCTTCGCAGGCTCTGACCTGGTTTTCAGACTGGTCCCGATTCGGGCGCTCCTTCAATCGCGCGATCCCAGACGCGCACATCTTGAGGCTACGCTGAATTCTTCTCTGAATGCGCGCCATGGTAGCAACGTCTTTCGGGGACTGAAGATTCTGCTGGATCTGTTTGTAACGATCGAGACGCCAGATGTAATCGACCATGTGTTGGACCATCTGGGTCTCGAGAAAGCTGTTGGGACGCATCTCTGTAAAGGTTCGTGCGCCGAGAGATACATATTCCGCAAGGTCTTGCGGCGTGAAAAGAATGCTTTGCCCCGTGAATTTGCTCTTGAAGGCGATCAAGCCAATTTCCCGGCGCCCCGTGATCAGGCGGAGGCGAGTTGCGCCTCGCGTAATCTGTGCGTCGGAAATGGATTGCAGCAGATCTTGTTCTGGAATATTCATAAGCGTTGCTTCCCTGCCTTAGCAGTAGCATGGGATTCATGCAGGAACCGTGAGTTTTGCGGTAAGTGATTGCGAACGTTGAGTCGATTCTTATTTTCTGGCCGTGATATCGGAGGATGACCATGCCAAATTTCAGGATTCTTTCTATTGTCGTATTGAGTTTACCGATGCTATCGATTCCGGCCGCGGCCGGCGAATGTGAGTCCCTGGAGCACGTGGCCCTACCGCACACGACGTTGACCGCGCAGATGGTTGCGCCAGGTAAGTTCACCACCGCGTATGGCGATGCGATCGAGGGTCTGCCGGCTTTCTGCCGTGTGGCCGGAGTGATTCAGCCCACGACAGATTCGTATATCCGGTTCGAGGTGTGGCTGCCGTCGGCGGGTTGGAATAACAAATATCTGGGAGTCGGCAACGGCGGCTTCGCGGGCGAGATCGATTTCAACCAGATGGCCGATGTGCTGAAGCGAGGCTACGCGACGGCGGCTACCGATACGGGGCACGAAGGCGATTCGGTGGATGCGAGTTGGGCTTACCGGCATCCCGAAAAGGTGGCGGATTTCGGGTATCGCGGGTTGCACCTGACGACGGAGAATGCGAAAACGCTGGTGAAGGCGTTCTATAGCCACCCGCTGGAGCACTCTTATTTCGACAGCTGTTCCGATGGCGGGCGCGAGGCTTTGGTGGAAGTGGAGCGCTTTCCGGAGGATTTCGATGGCGTGCTGGCGGGCGCTCCGGCGTATTTTTGGACGCACCTGGTAGCGTCCGGCGTTCCGCGGGCGCGGATTCTGAGGAATCCGGCGGCTTATATCTCGGACATCAAAGTACCCGCGATCAGCGCGGCCGTGAATGCCGCGTGCGATGCGCAGGATGGGGTGAAGGACGGAATCATCAACGATCCGCGGGATTGCCACTTCGATCCTGCGGTGCTGTTGTGCAAGGGTCCGGAAACGCGTAACTGCCTGACTGCGCCGCAAGTGGAATATTTGAAGAGTTTGTATGCCGGCGCCGCGGGCTTTCCGGGGCTGATGCCGGGCGCCGAGGGGGGATCGGGCGGATGGGGGACATGGGTGTTGGGCAGCGCACCAGGAGATGGCTTGGGCTACGCTTTCGTACAGAATTACTTCCGGTACGTGGTTTTTGACGACCCGGCGTGGAATCCATTTACGGCGGATGCGGGAGCGGCTCTGCGGGCGGCGGATGAAAAGACCGCGCGAACGCTGAATGCGACCGATGCGGATCTCAGCCGGTTCCAGGCTCGCGGCGGCAAGCTCATCCTGTATCACGGGTGGAACGATCCGGCTATCCCAGCGCTGAGCACGGTTCGTTACTACGAAAGCGTGGTTTCGAAGATGGGTCCGGAGAACACGGCTAGCTTCGTGCGGCTCTATATGGTTCCGGGGATGCAGCATTGCATTGGCGGTCCGGGCGCGACTTTCCTTGGCCAGTTTGGAACGTTGACGGAGCAGGGCGGGGCATATGGGGCCCTGGAGCGGTGGGTGGAAGCGGGAACCGCGCCAGGCCGCATCGTGGCGACCAAGTGGGCGGGACGGCCGTCAAAGGTCGTGATGACTCGACCGCTTTGCCCGTATCCGGAAGTGGCGAAGTATCAGGAAAGTGGAGACAGTAATGCGGCGTCGAGCTTTGTTTGTACCGCGCGAAAGTAATTTTGCGTCATCGCCGGCGGTAAACCACAATGTCGTCTCCATAAGCCCCTAACGCGCTGTAACTCACGCTCCGGCGTCCGAGATACTCCAATGCCTCCGGCTTTTGGGCGGGCAGAACCGTATTCGAGAGGAAAACGCCACCATGGTTCAACATCCGCGCGATGCTTTCCATGGCCAGCGCCTGCTGGAAGCGGTCGTAGTACACCAGAATATTGGTCGCGATCACCAGATCGAACTTGCCGCCGTCGAAGACCTGGGCGACCACATTCAGGTCCACCGGTTCAATGAGCGACGCAAACTTCGGATTGACGGCGACGGCGCGCACGCGGAGGCCTTTGGGCGCCGCTGCGGGCGGGGCGGGCTTGCCGATGAGTTCCCCAAAATGCTCCCAGTAGGCGGTGGCCTGTGGCGTCCAGTCGCCTGCGTCGTCAAGTGGCAATTGCAGCACGTAGGGTGTGCCCGCCTGGGCGCGTTTCGCCATGCTTCGCAAGTGGGCATTCACAGCCGGATTCAAATCGAATGTGACCACCCGGATGTCACCGAGTTTCCCCAGACCGAGCCGGGCCGCGGCTTCCATCACCGCAAAGGGCTGGATGGTTTGCAGGGGATAAAAGTCGTAGCCGTCGCGCTTGTCGGTAAAGTCCAGACCCGGACCGATCACGGCGATGGTCCGGACACTGTCTCGGGCGATCGCGCCCTTCCGCAGCATCGCCTGCAGACTGTCTTCGAGGGCGAAATTCGGCAGCAGGGAAGTGTCCACCGAGAGGCCGCGCCGGTCGAACAGGGTGGCTCCAACCAGACGCGCCGCAGCGGGATCGCCGGACTGATGGGCCGAGTTCAGTTTCTCCTGGTAGCCGCGCTGCTCCACTGAGAACCGCGAGAGATTCGCCGCCAGGACCGCATCCATCTCCTTTGGCTGAACTCCGCGCCGCAAGAGGAAATCGCGCGCAAACTGCAACCGCTCGTTCGAACCGGGGATGGGCAGCGCGGCGGCCGCCGCCCGCACCCGGGCACGGGCCGAAGCCACGAGTTCGCCGGACGAATCCGCCGCCACTTCGGCCGAAGCTACGCGGGGCAAAGCGGTAAACGAGGTTCCATAGAGGACGAGGTTGCTGATGGAATCCTCTACGCCGCGTTCAATCCGCGCCCTGACTTCGCGGTCTTCGGTCCGGACCCAGGCATCCCAGGCGGGCGCGTCTTCCGTGCGACCGAAGGCCGTGAGGACTTCCTGCGCGGCCGCAAAGGTCATGAAGTGGACCTCTGGCAGCATAGCGCCGGCGATCGCGCAAGCCAGCCCAACCGCCGCCACGGACCAATTGATTTTCCTCATCCGTCAGTAGAACATTCATATTAGTCCAAGCTGCGATGAGCGCAAGAATTGGCAGCGGGCTACTTTGAACATTGCGGCTATCGCACTTGGCTATTTCGCGTACAACGTCATTAAGATTCACCGCACGCTACGCGTGACGCCCGCGATGGCCGCTGGTGTCACTGATCGGCTCGGGGATGTAGAGCACCTCCTAGCCGCGTGGAATGCCCGGAGTTTACCCAGGGTTTATTTGGTTATACTCTAATGGGGCCACTGAGGGGCTGGGTCCTCCCGTAGACATGACCGGATAAGTCTCGGCGAGTCGGGCAAGCGTTTGATTCCGGTGTAGCAACCCGGCAACGGGTGTCAGCCCCTTTTTTCAAAGTAGCCCACCATCAAGAAATTCCCATTGTTGACACAATTTCTTCGCGTGCTGTACTATAGAAGGGTTTGGCGAGTTAAGCTCTTCTGTCCCTGGCTACCATCTTCATTGAGGAGATCCGGCTGGGGGCCGGCCCCGAGGCACTTGGCGGTTTTCACCGTTCTTGAGCATGGGCTAGTCCGAAGTCCTCGCAGTTGTCCGGTTCCCGATTCCATTCGCTGTTTCTGAAGGATCGACATTTTTCCGGCACGCTGTTTCACGTTTTCTCTGCCGGATGAAGTGCGTCCGGTGAATGATACTCGTTCTTTTTGCTTGAAGGAAATGATTCTTGCCTACTTTTAATCAACTTGTGCGCCATGGGCGAAAGCCTCCCAAGTGGAAGACTGCCAGTCCCGCGCTGCAGGCCTGCCCGCAAAAGCGTGGCGTCTGTACGCGCGTTTACACTTCCACGCCGAAGAAGCCGAATTCCGCGCTTCGTAAAGTCGCGCGTGTGCGTCTGACGAACGGCGTTGAGGTCACCACCTATATTCCCGGCGTGGGTCACAACCTTCAGGAGCACTCGATCGTGCTGATCCGAGGCGGCCGCGTGAAGGATCTTCCGGGCGTGCGCTATCACGTTGTCCGCGGCGCGCTCGATACTTCCGGTGTCGCCAATCGGAAACAGAGCCGTTCGAAATACGGCGCGAAACGCCCCAAGGCCGGCGCAGCGCCCGCAGGTAAGAAGTAGATAGGTAAGAAGTAAACAGGTAATCGCAGATGCCACGTAGACGACGAATTCTGACTCGCGAAGTTCTTCCGGACCCGGTTTATGGTTCCACCATGGTGGAGAAATTCATCTGTTCCATGATGTGGGACGGCAAGAAGAACACCGCGCAAACTATTTTTTACGATTCCATGAAGCGCCTCGGCGAAAAGGCCGGCGACGAGCCTTTGAAGGTGTTCAAGAAAGCCGTTGAAAACTGCAAGCCGATGCTGGAAGTGAAGACGCGCCGCGTGGGTGGCGCCAACTACCAGGTGCCGATCGAGGTGCCGCAGAACCGCCGGACGTCACTGGCGATTCGCTGGATTCTGCAAAACGCCCGGAGCCGCGCCGAAAAGGGCATGCCGGATAAGCTGGCCAATGAGTTGAACGAAGCCGCCAACCTGCGCGGCGGCGCCATCAAGAAACGCGATGACGTGCACCGCATGGCGGAAGCCAACAAGGCGTTTGCGCATTACCGCTGGTAAATAAACGAAAGAAGAACAAGGGAAACCAGGAGCCAACAGGAAATTTATGCCCCGCACGATACCGCTCGAAAGGATGAGGAATATTGGGATTGCCGCGCACATTGACGCCGGCAAGACCACCACGACTGAACGAATCCTCTACTACACCGGGCGATCGCACAAAATCGGCGAAGTTCATGAGGGCACAGCCACCATGGACTGGATGGCCCAGGAGCAGGAGCGCGGAATCACGATCACGTCCGCCGCCACCACCTGCCAGTGGCGGGACATGCAGATCAACATCATCGATACGCCCGGCCACGTGGATTTCACGGCCGAAGTGGAGCGCAGTCTTCGCGTGCTCGATGGCGCAGTAGCGGTGTTCGATGCCGTGGCGGGCGTGCAGCCGCAGTCTGAAACGGTGTGGCGTCAGGCGGACAAATACAGTGTCCCGCGCATTTGCTTCATCAATAAGATGGATCGCGTGGGAGCGGATTTTTATCACTCCGTTCAGACGATTATCGATCGCTTGAAATGCCGCCCTGTGCCGATCCAGATACCAGTTGGCGCGGAAGAGAATTTCAAAGGCATCGTCGATCTGGTCAAGATGCAGGCGTGCATCTGGCGCGATGAGACGCTGGGCGCGAAGTTCGATATCGTCCCGATTCCCGAAGACTTGAAAGAGAAGGCCGCGGAATACCGCGCCGCGATGATTGAAGCGGTCTCCGAGCACGACGACGTTTTGTTTGAGAAATACGTCGAGGGCAAGGAACTCTCCGAAGCTGAAATCAGCGCCGGTATCCGTAAGGCCACCATCGCGCTCAAGATTTTCCCAGTGATCTGCGGATCGGCCTTTAAGAATAAGGGCGTGCAGACGATGCTTGATGCCGTGGTGGATTATCTGCCGTCCCCGCTTGATATTCCCCCGGTCGAAGGCACCGATGTCGATGATAAGGACATCGTTGTCACGCGGCACGCCAATGACGACGAGCCGTTCTCAGCGCTGATCTTCAAGATCATGACCGACCCTTACGCGGGTCAGCTCGCCTTCTTCCGTGTTTACTCCGGCAAGATGATGGCCGGCGAATCGGTTTATAACGTCGCCAAGGGACGCAAGGAGCGCGTTGGCCGCCTGCTGCGCATGCACGCCAATAAGCGCGAAGACATTCAGGAAATCATGGCGGGCGATATTTGCGCGGCGGTGGGGTTGAAAACGGTTTCGACCGGCGATACCATCTGCGACGATAAGCATCCCGTCATTCTGGAATCGATCATCTTCCCGACCCCGGTGATTCAGCTCGCCGTCGAGCCCAAAACCAAGGCCGACCAGGAAAAGATGGGTATGGCCATTCATAAGCTGGCCCAGGAAGATCCCACGTTCCACGTCGTGACGGACCCGGAAACCGGGCAGACCATTCTTTCCGGCATGGGAGAACTGCACCTGGAAATCATCGTGGACCGCATGATGCGCGAATTCGGCGTTGCGGCCAATGTCGGCAAGCCGCAAGTGGCGTATCGCGAGACCATCCGGGCGATGTCGGAATACGATTACACACATAAGAAGCAGACCGGCGGTTCGGGCCAGTACGCCCGCTGCAAGCTGCGCGTCGAGCCGATACCCGGCGGCGGCTTTGAGTTTGAGAACGACGTCTCGGGCGGCGCGATTCCCAAGGAATTTATCCCGGCCATTGAAAAGGGCGTTGTCGAAGCCCTTGAAGGCGGCATTATGGCGGGTTATCCGCTGGTCGATATCAAGGTAACGGTATTCGACGGCAACTCGCACGATGTCGATTCTTCGGAAATGGCATTCAAGATTTGCGGATCGATCTGCTTCAAAGAGGCGGCGCGGAAAGCCAAGCCTGTTCTTCTGGAGCCGGTGATGGCGGTCGAAGTGGTGGTGCCGGACGAGTATATGGGTCCGGTGAATGGCGATCTGATTTCGCGGCGCGGTCACCTGGAAGGGACCGAGATCCGTGGAACGACGCAGATTATTAAGGCCAGCGTGCCTTTGAGCGAGATGTTCGGTTATGCGACCGAATTGCGCTCGCGCACGCAGGGGCGCGGTAGTTTCACCATGCACTTCTCAAGGTATGAGGAAGTGCCGCGCGGAATCGCGGACGACATTGTGAGCCGTTCGCAGGGCAAAGTCAGCCAGTAAGCATCTATTAGGAGAGTCAAGCAATCATGGCAAAGGAAAAATTTGACCGCAGCAAGCCGCATGTCAACATCGGCACGATCGGACATATCGATCACGGCAAGACCACGCTGACCGCGGCCATCACGAAGACACTTTCGAAGCACAATCCG
>Ga0302319_10025396_pt1 | contig 10492 bp, 12 predicted proteins | sample Bog_T0_2_FD_203319 | JGI IMG/M metagenome (GOLD analysis project Ga0302319, IMG submission 203319) | Peat permafrost microbial communities from Stordalen Mire near Abisko, Sweden - Bog_T0_2 | ecosystem: Environmental > Terrestrial > Soil > Wetlands > Peat | place: Sweden: Abisko, Stordalen Mire... | reverse complement strand
GGTGTCGCCGTTACTTCACCGGAATTGAACGATCGCTCCAAATCGATGATGGATACAGGGATGTTCGACAGCCTTACTTACAAGTTCGACGGTGCCGATCTTATTTTCAATTTGATTCCGGCTTCCCTGCTGTATCCGATACGCCTGGAGAATCTTCCACTCACACCTGGTCCGGAGTTGGATGCGAAGCTGCACGATCTATTTCCGCTTTATCACGGCAAGGTGCCGGCGGAAGGCACGCTGCTAGAGGGTGTGCGCGGCGCTCTTCAGGACATATTAGCCGCACAGGGTATCAAGGCGACCGTCGCAGCACTTCCTTTCGGGGTGGCGGGCACGCGCAAGGTTTCGGCAATGAACTTTTCCATCGCTACGCCTCAGGTGCGCGTGGGTGCGCTACAGCTGCAGGGTGTGTCTGCTTCGATGATGGGCAGAGTCAAGAATGTGGCCGAACACACGACAGGGACTCCGTTCGACACGACGAATTCCACGACGAATGTGGAACACGCATTCGCGACATTCTATGCCGATGAAGGCTATGCGGCGGTGAAGGTTCATGCGGCGCGGGCGGGAGATCCAGCGATCAGCGATGCTGCGGTCGACATTCCATTTTCAGTGACAGTTGAAGAGGGTCCACTGTACAAGTTGGGCGCAATTCATTTGCCGCCGGATGCGCTGGTTTCGCAGGCAGAGATCGACAAGGTGACCGGCGGTCAAGCCCAGACGGTGAAGGGTCCAACCATTCGGGCGGTATGGGGATTGATCGCGAGCAGGTACAAATCCAAGGGCTACCTCGACTTTTCGATGACTCCGCATCCTCAATTCGATGAGGCTGCAGGAACCGTCAGCTACACAGTGGACTTGAATCCAGGGCCGGTCTACCATTTGGCGTTGCTCAAGTTCGACAACGTGAGCGACGACTTGCGGAAGCTGCTGATGCGCAACTGGCAGATGCTGCCGGGAGATCCATTTGACTCGAGCTACGTGGCGGCGTTCGTCCTGAAGGCGCAAACGTCTGACCCTGTTCTGCAGCGAACACTGGCCGGCGTGAAGGTCTCATACGATGTGCGCGCGGACCCAGTTAGTCACGACGTAAACCTGGTAATCAAGCTGGAAAGACGATAGCTGAGCAGGTATTCTCGTTTTCATGCACTCGCCTATTCTCGACAGCATGTTTCATCTGCCTCTTCCCATTCTGGAGAAGCTGGCCCGCCCCATCATTGTCTACCTCGTTCTGGTGGCGCTATTGCGGATCTTTGGCAAGCGGGAATTGGCGCAGCTCAATCCGTTTGACCTGGTGGTGCTGCTCTCGCTATCAAACACGGTGCAGAATGCGATCATCGGCGATGACAACTCAGTGACCGGCGGCGTGATCGGCGCTTTTGGACTGCTGGCCATCAACTGGCTGGTGGTTCGTGTCTTGTTCCGCTCGCAGCGGTTGACCCGGGTGCTCGAAGGTCGATCGACCGTGCTCATCCGCGACGGCCAGATCGATGTCAAAGCAATGAACCGCGAAATGCTATCCCGCGAGGAGCTACTCTCCGCGGTTCATCGCCAGGGTTTCGAGGGATTACAACAGGTGCGCAAATGCGAATTGGAGCCTAACGGGACGTTTTATGTGGAGGCGTTCGAGCCATCGGCCGATGACAAGCACCACGCGGAGTTGATGGCTCGGATTGAGGCGCTGGCGAATGAAGTGGCTGCGCTGCGCGCACAGTCGGCGGGCGAATGAATGGATGCCGTCGGGATCGATGGGCGGTTCTTCCGCAATGGTAAGAATCGACAGCTTTGGGGAGGAAGCCACTACCGGAGTAAGTCAAGCTTTGCGCCGGCCTGTAGCTTCGCCCAAATCCTGTCAGTCGTCCAAGCCGTCGCATCGAGAGAAGTCGCTAGGGCCAGGCAAGCACGGTCGCCCAGTGAAATGCTGGGGCAGATTTCCGCCAAGGTCGCAACCCGCTCCGCTTCATCAATGCCGAATGGCACAACCTCAACGCCGGGCAGAATCGCCGTTAGCCTTTCAGGCGTCATGATCGAAGCTTTCTGGCCTAGCTTTGTCAATACTTCGCACCAATTGACCGCGCTGATAGAAATCAGATTGAGCGGCGAAACAATCGCGGCGCGAACCTGGTCTCCCCCCGGCTCTACAAGTACCATGGCCAGAACCGCCGACGAGTCGAGCACGATGTTAGTCATGCTCTGCCTGTTCGCGCCTGGCTTCTTCGCGGCGATCCTCTAAGAATTCGTCCAGAATCCCTTCAAGGGTGCCTCGCTTTTCAATGATGGAGTCTCTGATCTCCTTAAGAGCCATTTGCATGCTCAAAATCTCAATTCGGCCTCCGTTCGTTATAACCGTGAGGCGATCTCCCGTTTTGAGGCCGAATTCATTTCGGATCGCCGCAGGCAGGACGATTCTGCCGCTCTCACCAAGAACTACCGTTTCGGTCATTTTTTGCCACCCCATTCTGATTATGGCACATTTCCTGAATTGTGGCATATTGGAACGCCAGAGGGAACCTGCAAGGGAAAATCATTCGCGCTCTATTTCTGCGCACGCGCTCATTTGATAAGCTCCAAGACGAAATCCATCGGCGTTGCAATCGAATAGCCCGAGTTGCTCATAATCTGCATTCCAACTGTCTGGGAACCAGCAGTCTGAATGAATGGAACATATTGACTCACCACTCCTATGATCCTCCAATCCGTCCTAAACGCGTCCGTTTTGTCGATTTCCAAGACAGGACCACCGCTGTTCCCGAAGTAAACAGGGCAGTCAAGAATGATCGATCTTCTCTCTTGGTTTGTGCCAGCCACCATGCCCTTGCGAAGAAGCGGGCGATTGGGGTCAAGCTGATGAAGCTGCTGTAGAGCGAGCGAATTTGGATACCCAAAAACAATTACATCGTTGCCAGTCTGCACCTTGTCGAAGGTCGCAACAGCGTCCAAGCCTACGTTCTGTAAACCTTTTTTTGTCGTGGCTCTGATTAAGACACCTTGTTGAGCGGAGAATGTCCGGCGACCTTCAACCAACATGGGATTACCATTGACAATCGTTGGAATGAATAACTTCACAACAACTACATCCTCGGATGGGTGTGGCTTGATTCCCCCATTTGCTTGGAGGAGTTTCAAATCTACCGAAACTCGATTGCTGCCCATCTCCGAAGGGTCTATTGAATATGAGAGCAACTCGAGACTATCGCTCACAAGCTGCTCGGTCTTAGGGTCGAACAGAACATGCTTTGCAGTGACCAGATAAACTGCGTCCTTGGTTTCCAAATAGAACCCCGACCCGAAATCTCCATTCCCGAGCGTAATCAGAACTGGCATCGCTAAATGATCAACGGGTATCGCTCTCTGCGCGTAAACAGCACTCGCGGAAACGGCGATTACGACAACCGTAAAGAAGATACAAGAAACGCAAGACTTTGCCATTCGAATATGCCTCTCTTCTCTCTTTTCAGCGACAGATACTTCTTGAAACAACGGGTCATGGCATTGAAATCACTCCCACTCGATAGTTCCCGGCGGCTTCGAGGTGATGTCGTAGACTACGCGGTTGATGCCGCGAACTTCGTTCACGATGCGGCTGGAGATGCGTTTCAGCACCTCGTAGGGTAGCGGCGTCCAGTCAGCGGTCATGCCGTCTTCGGAGTGCACAGCTCTTACGGCGCAGGTATACGCATAGGTGCGCTGGTCGCCCATTACGCCTACGCTCATTACCGGCAGGAGCACGGCGAAGCTTTGCCAGATCTGCGAGTAGAGGCCGGCGGCTTTGATCTCCGCGACGACGATTTCGTCGGCTTCCTGCAGCAGTGCCACGCGATCGGGTGTGACTTCACCGAGAATTCGGACGGCGAGGCCGGGACCGGGGAATGGCTGGCGGCCCAGGACGTCTTCAGGCATGCCGAGATCGCGGCCAATGCGGCGGACTTCATCCTTGAAAAGGTCGCGCAGGGGCTCGATGAGCTTGAGCTTCATGTGATCGGGAAGGCCACCTACATTATGGTGGCTCTTGATGGTCTGGCTGGGGCCCTTGACGCTGCTGGATTCGATGACATCGGGATAGAGCGTGCCCTGGACAAGCCAATCGACGCCGCCGGTTTCCTTCGCAATGCGGGTTGCTTCATCGTCGAAGACAGCTATGAACTCGGCGCCAATGCGCTTGCGTTTGGTTTCGGGATCGGTGACTCCGGCTAGTTGCGCGAGGAACCGTTCGCTGGCATCGACGGCTACGATATTCAGGCCGAGTTTGTCGCGCAGATTCTTCTGCACGCTTTGGAATTCGTTCTTGCGGAGGACGCCGTTGTTGACGAAGATGCAGGTTAACTGACTGCCGATGGCCTTGTGTACAAGGACCGCGGCGACGGACGAATCGACACCGCCGGAGAGACCGCAGATGACGTGGCCCGATCCGACTTTTTCGCGAATTCCTTCGACCGTGGTCTGGATGAAATGCGCGGGCGTCCAGTCGCCGGCTGCTCCGCAAATGTTGAAGACGAAGTTCTTGATAAGTTGCGGGCCTAAAGGCGTGTGGTGTACTTCGGGATGGAATTGGACGGCCCAGATGCGGCGCTCTTCATTGGCGATACCGGCGAGCGCGTTGGAGGTGACGGCGGTGCGGATGAATCCCGCAGGCAGTTGCTCCGCTTCGTCGCCATGGCTCATCCAGACCTGGATTGTGGCAGGAAGGCCGTTGAACAGAGGCGTCGCGGAGTCTTCAATAACGACTTCGGCATGACCGTATTCACGAAGCGGGGCCGACTTCACTTTGCCGCCCAGGTGATGGACGATGAAATGCAGACCATAGCAGATGCCGAGCACCGGCACGCCCATCTCGAGCACACCGGCATCGGCAGCCGGTGCATCCGCGTCATAGACCGACGATGGACCTCCGGAAAGGATGACGCCGAGCGGCTTGTGGGCCTTAATTTCTGTGAGGGGCGCTGTGCAGGGCAGCACTACGGAGAAGACGTTTTGTTCGCGAATACGCCGGGCAATGAGCTGGGTGTACTGCGAACCAAAATCTAGGATTACGATTGTCTGGGTGTCCACTCCCTAGTGTGGCAGGGGCGGGGGCGGGATGTAAAGACTCGCCTGATTTCTCGTCCGATACGACGAATCAGGAGTAAGCATGCTAACAGGAGCGGTTAATTTGTGGGCGTCGGAGAAGAAACTCGCCAGGTTTTGCAGGATTTTCTCGCCCCTGAGCTACGCGAAATGCGCGGCGAGCTTGTCCTCGTGGGAAAGCGCCTCGACCTCATCGAAGGAGCTAGCCGGGTCCGCCACGAAGGCGTCGTTCAGCGGCTCGAATTCATCAAGCAATCATTCGCCTTTGGCAAGCGTCTTTCTGCTATTGAAGCTGATAAGCAGCAGTCTGCCTAATATTGCGTTCTGTGCGCTACAGTCTCCAAATCAAACAAGCTAAAATCTAGAATCGGACCGGCAAGAGGTCCCAGCCGAAGAAAATTCCTCGTCTCTGCGACCTGTTCGGCGCCAGCCTCATCTGAAAGTTGATACCCCCAAGGAGAATCCCCATGCGTGCCGCTGTTGTTCGCGCTTTCGATGCGCTACCTAACTATGACGAATTTGCCGATCCTGTCCCTGAAGCGCACGAACTGGCGGTAACTGTCACTGCCGCGGGGCTGCATCCGATTGTGAAGAGCCTGGCCAACGGGACTCACTATGGCAGCACCGGCGAACTGCCGTTCATCCCTGGGGTGGATGGAGTGGGGAAGCTTGAGGATGGGACGCGCGTCTTTTTTGGTGGGGGACACAGCCCTTACGGCACCTTTGCGGAGCGGTCTCTGGCGGCCAAAGTGATGTGCATTCCGCTGCCCGATGGAGTGGACGACGCTACCGCCGCCGGTCTTGCGAATCCTGCGATGTCTTCATGGGTTGCCTTGGACGCGCGGGCGAAGTTCGTCTCCGGGGAGAGCGTGCTTATTCTGGGTGCGACGGGGGTGGCGGGACAGCTTGCCGTGCAGATTGCCAAACGCAGGGGCGCACGCCGTGTGGTGGCCGCAGGCCGGAATCCTGAGATGCTGGCAAACCTGAAGAGCCTCGGCGCAGATGCAGTGATTTCGCTCGACCAGGAGCAGGACGCGCTGGTCGCCGCCTTTCGCAGCGAATTTGCAGGCGAGGGCGTGAATATCGTGCTTGACTACCTTTGGGGCCAGCCTGCCGAGAGTGCGCTCAAGGCCATCGCACAAAAGGGACTGAGCAAAATGGCGGCGCGGGTGCGATACGTCCAGATCGGCTCGAGCGCCGGGCAAACCATCAGCCTGAATGCCGCTACGCTGCGCAGTTCCGGGCTTGAATTGCTGGGCAGCGGCTTCGGCAGCGCGTCGCTTGACCAGATCAAGGCCGCGGTTGCGGAGTTCTTCAAGACTGCGGTGACAGAGCCGTTTCAGTTCAACGTGAAAACGGCGCCGCTGAGCGACGTTGAAGCGCTTTGGAATAGCGCGGAGCGTGGATCACGGCTGGTGTTCGTGCCGTGATGAGGACGGCCCGGTTTATTTGTAGTGGTAACGGGCCTGGTGAAATTCGACGCGGTCGGCGGTCACGCGGTAGACGAGACGATGTTCCTGCGTGATTCGGCGACTCCAACAACCTGCCTGAGCGAATCTGAGCGGTTCAGGCTTGCCAATCCCGTCGAAGGGATCGGCGACGATGGCCGCCACCAAATCCATGACACGGAGCGCGGTTTTGCGGTCCGACTCGATCCAATATCGCAAATCGTCTCGAAACTTGCTTGACACTACCGCGATTCGATTCACCTGCTCGCTCATGGGATGCGATCAGTTCGCCTTGTCCAAGCCGACCGAGCGGCGAAATTCTTCTACCGTCATCACTTCTCCACCGCCTTGTTCCAGCTCGCGCAAAGACTCAAACAGCCGCTCGGCATTTTTCGGCGAGCGCAGCAGGTACGCGGTTTCCATCAGGCTCGATAGCTCGTCAGCGGGGATGATGGCGACATCCCTCGCACCGCGGCGACGGACTATTACCACCTCTCTGTCTTCAGTTACCTGGTCAAGGTAGCTGGCAAGGTTTCCGCGAAGAGCGGTGTAGGTGGTTTCAACAGGCATGGCGGCGAACCTCTATTCGTTAACGTACAGGCTTTCTGTACGTTTGTCAATTGCCTATTGCTTGTAGATGACGCCGGCTTTCATTACGAATTTTACGTTTTGCAAGACGCGCACGTCGTCCAGCGGATTTTTATCTACGGCGATGATGTCGGCCCATTTTCCGGGGTCTAGCGTGCCGGTTTTCGCGGTCAGACCCATCAGGTCGGCGGCGTTGATGGTGGCGGATTGCAGGGCGGCCAGCGGAGCCATGCCTAGCTGGTTCACATAGACATCGAGCTCGTGGGCGTTCAATCCATGAGGATAGACGGCTGCGTCTGTGCCTAGCGCAATCTTTACTCCGGATTGCATGGCGTGCTTGATGTTTCCTTTGGCTACGGCGATGGTGTCGAGCATCTTCTGGTGATAGAAGGGAGGCAGATTGCCATACTCCAGAATCCAGTCTTCGAGGTAAAGAGTCGGGACTAGATACGTTCCGCGCTTCTTCATCTCGGCGATGGCTTCGTCGTTGATGTAGCTACCGTGCTCGATGGAGTCGACGCCGGCCTCGGTGGCCCAGAGGATTCCCTGCGCTCCATGGGCGTGCGCGGCAACCTTGCGGCCCAGGCGGTGGGCGTCGGCTACGATGGCCTGCATCTCTTCGAGCGTGTATTGCGAGGCCTGCGGATCGTCGCCCTTTGAGAGCACGCCGCCGGTGGCGCATATCTTGATCAGGTCGGCGCCGTACTTGATGTTTTGCCTTACCTGGTGTTGAACCGCGGCAATGCCGTCGGCCACACCGTCCCCGACCGCGTGATATTTGATCGGCAACAGATTGTCGTCGCAGTGGCCGCCGGTAATGCCCAGCAGCGGACCGCTCACCAGCATGTGCGGTCCTGGAACCTGGCCGGCATTGATGGCGTCGCGCAGGTCCACATCGGTAAATCCGTATGCGCCCACGTTGCGCACGGTGGTAAACCCGGCCATGAGCGTGGTGCGCGCGTTGACCACTCCGTTGATGGCTTCCTTCGCGTCCGTCGATGTGACTTCGAGAAAGGGGTCGAAGTTCGTGTTCATGGTGAGGTGCGTGTGGACGTCGATCAGGCCGGGGAGCACTGTCAGTCCGCTCAGATCGACTACTGTGTCGCCGGATTGCGCCTGTACGTTGGCGGTTGGCGCGATGGATTGGATGGTTTCGCCTACTACGATGATGGTCTGGCCGTCGAGCAGCTTGCCTGTCTTCACATCCAGCAGATGTCCGGCGCGGACCAGGGTACGTTTGGCTGGCTTGGCTGCGGGTTGGGCTAGAACTGCGGCTGCGGTGGCTGCTAGCAACACTGCGACTGCAAGGCTTTTCCGTGTAGGCATTGGCTTATGTCTCCAAAGGAACGGTGCTCGGAGTGTAGCAAATGCGGTGCGCTGCGGTCGCTGGCTTTTTGCCGTTAGATTCGGGACGTAGATCCGTTTTTGGACCCACGTAAGTCCTTTGTTTCGATGGGTGAAATGGGGTGTTTTTCCGCTAACGCTATTGTTTTCATTGTGGTAGGGGGAAATGGGGGGAGGGGCGGGGGTCATTCCTGACGGATTTGACCGGGACTGGGGAGCGGTTCCGGTCTTTGGCTTCGGTAAAGATGCAACGGTTTCCATCTCTGACCCTCTCAAGACCTATTGTGCGCCGGAGAGGCTTAATTATCTGCAATAAAAAATCGAGGCTAAGTCCTTTCAATTCAGTGAAGAGAGAATAATCCGGATTTTTATCCTTTCGAGGGTGCGGCAGCTTCCATCCCCGGTCCCCAAATGCGAGGGACCGGGGGCACCCTCGTTGTGGTTTAGAGAAGGACCGAGGGATCAGGCCACCCGCCAATAGACGGATCAAAGATCATCCGACAATGAGTGTGCGAATCTCTTTATACTGCTGTAATGTTGCTCAAAAGCTCGCGTTCCAAGCTCCTGGGAATTGCCGTAATTGGCATTCTATTACTTGGTGGCTTGAGCATTGTTTGGTTCCGAATAGACAGTGACCGGTTGAAGCGTTTCAATACTCAAACCTTTAGAAAAAGCAAAATGAGAGCACCGTTGATTCAGGGCCGCGCTGCAACCGAGTCTGACTTTCAAAACGGAGTGGCGGTCTTCTACGTAAGCGACGGCCGAAGCGCACCGTACTCGCTGGGGCACGACCTGCCGATCAGAGCTGAGCTTGTGAAATCAGATGGCACTGATTGGCCCATAGGAAGTCAGGTTCTTGTAGTCCAAGCTGAAATCTCGGACGGCCAACATGTGACACTCGGCGTCCTCAACGGAGATGAACAAGGGGTATGCGCTCTCGAAGACGTAAAGTTGCTTGAGTCACCCTCATTGGCATGAAGCGGCAATCTTGCCGATTCAACGTTTCGTAAATGTATCACCGGGTTACTGGACAGAATCGTTTGGAGTGAGCGGCGAGCGGAAAGGCAACCGCAGGTCTTTCGACTCCGCTTTGCTGCGCTCAAGATGACAGTCATTTCGCGATAGCTGATTTGCGATTGCGGCTGGATGGCCGACTAACAGAAACTACCGTTCGGCCGCCAAGGAAGCTTTGATCAAGTGCAATGGCCGTGCCAGCTTTCCCTCAGGGGCTAAAGCCCGGGCTCCTTTTGCGGCTTTTGCGGCACGGCTGAAGCCGTGCCCTTTCAAAACATAGACTTGTTCCGAGGTTCCCTAGCCTTCATCGTTGTCCCTCTCGCGTGATAGCCTTTTGTGCAATGCAGCCGGGTTCGAAATGGCTGCTTCAGATTCGATCCTGACTTGATATCTGGCCTCGGCACATGTCCCCTCACGCGCCGGACTCAGTGGCTGGTTGACCAGATCGCTTCACACGATTTCAAAGAGGACATTCCATGAGCTGTCGTCGCTTTGTTTCTATCTTGATGCTGGCCGCCGCAAGCGTTCTTTTGCCGGCTGCCGCGTCCGCCCAGACTGACGATTCCCAACCTGCGCCGCCGAAATCCATCAAGAGCTTTGACCTCTCGGCTATCGACAAGACTGCCGATCCCTGCACGGATTTTTATCAATATGCGTGCGGCAACTGGGTCAAGGACAATCCAATTCCTTCCGACCAGGTGCGGTGGGCGCGGTCGTTCTCGATGCTGGGCGAGCGCAATCGCTACCTGCTTTGGCAGGAGCTGGATGCGGCGGCGAAAGACCCCAAGACTCCGCTCGAAAAGAAGTATGGCGACTACTTTGCCGCGTGCATGGATACCAGCCTGATTGAGAAGAAGGGTCTGGAGCCGCTCGATCCCGCGCTCAAGCGCATTGCCGACCTGAAGGATGCACACAAGCTGGCCACGCTGATCGGCGACCTGGCGGCCGAGGGCAGTCCTGCGCCGCTGTTTCGGTTTGGAATACAGCAGGACGAGAAGGATTCTTCGAAGCAGATTGCGAGCATTGGCCAGGGT
>Ga0302319_10025392_pt1 | contig 10493 bp, 9 predicted proteins | sample Bog_T0_2_FD_203319 | JGI IMG/M metagenome (GOLD analysis project Ga0302319, IMG submission 203319) | Peat permafrost microbial communities from Stordalen Mire near Abisko, Sweden - Bog_T0_2 | ecosystem: Environmental > Terrestrial > Soil > Wetlands > Peat | place: Sweden: Abisko, Stordalen Mire... | reverse complement strand
ATCGCTGGCGGTCTCCTGAGAGTGCATCTTTCGATTAGCAACACAGGACAAGGGTTGCGCTCGTTGCGGGACTTAACCCAACATCTCACGACACGAGCTGACGACAGCCATGCAGCACCTCGACTCAGGTCCCTTGCGGGAAGGCCGTGTTTCCACAGCTGATCCTAAGCCGTTCGAGCCCAGGTAAGGTTCTTCGCGTTGCGTCGAATTAAACCACATGCTCCACCGCTTGTGCGGGCCCCCGTCAATTCCTTTGAGTTTCAGCCTTGCGACCGTACTCCCCAGGCGGCATACTTAACGCGTTAGCTCCGGCACGAACCAAATGAATGGCTCACACCAAGTATGCATCGTTTAGGGCGTGGACTACCAGGGTATCTAATCCTGTTTGCTACCCACGCTTTCGTGTCTCAGCGTCAGTGATGGTCCAGAAAGCCGTCTACACCGCAGGTGTTCCTCCTGATATCTACGCATTTCACCGCTACACCAGGAATTCCGCTTTCCTCTCCCATACTCAAGCACTCCAGTTTTCGGCGCACCCTCCCAGTTGAGCCGGGAGATTTCACACCAAACTTAGAACACCGCCTACACACTCTTTACGCCCAGTAACTCCGAACAACGCTTGCTGCCTACGTATTACCGCGGCTGCTGGCACGTAGTTAGCCGCAGCTTCTTCTTCAGGTACCGTCATTATCGTTCCTGCCGAAAGAGCTTTACACCCCGAAGGGCTTCATCGCTCACGCGGCGTCGCTGCATCAGGGTTTCCCCCATTGTGCAAGATTCCCCACTGCTGCCTCCCGTAGGAGTCTGGCCCGTGTTTCAGTGCCAGTGTGGCCGTGTGCCCTCTCAGGCCGGCTACCGATCATCGCCTTGGTAGGCCTTTACCCTACCAACTAGCTAATCGGCCGCGGACTCCTCTCTCAGCGCATTACTGCTTTCCCTTCTCAGGCTTATGCGGTATTAGCTCCGGTTTCCCAGAGTTATTCCCCACTAAGAGGTGGATTATCCACGTGTTACTCACCCGTACGCCACTTTACTCATCCTTGCGGACTTTCTCGTTCGACTTGCATGTGTTAAGCGCGCCGCCAGCGTTGATTCTGAGCCGGGATCAAACTCTCGTTTGAACCATTAAGACTGGCTCAACTCCCTGTGGAGCTGAGCTTTATTGTCGTCTCGGTTTATTACTCAAAGTCTCTGACGAAATTACTTACTTATTGCGTCCAACCAGATTTTCAAAGATCTATGCAAACAAACCGACGATCTTGCGAAGATCGATTCAATTGCCGGCCTCGAAGGGCGTTTTGGCGCAAGCAATACTTACATTTAAGATGGGTAAGCTTGCAACCAGAAATTCTTGGGAACTGAAAGACCTAAAACTAGGTTTAAACTAGACAGGAGATTTTGGCTTTTAGTGCTACGGTCTCAACCCTGCCACCATCGACATAACATCGCACATGCGACGCCCGTCTTTGATTTCGCTTACTTCCAATCTACCAGACTTGCTTCGTCTTCGCAACAGACTTCTCGAAGATTTCCGCCCGCCATCGAACCTGTTCTTTGGCGGCTTTCCCAGAATATCAAGACTACCCCTGCTTGGCAAGAGAAATTTCACGAAAACATCAGATTTCTTAGCGGTACCAATAAAAGCGTCCCGGCCTCACTTCCCGATCAACAATCGGGCGATGCGCCTTTGGAACTCCGTTGCCGGGGGACGGAACAACACGGCGGGATTGAACCAACGCGTTCGAAACACAGGCTTTAGATAACTGAATGTATCGAATCCTTCCTGGCCATGATATCGGCCCATTCCGCTTGGCCCCACTCCGCCAAAGGGCAGGTCTTCCACGGCGAACTGGGTCAAAGTATCGTTGATGCATAGACTTCCGGAGATGGTTCGCGCTGTTACCTGCCGTTCAGCGCGGCGGTCTCCGGTAAAGAGGTACAGCGCCAGGGGCCGTGGACGGAGATTGATGAATTCTATGGCTTGGTCCAGGGTGTCGTAGGGCTTCACCGGCAAAATGGGGCCGAAGATCTCGTCCTGCATAGAAGCCAGATCTTCCGGAGGGTCGATCAGGAGTACAGGACCGAGCTTCCTGCCAGTACCTTCCCCTAGCGGAGCGACGGTTTCGATGCCCCGTTCCTGGGCTTCCTTTATACAACGATCCAGCCGGTGGCGATGGCGGTCGTTGATGATGGAGGTGTACTCGTCACTGACTGCGCCGCCGGGATATAAGCGGCGGGCGGCGGCGGTAAACTGGTCAACGAACCGGCGCATTTCGTTGCGCGGGGCGAGCACGTAATCTGGAGCGATACAGATCTGCCCGGCGTTCGTGAGCTTGCCGTTGGCAATGCTTTCCGCCGCCGTTTTCATATTCGCGCCCGGCCCGATCAAAGCCGGCGACTTCCCGCCTAACTCCAGCGTGACCGGCGTCAAATTCGCGGCGGCGGCCTTCATCACTTCGCGTCCGACGCTAGTGGATCCGGTAAACAACAGATGGTCGAAGGGCAGGCTGGCGAACTCACGGCCCACCGCCGCATCGCCGGGAATCACGGCCACCTGATCTTCGGCGAACGCTCCGCCGAGCAGCCGGCGCAGGAGTTCGCCGGTTGCCGGTGTGTACTCGGACGGCTTGAGCAGGGCGCGATTCCCAGCGGCCAGCGCGGCCACCAACGGAACCAGGGCGAGATTCACCGGAAAATTCCAGGGAGCAATGATGCCGATCACGCCTAGCGGTTGGGGTTGCAGCCAGGCTTCGCCCGGTTGCAGGGTGAGCGGAACCTTCCGCCGGCGTGGGCGCATCCAGCCCGCGAGGTTGGCTCGGGCATAGCGGATCGCGCTGACCGTTGTATAGATCTCGGTCAACACTGTTTCCTGCCTACTGCGGCCACCAAAGTCGTCGTTGATCGCGCTCACGATCTGCTCCTGGTGATTCAGCACGGCTGTCAGCAGGCGTTTGAGATCGTCCTTGCGTTTTTCTGACGTGGGATTGGGCAAAGCGCGGAACGCTTGCCGCTGCGCATCCAGTTTAGGGGTCAGATCCGTGGCGCTGGTAGCACTCATTCTTGATTCCGCTCCTCCCACTCGCTGGCGAGCAGGCCATAAATGTTTAGATCGTGGTATTCACCATATAACAAGTGGGCGCCCCGGAGCGTACCATCCAGCCGAAAGCCCAGGCGCTGAGCCACCCTGTTACTCGACCCGTTGCCCAAAGCGCAGCGGATTTCGACCCGGTTCAGCTTCAACTCTTCGAACGCGTGCTGAATCATTACGCGGCAGGCGTCATGCATGATGCCCTTCCCTTGTTGCTCGCGATCGAGCCAATATCCCATTTCGACTTTACGATTCACCCAGTCGATATTGTGGAACCCGACGCTGCCGATGAATCGCCCGGCAGCCCAGATTCCGGCGGCGAAGCCTCGATTTTCGGCGAACTGATGGAGGGTCTTGCGTATGAACTCAACCACTGGCTGTGCGCCGGTGGTAGCGTCCACCCAGAGCAGCCACTCGCGCAGATAATCGCGATTTTGTTCCACAGCGGTGAAAATCGCATCGGCCTGGCGCTCCTCCACCAGCCTCAGTTCGACACCATCCCGTAAAGGCAAACGAAACATGGAACTATGATGAACATAGAAATGAAGCTGCCGCTACTGCTTTTGATCCCTATGCTGACTATTTCCGCACAAACGATTCCCGATCTCGCGCAACTGAATAAGATGATCGAGCGCTTCGCTCCGGCCGATCTGGCGGTCGACACCAGCGGGCTGTCGCCAGGCGACCGGAAGGCGCTGGCGAAGCTGATCGAAGCTTCGCACCTGGTTGACCACATTTTTCTACAGCAACTGTGGAGCGGCAATCTCGCTTTGTACGGGCAACTGCAGCAGGATCACACGGCGCTGGGGCAGGCCCGGCTTCAGTATTTCCGGATGAATAAAGGTCCGTGGTCGGACCTGGACGGACACGCCGCGTTCCTTCCGGGGGTGCCTGCGAAGAAGTTACCAGGCGCCAATTTCTATCCCGAAGACATGACGAAGGACCAATTCGAAAGCTGGGTGAAGACTCTTCGCAAGCGGGAGGCCGAGGCGGCGGAGGGGTTCTTCACTGTGATCCGGCGCGATGGCGGCGGCCACCTGACGATGGTCCCCTACAGCGAGGCGTATGGGCCGGATCTGGAGCGCTGCGCGAAGCTGCTGCGGGAGGCGGCGGCCCTGACAGACAACGCCAGCCTCAAGAAATTCCTGATTCTGCGCGCGGACGCTTTTCGGTCGAACGATTACTATCTAAGCGACCTGGCTTGGATGGATCTGAATGCGCCGCTCGATATTACGATCGGTCCTTACGAGACATACAACGACGAAGTCTTCGGCTATAAGGCAGCCTATGAAGTCTACGTAAACCTGCGCGACGACGCCGAAACAGCCAAATTGGACTTCTTCGCCAACCATCTGCAGGAAATCGAAAACAATCTGCCCATCGATCCGAAATTTCACAACCCCAAGCTGGGCGCCCAAGCTCCGATTGCAGTAGTAAACGAGGTCTACGCGGGCGGTGATGGCGCCCACGGCGTCACCACTGCCGCCTATAATCTACCCAACGACGAACGGGTGATCACGCAAAAAGGCAGTAAACGGGTAATGCTGAAGAACGTTCAGGAGGCCAAATTTAAAAGCAACCTGGTGCCGATCTCGAAGCGGGTGCTGGGTCCGGCGGGAGTGGCCGATCTCAGCTTTGAGGCGTTTTTCACGCACATCCTGGCGCACGAACTGAGCCACGGCATCGGACCACATCAGATCGAGGTAGGCGGGAAACGATCTACGCCCCGCCAGGAATTAAAAGAGTTGTACAGCCCGCTTGAAGAAGCCAAGGCCGATGTCACGGGACTGTTCATGCTCCAGTACATGTACGATCACCAGCTACTGAAGGGCGGTTCCGATGCGGAGCGCCGGCTTTATACGACTTATCTGGCGTCGTCTTTCCGTTCCGTTCGTTTTGGCGTGAAGGAAGCGCACGGAAAAGGGATGGCGCTGCAATTCAATTATCTGCTCGATAAGGGCGGCTTCGTGGAAAATCCGGACGGAAAGTACGCCGTTAATTTCGACACGATCAAAACCGCGGTGCGCGATTTAGATCGTGAGTTGCTGACGATTGAGGCAACCGGAGACTACGCGCGCGCCAGTCGCCTGCTGCGGGAGATGGGCGTGGTGCGGCCGGCCTTGCAGCGCACGCTCGACAGCCTGACGGATGTTCCGACCGACATTGCGCCGAAGTTCCCTTCCGCGGCTCCTTGAAAAAACGCGTCCTGATAAGCTAGAGTTTCAAGACCCATGTCAGACAAGCTCCGCAACAATGTGTTGGTCAGCCTGATGGGCATTTTCATCGCGCTGGCTATCTGGACTGTACTTCCCGGGGACGCTTCGAAGCCGAACGACCTTGGATACTTCTCATGGTGTTCGTTCGCGCCCTGGAGCACACTAACGCTACTGCTGATCGCCGGCGTGTTGTGGGTGGTGCGGCGATACTTCCAAACCCGGCCGAAGTTACAACAGATCGACTAGCCGTTTGACTCGCTCGAATACCGACCGCAGCATGGCTTCGGTCAATTTTCCGGTCGACGTATTTTGTTGGCTGGGATGATACGAGCTAACGAGCACAGGCAAGCCGGGACCCAGAGTCTGTTCGAGATCATGCCCAAAAGCGAATGCGGACCGGCGCGCAATGCGATGCTCGTCCTTTAGAACTGACAGGTAAGCGTCGAACGCGAGGCGTCCCAGCGGCACTACGACCTTTAGATCCTTAAGAAGTTTGATTTCCGATGCCAGATACGGACGGCAGTTGCGAATCTCCTCCGGCAAGGGTTTGTTGTCAGGGGGCGCGCAGCGGACCGCGGCACTAATAAAAACTCCGGTGAGCGTGAGTCCGTCGCCAAGCGAAACGCTATTGGGCTGGGAGGCGAACCCCGTCTGATATAGCGCACGGTACAGAAAATCCCCGGAGCGGTCGCCCGTAAACACTCGGCCGGTCCGGTTGGCTCCATGGGCGGCTGGAGCCAGCCCAACAACCAGGACCTTGGCGCCGGGATCTCCGAAGGCGGGAACCGGCCGTCCCCAATAGGTCCAATCGCGATACGCACGGCGCCTCTCGCGGGCCACCATCTGGCGGTACTCGACCAGACGTGGGCACAAGGTGCATTCCGTAATCCGGTTCTCGAGAATCTGCAGCGGAGTCAAGCTTTGTTCGATAGCTCCGCCTGCATGTTGTTTAACGATGTCTCCATCTCTCCGATCTCGTTTTGAGGACTATTTTTGATGCGATCGATAAACAGCTCCGTCATGAACGGATCTCGCCAACCAAGTTCAACCTCCTGGCGCATCACGGCGAACGCTTCGTCCGGGGAAAGCGCATCCTTGTAGGACCGGGCAGTGGTCAATGCATCGTAGATGTCGACGACTTGAAGGATGCGGGCGAGCAGTGGGATCTCTTTCCCTCTCAGCCCGTCCGGATAACCCGTCCCATCCCACTTTTCATGATGGTTGCGGATAATCGGCAGAACCGGGGCCAGACTCCTCATCGGACGACACATCGATTCTCCCTGGGTAGTGTGTTTGCGCATGATTTCCCACTCGGCAGGCGTCAACTTGCCGGGTTTGAACAGCACGGCGTCAGGCACACTGATCTTACCGATGTCGTGCAAAAACCCACCACGGTGCAGCGCGGTAAGCTCCAGGGCCGATAGTCCCAGGGCTTTGCCCATCATAACGCTGTAAGCGGCTAACCGCTCGCAATGCATGCCGGTATTTTTATCGCGGTGTTCGACGGCGCTGGCCAGGGCGAAAATAATCGTCTCGGCTTCCTCCAGGGAATCGATCAGGGCTTTCGTCCGCAACATACCGCTGATTCTTGCACGAACCAGCTTGGGATTGATCGGTTTGGTGAGAAAGTCGTCGGCACCCGACGAGATGCCGAGGATCTCGTTCTCCACCCCCTGGACACTGGTGAGCATTAAAATGGGGATGAGTTTGGTTTTTCGGTTGGACTTTAACCAGCGGCAGAAGTCCGGGCCGCCAACCTCAGGGATCATGAAATCGAGCACGATTAGATCGATATTCTCGCGTTCCAGTATTTCCCTGGCTTCCGCTGCCGTTCGGCACTCCTCGATCCGGTAAGAAGCGGTCTTTAGCGTGCCCTTCAACATCCGGCGATTCAAGTCGTGGCTATCCAGGACGAGGATACATGGAGTATCGCCGTTCCCGTTCTGCAGACTCTGCGCCGCCAGGGGCTCGAGTAATCCGCTGCCGTTGGCCATCGGAAGTTGAATCATACTCTAAAAATCGGCATTTTCGTTAAAAACAGCAGGAACATTTTGAGCGTTATTATAGAGCGAAAGGTACTATGAAAAACTTACTCTTGTGGACCGCGGTATTCGGCTTTACTGCGCAGATTCATGGTGTCGCGCAAGACACTCCCGCCGTCAAACCTTTAACTCAGCATGACCGAGATTTCGCGATTGCCAGCATGCAAGCCACGCGTAAAATATTCCTCGATTCGGTGGCTGGCCTATCTCCCGAACAGTGGAACTTCAAAGCCGCGCCGGACCGGTGGTCGATCGCGGAGTGCGCCGAGCATATTGCCCTGAGCGAAGACTTCATTTCCGGTTTGGCCAAGAATCAGGTGATGAAAACTCCAGCTACGCCCGAAAAGCGTCAGGAAGTGAAAGTGACGGACCAGGAGATTCTCGACAAAACACCCGATCGACGCCAAAAATTCAAAGCACCGGAACCGATCGCCCCCAAGAAGACGTTCGCCGAGCCAGATCAAGCCGTGGCCCACTTCAAGGAGAGCCGCGATAAGAACATCGAGTACATCGAAACCACGCAGGACGACCTGCGAGATCATTTTTTGCCTCACCCTGCCTTTGGACCGCTCGATGGCTATCAATGGCTGCTGCTGATGTCGGCACACACGGAGCGCCACACTCTACAGATACTCGAAGTAAAGGCCGACCCTAAATTTCCCAAATCCTGAACGGTCCCCGGCGCTCTTATTGGATCTTAAAACGGTTGAGAATGTCGGAGACGTAGCTGACCGTTTCCGGAATCTGGGGGATGCCACCCTCCCGGTCAACGCGTCCTGATCCGGCGTTGTAGGCCCCTAAAGCGAGGGCCACGTCTCCGTTGTACTTGGTCAGCAATTGCTTCAAAAGGCGTGTGCCGGCGTCGATGTTCTGCTTGGGATCGAAGGGATCGGTGACGCCCAACTCGAGTGCCGTGGCGGGCATCAACTGCATCAACCCTTGAGCCCCCTTCGGCGATAAGGCGCACGGACGCGCCGCCGATTCCTTACCAATGACAGCTTGCACCAACTTGGCCTCCAAACCCTGCTTTTCCGATGCCTTCTGGACCAGTTCATCGAGCTCCGGTTTGGCCATCGCGTCACAATCCATGCCGCCTGCCACACTGCTACCCGCGCTCGCGACGGCAGCAAATTCCGGCGGAGCCGGCCATGGCACGGAAAAGAAGCTAGATGGCGTAGGAACGGCACCCTGGGAAACCACTGAGGGCGACGCGGCGGACGTTTGCTTTTGAATGGACAGCTTTTGCTTCTCCAGCGACGGGTTCATGGCCGCTTTGACGGTGTCGCGAAAATCTGCCGTTTGCTGAGCCTCGCAGGTGAACCCCGCGGCGACCGACAAGATCAAGAAGGTTCGTCCCACTGTCTGTTCTATCGGATCATTGTCGGCGTGGCGATATATCCCGGTTGGGGTAGCTTGAGATTTTCGGTAGACACGCGACCACGTTAGATCAATTGCTCCAGATGAAAAGATCCGTTGTCCCGAATTTTCAGATAAAAATTCCCCTTGCGTGTCCCAACTTGACTCCGTCTAACCGCATTAGAAACTTTGCGGGCGGTCTCATTGGTTCGGTCGTGTTTATCGTCGATGAACTGAATATCTTCGACGCCGATTACGTCGTAGTCGAAACGGACCGCGTCGTCGATAAAATCCTTCGAATTCCTGGTAAGGATGGCCCACCCGCGGGCTTGCCGCTTGATGGCTGCGTCCGTTAATCCTTGATGGGGCACCACTACCTTGAACCCGTCGTCTTCCAATGCCGGTTCCAGAACAAGCAGATTCTCGTCGAGCATGATTGTAAAGTAGCCTTGCTTGGACAATTCCACGCGATCCTCTGCGCTAGTGACTTCCTCGAGACTCATGCTTCCTTTATTATGCTTCGCCAAACCTATGCGTGGATGTACCAGGGCACATTCACGACGATGGTCTGGTGCGTCCCTTTCAGATACAGCATGGCTTTCAGCACCGTGGCCCGCTGGTTATGCAGGAAATAGTAGTACCAACGGCGTTCCACTAGTTCCGGTATTAAGACTGCGATCTGCCGCCCGGGGTTCTTTTTCTCCAACTCCAGGACATAGTTCAAAATTGGACCGGTAATCTGGCGGTAAGGCGACGGCACAATTACCAGCTTCGGCACGGGCTCTCCAACCTCGAGGGAGGGTTTTTCCACCAGACCCTGCCATTGATCCTTAAGACAGTCCGTTTCTTCGCCGCAGTCGATATGGACGGCGAAAATGTCGGTCGACATGGTCATCGCGAGCGTAAGCGCGCGTTTTGAAATCTTGCTCCAGCCTTCCATGGGAACTACTACAATGGGATGCTGGAAGTTATTCAACTCCAGCGGCGACGTGGTCGCTAGTTCTTCTCCGACATGCTCATAATGGCGCTTCACGGCAACCATCAGCAGCAGCAAGCTCGGTATAAGCAGCACCGTGATCCAGGCCCCTTCGGTAAACTTGGCGACCAGCACCACTACCACGGTGATGCCGGTAACGGTAGCGCCCAGGCCGTTCACGAACATACTGCCGATATTGTTTGAGCCGCCGATGCGCTTCCAATGGAACACCATGCCAAACTGCGATAGCGTAAAGGCCAGAAACGCTCCCACGGCGTATAGAGGAATCAAGCGGTCCGTTACGCCGCCAAAGATGGTCAGCAGCAGAGCCGACAGCGCGGCGAGAACGTAGATGCCTTCCGTATACACCAGCCTCCGGCCCTGAGTGGTGAAGGAACGCGGCAGAAAGTCGTCTGTGGCGATCACGCGGCACAGCCTGGGGAAGTCGGCAAATGCCGTGTTCGCCGACAATGAGAGGACCACCAGAATCGATCCCATGGTCACGTAGTAAAAGACGCCTTCTCCAGTGACAGCGGCGACGAGCATCGATAGAACGCTCTTATACCCGGAGGCGCCCGGATCGGTGGCCGCGATTCCGTACGCGCGCACCAGGTAGGCGATCCCAAGCAACAACACGATGAGCAGGGCGATGATAATGGTTAAAGTCCGGCGAGCCGTCTCCGCGGTCGGCTCGCGGAAAGCCTTCACTCCGTTACTTACGGCCTCGACGCCGGTCATAGCGGTGCAGCCGCTCGAAAACGCTTTTAGAATCAGCCACGCGCTCACCGTCGCGGCTGCGGCTGGTACGGCGGGCG
>Ga0302319_10025391_pt1 | contig 10493 bp, 8 predicted proteins | sample Bog_T0_2_FD_203319 | JGI IMG/M metagenome (GOLD analysis project Ga0302319, IMG submission 203319) | Peat permafrost microbial communities from Stordalen Mire near Abisko, Sweden - Bog_T0_2 | ecosystem: Environmental > Terrestrial > Soil > Wetlands > Peat | place: Sweden: Abisko, Stordalen Mire... | reverse complement strand
GTGCGGTCCGCGGTGTGTGGCCGGCCTACCAGCAGTTTCGCTCGCTCAGCGTGGAAGAGGGCCGGCTGATGAACGATGCCGATGAGGCCGACGGCGAGCGCGTGGTCATCCTCGGGGCCGAGTCCAGCCGCCAGCTCTACCCCGGCAAGCCGGCCATCGGCCAGACGCTGATGATCGACGGCTACCCTTACACCGTCATCGGCGTGCTCTCCAAGAAGAAGCAGAACGGCAGCTACGGCTCCGGCCCGGACAACACCCAGCTCTTTGTCCCCTTCGCGGCTATGGAGCGCGACTTCCCGCCGGACTTCAAGGGCACTGGCCCGGACGCAGTTGGTGCGCCGCGCGGGACGGTCAACAACATTGTGGTGCAGCCGGTCTCCGCTGCGCTGCACCTGGCCGCTCTGCGCCAGGTGCGCCGGGTGCTCGGCGACCATCACCACTTCGATCCTGCCGACCTGGACGCGCTGTGGGTATGGGACACGCTAGAAGGCGCACAGTTCACCGCGAATATCTTTCACGTAATGACACTGTTCTTCGCCGCAGTAGCCCTCCTGACGCTGGCGCTGGGCGGCATTGGCGTGATGAATATCATGCTGGTCGCGGTCTCCGAGCGCACCCGTGAGATCGGCGTCCGCAAAGCACTGGGTGCCACGGCCCTGGACATACGCCGCCAGTTCTTCGTCGAGTCCGCCATCATCTCGCTGGTCAGCGGAGCCACAGGCCTGGTCTGCGGGGTGGGTGTGTGTCTGCTGCTGCGCGCCGTGCCTCTGCCGGACTTTATACCGCATCCAGTCGTCTCCACCGCCGCCGTGTTCGCCGCGCTGGTCACGCTCGCAGCCATCACACTGGGCGCCGGAATGTATCCCGCATTGCGCGCCGCCGCCCTTACCCCCATGGAGTGCCTGCGCACCGACTAGCCCATGAACTTTACAGAAGCCGTCACCGAATCCGTTCAGTCGCTGCGCCGCAACCGCGTGCGCTCAGGCCTCACCATGCTCGGCATCGTGTGGGGGCTGGTCACCGTCGTGCTGCTGCTGAGCTACGGTAAGGCGCTGGGTGGCGCCGTGCTGCAAGGCTTCCTAGGTATTGGCAACAACGTGATCATGGTGTGGGGCGGGCAAACTTCGATGCAGGCCGGCGGCGAGCGCTCCGGGCAGCGCATCCATCTGCGCGACGGCGACGCCGAGGCCGTGCGCGACAGCCTGCCCTTCCTGCGCGCCGTCTCCCGCGAGACAGACAGCGGCTTCAGTGTGAAGTATGGCCCCAAGGTGGTGAACATCCAGTCTAAGGCCGTCGACCTGTCCTACGGCGGCATGCGCAAGCTCGACGTGGAACAGGGCCGCTACTTTGAGTCCGCCGACTTCATCGAGCACCGCCAGGTCGTGATCTTCGGCCCGCACGCCGCGGAGAAACTCTTCAACGGCTACCCTCCAGTGGGCGAGGTCGTGCAGATCGACGGACAGCCCTTCACCGTCATCGGCCTGCTGCGCAACAAGATCCAGGACTCCTCCAACAATGGCCCCGACAGTGAGAACATCTTTGTTCCGTTTGACACCATGCGCACGCTGGCCCAGCAGCGCGATCCGGACTCTATCGTCTTCCAGCCGTCCTCCGCGGAGATGCACCTGGAAGCCCTGCAGGCCGTGCGCACTGTGCTGGCGCAGCGCCACCACTTCGATCCGCGCGACGAAAAGGCGCTGAGCAAGTGGGACACCATCGAGGACTCGAAGGAGATCATGCAGTTCTCCGTCGCGCTGCAGGTGCTGCTGGGCATCATCGGCACGATGACGCTGGCGGTGGGCGGCGTGGGCGTGATGAACATCATGCTGGTCTCGGTGACCGAGCGCACCCGCGAAATCGGGCTGATGAAGGCGCTGGGCGCACGCCGCCGCGACATCCTGGCACAGTTCCTGCTGGAGAGCTTCATCCTGACCTTCATCGCGGGCGTTGCTGGAATGCTCGTCGCGGTTCTGGCCGCGCACCTGGTGCCTGCGATGCCGCTCTACTCGGCCATGTACAAGACCGCCAACCACGAGGGCGACATCCTGCTGCACGCCTCGGGCAACACTATGCTGGTCTCGTTTGCGCTGCTGGCACTGATCGGCATCATCTCAGGCATTCTGCCCGCGATGCGTGCCGCGCGCATGGACCCGGTGGTCGCACTGCGCCACGAGTAGTGCGCACACAAGTCTTCTCTTGTGCTACTTATGAGAGATGCCTAATGGACCGGGCGGTTCCGAACACCTCAGTTGGAAATCGCGGCATCCGCGCCTCACTGATTTTTTGGCCTATATTTCCATTTCTCTGGTTGTTGTTGCTGTACTGGTAGTCGCTGCGTTGGAAGGTGCCTCATGGCTGACTATTTCTCGATGGATATGTTTAGCTGTACCCACATTGATTCTTACCTGCACTTTCTTGAATGAAAGTCGTAGGTGCTGGGATCGGTCTGCCTTCTGGTGGTTAACCATCAGCCTCTTATCAGCTCATGTACTCGTCCTCAGGGCGATCGTATGGCGCGTTCAGTCTGGATCGACGGGCGGAGCTTTTGCCTTGATTTTTTTCTTTACTTACTGGTTGGAACTTGCGGCTTTTCGGACGATTCGTGACCGTCTGTTCCGCTAACACTCGACCCTACTTCCCCGCATACACCGCGCGGTACATCTCCCGGTTGCGGAGAATGCTCTGCACATACTCGCGCGTTTCGGTGTAGGGGATGGACTCCACCCACTCCGGAATGTCCTTGTAGTCGTTCATCGCGATCCACTGGTGAACTGGCGTGTCCCCGGCGTTGTAGGCCGCTAGCGCATACTCAACCTGTCCGCTGTAGCGGTCGATGGCCTTGCGCAGGTCCAGGGTTCCCAGCCGCAGGTTCGTTGTAGGATCGAGCAACTCATTGGCTGAGAAGTGGCGCTCACCCTCCTTCTTCGCCATCGACTTCCCTGTCGACGGCAGCAACTGCATCAGACCCACGGCATTCGCGCGGCTCACCGCGCCGGGGTTGAACTCCGACTCCTGCCGGATCAGCGACGCCACCAGGTACGGGTCCAGCCCGTTCGTCTGCGCGTCCGCCACGAGCTGCTGCCAGTAGGGCCGCGGGAAGACGATCTTCCAGTACGCCGCCGGCACGTTCTCCACCGGCAGCGCAAAGAACGGAATCTTGCTGCGCTTCATCGCCTGCAGCGCGCGCGTGCTCTCCCCAAAGCTCTCGTAGATCTCCGCCTCGGCCAGCGCTCCCCACTGCGGCGAAGTCGCGCTCAGTTGAATCTCCGGCCGGATGTACTCATTCAGCGCGGCGTTGGCCAGCAGCCGCGCCTTGATCAGGTGCGGATCGTTCTCCGGCAGAGCGTCGGTCAGGTGTAAATCGTCCAGCACCCGCACGGAGGCCAGCGGTGCCGAAGGTGGCACCGCACTTTGCTTCCCCAGCACCGCCATTCTCTGCCGCCCCAGGATCGCGTAGTAGCTGTTGGCGTACCCATTGCTCAGCGCGTTGTAGTAGTTCAGCGCCTGCCCGAAGTTGTGCTCCTCGTCCTCATACAGCCGACCGCGCCAGTAGAGCGCGCCAGGGATCTCGTCGCCGCCGGGGTAATTCACAATCTGCTCGTCCATCAAGCGCGCGGCTTCGGGATAGTGCCGCAGCCGGTAGCTCAGCCATGCCGCATGCCAGTGCGCGTTGGGGGCGTATACGCTGTGTGGAAAGCGCGTGACCAGCGCCTCATAGTCCGCCACTGCCTGTGCGGCGTCGCGCTTCAGCAGGTACATGTTGCCGCCGGAGTACAGCGCCTCCTCCAGCCATCGGCTCTGCGGATAGCGTGTGGTCATCTGCTGTACCAGCGCATCGTGCTGCGCCAGCTCGCCCGCGTTGCGTGCCAGCTCCGACTGCAAGTACATCTTCAGCGCGGCGCTGTCGTCGCCGGTCACCGGCAGCCGCTCCACATCACTGCGGCTCAGCCGCTTCAGCCGCAGGTCGCAGACTGCCGCGTAGATCTCCAGCGCGTCCTTATCCGCCTGCGACAGGTCGCCGCCGCTCTTCTGCAGCGCGCGGTACTCCGCCGCGGCCTGCCCGTACTGCTTGGCGTTGAACATCGCATCGGCATGCTGCTTACGCTCACCCGCGGACAGCGGAGCGGCCATGGCGGTCAGCCGCGCGCGCGCTGTTTCGGCCTCCGGACTCAGCGGGTCCTTCAGATACAGCCCGCGATACAGCGCCGCTGCCTGTGCATTCTTGCCGCTGGCCTGGTAGGCCTCGGCCAGCGCGAGGCGAAAGTCCACATGGCCGGCAATCTCCTTGCCCTGCAGCGGCTCCAGCGTGCGCACAGCGCTGCCAGCGTCGCCGCCTGCCACATAGGCGGTGGCCAGCAGTGCCGGTGCCTCATTCACGAACAGGCTCCCGGGATGGCGTTCGGCGAATCTGTCCAGCAGCCGCACCGCATCCTGCGGATGGTTGTCCTTCACCGCGGCCTGCGCGCCCAGATACTCGGCGTAGTCCGCCAGCGCGGAGTTGCCCGCATCCACCTTGTGGAACGCAGCCTCTGCATCGTCGTAACGCCGGTCCAGCATGTAGGCATGGCCCAGTGCCAGGTTCGCCGTCGCCGCGGCCTCGCCTGGATGCCCCGCCGCATACGCGACTACGCCGCTGTAGGCCGCGGCGCTGCGGGACAGCACCAGTTGCTGCGCCATCGGCCGCAGTTGCGCTGACGCCACAAAGGCCACGCTCAGCCGCCGGCTCTCCGCCGTGGCACCCGGCATCACGACATGCCGCAACGCCGTGCGCGATTTAGCACTCGCCGCAGCATGAGTGGCCACGCCGTGCCGTGCCGTCGCATGTCCCTTCGCCGCCGTCGTGTGCTTTTTATGCGTCGCGGTCTGTGCCGCCAAAGACGCACATGCCGCCGAACCAACCAGCAACCCAGCCAGCGTGCGTCTCCAACTCGATCTAGTCATTCCATGCTCCACATCTTTGACTCTAATGGCTGGCGCACCGTTTTGCCTGCTCCATCGCGCCGCGCGTGTACCCCTCCCGACACCTGAGAGCCGCTCTTTTGTGACCAACCGAAGGTGCAATCCCGACCGGCTGCCTCCTGTACACTGGTGCGAGGATTTGAGATATGGCAGCGCAACCCTCCTCCATCGTCGACGAACCGCTTGAGCCCGCGGACGGTGTCTCCACCGCAGAGATTCCGGCGGAGATCCATCCCGACGTAGCCCTGGTTGAGCGTGCCAAGGCCGGCGACTCCACCGCCTTTGAGATCCTCATCAAGCAGTACGAGCGCCAGATCTTCCGCACCGCCCTGCACATCACCCAAAACCGTGAGGACGCCGAGGACATCACCCAGGATGTCTTCTTCAAGGCCTTCCAGAAGCTCGAACAGTTCCAGGGCAACAGCAAGTTCTCCACCTGGCTGGTGCGCATAGCCGTGAACGAGAGCCTGATGCGGCTGCGCAAGCGTAAGACAGCAAAGACTGTCTCCATGGATCAGGATGTCGAGACCGACGACGGCTCCATCCCCCGCGACTTCGCCGAGTGGCGTCCCAACCCAGAGCAAAACTTCTCCCAGTCCGAGCTCGCCGAGATCCTGAACAAGACAATTGCGGGCCTTCCGCCAGGTTTCCGAACCGTTTTCACCCTGCGGGACATCGAAAATATGTCGACGGAAGAGACCGCAGAGGCGCTCGGGCTCAGCGTTCCGGCCGTCAAGTCAAGGCTGTTGCGCGCGCGCCTGCAATTGCGCGAGCGCCTCAGCCGCTACTTCCGAAAAGGCACGGACGGCGCCCGCGATGCGATGCGGCAAATCACCAGGCAATGAGGCTTATCTAAGTGAACTGCACCGACTTCCTCGCGAAACTCACCGATTACTTCGACGGCCAGATGGACCCCGATCTGCTGGCCGACGTAAAGGCCCATATCGGCTCCTGCCACCACTGTGAGGTGGTGGTGGACACCACCCGCAAGACCATTGAAGTCTACCGCGGCAGCCGCATGTATGAATGTCCCGAGGAGCTGGCGGCACGCATGCGCGCCGCCGTGATGAAGCGCTGCTTTGAGACCGGCAAACTCCCCGACATCGAGATCAAGACCCAAAAACCCGCAGCGCGCTAGCCGCATTTCTCTATAGGGTATAGTGCTTTGCTTATAGGGCCGGAGGCCCGGTCTATACCAGCGTGGGGCGCAGCCCCACGAATGCGCCGGAGGAAAGCGAGAGGGCCGGAGGCCCGATCTCTCGTTCGATAGCTATACCTGTATGAGAACAGCTCTAAAGTCAGGGGCCATAAAAAAGGAGCGGCCCGCAGGCCGCTCCTTTCCCTTCCAGCGAACAGAACTTACTTCGTTACCACCTGCTGAAACAGCGGCGAGTTCAACAGCCCTGCAAACTGGCTGTCCGAGGAGGAGTAGGCCACCGTCAGCGTGCCCCCGCCGGACTCGATCGTCGTATCGTCCATCGCAGTCTTTTCCAGCGGCGAGCCGGAGGTCTTCTTCAGCATCGCGACGCCCTTCATCAGCGTCGCCGCCGTGGCCGCTGTGATCGAGTCCGAGGTCACCACCGACATATCGAACTTCACGCCGTTGGAGAAGTCCATGGTGTAGCGCGCGCTCTTGAAGCGGGTCTTCACCGTGTCGTAGTCGGCCAGTTGCGAGGCCTCGCCCAGCACGCTCTTCATCATCGTTTGGGTGCCCTTCTGGTCCAGCAGGCTCCATACTGGCCGCGAGTCCACCGCCGCCATGTCGTTCATCATCTCGCCGTTCTGCAGAAAGTTCGGCTGTAGGCCGTCGCGGGCGTCCAGCGCGGCCTTCACCGCCTCGCGGTCACCAAAGACCATCGTGGTCTGGTTCAGGAACGCCACGCTCATGCCCGCGTTGCCCATCGGGTAGATGCTGTTCTGGCGGTACATCACCGGCTTGGTCTTGTTCTTGGCAAAGTTCGCCAGGATGGCCGCTGTCTGGAACTGTCCCTGTGCGACGCCCAGAATCCGCGTTCCTGTCCCGCCTGAGGCGCGAAAGGCCGCAAATGCCAGCGTATCGGCGTCCTGGTCCACCTTCAGCCCGCTGGTCTTCAGCGCCGTCTCCAGCCGCTTCAACTCCGGCGGAAGTACGCGGTCCTTCAACTGCATGGCCGCCGGCGAGTTCTGCATCACCTTATAGTCCACCACAATAATCTGCTGCACATCCTTTGGAATCGAGCTGCGCGCGTCACCGCTCAACTGCGCCGCGTGGGCGGCTCCGGTCATCGTCACTACTGCCGCCAGCACTGCTGCTGCGACCCCAGACTGCAAACTCTTCAATGTCTTCACTTTGTCCACTCCAGCCAGACGCGCCCGCAGGGCGCAACTTTGATTGTACTAAACCCATCGGCACTTACGAACTCTCGCATTACCGGCTCGCACATACAATCCCGAAACCCTGATTCCTGCTTCTAAGGCCAGTCCAGCGGATGTTGCAGCCGCCGTTCCAGCACCTTCTGCTCCGGGTCGAACTGAAGGGTTTGACGTAGCCAATCCGCTTTCGGTTCATAGGCCTGCTCGGGAATCAGGCCGATAATCTCGCCCTCCGCCATGGTTGCACCGTGGCGGGCCGCAATCTCCTGCACTGCCGCATGCAGCCGCGCCATGGGGGTGCGCTGAAAGTCGGTGATGTTCATGCTGACCTGGGCGCGCCCGTTCGCCATCACACCCATCGCCTTCACCCCCATCAACCCCCCGCCGGAGGCGCGAATCTCCCTGGCGATAGTTCGCGCCAGGCTAACGTCCGCGGAGCCATTTCCCCCGCCTCGGCCCGGACGCGGTACGTCGCTGGCCGCCGGCGCGCTGCCGCCCGCTAGGTAGATGTTGTACGCAATCAGGAACTGCCGCGCGCCCACCGCGCTGGCCCCGGCAGTAGCATGCAGCTCGGGCCCGCCTACATCCGGAGCCCGCGTGGTGTCCTGCAGCACATCGCGGCGCAGGCCTTCAAACTGTCCTCGCCGCACGTCCTCCAGGTTCACGCGGTCGGGCCGCGCCGCCGCCGCCTCATAGAAGTACACCGGCACAGCGAACCGCCGCCAGATGCCCATCCCCGCCTGCCGGGCCAGTACTGCGCACTGCGCTAGCGAAATTCCGCTGACCGGCACAAACGGAATCACGTCCGCCGCCCCAATGCGCGGATGCACACCGCTCTGCCCGGTCAGGTCTATCAGCTCAGCGGCCTTGCCCGCCCCGCGGATGGCAGCCTCCACCACCGCCTCCGGCACGCCGGCGATGGTCACCACGCTGCGATTGTGGTCTGCGTCCAGCGAGTAGTCCAGCAGATGCACGCCGTCCACCCGCATGGCGTGCACAATCGCCTCCACCTTCCCGCGGTCTACCCCCTCGGAAAAGTTCGGCACACACTCAACGATCGCCTGCTCTGCCATTTCTAAACCCTAATCCCTAACCCCTGCCGGGGTTCCCGGCGAGCGGTCTTTGCTCGCTGGGGTGGCTAATCCCTGTCTTCCTACTTCCACCACGTATAGCCCAGCGACACCTGCACACTGGCATTCACGCCGGGGTTCTTGTCTCCCAGGCTGGCGCTGGAGATATGCACCGCATTCGCGCTGAAGTCCAGACTCCGCTTCGCTTTGAGGAAGTAGTGCAGGCCCACTCCACCCTGCGGTGTAAAGTTCCACACGCTGGCGTCGGAGTTCGGCCCATCGTTGGTCAGGTTCAGCACATTCGATCCGAAGGCCGGATACTTATGGTTGGTCCAAAGCAACCCGCCCGCGCCCTGCACCCAGGGCATGAACTTCTTTCCATGCGTCAGGTTCCAGCGCAGGATGATGGGCGTAATCGACGCGCCGTGAAACGTCCCGCCCACCGTATACAGTGGCGAGCAGTATAGCCCCGGCCCGATGAAAGTGGTGCCCGCAGTCGGCACTCCAAAGCAGCTCGACTTCTGGAACTTCGGCGTGTAGGACTGCCAGAATGGAAAGACCTCGACGGCATACTCGAAGTTGCCCTTCAGCAGCCCGTGGCCCGACTCCGCCGTCAGCACCTTGCCCAGATGCCCGCCGGCCATCAGGAAGTGGAATCCGTCGCGGTCCTCGGTGAGGCCGTTGCCGCCCTGGATCAGCGCGCCGTACTCCCAGCCTTTCGAATTCGCATGAGACTCCACGGGCGACATATCATGGGAGGAGGTCGTCGCAGGCGCAGTCTGCCCCTGTGCGCTACACTTCGCCCCACTCACCATCAACGCGCACACCACGCCCACCATAGCCTGCATCCGCAACTTCATCATCTCGCCTCACAATCGAAAGCCGCCATCGTGTGGCGGCCTTCTGTACCCTAAACCCTGTACCCGAAACCCTGGCAGTTACGCAGTAACTGCCTCCTCGTCCATGTCAAAGTTCGAGTACACATTCTGCGTGTCGTCCAGGTCTTCAATCACCTCCAGCAGCCGCATCATCGCCGCCGCGGGCGCGCCTTCGAGCTTCGTATACGTCGAGGCAACCATCGTCACCTCGGCCACCTCGGTCGGAATCTTCGCCGCCTTCAGGGCCTCATGCACCGCCTCAAAGTCCTTGGGCGAGGTCAGAATCTCCCAGCTCTCGCCCTCGTCGCTCAGGTCGTCCGCTCCGGCTTCGAGCACGATCTCGGTCAGCTTGTCCTCATCCGCGGCAGACTTCGCCACCACGATCACGCCCTTCTTGGAGAACATGTAGCCCACCGACCCAGTCTCACCCAGGTTGCCGCCATTCTTGCTGAACGCGTGCCGAATCTCGCTCACCGCGCGGTTGCGGTTGTCGGTCATCACCTCGATGATCACTGCCACGCCTCCGGGACCGTAGCCCTCAAAGGTAATCTCTTCGTAGTTCGCGCCTTCCAGTTCGCCGGTTCCCTTCTGGATAGCGCGCTTGATGTTGTCGGCGGGCATGTTCTCCGCCTTGGCCGCAACAATCGCCCCGCGCAGCCGCGGATTGCCGTCCGGATCGCCACCGCCGTTCTTGGCTGCGATGGTGATCTCCTTGATCAGCCGCGTGAAGATCTTGCCGCGCTTGGCATCCAGCGCGCCTTTTTTATGCTTAATGGTTGCCCATTTGGAGTGGCCGGACATGCTTTGAAACCTCTGCTGCTGTGAAATCGCCTGCGCACAAAAGCCCTGCAAATCATGGCCATTCGCGCACCTTCGTCGCTCAAAATTGTAGCACGCAGTCTGCACTCCCACCCATGGGCCGTCATTCTGACCCTGAGCTTGCGAAGGGGAAGAATCCCTGTATTTCGTTCGCAGTGACTGGGATGCGCGGAGACTACTGCTTACTCTTTATCACCATCAGAATATTGGCAAACGCGAAGAGAACAACCCCGGTAATGGCGAGCACAAGGATTGGTGTTCCACAAAAAACATGAGAACGAGTCCCGCTGCAATGCCAAAGTTGACCAGGGTAAGTCGAGTCCGTATATCCATATCGACTTCTTCCTTCGCTCGCCAAAGAGTGCAATCGTAGCCTACACAGTCTCCCCGGCCATCAACTCCTTCACCATCTCCC
>Ga0302319_10025390_pt1 | contig 10493 bp, 6 predicted proteins | sample Bog_T0_2_FD_203319 | JGI IMG/M metagenome (GOLD analysis project Ga0302319, IMG submission 203319) | Peat permafrost microbial communities from Stordalen Mire near Abisko, Sweden - Bog_T0_2 | ecosystem: Environmental > Terrestrial > Soil > Wetlands > Peat | place: Sweden: Abisko, Stordalen Mire... | reverse complement strand
GATCTACGTCGTCTTTACCAAGCATGAAGAGAGCCAGACCGGGCTGCACAGAGTCGCTGGCCAATAGACCCACGCTATCTGCATTCAATGCCCCGGCGTCAGAACCGGGGCATTTTTGTGGCTATGTGCAATGCTGCCTGATTCTATGGAGTGGCCGCCGCGAGTTCGCGTCTCAGGCAAGGTTCAGGTTCCGATCATGCCCTTGGTCACGTGGGCTTTCGAGCGGATGTTTGACCAATGTTCGGTCCGGTTATGTCACTGTGCGTTTGACCAATCATCGATCCCAATGTGTCATTGCGCGTTTGACCTAAAATCGGTCCCGTTATGTCGTTGTGCGTTTGACATAAACTCTTGCGATTTCGTCTGGACGGGATGAATCAGTATTGAGCCGCCGTCTGTTGAAAGGGACGAGCTCGGATGAGGACCTTTATTCTAAAGCATTCCATGTCCCTTCAGGAGTTCCTCTGTTCTTGCCCAGGGCTCTCCGGGCAGCATTACGACGAGCTGGTTGAATACAGTCAAGAACGCCTGTTGTGTCGATTCATCTCCGAAGTGATGCAAGGCAGCGGCCGGCAACAGAGGCTTCATGTCATCTAGGAAGCGTGGCCGTCGCAGCTTCGCCAACATTCGCTGTTCTGCCTCAGCCCGCTGGATCTTCACGTTGGCTCTCTCCAGATAGAGGCTGAAGCATTCAAGCAGGCGCGTCCGGTTCAGGTCTTTGAAGACCTCCAGCGCATGGGCGAGGTCGAAGAGGTCGCGCCCCTTTTCCCTCTGCAGAAGCGCGCGCAATTTTGTTGCCAGCATCTCTTCCGTTGTAAACGTCATGACCTCTGCCGAACCAGTGAACCAGGGATTCTCGATCCGAAAGGGTACGCTACGAGGCGGGTCGTAGGCCTGCGTCTCCGAGGTGTTGATTTCAAGTTTGAGGCGTATTGGCGCAGACGAGGCTGCATCTTCCGCCGGAACCTTGAAGCGCAGCTTCGGCGCGACTGGGCTTTGGTCGAAGTTCGCTCTGCCGAGCCAGGGCTCCAGAACATTGCGTAGGCGATCAAGCACCGGGCCGATGGGGCCGGGCTCGGTGCGAACGAGATCAATATCTTCGGAATAACGAAAGGGCTGAGGAAAGTGCAATTTGTTGAGAGCCGTTCCGCCACGAAAGCGAAGTTGTCTGCGAAGATGCTCATCGGAGAAGATCGCGACGATGGCCCGGCTGATGATCAGATCCTGCTCGACCTGACGCATCTCTGGCCAAGGCGCTCGATGGCTCCAGGCAATGATGTTCATCATCGGAATCATTCATCAACCTCCGGCTTGCGGCGAACGACGACGTTCCATCGTTTATCTCTCTCAATGGATTTTGGCGCAAGTTGAGGCTCGGCAACTTCTTCTGGATCGAGTTCAACCCAAGGGGGCAGTTGCTCGCGGAGTAGTTCCCGCAGCATTGGTTGCGTTGCGTCCGCATGGCCAAGTTGATCCAACAGATGTCCCAGGCGCTGAACAACAGATTTTGGAAACGACACCGACACCGATGCCAGCTTTTCAGAATCGATCTTCTCTCCAAGGTCAGCAAGGATCGTGACGATGTTGTCGAGTCCGGCGGATGCCTGCGGGTATCGCAACAGGTCCAGAGCGGTTAGTTCGACAGAGGAGACTTTCATCGATCCCGTTTCCGTCTTGTGGTCCGCTATCGCTTGTGAGACGGGAGCAATCTGCTTCCGATAGTAGAAGGAGAGCATCGACCGCCCAACTTGTATGTTGGGCACTCGCTTCTCGGTAATGACCTGGAACTCCAGCACTGCTTGGTGGGTTGCACCGTGGATCTCCGCGGCCTTCAGCAGGCCAACATAATAGGGCGACGACTCATGCCGCATTAGGGCATCAATGTACCAGGATGGAGGCGGCGCGCCCCACGAGCCGAATTGCGGCGGAACGACCACGTAGTTGCCACGCCGGAGCCGGACGAGTTTTTTCTGTTTTTGCAGACGCTCCGCCGCATCCAGGAATGCGCCGTGGCCAATCCCGAGGCTCTGCTCCGCCTCATGGCTGGAGAAGATGACCTCGCCGTGCGCAAGCAGTTCCGTAAGATGAGAGGAGAGTTCGCCGCCCATAATGCCTCATGTATATAATTCCGCAAGATAAGCGGAATTGTCAACATGTACCTACATTTTTATGATTTACTATTTCCGTCAGTCTTGCGGATATATCGACATGAGATCAGGTGCAATCGTGACTCCAGAGCAATCTTTTCATGCGTATGTAGCGTGTTTTCAACAGATTACTCCTCATCACTGACGAGCAAAGCGCCAGGCCGTGAGCTGGCAGCGCGGATCACTGAGCCGACATCGGTCTCCCGCAATGGAAGGCGCCACCGAACAGCGATCAGATCGGGCAGGGAGAGTTGACCGAGTTTGAGTTGGGCTTCATGTTCTCCTTCGACGCGGAGGCCCAGAGCTGCTGCGTTCAGGAGAGACTCATGACAATCGAACTGGCTGTCTGGCGGGGCCTAGCGACGCCCGCTATTTCCCGATCAACCTATCTGCGCCAACTCTTCACGCGATGCTGCCTGATGAGCGCAGCCATTCTCTGCCTCTTCGCCTTCCAGCACAAGGCGGCAGCGCAGACTGTTACCACGCAATGCACCAATCCCGTCTGCAAACCGGGCAGGCCCTGCGCGCTACTTCGGTGCCCAATTCCGCGACCTTGCTTGGACTGCGCTTCACCGCCTTCCAGCGGCTCAGGATGTGTAGTGGGATACGCGCTGGGCAATGACGCGGACTTTGCCGGCGGCGATGTGCCGGATGTCCTGATTGAGTCCACGGATTACTGGACCATTGACGACTACGGAGACGTATGGTTCGACGGGTCTTCGACAACGGGTCCAGTCCAGGAAACCACACTCACCTTGCCGCCGAGTTGTATTCAGACGAGCGGCTCGTTTGCGCTTGAAGACCCGCTCGAAGAGTACGAGGGCGAGATCACCATTGGCACCTTCACCTACCAGGGCCTCGAAACCCAATACTACGCATGGCCACAGGTGTTTTACGACGATGGCGACCGGTCGTTCATCAACGTCGTCGATCCCGATGGCAACATCGATTTCTATCAGTATCCATGGCTCTCTCTGGGCGCGTATGTCGTCACTGGCGTTGATGCGTCGACCGGAGACTTCTTCCAGGGGAACGGGACTGTCGAACTTCTCATTGAAGCAGATGTGGCCTACTGAGCGAGCCGCAGCTCACCCACGCCCTATCTGACCTTTCACCGAAATCAATCAGCACTTCAAATCGACAAGGAGATGACTATGCAAACGATGAAGAAATTCACACTTGCTTTTGTTGCGATGACCGGCCTGGGAATCGCACCATTGATCGGTCAAACCCCGACGCTTCAGGCGGTGCCACTGAGCGCCGTTATCGATGTCGTCAGCGTGCGCACGCTCTCTGACGGCAATACGCTGCGCCAGGAACGAAAGATGAACTTCTATCGGCGCGCGGATGGCAGCACTCGCGTGGAAGAGCCCAACCGAGTGGTAATTGTGGACAACAGTTCACATACCGTGACAGTGCTTGACACGGTTGGGAAGGTTGCGCAGGCGCAGAATGCGCCGCCGGCACTGGCGAAAAGCATTACACCTCCAGCAGCTCTTTCTCTGCCCCAGACCGGCGTAAACAATCCGAACACAGCAGACTGTGCGACTTCAAAATCACGCAACACTTATGCTCACGCGCCGAGGCCTCTCCTGCTGTGGAGAGGCCTCGGTTCTCTTCTGTGGGTGTGGGGAGGACTCAGTTGACTGTAAGGGAGAAAGTTGTTGTGTTTTGCAACTGGGTCGCTCCCGATCCAGAGGTGCCAGTTACTGTAATTGTCGATACGACGGGTGTTTTGGAAGTTGAAGAACTGCCGCCGCAACCGGTGAAGAGGCTCAGCCCGATTACGCCCACCGCCAGCAGTAGCATCAGTTGCAGATTGCGGCGCTTCTTCCAGCCAAAGAAGCTGAACGCAATCGCCAGCGCCGATGCAGGCAATAGCGGGCTGGAGCTGCGATGGACTGCCGCCGTTTCCCCACTGGTGTTGACTGTGAGCGTTGAGGTTGAGGCCGCTGTTCCGGAGGGCGTGACGGAGGCTGGAGAGAAGCTGCACGACGCGCCCGCGGGCAAGCCGGAGCAGGAGAATATAACGGCAGTGGCGACAAGGTTCCGCGGCGTCACTGAAACCGTGACCGTGCCGCTTTGCCCGCTGGTAACGGAGAGTGCCGCGGGGGTGACCGCAACGGCGAAACTGACTGGCAGGTTGTAGGTTGCTGAAGCCACTGCGCTGTCGACATAGCCGGGTGCTATCCCGATGGCATTGATGGCTTCAGAGGCTGTGACCGTGAAGGGGCCGAGGTACACAGTTGAGTTGGCCGTTGGCGTATCGCCATTGGTGGTGTAGTAGATCATCGCCGACGGATTCGCCAAGTTGATGGTCACCGTCTGCGCGGAGGTGTATGTGCCACCCGCAGGCGAGAAGGTTGGCGTGGCGACCTGGAGGTTGTAGGTGGCTGAGGCCACTGCGCTGTTGGCCATGCCCGGGGCTATCGCGATGGCCTTGATGGTTTCAGAGGTCGAGACCGTGATGGGACCGCGGTTCAAGATTGAATTGGCCGTTGGCGTTGTGCCATCAGTCGTGTAGTAGATCATCGCCGACGCATCCGTCGAGCTGATGGTCACCGACTGTACAGAGGTGTAGGTGCCGGCTGCTGGCGAGAAGGTTGGCGTGGCGGCGGGCGTCAACACGTTGAAGGTGTTGCTGATAACCTTCGTCAAACCTGCCCCCACTAACACCGGCGATGCAACGGTAAAGGTGTAACCCGTTCCGGCAGTATTGATAGCAATACCGTTCATGGTGGCCAGACCGCCCGCCGTTGTGGTCGCAGTGAGGGCACCCGAGCCGACAATTTCTCTCGCTCCGCCGCTGAAGGTCAAGGTAACCGGAATTCCGTTGACCCCGTCCAGAAGTTCGTTAGCCGGGTTGGCTTCCATTACTTGCACTACGGGCTCCGGCACCATGTATTGGCCGACGACCACATCGCTCGGCTGAGTATAAAAATATATTCTTGCGTAGTTGGTCTGGACCGCGCCGAGGTCGATTGCAGAAGTGCTGGAGGTCGGCCGCGAATAGCCGCGTTCGTCGGTATGCAAATCCTGGTTCAAGATGGTTGGACCGTTGGCGGATAGAAGCCAACTGCCTGCGCCTATCACTGGGCTGCCGGGCATCGGGATCATCACCGCCTGGGCGGTGCCGTTGGGAGCCCCTTGCAGCGGTGTGAGTTCAGGATTGCCTCCGATGAAGTTGTACTGGTTCTGTGTGCCGCAGTTCGTGCAATCGCCGGAGTTGGCTGTGCCAGCGGTCGTGTTGCCGGCCACGATGCTGTTGTACAGCGTGACGGTTGCCAACGCGTTATGGATTCCGCCTGCGGTACCCAAAGTGGCTGTGTTGGCAGAGATCGTGCTGTTATTGATCGTTACTCCCATGCAGGGGCCCTGGGCTGAACAACCGTAGTTGATGCCGCCGCCCTCGTCTGCGGAGTTACCGGAGATGGTGCTGTTGTTCAATAACACCGCTCCGTCTGTACTCCCGATGCCGCCGCCGTCATTAATTGCAGTATTTCCTGAGAGTGTGCTGTTGTTTACAATCAAAATACTTCCGTTGAAGTTAAAAATTGCACCGCCAACGCTATACGAGGTATTTCCTGAGATTGTGCTGCTGTCCACAAGCAGCCACTCGCCGTTACTCACGATGCCGCCGCCGGAGTCCGAAGTATTTCCTGTGATGACGCTATTGCTGACCGTCAGCCCACCATAGCTGGTGATGCCGCCGCCGGCTGCTGCTGCAGTTGCGTTTCCGTTCGTAATGGTGACCCCGGAGATAGCCACAACTTTGTCGAGGTTGATCGTCAACACGCTGCCCACGGCGCTCGCCCCGTCTCCATCAATGGTGAGCTTGCTCGCTCCCGGGCCAGCAATATTCAGATCCACGGCGATAGCTGGCAGCGGCTTGCGGCTGGTCACTGTAGCGCGGCCATTTACCGTGAAATGGATGTTGCCCTCGCCGTCTTTGTTGGCCTGCTCCAGGGCGTCGCGCAGCGAGCAGGTGGTCACGGTGCAGGATCCGTCGTCCATGTCGGCGAGTTCATTCACTGTCAGGTAGTGAGTCTGCACCGCGCCCAGATCAATTGTGCCAGAGGTTGGCCGAGGAAAGCCGCGCTGGTCGGTGGCAGGCTCGCCGGCCACATAGCTGCCTGCGCCGATGACTGTGCTGCCGTAAAGCGGTAGCATGGTCTTCGTGTAACCGCCATTCCAGGCCAGCGGTCCGAGGGCGGGCGGCGTGCCGCCGATCAGGTTGTTGGAGCTCTGTGGGCCGCAACTGTCGCAATCGGCGTAGTTGGCAGAGCTTTTAGAGCTGTTGCCGGCCACAATGCTATTGGTAATCGTGACACCCCCGACGTTATAGATGCCGCCGCCGTCGCCGGTTGAAATGTTTCCGGTAATGGTGCTGTTGGTGATGGTCGCCGTTCCGTTGTTGTAGATGCCGCCGCCTGTCGAGCCGGCGGAGTTTCCTGTAATGGTGCTATTGCTTACGGTCAGTGTGCCGCCATTGCTGGCAATTCCGCCTCCGCTCGTGGTTCCCATGGTGGAATTCCCTCCCACGGTGGAATTTCCATAGATCAAGCTATTGGTCACCTTCATGATGGAGTTGCCCGCGAGGACCAAAGCGGTGTCGCCCATTCCTGTAATCACGCAGCTATCGATCGTTGCGATGGCGGTCGGAGAAAGCTGAATGCCTATGGAGCCGTTGGCGAGGGTCAACCCGGATATATTGAAGGTCACATTATTGGCGTAGAACTTACTTGTAGCGCCCTGGTAATCGATGGTCAACTGGTTGGCTGCCGGTCCATGGATGGTCATGTTTGCATTGATGTTGATGGTGTTGTTGGTGGGATTCAAATAGATGGTGCCGGTCAGGCCGGGAGTGAATTGAATCGTAGAGCCGGTGTTGGCGTTGGCCAGAGCAATGGCATCGTACAGCGAGCATGTGGTGGTAGCGGTGGTAGCGCACGTCGATGCCGGGTGCAGAGCATTGGAGAGCGTGTTGACCTCGTAGATGTTGGTCGTCGCACCGGCGCAGGCCGGAAGAGCCAGCAGACAGACGACGACCAGTGCCGCGGCAAGCACTGCCGGACGAAGAGAGGTGAAGAACTGGAGGAAGATTGAAGCGAGATCCGCGATCCACTTCGGAAACATCCAGCCATGCCGCGACGCGGAGCTTCCGAAGCGGACGGAATCCGTTGGGCCGCCGTGCGCCAATCCCGAAGTGATGGCGGGAGGAACGTCTGAGAGCGGGCTTTGGGGCGTAACGAGGGGCAGACTGGGAAAAGAGTGAAGGAATCGCAATGGAAAGCTCCTTTTATTTTCAGGAAAAATGAAGCACACGGCGGCCTCCGAGCACGCGGCATCGAAGATACGCGGGTTGTTGAAGAGAGGCAGGACGGATGGTTTGCTAAACTTGCATCAGGACTGATTTCTCTTCTTCGGCAAGACTGCGAGCGAAGAATGAAAAACGTCTCATCTTCATCCAAGGAAATTTTCAAATGGGTTGAAGAGGAGAGCCGGAAGCCGGAATGAGAAGGCATAAGACAAGGGCTAAATTATTGGTGTTGAATACCTTTGTAGACGGAGATGAAAGTGGAACCAGCCAGCGGTGATATAACCGCGCTTCTGAGAAGATGGAAGGATGGCGATGCGTCGGCCTTCGATGAGCTGGTGCCGCTTGTCTATTCTCATTTGCGATTGGTTGCCGGAGCCTATCTGCATCGGGAACAGAATCCTGATGTATTGCAGGCGACGGTTCTGGTTCATGAGCTTTATCTGCGATTACTAAAGCAGAAGAATGCCGACTGGAATGATCGCCAGCACTTTTATACATTTTGCGCGCGTATGATGCGCATGATTCTGATTGACAATGCGCGCGAGTGCCAGGTCAAGATGCGCGGGAGTTATGGCGTGCCTCTCAACGACGACCTTTCCTGGGTCGGCATTGACGGCCCTGAACTGCTGGACCTGGACCGCGCGCTGGACGAGATTGCTTCCATCGATAGTGAAATGGTCAAGCTGGTAGAGTTGCGTTACTTTCTGGGCTGCACCACCGAAGAGACGGCGGAGTTGATGCAGTTATCCAAGGCCACTGTCAACCGCCAATTGAAGTTCATCAAGAGCTGGCTCTACGTCCGCATTTGCCCCGGGGCTGTCGCGGCTCCGGCGAGTGTTTGATTCATTTTGCCGATTGTTTTCGCAGTTTGAGGTTCCAGATGCGAATACCAGAAGGAGTCGATTCTCAAGATGGTGCAAACGGCTGAACGATTACTCCAGATCGAGGCAATCTTTTCCGAGGTACTCGAAGCTCCTCAGGAAGAGCGCGAGGATTTGCTTGCGGCGCGATGCGGCGACCAGGCAATGCTCGAAGAAATCCGTTTGCTGTTGAATGGCTGTGAGGCGGAAGAACGGCGCGTGGCGTCTGACAAGTGCGAGCAGGGGCGCAGCCGGGAAGAGCGTGTGAAGCTCAAGCGCATTGGGCCCTATGAGATTGACCGCCTGCTGGGACGCGGCGGAATGGGCGCTGTCTATCTTGCCCACCGTGTCGACGGGCAATTCGAGCAACAGGTAGCCGTCAAACTGATTGACCGGCCCCTTGCAACGGAGTTGTTCCGCGAGCGATTCCGCCAGGAGCGGCAGATTCTGGCAGGCCTGCAACATCCATACATCGCGCATCTGCTGGACGGAGGCGTGACCAGCGAGGGCGAGTTATATCTGGTCATGGAGTATGTGGATGGCATCCCTATCCATCGCTACTGCGATGAGCGGCATCTAACTCAGACCGAGCGAATCAAGCTTTTCCTGCGCGCCTGCGAGGCCGTTCAGTTTGCCCACCAAAACTTTGTTGTCCATCGCGACCTGAAGCCGGATAACATTCTGGTGGCTAGCGACGGCACGCCGCGGCTGCTGGATTTTGGAACCGCCAAGCTGCTCTCTCCCTCCCTCGACAAGCAGGATAGCCCGCTTACGCGTGAAGGCTATTCATCCTTCACGCCGCAATATGCCAGTCCGGAGCAAGTGTCAGGCAATTCAATTACCACGGCCTCTGACACTTATTCGCTGGGCGTACTACTGTATTTTCTACTGACCGGAACACTGCCCTATGAACTGAAAGACCTGACGATGGGGCAGATGATGAAGACGGTTTGCGAGGAGGCACCTCGCAAGCCTTCAGGGATGGCCGGTTCCAGTAAGCCGCTGGATGCCGACCTGGAAGCGATTCTGCTGAAGGCTCTGCGCAAGGAGCCGCAGGAGCGCTATCTGACCGCTGAGCGGCTGGCCGATGATCTTCGCGCCTATCTCGATGGACAGCCCGTATCGGCGCGCCGCGGAACCGCGCGCTATCGCCTCGGCAAATTTATCCGCCGCCGCCGATGGGCGCTGGCAGCAGCTACCGTACTGCTTGTCACGCTGCTTGTGGGTGTGGCGGGTGTTGTCTGGCAGGCTCGTGTGGCTAACGATGAGCGGCGCAAGGCCGAGGCCCGCTCGACCGACCTCCGCCAGTTGAGCAACAGCTTCCAAGTAGAACTGGATGAGGCCATCAAGCAACTTCCCGGCACAACGGGCGCACAGAAACTGCTTGTCACGCGCGTGATCGAGCACTTGGATCACATGGCCAATGATGCACATGGTGACCGCCAGACGCAACTTGATCTGGTTGAGGCCTACACGCGATTGGGTAATCTACAGGGGAACGCTTACGATCAGAATCTCGGAGATGCGACAGGAGCGCTTGTGAGTATCAACAAGGCCATTGCACTGGGTACACCCTGGGTTAACCGTGATTCCAAAGATCGGGAGGCGCTTCATACGCTCGCTAGCGCACAGTTATCCCGCGGGCAAGTTCTCTTCGGAACCTCGCCAATTCAGCAGTCAATCTCCGCTACACAGGCGGCAATTACCAACTATCAGCACTTAATTAATCTTCCCGGATCCACTCCTGAGGAAATGTGCGAAGCGGCTGCCGCTTACTCAACACTCGGCGACGAATTGGGTATGGTGATTACTGAAAGCCTTAATGATTTGGCGGGCGCTAATTCGGCGTACCGGAAAGAATTGGAGCTTTACGACCGGGCATTAAGTATCAATCCGAATTTGATGAGCGCGAAACGGGGTCAAGCCAACACTCTGTTGGATATCATTCCAACAGAAAAGGAATCGGACCCGGTGCAGGGACTCAACGATATTCAACTTGGCTTGCAACGCATTGCTGCTTTGCCCATCGAAGAGCAGAAGTCTCTACGAATGATCCGAATTCGCGAGTCCTTTCTTGTCGACGAAGCTTTTGTACTGGCGCAGATGGGAAGGTACATCGAGGCAGACACGATTATCGTGGAGCCTGTACAGTCGGCGATGCGCCGC
>Ga0302319_10025388_pt1 | contig 10494 bp, 14 predicted proteins | sample Bog_T0_2_FD_203319 | JGI IMG/M metagenome (GOLD analysis project Ga0302319, IMG submission 203319) | Peat permafrost microbial communities from Stordalen Mire near Abisko, Sweden - Bog_T0_2 | ecosystem: Environmental > Terrestrial > Soil > Wetlands > Peat | place: Sweden: Abisko, Stordalen Mire... | reverse complement strand
GCCAGGCCCCGTTGATCCAGATCGCATGCAAAGAGGCAGGAGCCATCGATAGTTCAAACATTTTAGTGACGATCAATCAATAAGGAGATATCCCTATGTCAATAGCAGCTGTAGTCTCAAAAGACACGATCAGCATCAATGGCCGCCAGCTCAACAACTGGGCAGATGGGGACGTCGCCAAATTAGACATCCCAGAAGTCCTAGCAAACATGACCACAGGCAAGCAACAGAACACCATCTACGCCTACAGCTACAAGGGCAAAAATGCAAAGCTGGAACTGCGCCTGATCGCCGGAAGCTCGGACGATCAATTCTTAAACGGCCTCCTGCAAAGCCTGAATCAAAACCCGTCCGCATTTTCCTTGTTGAATATGGAATTTGACAAGAACATCGGTGACGGCGCCGGCAACATCACCACCATCGTATACTTAGGCACAGGTGGCGTTTTTGAGAAACAGCCAATGGTGATGGAGAACGCAGCCGGTGAAACAAGCCAGGCCGTCGTGGTTTGGAATTTGATTTTTGCAAACGTAGATCGCAGCATTGTGTAAGTAATTAAATGAACCAACAACCCAAAAGGGGACAACATGGAAAAGACGTTACCATCGGGAGCCATCCTAGAGATGACAATGGCACCCTTCGAGGACGGTCACAAGTTATTAAAAGCAGTCAGCCGGGAGATCGAGAGCACCAAGCTGGCATCGAACATGCAGGATATAGACGCCATCAAGAACCTTATGATGAGGGCAATATACTCTGAGGAGATCGACAGGGCACTAACACCATGCATGGCACGATGCAAGTATAACAAGCAACCGGTTAATAAGAATTTATTTGCAGACGAGACGATCACCGAGGAAGAAAAGATCAAGCGCAGAGGAGACTATCTGCCAATATTAAAGGAGGTTTTGCTATATAACCTAACCCCTTTTTTCAGCAGCCTCGGTTCGTTGTTGAAGGATTTAATGACGGCCATACCAAACGTCCAAAAGTAAGCATAGAGGCTGACGACGCGACGGTGATCGCGTTAAAATTAGCAAAGGTCTGGCACGTGACCCCAAGCAAAGTATTAAGAGAGCCGACCGACAAGGTGATCGCGGCACTGGTATATGAAAGATTTTTAAATCAATACGAAGCAAAAATGATTGATCTGACAAGGGAAAGCACATGACAATATCTGAATTAGTCGTTGAGCTATGTTTTAAGTCAGATACCAAAACCCTCCAATCATTCATCCACGATTTAGGAGAGCTTAATCTCCGTTCTGTTTTTGCAGCAACCGGCCTGGCAGGATTATATGAAGGCATAAACAAGATCATGGAAGCCGCGGACCACACGGCCACAGCCCTCAATAACATGATGGGCATAACCGGCGTATCAGCCAAAGCATTCCAGCAATGGGACAACGTGGCCCAGCAGTTCGGAGTCACAGCCGGCGCCACATCATCAGCCATCGCAGGCATTCAATCAAATATTTTTGAACTGATCAGAACCGGATCCGGACCAGGACAGATGGTAGGCATGCTCCTGGGCATCGATCCACGCGGATATGCCAACCACCCAGAAGAACTGCTCCGCAAAGAACTGGAATACTTAAAACAATTTGACCCTGCGACCAGACGTTTTTATGCACAGATGCTAGGGATTTCAGATGAAATGCTTTTATTGGTAGACCATACCAACGAGCTAGATCATGCCCTGGCAAACCAGGCGCGTGAATTTCAAGAGATCGCCCGTTGGCATCAGATCATCAACAAGCTGGCCGGAGACTTTAGAATCATCATGGTAAGTTTAGGCTCAATCATAGGACCCATGATCACACCCTTGGTAGACGGCATCACGCTGATCGCCACAGCCTTCGAGCGCGTGCTGCAGGTGTTTCCAGGATGGGTACAGAACCTAACCGCAATCGCAGCCATCGTGGCCGTCATTGCGCGGTTTGTGAATCCTTGGGTAGCATTGATCGCAGGAGCGGTGAGCGTGGCCGGATTTTTGAGCGACAAGCTCCACCTGACAGATATCCTGACACCATCAACGAACAGCACATCACAATTTGACAACTCAAAGACCATACAAATGGAAAACAACTATAACATCAGCGGAGGGAATCCCCAGGACGTACAGCGCGCCATTGAGCACCATTGGCAGAAGACCACGCGTGAAAGCGACCTTATGGGATACCAACAAAACTATTAATGGCACCTAACCTGAACTTCTCATATAACTCGCCCGTAGCAACATCGATCGCCAGCGCCGCATCGATAGTCGCCAACGTGGCCAGCTCCTATCTGGTATCGGCTAACAGCGCCCCAGCCGGTGTCAATGGTTTTCTGTTTGACATTTTAGACGATGAAGAAATAAGCCTGGACAGCGACATCACGGATAACTGGACAGAGCTCAACGTAAGCATCCAGGACCACATCGCGCTCAAGCCCGTCAAGTTTACGCTGCGTGGTTTCATGGGCGAGCTCAATGATATATTTGATACCCAAGTCAATGATTTACTGACAACGCCAATAGCGCTGCTTCCGGTGTCGTTTTTAACACCCACATGGAACGCGCAGGATAATCAATTTTATACAAAGCTAAACGGCATCAACTCACAGGCACAACAGGCCATCAGTCAGATCACCAGCCTGGCAACGGTATTTGGACAATTGACTGGAGCTCAGACAAGACAGCAATCAGCCTATAACATGTTTTTTAATTTTTGGCAGAACCGAATCCTATGCACGGTCCAGACGCCCTATGGCCTTTTGACCAACATGGCGATCGAGAGCGTGCGATCATTACAGAGCGGTAAGAGCCAGTACGTCAGCGATTTCTCCGTCACATTTAAGCAGATAAATCAGGTAGGCACATCGGTAACACCAACGGTCGGCAACCCAAATCCTAACGGATCCGCGACCCAGACAAGCCCGCTGCAAGGTATATCATCAGTCGCACCGAACACATCAGCCACAGATACAAGCTCGGCATTACCTCAAAATTTTCCGTCCCAGATACAAAGCGGCATTAATGGATCACCAGCAGCCGGGCGAATTGCGGATGCGACAGTACCAATGCCGGCCCCTATTGGACCATCAACAAACGGAGTGCCAGATTATGCCAACACCAATATACCGGTAGACGTCACGACCAGTTTCACCCAGAACCCAACATATACGGCAACGATTCCTCAATTGCCACCAACCCCGACGATACGACCTATGATACCGTCATTACCTTTACCCTTGGTGCCATGACACAAATAACCGGAATTACCACAACAGCAAAGCAGACCTTCACCCTAGTCCTACCCAATGGCGGCCAGGCGCAGCTTTACCTGGAATATATGGAAGGACAACAGGGATGGTTTTATTCAATTTCATACGGAGCCTGGGCCTCCACCTATAGACGCCTGGTGGTCACAGCTAACATGCTCCGAGCATTTAGGAACATCATACCATTTGGAATAGGCCTCATGACAAGCGACGGTTTCGAGCCTCTTTTTATAAACGACTTTCAGAACGGCCGGGCACAATTATTTTTATTAGATCAGTCCGATGTCCAAGCATTCGAAGGGATCCTAAGTGTCAATTAAATGGCAAAGGAACTACTCACTAACAGCGCAACTGAACGATGGGAGCCTACTGACGATCGCCTATCCCCTGACGCTCGAATTCAGCATCACGCGCAGGGCATGGTCCTCAACAAATCGCTGTCAGCTGCGCGTGAAGAATCTAAACCCAGCGCATAGGCAAAAAATCCTACGCGACGCCATGGATTATACAGACTTTCGTTCTTTGACATTATCGGCCGGATACGGACCATCGCCATGGCCCAATATTTTTAATGGCAACGTCCTGCAAGCCTATTCATTTAAGGAATCAGGAAGCCCAGACTTTATCACCGAATGGTTAGGCTGGGACTTTGGATATCCAATATCAACAGCATTTTCCAACACCACGCTAAGTGGATCACAGCCAAAGCAGGCCGTGATCAACAACCTGGAGCAAAACATGGTCAACGCGCCCAACTCTTTAGTGCCAGGAAACACCCAGGGCAACGGCCTGCAGGTAGGATACATAAGCGCCTTTCCAGGGACATACCCAAGAGGACGCGTGTTGTTTGGTTCCACGTGGAACATCCTACAGCAGGAGAGCAACGGCACAGCGTTCATTGATAACGGTTTTATAAACGTCCTGCAACCAAATGATACCTTTGGGGGAGGAACAATAAACCTTGACGCTAACACAGGACTGCTGTCACCGCCAAGAAGGACAGAGAGCTACCTGGAAATAGAAATACTTTTCGAGCCGAGTGTCAAATGCGGACAGCAGGTCAACCTTATATCACAGACGGTCCCGGAATTCAACGGAACTTATCAAATATTTGGAATCGAACACCGCGGCATTATTTCAGGATCCGTCAACGGAAAATGTACAACTAAATTATTACTTTATTATCAAGTGCAATCATTTAATCAAATATCAAACCAAGGTCTACCATCAAGCGCAGAAGGAATATTGGGATGAGTAACCCCGTTGTTGATACACAAAAGATAACACCACCAGACCTAAGTGCCTGGCAGGCAAACCGTAAGTTTGATTTGAAATCAGAAATCAACTGTATGGCAATAGGTACCGTACAATCGTTTGACAGCACAAAGCAAACTGTCAATGTTTTAATTAATTATTTAAGAGTCATCAAGGGTGGCGTCACAAGCAATAATCCAACACAGGACACGGTATCCGACAAGACGATATCATACCCGCAACTGGTGCAATGTCCTTTAATGATTAACAGCGGCGGTGGAGCGGCAATAACATTTCCCGTGGCCGCCGGAGATACATGTATTGTTTTATTTAACGACCGCGACATCGACACATGGTGGTCGACAGGCTCGACGGGTTCTGCACCAAACAGCAATCGGATGCACGACCTGAGTGACGCCATCGTGATAGTCGGAATAAGAAATGTGCAAAATGCCGTTACAAATTATTTCAACGGGTTTAAAATAGGATATGGAAGCGCCTCGATTACAATAGACCCAACAGGAAATATTGTCATAACGGGGACATCTATAAATTTAGTATGAGTCAACCGATCGCAGTGCTAGGAGACCCAAGTAACCATGGTGGAGCGCTTATTACAACCAATCAAGATGGAACGGTTCAGCTGCAAGGCTTACCTATCTGCGCTAATGGATGCCTGCACGCCTGTCCAATACCAGGCCATGGCACAACGCCTGTCGTATCCATTGCAACGGTTACAAGCATTCAAGGCCTGCTGGTTATAACATACGGAGCAGTGGCAGGATGTGGCGCGATTATACAGCCACCATCAAGGGGAGTAAACGCAGCATGATCATAAGAGCGCTTGACACCAACGGAGACATCACATTCGGCCTAGGAGTTCAGAACTACCTAACAGGCCAGCAGGCGATCGCCATGAACATCAAAACCCGGATCCTAAGTTTTTTAAACAACTGCGTCTGGGACATGCAGGCCGGCATCGATTGGTTCACATTTTTAAAACAATCAGCCAACGCCGCCCAAGTGCAGCTGGCCGTCAAAGCGGTGATTTTGCAATCATACGGAGTGATCAGCGTCAACAACGTGTCGGTCAACAGCAGTGGCAGAAATATATCATTAAGCTATAACATCAACACGATTTATACATCTAATTTTTCAGCGACGCTCAGCAACATCGCGACATTAGCCGCCAATAATTAAGGGGATAATATGGCAACATCAAATCAGATCACAGCAAACGGCATCCAGATCGAGCAATACACGGACATCGTGTCGGACATCTTAAACGGCACCAGCTCAGTCCCAGGCCTTTTTGCCATCTACGGACCAACGATCAACGTGGCCTCCAATACACCGGATGGCCAGTGGATCAATATGTTTGCGCTTGCCAAACTGGACATGGAGCAATTCGCGGTCAGCATCTATAATTCATTTGACATAACTCAGGCCGTGGGTGTCGCCTTAGACAACCTGGCACAGCTCCTGGGATTAAGCCGGGCCGCAGGGACCTATACACAAACCCAGGTCACCATCACCACCAATCAGAGCGTCACCTTAAACGGCCTAAATAGCACATCCACACCATTCACCGTATCAGACAACAACGGCAATATTTATTATTTGATTGCCTCGGCCACCTTAAGCAACGGCATCAATGTGCTCAACTTCCAAGCCGCCAACATAGGCCTGGTGCAAGCCATACAGAACACGATCACGGTGATCGTGACACCAACACCAGGCGTCCTGACCGCCAATAACCCCAGTGCGCCGTATGCCATTGGAAACACCCAGGAAACAGATGCACAGTTTAGGTTACGCTGCCAGAACAGCACAGCCGGCATAGCAACCCGCAAGGCCCAGGCCATGTACGCCGCACTGAGCGCCATCCCAGGTGTTGAGCAGGCCGTGGTATATGAGAACGTCACAGCCACCACCAACGCCACAGGCGTGCCACCACACAGCCTATGGCCTATCATTTTGGGAGGTACCACCATCCCGATCGCCAACACAATATACCTATACTTAGGCGATGGATGCGGCAACAAGGGCAGCGTGCAATACAATATCACCCAGATAGACGGCAGCATCTTCCCGGTTTATTTCGACTACGCCCAGCAGAGCCAGATATACATCCACCTAAACGTGGAATCATTGATCAGCGGATATATTGACAACGCGGCGCTCAAGACCTGGATATCCAACAATTATATCCTGGGGATTAACCAAACAGCAGACATCACAACACTGACGGCCTTAATTAAGGGATACAACTCGAACCTGCTGGTAACATCAGCCAGCGTGTCAAGAGATAACTCAAACTTTTATAACTCGATCGCACCGGGCGCGGTCAACGATTATTTCGTGATCCAAACAGCCAACATCACGGTCACCAACACATGAGACATCTATGTTTAATGCATTGCTAGTTTATTATCAAAGCCTTTTAATTTTGCAATACGCCGGCCTGCCAAAGTTCCAGCAGTTTATACAGCTCGTCGTCAATCAAGCATTATGCGACGGCCTATTTTTACAATTAGGATCCTGCTTTAATTTAAGCACTGCCGTCGGTAATCAGCTCACACTGATAGGTACAATATTTGGAGTACCACGAAACGTCCTTGGTTACAATCCAAATGCGGTATACTTTAATTTCACCAGGGCATCAGGAACACCTGCGAGTATCGGATTTAATCGTGCGACGACACCGGTGGATTCGGATTACTTCATGCGCGCCCAAGTGCAAGCCACCTACACACTCACCGACTTTGAAATGCGATCATTGATACAATTAAAAATCGTATACAACACAGCCTATTCAAGCTTTAGAGGCCTCAAAAACGCGCTGTACGCACAATTTCAAGGTGGCATTGATATCGTGGCCCCGGCGACGCTAAATACTTTTTTCAATTTTACAAGGGCATCAGGAACACCTGCGAGTATCGGATTTAATCGTGCGACGACACCGGTGGACCCGGACTCATTTTTAAGATCAAGCATTTATTATTCTTCACTTTATGGTTCTACATTAATGAATTTGAGCTATACTGTAAAGCAGCCGTATTACATCACCGTCCAAGTCGCACAATTTTTGAAACTGCTCCCACACTCAAGTGGAGTGGGGACCACGGTAACACAACTATAGGAGAATAAAATGAGCAAAATAAATCGCGCTACTTTTATACAATTTGGAGTGAACGTAAACGCGGCCGCAGACATCTGCGAATTTGGCACACCAGCAACAGGAAGCCCAGTCTACACAACCACGATCGCAACCCTGCAGGCCAACAGCGCCTGGACCACCGGGTGGGCGGCAGAAACGATATCCAGCAACAGGCCTTTCTTAGAAGACATGAACGCGGTCTGCTATGTGTTTTCCTACATGCTCGCCTATTTGATGGAGATGGGTATCCCGGAATATGACGCCAGCACGACATATTATACCAACAGCATCGTCCAATACAGCGGAACGCTGTATCAAAGCATCGCAGATAGCAACACCGGGAACACTCCCGCAGTCGGGTCCTATTGGAAGCTACTTATTAGCTTGGTTGGATATGGAGCTTTAAATACATCTTCTTATTCAGTTGATGGCGGTCCTTATCAAGCGGCAACAGACGGTATAGTTCAGGCTTGGGTAGCCTCTACACCTACTAACGATTATTATGTAACACTTTTAGGTTATAACGATACTGTTAATGCCTCTACTTTTGTACTAGGAACAACAGTGTTAAGTAATGAACATTTAGGCGTTAGCCCTAATACTTATTATGGGTTCATTACATTTACCGTTAAAAAGGGAGAATATTTCAAAGTGACATCAACTGCTCAAGGTAACTCAGGGAGCTATTCCAAGGGTATGTCATTTAGACCATCTGGGAGTTAAATATGAACGATCCATGCCAAATCCCTATAGCATTTTATCAAGGCGAGACCTACGCACCACCTACCATCAGCTGGATTGATGTTAACGGTGCACCCGTCGATTTAAGTGGATACTCAGCCCAGATGGAGGCCCGCCAGACCGTAAACAGCGTGGATCCGGCCGTGATCAACATAAACAGTACAACAGGCGGCATCTTCCTGGGAGGTTTGAATGGCACAATTACGATGGTTATATCAAGCGCCATCACAGCCACACTGCCAGCACCCTGGTGCGGCGTTTGGGACTTGTTCGTTTATTCACCAAGCGGCATCGTAACCCGGCTGCTGGGTGGATCAATTGAAGTAAAACAACCGGTGACAAGAGCATGATCGGATCCATTACCATCCAACAGGAGCAGCCATTAATTACCATAGCACAAGAGGTCCCTCCTGTGATCACGGTAATGCAAGTATTAGGAGAACCAGTAACAATTCAAGGAGGATCAATCGTGTCCAACAGCATAGCATTCCAGGCCACGGCCACCACAAATAATCAAACTGTTTTTATAATTCCTTATACTTTCTCAACGATTTTATGCTTGTTTATAATGGGCGTCGGTCAAAATATTTTAGGCGGGGATTATACCATCAACGGAAATCAAATAACATTAAGCCAGGGAGTGCCGGCAGGTTATGTGATCTTTGGAGTGGGGCAGATATGAAAAAATTAATATCGTTTTTTATTGGATTATTAATAAGTGTAACAGCGCATGCTAACACCCAGGTCCCTGCTGCGACAGTAAGTACAACCACAGGGGCATATGCTAATTGTCTGACCTCCTCAGATACGAACGCACAACAATCCCTCAATGATCTCGACGCCTGTTTTGGTACGCATACTGGAGGAAATCCCGGCGCTCCTTATACCTCTTTCCAGTATAATAACGGTGGCAGTTTTGCTGGCGGAAATATGTATCAGGTAAACGGCAACATCGGGATAGGATCCCTGACTCCAGGGCAAAAATTAGACATTGTGGGGACTGTACGAGCCACTAATTTTATTGGTTCATTGACTGGAACTGCATCAGGTAATTTAACCGCTAATCAAACGATAACTGCAAGCGGAGACGCAACTGGAAGCGGAACAACAACATTACCGTTGACTCTGAAAAACACAGGAACGGCTGGAACTTATAGAAGTACAACTTTCGATGCTCAAGGACGAGAGACGTCAGGCACTAATCCTACGACTTTTGCAGGGTATGGATTATCTGATACTTCGGCTAACCTAAGATCAGCATTAACAGATTCTACAGGTACGGGGGTTGCTGTGTTTGGCACTTCCCCAAACTTAACTGCTAACGTCGGTATTGGTTCAGCTAATCCTGGCAAAGCGCTTGATGTTTCTGGGACCGTTCGTATGACAGGCTTCTCAATGCCAACAGGGGCAAGTAATACGTATGTATTAACCTCTGATGCCAATGGGGTCGGATCTTGGGCTGCGGGCGGTTCAGGGACAGTTAATGCTGGAACAGCTGGTCAGAATGCTTACTATGCGTCCTCAACAAATGCTGTATCAGGAACAAATGATTTAATATTCAACGGGACTAATTCGTATTTCAATCAAGGGAACGTCGGCATCGGCACAGTATCCCCGCAGTCAGCGTTGCAGGTAAATGGCAATTCAGTATTTAATTCCCCAACTTATGCTTATTTTAATAATTCAACTGCGTTTGTAGCTGGTGCGGGTGGAACAATAACTACTTACACATCAGGTGGAACAACGTATAAGGTGCACACTTTTACAACTGGAAATTGTTCTTCAGGATGTAACTTCACTGCACCAAATCAGGCTACAAATGTTCAAGTTTTAGTTATAGCTGGTGGTGGGTCTGGTGGATGGAATGTTGGAGGTGGAGGCGGTGCTGGTGGTTATCAGTATAACCCCTCGTATCCCACAACAGTGGGACAAAGTATAACTGTTACAGTTGGTAACGGAGGAACATCTCCCGTTTCTGCGGGTCAAGGTAACGCAGGTCAAAATTCTGTATTTGGTTCTATTACAGCTAATGGCGGTGGTGGTGGTGGTTATTATAGTGGAGGAACGGGAACAGTC
>Ga0302319_10025385_pt1 | contig 10494 bp, 4 predicted proteins | sample Bog_T0_2_FD_203319 | JGI IMG/M metagenome (GOLD analysis project Ga0302319, IMG submission 203319) | Peat permafrost microbial communities from Stordalen Mire near Abisko, Sweden - Bog_T0_2 | ecosystem: Environmental > Terrestrial > Soil > Wetlands > Peat | place: Sweden: Abisko, Stordalen Mire... | reverse complement strand
CGCACGACGCCGACGAAGTCCTCGCCTTCCTTTTCGAAGAAGGTCACGAAATCCTGCAGCAACTTGGGCATGCCGCCGCCCGTCTGCGCCGGCGGACTGCCCGCGGTGGCGCTGGTCAGGTTGCTGCGCGCATGATGCAGCGCCCAGTTGCTCTGCGGATGGTCCAGGCCGTCGACCGAACCTCCGCTTCTTTGAATGAAGCCGATGCTCTGAGACGTGGGCGGCAGATCCGCCCATTCGCGGATGTTCGCCTCCAGCCCGTCGAAACTCTTCTCGATTTGGGTCTTGGCGGCGCCGATCCCCGCGACGGCGCGGCGGCCGTACTGACGGAAGATGTTCTTCAATACGCGATGGGTGCGCAGAATGTCGCCCCACTCGAATATGAATCCGAGCCACTTGACCAGATCCTCGAAAAAGACCTTGATCTTGTTGAAGACCAGCTCGATGGCCTGAGTGACGGCGGCGACGCAGTCGAGCACGATCTTATAGAGCTCTTCGCCGATCTTGATGACGAAATGCTGGATGTCGTCAACCACCATGACGAAGAAATGCTCGACCTCCTCAAAGGCGTGCTTGAGCCAGGCGAAGAGATCGCCCGCCGCCATGGCGATGGCGTCGCCGAACTCGTCGAACGGCGTCGCCATAGTCGCGGCGCCCGCCGCGGCCGGCGCCCGCGGCGCCAGATTGAAGCGGGCGACGGCGGCCTCGCCCTCATGATAGCGGATCGCGTCGCCGTCGAAAGAGAGCCCCCAGATCCGCTGCGGCGCGCCGCTCTGCGGATGCGGTCCCGCGAGCGCCGCCGCGAGCGAAGCCGGCAGCGGCCGCGCCTTGAGGCGCGCCGGCGTCGTCGAGCCGTCCTTGGGCATGGCCGCGGCCGCCGCTTTCAGTTGCTGCAGCCCCTGCGCCGCCGCGTCGAGACGCCGTCCGTCGATGTCGCCGCCCACCACCGGCTTGCGCGCGCCGTCGCCGGTCGGCGCCGTGGCCTTGGCGAGGTCCGCCCCGCTCTTCACGCCGTCGATGCGGCCGATCACGGTCGAGAGCGGATTGACGTCGAACACCTCGCCGCTGTCGCCGAGCTGCACATGATAGCCGGACGCGGTCAACCCTTGCGTCTCCTGGACGATGGTGACGCCGCCGCTCTCGTTGCTCTCGATCTGAATGGCGACCTCGGGCGACAGGCGATGATAGGCGTCGTTGACGTAGACGCTGACCGGACTGGTCGAGCGGATGAACAACTGCGAATGGGGGACGCCGACGTTGTTGTCGTCGACCAGCCGCATATGCGTGGTGAAGCTTACGTAATCGACGAGGTCGGCGGCGTCCGTGGAAGGCAACAGAATCCTGCGCGTCGACCATTGGCTCGTGACGGGGTCCTGAGACAGCTGCAGTAGATCGCGGCCGCTGATATGGGCGAAGATCACGTGACTTTCGGCGCTCTGGTCGAGATAGGCCCCGATGCGCTCGACGTCTGCGCACAGCGGCACGGGCTGCGACCACGCGTTGGGCCGCAATTCGTCGCCGGCCCTGCAGGCGGTATAGAACAATTCGCCCTGCTGGTTAATTCCCCAGACCGCGGTCGTCCTGCGGCCGCAGGCGGCGCGCAGCATCACGGCGCCGGTCAGCCGTTGCGACTTGACGATGGGATGAGCAGACGTTGCGTTCGGGGCGTAATAATAGAGTTCGCCGCCCGCAGCGACGAATACGCGGGAACCGCCGCCTTGCCCGTCGTCGGCGGGAGTGGCGACCGCGAAGGCGGCGGCGCCTTGCGGCAGGTCGAAACGCACGGGGTTCGGCGCAACGTCCTTGTCGACGTCATCATAGAGCGGCGCATAGAACAACTGCGGAACGTCGGCGAACTTGCCGAAATTGTAAATTCCCGGGACGTCGTCGCCGGGGCGCGACCCGAGCGAGCTGTCGACGCTGCCGGCTGAAAGCTCTTCGCCGAGCAGATGACGGCGCCACTTCTGGCTGTCTTGCGGCGAGACGAAATATCGGCTGATGCGCTTCAGGGGGTCATTGCTGGAATCCAGCAGCGCGTCGACGACGAGATACTCCCCGAGCGGCGACTGGAACAGGTAGAGATCGGCGATCTCGAGCGCCGGAGCGGCGAGCGTGTCGTCGTAAGGCGTCTCGACGAAGGTCACGCCGCGGCTCCAGGCGTCGTCGGTATTCTCGTTGCCGTACGAAATGTACAGATGATCGACGCCTTCGACGGTGATCGCCAGCGCGATGTCGATCTTGCCGGTCACGCCGTTACGCGACACGTCGAAGCAGCGCGCGGCGATCTTGGCGCCGTGATGATGCGACGACAGGCCGCTGCTGAGGTCGATCCGGCTCCAGCCGGTCCGCGCTCCCGCGACTTCGCGGGTAAGATAGAACACGCCGTCGCTGCCGATCGAGAAATACAGCGCATCGCCATCGAGCGACTGCAGCGCCTCGAAATTGGCGGTCGGGGCCATTACGTCGGCGTGCTTCTGATTGTGCATCAGTTCGGATTGAAAAGAGAGTTTCATCGGAGTTCTCCTAAGCTGGATGTGAGGGGGCGTTTGGGCGCGCGTCTTTGCGCGACGCGCGCGTCGGCGTATCGCCTCGCCGGGCGGCGAGGGCTATCGGCCTTCAAGGGTTGGGGCTTGCGCCCGTTCGGCGAAGCCCCGCGGTTTGCGCGGGACCTATTCGGCGGCGAGGCGCAACTTCTGCTTCCGCGCCGCGATCATCGCCGCGATGTTCTCCGGCGGAGAAGGCTCGAGATAGGTAATATGCGCGACAAGATCCTGATTGTCGGAGAAGGCGGCGTCCTTGAAAGCGAATGTGTTGCCGCCAGGAAAGACGAATCCGCGCATCAGCGCCAGCGGGATGTCGGACAGCGCCGGCGACGTCCACCCCTGTACGGCGTTGCAGATGCCGTCCTCCAACTGATTGATGTCGGTCCAGAAGTCCACGAAGTTGTCGACATGGAGCCGCTGGCTGTCGTCGCGCGAAGTCGACGACAGCGACGTGACCAGCTGGCCGGCGCCGTCGACGCCAAGCGTATAGGTGTCGACCAGGGTGCGATCGACGATGTTGCTCTCGATCTCGGTCGCCAGACTGCGAACCACGCAATAGACGACGAGGCGCTGGGTGAAGGTGATGACATTGCCGGAAGCCGACACGTCCATGGAATAGGAAGGCGACAGACGCAGCTGCCCCAGCGCGCCGTTGACGCCGGCCTGATCGAACGCGGTGGCGCTTTGGCGGTATTGCAGCAGCGTCGAGCCAGCGGCGGGGCGGGTCGGCGCCGGCGCGGGCGTGTTGGAAAGGCCGACATTGTAGGTGATCTTCAAGCCGTCCGTGTCGAGCCTGACCAACGGCGTATAGCAGCAGCGAGACACCAACTGTTGCAGAGTGGCGTCGAGGTAATCGGCGAAGCGGTCGCGATTGATCGAGATAGCTCCGTGGAACGACGAAATGTCGGCGGGTTCCAACCAGTTCCAGTTGAAGGCGTTGGCTGGGCGTGGATCATGACCGGCGGTCATGCACAAGTAGTTGAGCGTCGTCGCGCCGATCTGTTCGGGCTTGGGGTCGGGCAGCGGCCGCCCGTTGCCGCCAACCAGCGGCGCGACCTCGAACTCGACGTTGCTTATCGGCATGCTCGACGGCGGCAGGTCGTTGTGCCGCACGGTGACCGCGAGCAGCGGATAGCCGGCCTTCTTCATGTCCGCGAAATAGGTGTCGACGAAGTCGTTCTGCAGCGCGGCGCATAGATTGGATTTGGGATCGAGGCCGCTGATCTTCGGAATGCTGTCAAGCGAAGCGGTCTCGAGATCGAGCAGCAGCGTCTGAACCGAGAAGTCGGTGGCGGAGACGCCCTGCGTGCTGGCCTGGACGTCCTGCGGCAGAGCGCCGTATTTGGGCTCGTAAGGGATGTAGCGCAGGGCGACGGTCGAGGTGAACATCCAGGCGTCGCCCAGAGGCTGCGACTGGTTCATGAAGGACGCGTCGCGATAGATGCTGCCGGGCGTGAATTCAACGATCTGAAACTCCGAACACATCAGTCTGAACGTCACAACGTTGGCGTCCGTGCCGAGCGTGACGATGTCGGGGATGGCGTCGTGCGGATAACCGGGCGGAACGCCGATCTTGGCCTTGATGGCGAAGAGAAACCGGACTTTTATCAGTTTGGCCAGATCGGCGTTGGCGCCGGGATCGGCGCCGTGCGGAATCTTGAACGGGTCTGCCTTGTCTGCGGCGTTCTTGAGCTCCTCATAGTCGATCTGCTGCGGCGCGCCATGCTTATCGACGACGTAACAGATCACTGTCTCAGATTGGCCGACTTTAAGCAGGAACCTCTTCATTGTTGCGTTGATGCTGCGTTGCGTGGCGGCGACGACGACGTCGTAACCGTAAGCGGGTGCGCAGAGAAAAGACTGAGAAGCGCTCATGACAGCCTCCTATGAAGTTTTTGACAGCGTCAAGATACGTTCGCCAGTCGCCACTCCTGTGCGAAAACGCACATTGTTATGGAGTTGCTTCGCTGATTTACGCCACCCAATGCGCAATGCGCATGAGGAGTCACCACCAATACTGCTGCCCGCCCGTCGAATTTGTGAGCCCTCGCGCATGGCCAGATAGGCCGCCTCGTCGGCGAGTACAAAGTCGAGATCGAGGCCGAAGCGATCGTCGACTGAAGCAGGTCGGGACGTCCCCGCAGGTTTCGGGTTCGAGCGCGGCTCCCGTTTGCATTCCGGCAGCTTGACGCCATGACCGGAGCAATTGTCGAGATACTGCGGATGGTCGGCGCGCGGCGTATCGGTGACGCCAAAATCGGCGCAAGGGGAGGCTGCGCCGAGTTCCGCAATAAGTTGGCTTCGCGTCCTTAAGGCCGACAAGAGGCGATCTTTACCGCCGTGTCGAAAGCCTCGCGGGCGACGGCGTTCCTGGCCTCGCCGCGCGCCTTGGCGTCCCACACTCTAAGATCATAAATTCATGTATTTGTGAATTCAAAAAGCTTGCCAATACCGTAGCGAATCGTGTATTTCGCAATTCATGAATTGTTAAAATACTAAATTCATGAACACGGACGAGGCCGCCCCATGTTTGGCGTCATAACCCTCATCACGCCGAAGGGCGGCACGGGGAAATCCACCCTGGCCCGCAGTCTCGCCGCCCATTGGGCGCTCACGGGCCACAAACCGGCGCTTGTCGATGCGGACCCACAACAGACCCTTGCAGCGCGCTACAACCCGGAAGGCCCAATGGCCGGGGTTCCCATCGTCGCCGAACCGGAGGAGCGCGTCGCCGAGGTGATCGATGACCTGCGCGCACGCCACGCGCCGGTCATCGTCGACACGGCGGGCTTTCGCAATCGCACCGCCATCACTGCGCTGGTCGCAACTGATCTCGCCATCATCCCGCTCAAACCGGCCATCGAGGACATCGAGGCGGCTGTGGCGGCTTTCGGGCTAATTCAGGAAATCAACGACACGCCGGAGCGCAAGGGCCGCCCGCTGCGCTGCGTCATGGTGCTGACCATGACGATGAGCGCGACCGTTATCGCCCGCCATGCGCGCAACCAACTCGCCGAGGCCGGCTATCCGCTGCTCAAGGCGGAAATGGCCAACCGCGTTGCCTACCCGGAAGCGGGCATCGAGGGTCTAAGCCCCAGCAATATCGCGCCTGACGGCCCGGCGGCACGCGACATCGCCGCCATCGCGCAAGAAATCATGAATTTAGAAACTCATAAATTAAACAACAAAAAGAGGGCCGTCCGCGCATGAGCAGCAAACCCAGCAAGCAGCTTGGCGCATTGCTCGGACGCGTCCCTCCGGCGACCGCGAGCGGTCAACCGGCACACCGACCTGCGGCCGTGTCTTACGCGCCCGAACAGCGCAGCACGGCTACCGCCGACCCGCCCTCGACACCGGAACCGGTCATTGAGCCAGAAGTGCCCCTGCAGGTGCTCGTTCCCCTGCATGTGCGCGTCCAGCTCGACCGGATGCACGCTGAGACGCGCAAGCCGCTGCGCGTGCTTGCACTGGAGGCGCTGCGCGGCATCGGCATCCACGTCACCGATGAAGATATCGCCGGCAAACGCGGCCGGAAGAAATCATGAAAATATAAATTCATGTTTTCATGAATTTAGAACCGCCTCACAGCGGGTGGTTTTTCACATAGGTCTTCGCGAACGCGACGAAGGCGGCGTCCGCATTGCTGGGCGGAAGCTTGCCGGCCGCCCACATGCGCCACTCGTTTTCAATCGCATAGATGTCATAGCCCGGACAGAGCTTGCGCACTTTGCCGAACGTGTCGGGTTTGAGCGCTCGCCCGAATGGCAGGACAGGGGCCGCCGCGGGAGCCAACCCGCCGTCAAAATCCATCGCCTCGACCATGCCTGAAAGGCGCGCCTTGCGTCCCACCTTGCTGTAGTTCAGCTCCCGCTCGACTTCGCGCAGTTCGGGCAGGGGCTTGCGCTCCCAGGCCAGCTTTACGCCGGTGAACTGCTTGCCCTTGCCCTTGACCGGATCCACCGTCACCTTGAAATCCGACAGATCGCTCACCTCGCGCACGGCCGGGGCAATCGCGAAATTCTTGAAATTAATCCAGGTTTTGAGCTTTCCGGTGGGCACGCCGAGGAAGCTGCGGAATTCGTCGATACTCATCTCCTCGAAGGTGCGTGTCATATTGCCGCGCTTCTGTATCATCTCATAGAGCGCGAGCGAATATTTACTCGACAACGCAAACATGATTTGCTTGTGCAGCCGCGCAAATACGCGGCTTTCCGCGACAATCTCGCGCATGAGCGGCTGGAAATCATAGCGGATAAACCCGTCATCCGCGTCAGGCACCACGTTGCCGCCCAGCAACTGCACACGCTTCGTCACCCATTGCTTGCCATCGAGTACACGAAGCTGGACAATTGCCGACATCAGCCGGCGGATAGAATCTTCGAGCCTATCAGTACCCTTGTGCAGAGTGTTTTGCAGATCGCGTTTCGGAATTACGTGCTGCACCGGTTCGATGATTTTGTCCCAGGCATTGGCGAGCAGCAGATTGTAGATGCGCCGGTCCGTGAGCGTCAACGGCGTCATTTCAATGATGTCGACCAGTTCGCCCGGCTTGACGATCGAGGCGTCATTGGGTTTGGCGTCCAGCGTACGCTGGAACTTCGAGCTTGGAAGTGTCGTGTCCATAGTTTGCAGTCCTGCTACCGACTATGCCTAGTTGTCCTTGATTTTCAACTAGTTTTTCTGGCTTCCCCCAAAAACTATGCGATGGATCATCACGATCCTAATAAATTCAGACAGTTACATCAAAGCCCCCAAAAACTATGCGATGGAGGGCCATTCCACAGATTGAGACCATGCGATGCAGGGAGGGGCATACGCAACGACTCACCGCCTGACGACCAACCCCTGTGGATAACGCCCCCAATAACTATGTTTCCTCCCCCAATAACTATGGATTCCACCCCCAATAACTAGCTTTTCTCCCCCAATAACTATGCTTTCGCCTTGCAACATATTGATTAGTCTGGATGAATCCGCTCTAGAACACTAGAACACTAAAGAGAACATAGAACACTACGGACCGAGAGCTTTTTACAGGCAAAAGAGGGAGCTGCGCCCAAGCCAGATCGTCAACGGCGACGATCTCAACGGACCCGCCCGACTGCAGCTGAGTCGAGCAGCTCGGCTTCGAAACGGATCCAAACCGCAACAAGCTCCACGCCATATCATCAGCCGCCTGATTGAAGGCCCGCTAGCGGAACAGTCTCCCCGATGTTAACGATGATAGCAATGATATCAGGAGGCCTCGGTGGGCGTGAATTTACATGTTCGCATGTCGGCGAAGACCTCATCGCCAAGCTGAAGCGCCGCGCGGCACGAGCGCTCGGCGGAGGCGGAGCATCGCAACATCCTGCGTCGGGCGCTCGAGAGCGAGGTCGAAGCCTCGTTCGACACACTCGCCGCCGAACTGCGCCAGCTGACAGCGCAAAGACCGCAGACGCCTGCAGAGGATTTGCAGCGCGCGCACTGCAAAGACGAAGTCCTAGCGACCACGCAAGGTGATGAGGGCGAGCCAGCCATTGTCCAGCGCCGGAGACGGGTGGACGCGGATAGGGGACGCGCCTTTCTCAGGTATACGTGATGAGCGTGCTGCCATTCGGCCCTGCGTGCTGAGCGAAGCTTCCGGTGTAGGTTCCTAGCAGGGTGATCGCGATGTCGTTGCTCCCGTTGGCGAAATTGAGCGTCCCCATCCCGGTTTGCTGTGTGAAGCCTTCGAACACCCAGGGTCCGGCGACTTCGAGCGTGTCGGTCGCGCCGAAATTGGCGATCTTGCCGAGGAAACCTTGCGGGTTAAAGATGTCGAGTTGACCGCCGCTGCCCGTGAAGTTGATGGTCTGACCGCTGCCGAGCGTGCTGTCGAATTCCAGCGTCGCGGCGCCGGATATCGTATCGGCGCCGGTTCCCGAAACGGCGCCGGCAAAGTCGAGCAGGCCCGAACTCACCGACACCGTTCCGGCGTTGTACAACGATGGTGAGATCGTGCTGGTTCCCGTACCCCCGGTCTTCTCGAACAGCCCGGTGTTGTTGATGTAGGTCGCCTTCGAGGCCCCATGGCCAATCCCGCTATTGTCGGCGATATCGTAAGTTGCCTTCGAAGTATTGGAGAGGAACGCGGCCGCGCCGCTGGAATCGCCCAGCGCCAACCCGCCTCCGCTCTGGGTCGTAAACGCAGTGTTTTCCAAAATGGCGGTCCCGCCAATCGTGAGACCGGAGACAGTCGTCGTCCCCTCGGTATAGACGCGGTTCGAGCCGTTCACTGTCCCAGCCAAACTTGCGCTTCCCGTCAGCGCCAGATAGCCGCCCGTCAGGCTCAGCACAGAGCCCGCCCCTTCGCTAAACGCGCCGGAATAAAAGAGGTTCTCGCCGAGCGTTGCGCTCGTGCCTGTCCCGGAAATCGACCAGTGCGAGACCGAAACTTTCGCTCCGCTACCAATTGCGCTCGCGCCGCCGCCAAACAGGACGGTTCCGGCGCCCTGGATCGTGCCCGTGAAGCTGTTGGTCGGGCCGGAAAATTCCAGCGTGCCCGTATAGGCGACGACGGCGCCGGAATTGTTCACGTCGATCGCGACGTTGCTGACGCCCGTGCCCGCGATCTTGGCGAGCGTCCCGGCATTGGTGAACGTCGGATTGCTGCTGCCAGCGGCCAACGCGAGGCCAACGTCAGCCGCGAAGCGGAAGTTCGCCCCCGAGTTGTTCGTGAACGTCGAGCCGTCGTGAAATGTCAGCGTGCCGTTGACGTTGACGACGCCGTAGTTGGCGCCGCAGGCCGAGGCGGTGATGTTGATCGGCCCCAGCGTCGTCACCCCATCGGGTCCGTAATCGATCATGCCCGGGCCGACATATGTTCCCGAAATGTGGGTCACGGGGCCGTCGAATTCGAGGTCGCCGCCGGCATTGCCGATCGTTCCGGTGCTGTAGAAGGAGGCCGAGATGACGCTTGTGCCGCTCGTGCTGGTCTTCTCGAACTGCCCGTAGTTGCTGATGTAGGACGCGGTCGAACTGCCATGCCCGATCCCGCTAGCGTCGGCGATCGCGTAAGTTCCCTTCGAAGTGTTGTAGAGGATCGCGGTCGCGCCGCTGGAATCGCCCAGCGTCAACCCGCCTCCGCTCTGGGTCGTAACCCCCGTGTTATCCAAAATAACGGTCCCGCCAATCGTGAGACCGGAGATCGTCGTCGTCCCCTCGGTATAGAGCCAGTTCGAGCCGTTCACTGTCCCAGCCAAACTTCCGCTTCCCGTCAGTGCCAGATAGCCGCCCGTCAGGCTCAAAGTCGAGTTCGACTCGCTGAACGACCCCGTATAGAAAAGGTTGCTGCCGAGCGTTGCGGTTATTCCCGACAACGACCACTTGGCGACGGAGACTTTGACGCCGCTGATCGTGAAGGCGCCGCCGACGAGGGCCAGCGTTCCCAAACCATTCAGCGTTCCGCCCAGCGTTCCGCCGTCGTGCAGCGCCAACGTGCCCGCATCGGATTCGAGCGTGCCGGTGCTGTTGAGGGCGACGTAGATGTCGGCTTGGCCCGTGACGGCCGAGGTCAAGTCGACCTTGCCGGCGTTGGTAATGAGGCCTGACGTTCCCTGCTGGTTTAAGACGTTACCGCCGACGACGATATTGACGACGCCGGTGGAGTCGTTCTTCAACAGGCTTTGCGAAGAGCCGCCGGAGGCTCCGGCGGTCGCATCCAGATAGATGTAGCCGTTGTCGGTGATCGCGCCCGCGTTTTCGAGCGTCACGCCGCCGGCGATTTGGGTGTTGTCGATCGCCGCGGTCGCATTCTGCGCGATCTTCAACGTGCCGCCGCCGGTCAAGTTGACGTAGCCGTAGGGCGCGGTGAGCGTCGCGGCTTTGGTCAGCGTCAGCGTATATCCCGCGAGGTTGAGCGTCGTGTTGCTGAAGGAGCCGCCCTGAAACAATGTGCCGCCGTAGCTGAAACCCTGGCCGAGCGTGACGG
>Ga0302319_10025384_pt1 | contig 10494 bp, 9 predicted proteins | sample Bog_T0_2_FD_203319 | JGI IMG/M metagenome (GOLD analysis project Ga0302319, IMG submission 203319) | Peat permafrost microbial communities from Stordalen Mire near Abisko, Sweden - Bog_T0_2 | ecosystem: Environmental > Terrestrial > Soil > Wetlands > Peat | place: Sweden: Abisko, Stordalen Mire... | reverse complement strand
AGGCGCACGGGAATGCCCCAGATGTCGGCATCCTTGAATTTCACGCCGGGGCGTTCGTCGCGGTCGTCCAGGAGCACGTCGAAGCCGGCCTTTTCCAATTCCACGCCCAGTGAGATGCAGTCGGCGAGGATCTCCGGTTCCTTGCCCAGCGGCACGACGTGGACGTGGTAGGGCGTCACCTCCCGGGGCCAGACGATCCCGTTTTCGTCGTGGGAGTTCTCCACGATCGAGGCCAGCAGTCGGCCCACGCCGATCCCGTAGCAGCCCATGACCGCGGGCTGCGTGGTCTTGTCCTCGGCCTGGAACGTGCAGCCCAACGCCTCGCTGAACTTGGTGCCCAGCTTGAAGATGTTCCCGATCTCGATCCCGCGCACCGCCTGCAGACGATGCACTCCCCCCGTCTCCAGGTGGCCCTGTGCCGCCTGTGCGACGTCCACGGGATCGGCGAAAGGCGCTCGCGGCCCGAAGTCGCGACCGAAGTTCACGTTCTTCACGTGGAATCCCGCTTCGTTGGCCCCGGCCACCAGGTTGGCGCTCGCCGGCAGGGAGAGGTCCACCAGCAGGATTCCGGCCCCCATGCCCACCGGAGAGGCGAATCCTGGAACGAGACCGGCGGCGCGGATCTGGTCGTCGGTGGCCGGGAAGAGTTCGCGCGCCTTCAGGACGTTGCGGACCTTGGTCTCCGAGACGTCCAGGTCTCCGCGGATCGCGACGGCAACGAATTCCGTCTTGTCGCCGACCAGGGCGCCGTACATCACCATCTTCAGCGTGTTCTTCGCCTCCACTCCCAGGAGCTTGGACACGTCCTCGATGGTGGATTTTCCGGGAGTGGCGATCCGTTCCGCGGAAAGCGGGGTTCCGGCGATTCCTTCCCGGGCGAAGACCGCGATCTCCGCATTGGCGCTGTAGCCGGTCTCCGGACACAGGATCAGGCTGTCCTCGCCCATGGGGGATTGGAGCATGAATTCGTGGGCCACCTTGCCGCCCATGATCCCGGTGTCGGATTGCACGATCACCGGCTGGATGCCGCACCGTCGGAATATCCTCACGTAGGCGTCGTAGGCCTTCCGGTAGTACTCGTCCAGGGATTCCTGGTCCTTGTGGAAGGAATAGGCGTCCTTCATGGTGAATTCGCGCACGCGGATCAGGCCCCCGCGGGCGCGGGGCTCGTCGCGGAACTTGAGTTGGAACTGCCAGAGCATGAAGGGAAGCTGCCGGTGGCTGGACAGCTCCTCGGAGGCGACCTGGGTGACGGCTTCCTCGTGGGTCATGGCGAGCACCATGGTGTGCTGCCCGCGGTCCTTGAACCGGACGAGCTCCGATCCGATCAGGGCGGAGCGACCGGATCGTTCCCAAAGCTCGGATGGCTGCACCAGCGGCAAGGACAATTCCTGGCCATCGATGGCCTCCATTTCGGACCGGATGACGGACTCGATGCGTCGGATGGCGCGCTGGCCCATGGGCTGGACGGCGTAGAGACCCGCCGCGATCCGGCGGATCAGTCCCGCGCGGGCCAACCAGACGTGGCAGGCCATTTCGGCGTCGGAAGGAGCTTCGCGGAGGGTGCGACCGAAGAGCTTGGAGACCAATTGCATAGGGGGCCAAATGTACCCACGACGACGGTGGATTCTACTCTTTGGCCGACATATGGGCCGTTCCACGCATGCAATCGTCGCCGCAGCCTGGCTGGTCTTTCTGCAGGCACAGATGGCATCGGGTGGTCTGGGCGGCGAGTTCCTCCCCATCCCCGTGGCCTTCTCCTATCCGGAGACCGGACCGGGAGGGGGCGCGAAGCTGCGCTGGCAGGATCCATTCGACCATCCCGGTTACATGGATCTCACCGCCTACACCACCGTGCGCCACCAATCCAACGTGGATGCGACCGTGGAACGGGATTCCCTGGACGGGGTCTGGCGTCTGACGGCGTTCGGTGAGATCGGGAGATTTCCGGAGGAATGGTTCGGTCCCGGCGACCCCCCTCCGGACAGCTTGCCGGGTGTCTATACCCCCACCTACGCCGGCGGGTATGCGCAGGTCTCCCGGTGGCTTCCGGGAGGGTTTTCCGTGGGGGCGCAGCTGTATGCGGAAAACACGTCCATCCGCACCAATCGCCAAGGGGTCTTCGCGGTGGATTCCTCCTGGGTGGGAATCCACGGAGGAACGGATTTCGATGGATCGTTGATCTTGGAGCGGGAAGGGCGCGACCTCAAGGAAAATCCAAAGTCTGGTTCCTACCTGAGCCTCAAGCTGCAAACCGCCCTGCCGGGAGCGGATTTCGATTGGCAGGATCTGGTTGCGGATGCTTCGGATGCCATTTCGCAGGGAGATTTCACCGAAGTGGGTCGGATCCACAAGGAGGAAGCCTGGGGGAACGTTCCGTTCTGGGAAATTCCCTTCCTGGGTTGGCGCAAATCGCTCCGGGGACTTCCCAACAAGCAGTTGCGCGGCGAGTCGGTCCAGTGCATCGGATGGGAGACCCGATGGAACGGTCCCAAGATCTGGGTCTTCCCCATGCAACCCGCCCTTTTCGCGGAGCTTGGGCAGGCAGGGACCCATGGGGGCGTCTGGAGCGCCGACCCGCGATGGGCCGCTGGATTCGGGCTTCGATCGCCTCTGGCGGGCGGTAGGGCCGTATTGCGAGCGGATTATGGCTGGTCCCAGTTCGGATCCGGGCTCTACGTGGACTTCGGGCAGGCCTTCTGATTCCTTTTGCCTCCAGTCCGGCCCCGGACAACTCCCAGGCCCAGGATCCGATCGGGTGCATCCTCGCGGATGCGAGCCCGGAAAACATCGGACTTGGATTCGCCACCTTTCTCAGAAAATCACCAGTCTGGCGATTCCGCGCCCGATATATTCCCCAACTGCAGATCCCGGGACAGGGGTGGCGGCTCAGCCACGCTCTCGGGCATGCTTCGATCGGTGGAAGGGGCGAATCGTAATTTTGGAGGAAGAAGTCCTGCAATTGGAAATCCGGGATGGGCGAGGATCCGACCTTCTCGCAAGACTCGTTGACCAGCTTTTCGCGCTGGTGACCACGGAGGCGCGTTCGTGAGACCCATCCAAGCCCTGCTCCTGTTCTGCGCCCTTTGGGCGTGCGACAGCAGCCAGCAAGTCGCCGGAAGCGGAAGCCAGACGGGGAATTCCGTGGTGGCCGGTCGCATTCTCGCTTCGGATTCCACCACCGGTGCCTCCGGAGTGATGGTCTATCTTCGTCCGTTGTCGTGGACCAGCGGGCAGTCGGCACCGATTGGCGGGTTGGATTCCACGCTGACGGATTCGCATGGCGACTACCGATTCGCCCACGTTCCGGTGGATACCTACCGCGTCGAGGCGCGACAGCGCGATTCCGGTTGGAGCCGGACCGTGCGGGCCACTGGTCCCGAGAACCAGGTGGTCACCGGGGCCCTCCACAGGTTGGGACGTCTGGAAATGGAGGTCGACCTGACGGATTCCACGCGGGGCGGAGAATTGGACCTGTACGGCTTGGACCGTTCGGTCGCGATCCCGGATACCGGTGTGGGCAAGGAGAGCATCGACCTCTACTTCGACAGCCTTCCCGTGGGTCTGCAGACCGTCCGGATATGGACGAATGGTCGGGATTTCGGGGATACGGCCGTTCGCATCTATCCGGACAGCACCACGTACCTGGACGACGACGACATGAATGGAGTCCCGGAAGGTCCTCTCGAGGATCCCTGAGGCCGCGGGGATCACCCCAAGGCGAGGTCCAGCGCTTTTCCCAGGTTTTGGCAAACCAGGATTTCCAACCCTTCGACACGCAGCGGTTTGGGGGAAGGCGGGGCCAGGACGCGGGTAAACCCCATGAGCCGTCCTTCTCGGAACCTCGCTTCCATCTGGGCGGGAGGGCGGATCTCGCCTCCCAGGCCCAATTCTCCCACGGCGAAGGTGCCGGGCGCGAGGGAGCGGTCCCGCAGGCTGGTGGCCACGGCGAGCGCGGCGGCCAATTCGCCTCCGGGGTCGTCCAGCTTGAGTCCGCCGGCCACCGACAGGAACACGTCGTAGCCGCCCAACTGCATTCCTCCATGTCGTTCAAGCAGGGCCAGGAGGATGGTCATGCGCCGGGTGTCGAAACCTGTCGCGACGCGCTGCGGCATCGAATAGTGGGTGGGTCCGGCCAGGGCCTGGACCTCCACCAGCAGAGGGCGCGACCCTTCCATGGTCGCGGTCACGCACACGCCGGGTCGAGCGGTCGAGTCGCCGAGGAACAGTGAGGATGGATTGCCGACCCCTTCCAGGCCATGCGCCTGCATCTCGAACACGCCCACTTCGCCGGTGGCGCCGAACCGGTTCTTGGTGGCGCGCAGCAACCGGTAAAGATGGTGCCGATCGCCTTCGAAATACAGGACGGTGTCCACCATGTGCTCCAGCACCCGAGGTCCCGCGAGCTGCCCGTCCTTGGTGACATGCCCCACCAGGAACACCGCTCCGCCACCTTCCTTGGCCCAGGTCAGCAGGGCCGCGGCGCTCTCGCGCAGCTGGCTCACCGTCCCCGGGGCGCTTTCCAGGTCCTCGCGGTAGACGGTCTGGACGGAATCCACCACCACGACCTGGGGCCCGAGCCGGTGCAGTTCCGCCAGCACGGCTTCGATTCGCGTCTCCGCGAGCATCCAGACATGGGCGGCCTTGCCTCCCAACCGTTCGGCCCGAAGGGCCACCTGTGCGGCGGATTCCTCGCCGGTCACGTAGAGGACGCTGGCCTGCTTTTCCATGCGGGCGCACATCTGCAGAAGGAGCGTTGATTTTCCGATGCCGGGATCCCCCCCCACCAGGACCACGGATCCGGGCACCACCCCGCCGCCCAGGACGCGATCCAGCTCGGAGATGCCGGTGGTGATCCTCGCCGAGGAGTCCAGGGGAACGTCCGCGAGCCGTCGCGCCACCGATCCGGCTGCCGCGACCGGTCCCCGCCGGAAGGTGGGCGCGCGTTCCACCTCCTCGACAAGGGTGTTGTACTTGCGGCAGGATGGACAGAATCCGGCAGATTTTGGGGAGCGATGGCCGCATTCGGAGCACACCCAGGATGTCCTGGCCTTGGCCATCAGAGGCTCATTCGGCGACGGATTCGAGCTTGCGCTGGCCGCGCACGAACTGCTGGACGTACGGGTTGCGGGTGTTCTTGACTTCGTCGGGGGTGCCCACGAAGATGATGTGGCCCTGGTAGAGCATGGCGATGCGGTCGGCGACCTTGTAGGCCGAGACCATGTCGTGGGTGACCACGACGGAGGTCACGTGGAACTGCTTCTGGGTGTCCAGGATGAGGTCGTTGATGACGTCGGCGGTGATGGGATCCAACCCCGTGGTCGGTTCGTCGTACAGGACGATTTCCGGCTCCACCGCCAAGGTCCGGGCCAGGGAAACCCGCTTCTTCATGCCGCCCGAGAGCTCCGATGGCATCTTGCTGGCGAAGGCCGGATTCAGGTTGATCAGGCCCAGCAGCCGGGCGACGATCTCGTCCACGGAATCCTCCGGAATCCCCTCGTTGTGCTCGCGCAGGGCGAAGGCGATGTTCTCCCCGACGCTCATGGAATCGAACAGCGCGCCCATCTGGAAGAGCATCCCCATCTTCCGCCGGATCGTGGCCGCGTCGAAGTAGTCCGGAGTGGAGATCACCCGACCTTCCACCACGACTTCGCCGCCGTCGGGCTGCAGGAGCCCGATCATGTGCTTGAGGATCACGGATTTTCCGCCGCCGGACACGCCGATGATGACCATGGTCTCCCCCCGGCGGATGGACAGGGTCACGTCCTGGAGCACCTGCTGCTCGCCATCCGTGGTCCAGAAGCTCTTGCGCAATTGCCGCAACTGGATGATTTCGTCGTTCTGGTCGATCTGCACGCCGGGCATTCGCGTTCCCTTCTCAGGATCCGGTGTTGCGCAAGAGGAGGAAGGCGATGAGGAAGTCGAAGAGCAGGATCATCACCGACGAGGATACCACGGATTTCATGGTGGCTTCGCCCACGCCCTTGGCTCCGCCACCCGCGTGGATGCCGTGGTAGTAGCCGAGCAGGGAGATGAGGAGGCCGAACACCAGCGCCTTGATCTCCATCACGAAGACGTCGTAACTGGAGAAGAAGAGCCGGGTGCCGGAAAGGAACGTGTAGCTGGTGACGCCCAGGCCGATCACGCACACGCCCCAGGCCCCCGCGATGGCCAGGAAGCAGGAGATGGTGGTGAGCACCGGCAGCGCCAGGATGCCCACCAGGATGCGCGGCGCGGCAAGGTAACGCAGGGGCGGGAGGTCCAGGACCGTCATCGCGTCGATCTCCTCCTTCTCCTTCATGGTGGCGATCTGGGCGGCGATGGAGGATCCGATGCGACCGGACATGACCAGGGCCGTCAGGACCGGACCGAGTTCCAGGAGCACGAGCTTGGTCACGGAAGTGCCCAGGTACTTGAGGGGCACCACGTTGCGGAACTGGTACTTGGCGGAGACCGCGGAGACCATGCCCACGAAGAGCGAGGTCACGAAGATCAGCGGAAGGGAGGCCACACCCAGGTCCATGGCCTGCTTCATCACGGCGCCGGGATCGCGAAGCGCCTGCGGGAAGAGCCACAGGATCCGTCCGCACATCGCGAAGACGCCGCCGACCGCGGCCAGCATGTCGAGCACGGTTCCGACCACCTTGCGGAAGGACCGGACGGTCTGTTCGCCCACCGCCTCCAGCACCGCGACGGGATCGGGGAGCCTATTCGTAGCCATAGGCGGGTTCCTCGCGATCGGTGTAGTCGTAGTAGCGGGTGAACTCCCGGCGGAAGAGCAGGGGAATGTCCTTCTGCGGACCCGCGCGGTGCTTCTGGATCAGGAATTCCACCTTCTGGGGCTGCTCCGGATCCTGGTGGATGAAGGCCACGACGTCGGCGTCCTGCTCGATGGCGCCGGATTCCCGCAGATGGTGCAGCTTGGGACGCACATCCCCCTTCGCCGGTTCGCGGGACAATTGCGACAGGGCGAGCACGGGGCAGTCCAGCTCCTTCGCCAACTGCTTCAGGCCGCGCGAGATCTGCGAGACCTCCGCTTGGCGGTTCTCGCCTCCGCGGATGGTGGGGGCCTCCATGAGCTGGAGGTAGTCGATGACGATCAGGTCCAGGCTCTGACCCTGCTGCCGCAGCTGGGACGCGAGCCTCTTGCAGCGGGCGCGCAGTTCCAGGATGTTCAGGCCGGAGGTGTCGTCGATGAAGATGGGAGCGTGGTAGATGGGTTCGATGTCCCGCTGGAGCTTTTGGGGCATGTAGTTGCCCTTGTGGAGTTCGCGGCTGTCGATCTCCGCGGCGGAACAGATGAGCCGCTCCACGAGCTCCATGTATCCCATTTCCAGGGAGAAGATGGCAACCGGATGCCGCTTTCCCTCCGGGTCGCCGACGCCGGTGGCGGCGTTCAGGGCGAAGTTGAGCGCCAATGCGGTCTTTCCCACGCCGGGCCGTGCCGCCAGGACGATCATGGCCTGGCGCCGCAGTCCGCGCAGGGTCTCGTCGATGTCGCGGAAGCCCGTCGGCGTCCCCAGGAGACCGTCTCCGTAGGTGGCGATGTTCTGGAGAGTGCCTTGGATCAGGTCCTTGATGGGCATGAGCTTGTGCGCTGCCCGTCGATTGGCGACCTGCAAGATCTCCGTGGCCGCCCTGTCCAGCACCACGGCGGTGTCTTCGCCATCCTCGAAGGCCAACTCGTTGATCTTGCGGGTGCTTTCGATCAGGGCGCGAAGCAGGCTCTTCTCGCGCACGATCCGGGCGTGGGCGCCGATCCCCGCCGCCGACACCACGGAATCCGCGAGGTCCATCAGATAGGCTTCCCCTCCGACGCCGTCCACCTTCCTGTCGCGTCGCAGACGTTCGGAAAGGGTGACCAGATCCACGGGAACCTGTTCCAGCGAGAGCTGCCGCATGGCCTCGAACACCACGCGATGGCGCTCGGAGTAGAAATCGCCCGGTTCCAGTTCGACGAGGAGCCCATCCAGCACGCGCCAATCGCGAAGCACTCCGCCCAGCACGGCGCGTTCGGCCTCCTCTGAGCGGGGAAGGCCCAGTCGGGGGTCCATCAGAGGTCTCCGATCAGGGAACGGATCCGACGCAGGTCCGCCTCCACCTCGGTGCGGAGCGTCTCCTGACGCGCCAGTCGGGTGGGATGGTGGGTGGAAACCGCCGGCAGTCCGTCCAGGTCCCAGACCTGTCCGCGAACGGTGGGCCATTCGACCGAAACGGCCGGTCCGCGCGCCAACGAGGTCGCCTTGTGGTCCAGGACCAGCACCGCACGGGCCCCGGAGAGCTTGAGCCGTTGCAACCAATGCCCGCGACACCGGACCGCCTCGGTGAATCCCTGGATGGTGGTGTCGGCGGGGTTGTCCGGTGTGCAGGCGAAGATGGACGCCACGGCGGGAGCGGGAAGTCCCGATTCCCGGGCGAGATCCAGGAGAGGCATCGCGTAGTCTCCCTCGAGGAGACCTCCTCGGGCGGAGTCCTCCCCCCAGGCGTACAGGGTGAGGATCGCCCATGTCGACCGATCCGGGCCACCCGTGGCCAGTACGCTCCTGCGACGTGCGTGCAGCACGCACCGCGTGCAGGCCCTCGCGTGCGCGGACAATTCCTGGATATCCGCGAAGACGGGAATCGCGGAGCGGAGCGGAGCGATGGAGGCCGGCGGGACCGCGACGGCGATCGCGGGAAGGGCGGGATCCGGAGATCTCCGGGCGGGGGAGACGGGAGGTGCGGATGCACCGACGGGGGTCGCGGTCCGTCGTGGCGGCGTGGCGCCGGTTCCGGCTCGTACGGGCGACGGAGTTTCGGTAGCTGCGGCCTTCGGGCGTTCGTCCAGGAACACCTCGTCCACGCCGAGCTCGCGCTGGTACCTCGTCCAACGGAGGACGGATTCCGGCAGAGCGTTCATGCGGCTTCGAAGGCGTCCAGGAGACGGGAGGCGAGATCCGTCTTCCCCATCCATTCCGGCCGGGGGGGCTCCCCGGCGCGTCCGATCCAGGCCCAGACGTCGGAGGCTCCGAACCCGCCGGTCGCCGGATCCCGCAGGGGATCGTTGCAGACCGCGAAGTCGGCGCCCTTGTCGAGGAGTTTCAGGGAGCCGCGTTCCAGCTCTCCGGATTCCAGGGCGAAACCGGCAACGCGCCTCCCTTCCTTGGCTTGGCACAGTTCGGCCAGGATGTCGGGATTGGGGACGAGGTTGATCCGTTCCATGGTCTTCGACGCCGGGATCTTGCCCGCGGCACGCACCTTCGGACGGAAATCGGCGACGGCCGCGGCGCAGATGGCCCAATCCTGGTCCGGCCACGCGGACAGCGCGGCGTCGCGCATTTCCAACGCGGTGCGCACCCGTACGATCCGAGCCCCCATGGGGATGTCCACATCGCAGGGTCCGGCGATGGCCGTCACCTCGTGGCCGCGGTTCAGGGCTTCGCGCACGATGTCAGCGCCGGTGCGTCCGGACGATCGGTTGGTGATCATGCGGACATCGTCGAGGGGCTCCTCGGTCCGTCCGAGGGTCACCAGGACCCTTCGGGGCAGCGGAGACTTGGGGGTCAGGATCCGTTCGACCTCGTCCGCGATCCGAGCGGGATCCGGCATCCGTCCCGGCCCGGTCTCGCCGCAGGCGAGATCTCCGGAATCGGGAGCCAGCACGGTGGCTCCGTCGCGTTCCAGTTGGGAAAGATTCCGGCGCGTGGCGGGGGACTCCAGCATCCGGGTGTTCATGGCGGGACACAGAAGCTTGGGGCAGGTGCACGAGATCCACGCGATGCTCACGGAATCGTCCGCCAGCCCGGTGGCGAGCTTGGCGGCGGTGTTGGCCGTGAGGGGAGCCACCACCAGGAGTTCGGCCCACTGGGCCCAATCGATGTGCCTGGTGTGGGTCGCCTCCCCCGATACCCAGGCATCGGACTCCACGGGGTGGTTCGTGAGGGCCTCCAGCGCGCCCCCGGAAACCAGCCTCAATCCCTTCTCGGTCGCCACGCAACGTACCGTCGCGCCCCTTTTCTGCAAGGTGCGGACCAGTTCGGGAGTCTTGTAGGCGGCGATGCCCCCGGTGACGCCCAGAAGGACGCGCCGTCCGGTCAATCCGGAGGGCATGGGATCACTCCTCGACGGAAACCTTGACTTTTCCCTCGCGCAGGCGGTCCAGGGCGACCGTGGTCGGCTTGACCCCCTTGAGGTCGAGGAAGCCGAGGCGTGCCTGCTCGTTGATGAATCGCGCCTCCTGGGCGGCGATCACGACCGATTCGAAGGGCGACATGTTCTTCTGGTAGACTTCGTCCGGATCGTAATGGAGCTTGTCGGAAATCACGTCTGGGCCTTTCGATATCGATACCTGTTCCACCATCGGTGGAGGAGGAGAATTATACTAACCGAAGTTCTCCCCGAGTGCCCTTTCTGGTCCGCCGCCGCCCCGACACCCGGCCAGATCTCGAACCGCGGTGTTCCCGGGTCCTCGGCGGCCGACGTATCTTTCCCCGATCCATGGCAAACGCAACGTCT
>Ga0302319_10025383_pt1 | contig 10495 bp, 13 predicted proteins | sample Bog_T0_2_FD_203319 | JGI IMG/M metagenome (GOLD analysis project Ga0302319, IMG submission 203319) | Peat permafrost microbial communities from Stordalen Mire near Abisko, Sweden - Bog_T0_2 | ecosystem: Environmental > Terrestrial > Soil > Wetlands > Peat | place: Sweden: Abisko, Stordalen Mire... | reverse complement strand
GAGTTGGGCGTGAATCTGGTGGACACGGCGCTGGCCTATGGCGATGGACACAGCGAACAACTGGTGGGACAGGCGGTAAAGAACAGCTTCAGCAAGGTCTTTGTCGCCACTAAGATTCCACCAAAGAATCGAGTGTGGCCGGCAGCGTCGACGACAGCGATTGAGCAAGTGTTTCCTTACGAATACATCATTCAGTCAACCGAAGAGAGCTTGCGCAACTTGGGAGTGGAGCAGATTTACTTGCAGCAGTTTCACGTATGGACGGATGCGTGGACGCAGACCGATGAGTGGCGGCGGGCAATTGAGAATTTACGGCGGAGTGGCAAGGTGCGGTACTTCGGCATATCGATTACCGAACATGAACCGGATAGCGCGCTAGAGGCGATCAAAACTGGGTTGGTGAACGCGGTGCAAGTGATCTACAACATTTTTGATCAGACGGCGGAGAAGAATTTATTCCCGTTGTGCCAGCAGATGAAAGTGGGCGTGCTGGCGCGGGTGCCCTTGGACGAAGGCGGCTTGACGGGAACGATTCGAGAGCAGACAGTGTTTGAGCCAGGCGAGTTTCGCGAGGCGTATTTCCGAGGCGATCGGAAGCGGCAAGTGGAGGAACATGTGGAAGAGTTACGGCGTGATTTGGTGGGGAAGCCGGGCACGCTGCCAGAGATTGCGCTGCGCTTCTGCCTTTCCCATAAAGCGATAACTTCGGTAATTCCCGGGATGCGGCGCGTGGCCACGGTGGAGAGCAGTTGCCGGGCATCGAAGGCAGGGCCACTTGACGCCGAGACGCTGGCGATTGTAAAGAAGCACGGTTGGTATCGAAATTTTTATCAAGCGGACGCGGCTGCGACCAGCGCGTAGCGGTACGGTTTACCAAACACGACAGGCGTTCACGCGCATCATTGGTTGACCTTCTTTGCAGCCGAAGGCTTGGCCGAATTCCGGCATGTTGGAAACAACACCGTTGACGCGAAACTCTTCCGGGGAATGGGGATCGACCGTGGCGTTCATGCGCTTTTGTTCGGGTCGTTGATCGCCACAGGCCCACTGCGCCATGCCCACGAAGAAACGCTGATCTGGCGTGAGGCCGTCTATCGGATGAAGTTTTTCATTAGCGGTGGCGTGCTTCCATGCCAAGTAGGCGAGCATAGTGCCACCGAGGTCGGCCACATCCTCGCCGAGGGTGAGTTTGCTGTTGATGTGGATATCGTCGACGACGACATATTGCGCGTACTGATCGCGGACACAAGAGACACGCTTTTCAAATGCTTGAGCGTCCGCGGGTGTCCACCAGTCTTTTAGATTGCCGACGGGGTCATACTGGCGGCCTTCGTCGTCGAAGCCGTGGGTGAGTTCGTGGCCGATGGTGGCGCCGGTGTTGCCATAGTTGGGAGCGGCGTCCATTTTGGGGTCGTAGAGCGGTGGTTGGAGAACGCCGGCGGGGAAATTAATCTGATTGGTTTGCGGATCGTAGTAAGCGTTGACAGTGGGCGGAGTCATACCCCATTCGCTGCGATCAACGGGTTTACCGATTCTGGTGAGTTGGCGGTGTTGCTCAAAGGCATCGGCACGTGCGGCGTTGCCGGCGAAATCATCCGGGGCAATTTTGACCGTGGAATAATCGCGCCAACGGTCGGGATAGCCGATCTTGTTCATGATGCCCTGCAGTTTGAGGAGAGCTTCCTTCTTGGTGGCGGGACTCATCCAGGTGAGGCTGTTGATGTCGGCACCCATTTCCGATTCGATCTGCTTAACCATTTCCAAAGTGGACCGTTTGGTTTCAGGCGTGAAGGTGCGCTCGACGAACACCTGCCCTAGGGCCTCGCCCAACTGGCGATCAACCAGGTTGGTGCAAGTCTTCCAGCGCGGGGGCTGGGCTTTGAGACCGCGGAGATAGGCGGAGTAAAAATCGAAGCGGGATTTCTCGAAGGTAGAAGGTAGGTAGTTGGCATAGGCATGCACTAGATGCCAGCGAAAATAAGCTTTCCAATCGGCTAATTTGACTTGCTGGAGGGCTTCGTTCACTGCGGCTAGGAATTTGGGTTGCGTGACATTGAGGTCTTTAAATTGAGGCAGGCTACTTTCAGACCAATAAGTGCTCCATTGGAAGTTGGGGGTAAAGGCGATTAGCTTTTCGCGGGTAAAGCGGTTTTTCAATTTGTAAGGATCGCGTCGCTCCACACGGGTGAGTGAGGGGATAGCCAGTTTAGTTTCGAGGGCCAGGACGACGGCAGCGTCTTGCTTGGCCTCGCGTGGGGATTCGCCAATCAATTCAAAGTTTTGGGCAATGTGCTGCAAATAGCGCTGGCGTATTTCGACTGACTTCGCGTCGGTCTTTGTGTAGTAATCGCGATCGGGCAAACCCAGGCCGCCGGCGCCTACATCGGCCTGCATCTGACTTGAGTTATCTAAATCTGGATCTGCGCCGAAGCGAAACAAAACGTTCGTGTTCACGCCGTCCTTGTGTTCGGCAGCGATGTAGGCGGCGATGTCACTATTTGATTTGAGCGCGGCTATGCGCGCCAGCCCGGCAGCGATCGGCCGAGTACCAGCTTTTTCGATGGCGGAGGTATTCATACATGCTCCGAACGCATCGCCGATCTTCTGTTCATTGGCGCTGCGGTCCTTGCCGCCTTTGGCAGCTTGCTCGAGGATGCCCCAGAGAAAGCGCGTATTGTCGTGGTCCATTTTGCTATAGACATCCCAGCGAGATTGGTCGGCGGGGATGGGATTCAGTTTGTTCCACTGACCACAAGAGTATTTGAAAAAGTCGACACAGGGGTCGACGGTTTTGTCGACAAACTTCATGTCGAGACTCGGTGTATACGGCAGTTGGCGAAGGGGCGTTTCTTGGGCTGGTAGAAATCCGCAAATGAAGCAGAGCAAAATGGCGACTCTCATCTTCAGATTGTGGCATTACTCGAGCGGGAAGAACAGTTGGCGCAGATGACAGGAAATCAGAAGTTTTGGCGCGGTTCCGACATCGCCTTGAATGGGAAAGAGTGACTTTTCTACGTCGCGATGGTGGCGCCGAGCCACGCTAAATACTTCGGCAGACCTGCTACCACGGGCATCGCAATTACCTCTGGCGTGTCGTAGCTGTGAAGCTTTACTAATAAATCGCGGAGCGCGTCAAAACGCTCGCGGGTGGTCTTGATGAGCAGCAAGACTTCCTGCGCAGTTTCAATTTCTCCCTCCCAGCGATAGACACTTTCGACCAGAGGAATGATGTTCACGCAAGCGGCAGCCTCTTCGGAAACGACCGCGTGCGCCAGTTTCAAAGCCTCCTCGCGACTAGAACAAGTACAGAACACAACCAACGCATCTGTCATAAAATGTTGTTTTTACTAGACCTTTCCGCAAAACCAGTTTATAAATAGAAGAGGGAATGTTTCGATCTTATCTACGTCCGATTGCAGCACTGGCCACGCTCACCGCGCTTGCGGCGTATGCGGTGATCATGCTGCGCGGCCCGCAGGGGTTGAGCGCTCTCTCTGAAAAGCAAAAGCAGATTCGCACGCTCGAGGAAGAAAACGCCAATTTGGCGAGAGATGTGGAAGAGCGCAAACTGCACATCAAGCGGCTGGAAAGCGATCCGGCCACGCAAACATTGGAACTGAGAAAGCTTGGTTTCGTTGGCCAAGGCGACACTTCTTTCAACGTAGGTGGGCAAAAAATCAATCCAGTGAATAGCACCCCCGCTCCAGCAGCACATTAACTATCCATCCTAAAGTATTGAAAAAATGACAGTTTACGAAGAACGCAAGGACGACCTTGAACGCTATGAATTCATGTGGGGCAAAGAGCGTGGCCGCTTGGCGATTTCGCTCGATTGCATTACCGATGCGTTGGTTTTGGCGGGACAGCATGGCGTCTACTGCCAGAGTGTGCGGCAACTGGGCAAGCCGGCGATGGACATCCAGTTGATCACAAAGAGCCTGATTGACGCCAAGGAATTGATTACGAGTGTGCTGGAAATGAAAGCTACTCAACAAGCTCCTAAAGACCCTGCAGAAAAGGGTTGAACTGCTTTTCGTGGCCAATGGTAGTGGGCGCACCGTGGCCTGGGATGACCACCGTATCGTCGGGCAAAGGCAACAAGCGGGTCTTAATGGAGCTGAGCAATTTGCGGCTGTCGCCTCCCGGCAGATCGGTTCGGCCCACGGTTTCTTTAAACAGCGTGTCGCCGGCCACCAGTTTCTGCTCCTGCGGTATCCAAACCGACAAACTCCCTTGCGTGTGGCCGGGCGTGGTGATGATATTGAAATCGGCGGTTCCTAGCTTGAGCGACACACCGTCGTTGGCAGCCGTATCAATCTGCGGGCGCTCGGGCGTTTCCATGCCGAGCCAACGGGCTTGGACGTCGAGAGACCTCAGCAGCGCGTCATCGTTTTCGTTCATGTAGACCGGGGCGCCCGTCAGCGCGCGCAGTTTGGCAGCCCCAGCAACATGGTCGATGTGGCCGTGCGTAACAATGATGGCCTTTACCTTAAGCTGGTGCTTATCGAGGACGTCAGTGATTTTTGAAAGCTCGTCGCCAGGATCAATGACGATGGCTTCGTGCGATTGCTCGTCGCCGAAAATAGAGCAGTTGCAGCGGAGTTGACCGACGGGAAGAATGACGTGAATCATGTGCTGGCTTTATCGTAGCGAGCGAAGATCGGCAGGAAATTTCTATTGACATACGAAGCCATTACTAGTAATCTCTTCGTATATGCCAGCGGCGCCAACAAAACCAACCGATGCTGAATTGGAGATCCTCACGGCGCTTTGGAGTATTGGCGAGGGTACCGTGCGCGATGTACATACAGTCATCAACCGGCGGCGCGCGGCCGAATACAGCACGCTGTTGAAGTTTATGCAGATCATGACGGAAAAAGGTTTGGTGCAAGTTGACCAATCGCAGCGCGCCCATGTGTACAGGGCAGCCCGGCCACAAGAGTTTACGCAACGTCAACTGGCGGGAGATTTGCTGGAACGAGTGTTCAGCGGTTCGGCTAAAGGGTTGTTGGTGGGTGCACTGTCTGCGCGGAAAACATCAAAAAAGGAATTGGCGGAAATTCGCAAGTTGTTGGATGAATATGAGGAGGGCCGATGACGCCACTTGAAACCTTTGTGGAAAGCCCGTGGGCTTCGGCTATCGGCTGGACGTTGCTGCATTCGTTGTGGGAAGGCGCCTTTTTGGCGGCCGCGCTCGCGGTAGTGATGCTGGCCACGAAATCGCCGCGAGTCCGCTATACCGGCGCCTGCATGGCCTTGGTAGGGGTCATTGCGGCGTTTGCTATCACCCTCTGGCAGTTCGCGCCACATGCGGGGCTTTACGTGCGAAGAGTTAGCGTGGTTCCCTTCCCCATCTGGAGGCAGGCCGCCGCTGAGGTCAGCCGTAGTTGGAGCCTCAGCCTCTCGAATATCGCGCCGTGGCTTGCGCCATGCTGGATGGCGGGTGTCTTGGCTTTTTATCTACGCTACGCGTTGGGGCTGCTAGCGCTTTCGCGCCTCAGCCGCCGAGGCGTTTGTGCCGCTCCGGAAATCTGGCAGGAGAGACTCGCCCCCTTGAGCGCGAAGCTTCGCGTGGCGCGGCCGGTCCTGCTGGTTGAATCCGCCTTGGCGGATGCGCCTATGTTGATCGGCCACCTGCGCCCATTGATTCTCGTTCCTGTCGGACTATTCACGGGCCTGCCCGCCTTGCAGATTGAAACCATTCTGCTGCACGAACTCGCTCACATACGAAGGCACGACTATTTGCTGAACTCACTCCAGAATCTGGTGGATGGTTTACTTTTTTACAACCCGGCCGTCTGGTGGATCTCGCACATGATTCGTAGCGAACGCGAGAAGTGTTGTGACGATTTTGTGGTTGCTATCAGCGGCAATGCACAGGAATATGCGCGCGCCCTGGCCGCCTTAGAAGAAACCCGTTGGTGTGGCCGCGAACCGGCCGTGGCTGCTAAAGGAGGCAGTCTTATGAAACGAATCCGTCGCTTGCTCTATCCCACCGTTCCGACTGTGGCTTGGACTCCGGTCTTGGCCGCGTCGGCGCTATTCATTGCGGCCGCCATCACACTGGGCGCTTGGCCGCAAAATGATCCACCGCGCTCGAGCGCGATCAGAGCGTGCCCCGACTCGGCCCACGGCGATGCCACACCGGTCGCCGATTATGGAAAGTGGCTGAACGAAGACGTTTTCTACATCATTGACGACGCCGAACGCGAGGCCTATCAGAAACTCACAACAAATAATGAGCGCGCTTGTTTTATCTATCAGTTTTGGGAGCGGCGCAATCCGAACCCTGGATCGGCGGAAAATAAATTCAAGGTGGAGCACTATCGGCGCCTTGCCTATGCGAACGCGCACTTTGGGGCGAGCGTACCCGGCTGGCAGACTGATCGGGGGCACATGTACATCGTCTACGGGCCGCCAGATGAAATTGACGCGCACACAGATGCCAAGCCGCATCCCTATCAATCATGGGGCTACCGGCACGTTGAAGGTTTGGGTGATGGACTCAGCACGTTCATCTTTGTCGATCGAACCGGCCACGGCGATTATCACCTGGCGCCCAGCAATGGACGCTGAGAATTAGAATGTCTGGTAATGGCAACCCAACCTTACGTGCTTCGTCCTCATCGTGCAGGCGATATGGGATGGGTTGTCCACCGGGAGGCCACGCTATACGCGCAGGAGTATGGCTTCGATAATGGTTTTGAAGCGCTGGTAGCTCGCATCGTCGCCGACTTCATTACCAACTTCGACCCCGCCTGTGAGCGCTGTTGGATGGCCGAAGCGCATGGTAAGCAACTAGGACACGTTTTTCTAGTTAAGCATCCAGAGCAACTGCACACGGCGAAACTTCGTTTGCTATGTGTTGAACCGGAAGCCCGCGGATTGGGACTGGGCCATTCGTTAGTGAACGAATGCATTCAATTTGCGCGGAAAGCTGGCTACAAGAAAATCATCCTTTGGACACAAAGCATTCTGATTCCGGCTCAACGGATCTACCAAAGTGCCGGCTTCCGTCTTACGCACGAAGAGCCGCATCGGAGTTTTGGCTGTGATCTGATTGGCCAGACCTGGGAACTCGATCTCACTTAGGGCCTGCTGGGCACACCCAATGCGCTGCGAAAGCGTTCCGGCAGACTGGCCGGGCGCCATTCACGGTTCAGCCAGATATGACGAGTGGATCCTTCCGCCAGTAAGCGGTGGGGCTCGGCCGAGCGGATCGCGTAGCCAAACTCAACGGTGCGCGAGGTGGCTTTTACAATCTTGGTTTCTACCACTATCTCCTGGTCGTAACGCGCCGGAAAAAGGTACCGGCATTGGGCGTCGATGACAGAAAGATACAGCCCCTCGCTCTGTTCCAAATCCTTGTATCGAAAGCCAAGCGACCGCACTAATTCCACGCGGCCCACTTCCATCCACACCAGATAATTCGCGTAATACACAACACCCATTTGGTCTGTCTCGGCATAACGGACGCGTAATTTTGTTTGAAAGCTGGTCATAAACTCTTTTTGTATTGGACGAATCCAGAGCGCTCCGCAAGGCGATCGTAAAGCAGCATGGCTGCCTTGTTCGTTTCGTGTGTCAGCCAATAGACTCGCGAACATCCGGCGTTATGAGCCGCGGAATACACATGTTCAATCAACAAACGGCCTGCGCCCAAGCCGCGATTCTGCTCGCTGACGAATAGATCTTGCAAATAACAATAATCGCCAATACTCCAATTCGAGCGATGAAAGATCCAGTGAACCATGCCGATTGCGCGGCCCGCCGTAAAGGCCAACGCTCCGAAAGTGGGCTCGCATGGATCGAGCATCCGCCGAAAGCTTTCGCGGGTGACTTCGTCGGGCAGATCGGCTTTATAGAACGCTTGGTAGCCCGTCCACAGCGGCAGCCATACTTCAAAATCCTCCGCCGCCAGCGGACGTATCAAAACAGTGGTCCCCGCTTCACTCATACTCGTTGACTATACCCAGCGAGTTCGCGTCCACTTGTTAGCATTTGAATAATGCGAGTAAGAGTATTGTTTTTCGGCGTGCTCAAAGACATGGTGGGTAAGGCGGAAGAATCGCTTGATGTGCCTACCGGAACGACGCTAGAAACCCTTTTTTCGCGTTATTCTGCGAGCTACGAAACCCTGAACGCCAGGCGTCCGTCGATTCTATTTGCCAGGAACCAGGAATTCGCCAAGCCCGACACCGTTCTTCACGATAACGATGAAGTGGCTTTTTTGCCTCCTGTTAGCGGCGGTTCCGGAATTGGCGGCGATGGTCACATTTTTGAGATTGTACGCGAAACCATCGATTCGCGCGAGTTGGTGAAGAGATTGCAAAGGCCGGAAGACGGAGCAGTGGTCGTTTTTGAAGGAGTCGTTCGAAATAACACGAAGGGACGAGCGACGACGCATTTGGAATACGAGTGCTATGAAGGCATGGCCAAAGAGCAGATGGCTCGGATTGGCGCGGAGATAGCTGCTCAGTTTGCGATTGGCCGGCTGGGGATGGTGCATCGGTTAGGACGATTGGAGATTGGCGAGGCGAGCGTAGTGGTAGTGGCGACGGCGCCGCACCGCAAGCCTGCTTTCGATGCAGCACTTGAGGGGATCAATCGGCTGAAGCGCGAAGTTCCAATTTGGAAGAAAGAGTTTTTTGCCGATGGCGCAGTTTGGGTGGATGGGGAGTGGGATGAAAAGCTTTTGGCGCGGTAAGAGATGGGCGTCGCTCTTTCTCTTTGGTTTCACCTCTCTTCCGTTGGCGGCACAGTTCAAGCCTGCACCCGTTCCTCCGGTGCCGCCTCCTTCAGTCCAAACCGCGCCGTCTGCGGAAGGTCCGCTTTTCTCAACTAAAGTCAACCTGGTTCGTCTGCTGGTATCGGTGCGGGATCAACACGGTTCCATCATCACCAATCTCAACAAAGAAGACTTTCGCGTGCTGGACAGCGGTGTCGATCAGCAAGTAGCAGTTTTCGAACGTAACACTTCGATGCCTTTGTCCGTGGCGATTCTGATGGACACCAGCGCCAGCACGAAGATTGATCTCCACTATGAGACGGGTTCGACGCTGCGTTTCATCTCCGCGCTTCTTGATTCAGGAAATCCCGACGACACTTTCGCGCTGTTCACATTCAATTGGCGCACCAACATGGAAGTGGATTATTCCCGCAATCGCGGGCGCGCCGCCAAGGCTCTGAATACTGCAATTGGCGAGGGGGGCACGTCACTCTATGACGCGATCTTTTTGGCGGGCGATACGCTGCAGGGCCGTGAAGGCCGACATGTGATCGTGGTCGTGACCGACGGCGGCGACACTACCAGCTACAAGAAATATAACGATGCGTTGCGCGCAGCGCAGATCGCCGACGCCGTTATGTATCCCATTGTGGTTGTGCCGGTGGCTGGCGATGCTGGCCGCAACTTAGGTGGCGAGCATGCGCTGACTACTCTTGCCACGGCTACCGGCGGGCGGATTTTTAACCCCTCTGGTTTTGACGAATTGGATAATGCCTTCAGCGACATCATCCGCGAGCTCCGCACACAATACTTGGTTGGCTTCTATCCGAGAGATGTGAAAGAGGAAACACGGCGCTTTCATCCCGTAGGGGTTAGCGTGAAGCAGCCAGGAATGCACACCATCGCTCGCAGCGGCTATTACGAACCATAAGTTCCGAACAAGGCAGTAGACAACCTACTGCATTTGGGTGTAGACTGCCTACATGCCGCCTAAGACCGGTTATCAGAACCGCATTGAACTCCTGCAAGGCACGCTTGACCTGCTAATTTTGCAAACGCTGCAATGGGGCTCGCAGCATGGCTATGCGATCAGCAACGCGATTCGCGCAAATTCTAAGGGTCTTTTGCAAGTGGAAACCGGCTCGCTGTACCCTGCCCTGCACCGCTTGGAGAAACAAGGCTGGGTCAAATCGGAATGGCGCCAGACGGAAGCCAATCAACGCGCAAAGTTTTACACCCTAACCGCCAACGGAAAAAAGCGTCTGCTCAGCGAGCGAGATCGCTGGTCACAAATGGTAGCAGCGATTAGCGGCGTATTAGACGCCGTGGGAAATGAAGGATGATGCCATGTTCTTTAACCGCAAGAAGAAGGACGGGGATTTGGCGGAAGAAATTGCCAGCCATCTGCGTATGGCTGAACAAGATTCCGGCAAAGACGTAGCCCGCCGTGAATTCGGCGATGTGGGATTGGTCAAAGAAGTGACTCGCGAGATTTGGGGAGGCGCATCGCTCGAACGCCGTTGGCATGATTTGCGCTGTGCGCTGCGCGTTCTACAGAAAAATCGCGGCTATACAGTAACTGCCGTGCTCTCGCTGGCACTCGGCATCGGTGCCAATACCGCAATCTTCAGCTTGATCGATAGCATCATGCTGCAGTCTCTGCCCGTTAAGAATCCGCAAGACCTAGTGGCGCTCGGCGACCCAACGGCCGTGCAGTCCATTTCGACAGGCTCAGCAGGCAACGTACACCTTTTCTCGTATCCGTTC
>Ga0302319_10025381_pt1 | contig 10496 bp, 18 predicted proteins | sample Bog_T0_2_FD_203319 | JGI IMG/M metagenome (GOLD analysis project Ga0302319, IMG submission 203319) | Peat permafrost microbial communities from Stordalen Mire near Abisko, Sweden - Bog_T0_2 | ecosystem: Environmental > Terrestrial > Soil > Wetlands > Peat | place: Sweden: Abisko, Stordalen Mire... | reverse complement strand
TAGCTTTATAGAGATGGAAATGAACATCAACATCTTCATAAAATAGCCACTTACACTGAGCATAAGAGATTCGCTATTTACCCTGAGAAATTCAATTGGGAAAATGCATAAGAATTCGCTTGGGATGTTTTACTTGATGAAAGATCAGACTATCATGAACTTAGACATCTTTTGCTCAATGGAATTACCTACGATCAAATTGGTATGGCTTGTAACTGTGATCCAAAGTGGGGTCAGTTCTGCATTATTGAGATTGGTTCAGAGGTTGAATTTAACGAACAATACAAATCTCTATGGGGTAAAGATGATTCAAATGAAATTTGGATGCCCATAGCTCCTTTAGATCTTGATGTTGAAGAAATGTGGGAGGCTTAAAATTAAGATGGATACCTCCATGGAGGAAGAAGAAACTTATTGGCCGCCCTACCAGAATTTTGATTAAAGGGAGACAAAACTTGTCCTACTGGAAATACTGAAAGATTTTGTAATGAAACCTACGATGCATCTGTTTCTATTGGAGATTCACCAACATATGGATTTTCTAATTTAGATGAAAAGGTCTATGGACTTTCTGTTGGAATTGTTGCTGAAGTAAATTATATCAGATCTTTATGTGATGGTGAATGAAAAGATTATATGTATAATCCTTATGCATCAGATGAATCTCTAAAATGGGATAATGAATTCGACTCTACTTACTTCATATGGAATGATGCACTTGCGATGGCTGCCCAGCATGTTGCTCAAATTGAGGGTCCATGTTAAACAACTGGAGATCAAAATGGAGATACTGTAGAGGAAGTTCTTGGAAAGTATTATGCTTATTCCTACAAGAATCTATAAGTTTTAAGAGTTGAGTCCACTGATCTTGTTTATGAAAGTGAATATCCTAAAGACTGGTACTCAGTTGATCCCTACAAAAACTTTGTTGATAAAGCTTATCTCAGGACTGATGAAAAATATTCTAGTTAGCCTGTATTTGGAACAGGAGGTGAGAATATTGGATCTGCCGCTTGGGCTGTTGAATATATTCTCTCTCAGAACTGTTTTGATAAGAATATTCTCAGTCAGAATCATGAAACTCCTTACTTAATGGGAGTAGGTTGCTCGTGTTCTTAAAAAGATTCTGGCCTACCAGGTAACCCGAACTATTTATGCTACATAGTTGTTGCCAAAGCTGTTGTTGCTAAAAATGTTGTAGAAAGAATTCCAGAAGATTAATCTTACCTTAAAGGACTTCAGAGTTGCAGAAGTAAATGTCCTTTCTTTTTCAACAGAGACGGGCTTTACACTGACCCAGACTAGTGCTATAGTGGATCTAGCAACGATTATGAAAGTGATATTGACATTGACACAATAGTTGACAGAAATAGATGGTGCAAATCTTGTAGCGAATTTGAAAACAAATGTAAAACATGCAACCAATAAAAAGGTTGTGAATTGTGCGAGTAAAAGTTTGGAGATTTTAAAGGACACAAATGGATGGCTACACAAATTGACGATGGAGATGCAGTTTGCTATGAAATGGACTGTGCTCTCAGTGCTCCAGTAACTCCTCTGTTATCTGACTCCTTATTTGCTTCTAGAATGAGATGTCAGGAGGCATATAAATCAAGCTTCTTTATGAATGACGATGAATGTTCTGACAGAAGAAATCTTCAAGTAGATGAAAACTTTGATCTCTGGCAAATCAGTGAATACGACAGTGAACTTAAATATGACCCTGTCTTTTACTTTATCAACCCCTTTACTTTTAGAACTGTAAGAAATTGTGAAGATGAAGGAGCTCATTTAACAAATCCAGTTGATATCCCTCTTAAATTTAACTGTAGTGATGGATCATATGGAACTTTCCTTACTCCTTTCATGCCATACCCTCAATAATGTATTTGTCAGAGTGGGTACATAATGGGAGCAACTGAATGTCTAAGCTGCAGAGAAGTCTATGATTCAGATTGTACAGAATGTGATGGCTCAGAGTGTTTAGCCTGTAGTCCCTATATGATGCCCTAGGCTGATGGATTATCTTGTATTCCTAAATTTGTTGGATGTAAAATCGATATTAATGATTAGCCTGAGGACCTACCCTCTACAAGCGATGAATACTACTGTCCTGATTGTGTTGAGGGATATTTCTGGAGTCAATCAAGTCCTTCATCATGTAAATCATGTAACCAATCATCATCAATCAAAAATGCAGCACACTGTCTTAATTGCCCAACCTCACACAGATGCTCAGATTGTGACGGACCATGGTTCCCAACTTTTCTTGAAGATGGTTGTATGCTTCCTATTCCAAACTGTATTACCTCACCTTCAGAATATGCCAATAATGGAAGCTTGTTTTTCTGCCCTGAATGTATGACAGGATCATTCCCAACAGTTGATGTAAATGGAAATCCAACTTGTAAGGCTTGTTACGGAATCGAATATTGTGCTGATTGCTCAGATAGCTCAACATGCACAGAATGCGATAGCGGCTATATTCTTCAACCAGACGGATCTGCATGTATCGAACCCTTTGAAGACTGCCTTTTGACACCCAATGAATATGATATTGATGAAAGTGGCCTATTCTGGTGTTCTGATTGCGCTGATGGCATGATTTGGAATGTTGATGAATGCGACGACTGCTCTGAAGTCTTTGATAACTGTAGTGAATGCAGCTTATGCGATAATTGTACTAAATGTGAAGATGAAACTTATCAAATGAGTCCTGACGGCAACTGCTATTCATCAATTGCAAATTGCGTTACTTACCAATTTTATGAAGATGATGACGATTTTGACCTAGTTTGTCAAAAATGCATCTAAGGAATGTTCTTCAATGATGGTAAATGTATCCCTTGTGACGACCCTACAAATGGAATTGATAATTGCTCTGAATGCAGTTTAATTTCAGATAATGACTCTGGTGATTGGGACTTCTCTGAAAATTGTACCCTTTGTAGTGGAGGATTTATGCCACAATTTGACGGATCTGAATGTGTTGATAGAATCGATCATTGCGAAGATGCACCAATGAATTTGCAACCAGCCAACTTAGTTGTAGATAAAACCACAGGAAACTATAAATGTGATACCTGTGAAGAGAAATACTATTGGAATTCAATAAATTGGGTCTGTGAAAAATGTGAAGTTGAAGATTGTGAAAGATGCAATACTTTTGATACATGCTCAAAATGTAACAAACACAAACTACTTTAGTATGACAACTCTTCTTGTATTGATTACTTCAGTGATTGTATTGTTCCTAAACATCTTCAACCTTAGAGACTATCAGTTTATGATCATAAATCCTATTATTGTGGAGAATGTGACTTCAATCAATATTTCAACTTTGAAGATAAGAAATGTGATTATTGTAGTCTTCTATCTCATGACTGTATTGCTTGTGGATACCTTGGAGATTATCATGATGATGACGACACTGATCGTGTTCCAATATGTTTTGGCTGTGAAGGTAACAAAATTGTCAATTCAGAAGGTTAGTGCGAGACTGCTAACATTCCTAACTGCAATCAACTTGATCCTGAAAATGGTCACAAATGCACACTTTGCAATGATTTCTACTCTCTGAACCCTTCAAGAACAGCATGTGTTCCATGCTAGGGGGAACATATTCCAGATGGATGCATTGATTGTAATGTTGACAGACATAATGTCTCAACTAGCTGTAAAGCCTGTATAGGAAACTTGTGTCTTGAAGATAATGAATGTGTTTGGGATGAATGTGAACACTTCAGGTCTTGGAGCAAAAATGGAGGAAGACTCACTGCAGCAAGATGTGAAGAATGTGAAGAAGGATATGGACTTGATTAATTAACAAGAACATGTGTTGAATGTTCCTCTGAAGGCGGATCTTGGTAAAGATGTAATGAATGCTCAATTAATAAAGAAGCAAATCCAGTTAACTGTATTAAATGTGAAGAAGGATTTGTTCTTTTAAGCGATCCTGAACATAATCCTGAAATTTATTGTGGATATTCCACTATTGAGAATTGTTAACCAGGGTAGCAAGCAGGTACAAATTGCCTAGCATGCGATGAAGGTTACTGGCTTCAAACTGATCTTCCTGGATCTGACTACGACCTATGTTCACCTTGTGAAATTAAACATTGTGCCACCTGTGCTCCACAAACTTCAAGCTTTAAAGGTGCAGATCATCAAATAATCACAGAAACTTATGAAACTTGTGTAACATGCAAGGACGAATTGTTCAGTATTGTTAAGAAATTTAAAAAGGAAAATGAATAATTCCCTGTTCACGTATGTGCTTGGAATCTTCCAATGACAATAGAACATTGTTCAGAACTTGACTTAAATGATCCTGATCCTTCAGTGTGTCATAGCTGTGATGACGGATACTATTGGGAACCATTAGCTAAAGAATGTTAGCTTTGTGACGGACCAAATGTACTCCCTCATTGCTTCAAATGCAAAAACCCTTTTAAATGTGAAGTTTGTGAGGAATCATTCGAAGTAAATAAAGATGGAGCATGTTGGTAATCTCATTGTGAGACACCAAGCATTTTCCCAGATGATAAATGTGAAAAATGTAAGGAAAAATATTTCCTTGACTTTGATCATAAGTGTGTTTCTAAATGTGATAAATGGACTCAAATTGAAAATGTAGAAACTAGAGAATGTATGGCTAAATGTCATGATCTCTTTGAATATAATGACTATGTTGATCAAGATAAGTGCCATGAATGTCATCGAGGACCTCACAGAATAGAGCATTGCGAATAATGTGTTTCAAATAGCTTTGGTCAATCAATTCAATGCTCAATTTGTGAAGGAGCTCTTGTACCAGATATTCTTGGATTAAAATGTGTTGCTGAGAATTGCGAAATCATTAACTAGCATGATCCAACAAGATGTGATCAATGTGAGGAACATTATTTTATGGAATTTAACACATCAAGATGTGTTAAGCAATGCGACGATTAGTTCCGAGTAGTTGATCAAGATGATATTAAGCTCTGTGCAGATATGTGTGTCAGAGGACAATTCATTGGAGAAGATTTCCTTTGTCATGAATGTAGCTCAGTTTTTGAAAATTGTGATGTTTGTGCTCCTGACTCAATAACATCAGAACTACTTTGTCAATCATGCCCACAAGGATTAAATTTAGATTTTTAGCAATAATCTTGTACTACTTGTTAGCCTTGGGAATTTTAAACTGAAGACAAATAATGTGTTGCTTGTAGTGACATTGTACCATTTTGTGGAAGGTGCTTTATAAGTGATGAAGAGCAAAAATGGACATGTGCTTCTTGTTTAGGCAGCGTTCCTGATTTCTTAATTCATAAAAAAGATAAGGAGTCTCATCTTTCTTGCCATTGTGATCGTGATGAATTTGTAAACATGTATAACGGACCTGATACTGCATTTTGTGATATTTGTTCTTCTAACATTCCAAACTGTAATGAATGTGATAATAATGCAAACGTTTGTCTTCAATGCACTGAAGAATACTTTATTAATGGTACCGGTCAATGCGTAACTGATTCTTGTAGAAATTATGATACTTATGGAAACTGTATAGAATGTAACACAAATAAAGGGATATAACTTTTAACTCAAGCAACAACTTGTGTAGAAGGATGTACTTCACCCTATTCTTAAACAAGTGAGTCAGCTTGTAATATAGTATGTAATCAAGGATATATGCTTGACGGAACCTAATGTATTTCATGTTTATAGACAAACTGTTCTCAGTGCACAATTTCAAGTGATAAAGAACCTTCTCATTGTCTAGAATGTGCATAAGGAGAATCTTGCTATCTCAACTGTGAGAAACTAGGTATGGTCAACGATTATCTTAATGGAAAATGTGTTGATGAGTGCGTTTCTCCTAACTCTTATTTATCTAATTATGAACTAATTGGTACAAAGATTCCAAGATGTGACTACTGTAGCTCATTCGACTGTATTAAATGTAAAGAAGAATGTGATGATTGCGACGGAAATCCTATTTCTGTATGTCTAAAATGTGTTGATGATTAAATAACTGGGCTTCCTAAATATGGATACCAAGACACTTGTGTGACGGCTTGCCCAACTGGTACATTTGCAGATGAACATATTTGTAGACCTTGCAAATTTGGATGTGCTGACTGTTCAAATGAACACTTTTGTAACACATGTTTAGATGGCTTTGTTACTACTGATACTGGTGATTGTACTTCCAATTGTCCTCCAGAGACTTATTTCTGGAATAAAACAGTTTCTGCTTGCCAGCTTTGTAGACATAATTGTTCAAATTGCCAAATTAACTACAATTAGAATTAGAATGGAGTATTTCAATGCAACAATTGTATTAATGATGACTATATTATGACTCCAGATCATTAATGCTGGGCAAATTGCAAAGATGGAGGATACTTTGAACAAGACGGTAAATGTGTAACCCAATGTGACTATGGATTTGGACCAGATCTTTCTGAAAATGGAATTAATACTTGCATGCCCTGTTAGACTGAAGGATGTGATTCATGTGAGTTCTATCAAAGAATTGGTACAAATGTACTATACGAAGTTTGTAACAGCTGTGATTAGAACTACTATTTAAGAAATGACCCTCATTCTATTCCACCTACTGCATGCCTATCTTATCTTGAATGTCAAGGAGCTCTCAGCCCAATGTAAAATACTGTAGATGGACAGCTCGAATGGAACTGTACACTATGTAATGGATATTGGGATTACACAAAGCTTAATTCAAACGGACTTCCTACCTGTCAAGAATCTTGCGGAGAAGATCAATTATGTGACACATGTTCTTGGGACTTTGAAAGAGGAAGCTATCAATGCCTAAATTGCGCTAAGGGAGCAATCTACGATCCAGCCACAAGAAACTGTGTTGACTATTGCGGACAAGGACTCTCTTTCTTCTATAAAAAGGCTTCAGGTCCATTTAACATAGAACAATATACCTGTGTTGACTGCTGCCCACTTGGATGGGTTGCAAATGGTAATCAATGCATGCAATCAGCTTATTCAACATGTAATTCAAGTATTCTTTCATTTGGTTTTGCTTAATGTACTACTTGTTAGACAGGTCACACTACTGGAACTCTTGGAGTTTGTATTGATTCATGTCCAAAACAGTAATTTTATAATGCAGCATCCTCGTAATGCTCATCTTGCAGTGCTGGTTCTTACCTTAACTTCACTGACAGTAACTGTTATTCATGTAATGGCACTTTTGGTATTCCAAACTGTAACTCATGTAAATGGAAAGAAGATATTTCTGCTCTCTATTGTTATAACTGCAATGCTTCAAACTTGATGGCTTACAATCCAAAAAATAATGAATGCTCTGCCTCAGATAATTGTAAATCAACAGACTCAATTTCAAGCAGAAACAATGCTCATTGCACTGCTATACCAACTTGCACAGCATCTTAGACTCTTGACATCAATGGAGTTTGTGTGACTGCTGGAACTCCTTGTGGAAATGGATAGACACTTGTCAATAATCAATGTAGAAATTGTAACAACTAGAGAAACTGGTCAGCAACGTCTGCCAATAATTTTGATCTCTGTGTTTCTTGTACATTCTATTAAGGTCTCACTACTTGTAATACATGTGGAACAAACTATTCTCCTATCAGCACTTTAATTGTTGAAACTGGATGTATCCCAACGACTTCATGCGGTCCAACCTATAATGGAATATTAGTATCAGGTGTTTGTTAAGTTTGCCCTTAGGGATGCAGCACTGGAAATTGCGTATGGAACTCAACCACTTTAAGTACAACTTGCAGTGTTTGCACAGGTATTACTGTTGGAAACAATCCTTTGACAGAGTGCTAATCTCAATGTCCAAGAGGTTAATATCTGACCACAGTAGCACCAAATACTTATAAAACATGTCAAAATTGTGGCCTCTTCTGTCTGTCTTGTTCAAATGGAAATTCTTGCGATGTTTGTGCTGAAGAATCCATTCTAGTTAGTGGAACAAATACATGTGTTCAAAGTTGTCCTTCAAATTACTTTAACTCATCTAACAACGGCCCAACAACTAATGCTCCTGCTTGCTATCCATGTGATTCCTCATGCTCTCAATGCTTCTGGAACTCCAATGTTGACTGTCTAGCCTGCCCAATGGGATAAAATGTTGAATCTGATGATGTCTATGAACTTGTTGAAAGTGGTCATCTTTTCAGTAGTTTAACTAACAAAGAAAAGAAAGGAATTTGTGTTACTACTTGTTAACCAAGAAAAGGCCCATTAAATGGATGGTGTCAATTCTGTCCAAAACACTGCTCACAATGCCACGAAGGTAGCTGTGATCTTGGATTCTGTGATTATGGATTCCAAAATGCTGATGACGGTACTTGTGAGGTAAAATGCTCATTACTACATAATTTCTGTGATACTTGTAATAAGAGCTCATGTCTGACTTGCTAAACTGGTTGGACTCTAAATACTACAACAGGCCTTTGCAATCCAGTTTGTCCTCAACATCAATGGAATCACAATGGAGAATGTCAAGAATGCGATGTCACATGTGATAAATGTGACTATAACACTGGTAACTGCATTACATGCTGACATGGAAAACTTAGTACATTAACAGGAATTCAAGTTACCTATATTCCAAATGGTCAGACATGCCAAAAAGTAAATTGTGAAAATTACTTTAACAACTGTGAATCTTGTCATTACAACCAAACTTCTTTAGCAGTTTAATGCGATTTGTGTGTTCCAGAATTCTATTTATCTAGTGATGGTTCATGCTAAGATACTGAATGCCCAGCCTACCTCAATTTTGACAACGGTCTTGGAGGCTGCTTGACTTGTCCATCTCAATGTGCCAGATGTGATGCAAAAGGCTGTACAGAATGTCCATCAAGTAGTTAGTTCCTTTATCAACATGATTGTGTTGCTACATGCCCACTTGGAACAAGACCTTCAGGTAAAGGATTCAAGCATTGTGTTCCATGCTCACAGAACTGTGGAAACTGTACAACTGAGCTCTAATATTACTCTGCCTTTGATGATGAAATTGAAATAGAAATATGTCTTTCTTGTAATCAAGCACCTGGTCAAAGTTGGTATAAATTTGGAAGTGACACTTGTGTGTAGACTTGCCCAGATGGATGGGTCAAAAGTGATGTTACTCATTGGTGTGTGTAATGCGGATGTGAATGCGAGACTTGTTCATAAAACAAATACTCATGCCTTGAATGTGCTGGAGAAGCAACATGGAGTACTTAAGTTGGCTGTATTACACCATCACCCAGCACTCCATATGCCTAGTTCAATACTGCTTACAATAAATTCACACTATTCTACCCCGCAGGAGGAATTGAACTTGAATACAGATCTGATTTTATCAAAAATCCCGCTTCTGATATATTGATGTGTAGAGATGACATCTTGCATGCTAACTGGAGCAGCCCTGCTTTCCAAGCTGAATTAGCAAATATCATCAATCAATTCCACTGTTTCCTTTACCCAAGTGAGTTTGATTATTTACAAAATACTCTTGTTCCTTAACTAGCTTCCTAAATTGCTACAAATAGTTTATAATTTTTCTGGCCAATTAGTAATCCTTGGATGATCTTTTATATGTATGCAGACTCTATCCTTGGAACTGAGAGACATAGTTGTATTTCTAGTGTTTATCATAGAGATTAAGCTGTTGTAACAAAATCGAGAGAAGAAGTTGATGCACTTTGTGATATTATATTTGATACATCTTTTGAAAGCCTTGATCAACTCTTAGGATATGGAAGAGAATGTCAATGGAACTTGGCTCTTTCATGTGACAAATACTCTATAGCTGATGTAACTAACACATATTGTACACCTCAAAGAGGAGAACAAATGGTAATAGATGTGATTCCAGATCCTTATTCTGCACATATTTTACCAAACATGTAGCTGGTAATTAATGGAGTTATGTCAACAGATGATAGTCTTAAATCAGTAGCATATAACGCTCCATAAACTTTAACTGTTGAACCTAACAGTTAAAATCTACTCTTGAATGCTAACTTATAGATCAATTAAAGAAATATTCTTGGATGAACAGCTGCTAATTGCAATTCAGGTTTAACATTCAGCTGGTCATCAGCCACAGGAATTTGTGGATAAACTAACTTAGAAATTGAAATTCTAGCAGTCTTTGATTACACCACATCAACTGTTTATCAGATGACACAAGCAGTTGCAAACGCAAACAATCTTATTGCTAGTTTAATCAGTAGCAGCTATGATGGATTCTCTCATCACATCACAATTCCATACAGCATTTACAAACCATTTGTTGGATACAGAATTGAATTTGAGATCGAATTGACTAATTGCGTAGGACAACAATCAGAATCTTGACACTTAGTCATTATTACAACTGACAACATATCAATTCAAAACTTAGACGTATCTACTACTAATGCTCTCGGAACTGGAGCTAATTGTTAATCATTTTAATTCAAATATTTGGGGTTTTGGGGTTTTGGGGTTTTGGGGTTTTGGGG
>Ga0302319_10025380_pt1 | contig 10496 bp, 7 predicted proteins | sample Bog_T0_2_FD_203319 | JGI IMG/M metagenome (GOLD analysis project Ga0302319, IMG submission 203319) | Peat permafrost microbial communities from Stordalen Mire near Abisko, Sweden - Bog_T0_2 | ecosystem: Environmental > Terrestrial > Soil > Wetlands > Peat | place: Sweden: Abisko, Stordalen Mire... | reverse complement strand
CTCCGGACGCGGCGCAACCGCCTGGAGTGTTGTAGCGCCAGCCCCGGAACCAGCGGAAGCCGACCAGCAGGTCTGTCCCGCTTGCCCCGGCTTTGGAAGCGGCGGCATTGGAGTCACCGTCGCCCGCTCGCCCGGCACGCTCCAGTTGGAATTGGTGCGGGCAACCGGGTCGTAGACATGATACGAACTGTGCTCCGGACGCGTCTCCGTCGCCGCCGTCGTGGTCATCGTTAAGCGGCGCCCCTGCGAATCCACCGCATCCATTTCGGTCGTCTCCCGGGTGATCTTCGTGCCATTGGCCAGAGTTTGTTCGGAGTTGATCTTGAACTCTGCAGTGTAAGGCTGAGCCGAAGCGCGCTCTGAAGTTCCCGAACCGATGGCAGGTTGACCCGCGGCAACGCCGGATATCATGCCCCCAGAAATCAAAGCTGCGCATATTACGAGCTTTCGACCCACGGATATCCTCATCTTTCACCTCGACATAGCGTGGAAATCACAATCGCCAATAGTCTGCCCCTCCTGCCGCGGAGATGCAAGCCCCGTTGCATGAGGTGATCGGAGGCAAAAAAGAGAGTGGGCACAGACTACCTCGAAACGCTCACAGAACCAAATGAGCGCCGGCTCCTCAGGAGCCGAATGAACGCAGGAAATAGAAGATACAACTGACGTGTCCTGCACCGTGCCCTGATTTTGAATGCAATTTTGGTGCGCCGTTCTATGTTCTATCGGTGATGCAGGCCCATCCGAGGGCGAATCCCCGTATTCGCAGCCATAACCGCCATGGGATGCATCTGCTTGATCGCCCTGGGCGTGTCGAATACCGGCGGAGCCGGGCAGCATTGCGAGCAGAATATCCCATACCGGTTGCGATGCGCGTGATTCTCACACACATAGTTCTCGCAGGCGAATGAGTGTTCGTAGTACCCCGAGCACTTGTGCAGAGGGGTGGCATTTGGACTGCAACCTTGTCCGTGATGCATGCAGGAAGCCATGGGAGCCTCGCTTTCAACTACGCGCAAAGACTAGCACAAAATGTGCGCAAAAGCGAACTTAGGTCACAATTTTTTTGTTACCAAATCGGGATAGACTTTCGCAAGTCGAATCTGCAACCGCGTGTTGCCCTTTGAACCAGTTCACAGGCTCATTTTGGGGTAGAAAAAGCCGAATCGCAGCGCGGCGGCAGATATCTCCTTCCGCCGCCTTTAGCGCTCTAGCGCGAAATGCTCCCATGCTGCGCCAGCCACTCGTGGGTAAGCCTCTGCCCCTCCGCAATCTCATTGCTGGACATGACTTTTTCAATCTGCACCCGCGAATCGCGCGCCTGATCATCGCGCGCCGAGGCCAGGTTGATCCACATATAAGCCATTGGAGTACTCCCGGCAACTCCCTGTCCCGTCGCATAAAGCAGGCTCAGCAGTTTCTGCGCCGGAGCATTCCCCTGCGCCGCGGCTCTGCCCAGTAGCGCCGCTGCTTCCTGTGCATTCCGGTTCACGCCGTCCCCCGAGTAATAGAGCCGCCCCAGGTTGTACTGCGCGCTTGCACATCCCCGGTTCGCGCCCGTTCGGAACCAAGTGGCAGCCTCCGCGTCATCTTTCGGTACACCGTCGCCGTTGTAATAAATCACGCCAAGATTGCTTGCTGCCGATCCGCTTCCCTGAGCGGCCGCCTCGCGATACCAGCGCGCGGCTTCCACCACGTTGCGCGGAAGATCCTGCCCCAGATCGTAAGCCAGCCCCAGATACAGTTCCGCGTTTTCATCTCCCTGTTCGGCCAGGTTGCGATACGCTTCAAAGGCCTGCGAAAAATCCGCTGTCCCGCCGACAGAGCGCGACTGCGCCGCCAAAGCATACCAGCGCGCCGTCTCCGACATATCCTTGGGAACTCCGATTCCAAGCTGATAGGCGTGCCCCAGCAGGAACTCGGCTACGGCGTTGCCCTTCTCTGCCGCCGACCGCAGATTCCGCGCGGATTCAGAGATATCGGGCGAAAGCGAGGCGTTGTCATCCAATCCCGAGGAAAGCCGCAACTGATTTGCAGCGTCCGCGTTCCCCCCAAGCCATGGCAGACTCGCGCTGGATGAGGTCTCTCGCGGAACGGAAACGACCCCTGTAGAGCCCGCCACAACCGGAACTGGCGTTCCGCTGCTCGCGGAAGCAGACGTCGACGGAGCCGCGGCCACCGACTGAATGGAATTATCGCGGGATTTGTTGCCCGCGTCGGGCAAAAGCGCGGCGTACACTATCAAGGCAATTCCGGCGCCTACCACCAGAAATCGAAGCTGCCAGTACCGCGACAGCTTTTCCATAATGAGCGTCATTGCAAGGGTCTCCATTCCAACGAAAACAAACCGCGATTTTCGATGTAAAGTCACTCCGTTTGGTTTACCGCGGCTCGCATCTCATTTCGTCATTTCCCGAGATTACGATCAAGGTAGGACAGAATGGATACTTGTCGTGTCGAAATGAATTACCTAGGTAACATCACGAGTAACCGATTTGCGCTTATTTCACATCGCTTTCATGACCTTTGAAGGGCGAAAAATGAGCCGATGGTAATTGTCGAGTTACGGGTAACTCGTCCCGCAACGGAGCCCCAACTATCACAAGAAATGAGAGCGCAAAAGAGCACAATAGCACAATCGCGCAGATATTCGCATTGCAACAATTCGGCGTCGCTAAACTTGCAAATCGCATTTGGAATCGCGCGCATCTTTTGGGAATCGCATCCGAATTCCAGGCTGGGAAGCAGTCTCCCCTGGCAAACGAATGGTATCCTCACATCGCGTCTTGCCGCCGATCCGGCTCTCAAGCGCTTTCCCGGAATCATTTCGAGAAAGCAGCCCGCCGCTGCCAGGTTTTTCCAACGGAGAAAACCACGCTGACCAAGGCAGCAATCTCCACATCATTCCTGACACTCCCTCAAGTCAGTGCCGGGATGCGTGCAGCGCCTGCGCTACCGCCCCAAAGAAATCCGTATCGGAAATCGGACTGTGCGCGGCATCCGGTTTGGAACGCGCGCTTAACACCACAATTGCGAGACCTTCTGAGGGATTCAGATACAAGTGTTGCCCAAAAATTCCGATAGCCTGAAACGCACGCCGATGAATCGGATCGCCTTCTGGAATCGGCCACCATAGATAGCCGTAGTCGACCATCCTGCCGCCGATCTCATGCGCGTTGCCTGCCTCCGCAAACCATCCTTCGGGCACCAAGCGTCTGCCGTCCACCACCCCATCTGCCAGTACAAATTCTCCAAAGCGGCCGTAGTCGCGCAGCGTTGCGCCAAGCCCGCTTCCGGCCAGCCCCATGCCGCCTGGTGACTCCAGCCACCAGGTCGCGTCGCGCTCCATTCCCAGACGCGACCAGAGCGTCTCGGAAAGATACGTCGCCAGCGGCTTGTGCGTCGCCCCCTCCAGCAGCGCGCCTACCAAGAAGGACTCGCCCGTGCTGTAGTTCCAGACTGTCCCCGGCGCGCCAGCCCGGGGCAAAGCCTTCATATACGCCACAATCGAGCCGGGCTTGTTGGCCAGTTGCAGGTCCAGCAACTTGCGCCGATCCGATTGCGGATCGGTGTAGGTCTCGTCCCACTTCACGCCCGAGGCCATCTCCAGCAGATGGCGCACGCTCACGTCGTCATACACACCGCCCTTGAGCCCCGGCACGTATTTCGTCACCTTGTCGTCCAGGCTCGCAATCAGCCCTTGCTCCAGCGCCGCGCCCACCAGCGTGGAGGAGATGGATTTGGCCATCGAAAACGAGATCCAGCGCGTCTCCGGGCCAGTCCCAAGCTCGTAATCTTCAACCACCACTTTGCCGTCCTTGAGGATCAGCAGGCCTGCGACGCGGTCATCTGCAAGATAGTCGTACAGATCGAACTGATGTCCGGCCGACCGAAACTTCAAGCCCTCGACTTGAGTGCGCAGATCGCCCGCAGCCGCCTCCAACGGTCTGACATTTGCTCCACGCTTCACCACATTCACCGGAAACAAAGTGTCGCTCGCCGAAAACGTGCGCACCTCAACGTCCGGCAGCATCCGCCCATCGAAGACCTGCCGCGCTCCGGCTAACGGCTGGCTGGCTGGTGTTTGCTGTGCAACAGTGGATCCCGCCGCGAGCAGGAAAAGGAGCGGCAAATTGAGCGAGAAAGAGGGGTATCCAGGAGCTGTTGCAGAGCGAGGTTTCATACCTCAAAATCTAGGCGATGCCCCTCACGGTGGCAAGCTTGAAAATAGCTGCTGCCTAAGACTCGACCAGGCTCTTCAACACCCGCACATTGCGTTCATCGTCGCCCGGCTCATCGACCGGCGTTTCGGCGATAAAAGCGCAGTGCGCGAAGCGCGGATCGTTGAGCAGACGCCGGAATGGCTCAATGCCGATCGTTCCCTGCCCGATGTTTTCATGCCGGTCCAGCTTCGATCCCCGGGCCGCCTTGGCGTCGTTCAAATGCCATACCCGCACCGCGGCCAATCCCATCGTCGCCTCAATCTGCGCGACCGTCTGCTCGTAGCCTTCCGGCGAAACTAGGTCGTATCCGGCCACATGCGTGTGGCAGCTATCCAGGCAAACGCCTACCGGCGCAGTTGCCTGCAGACGCGCCACCAGTTCCGCCACCTGCTCAAAGCTGCCGCCAAGAGAAAACTCCGCTCCAGCCGTGTTCTCGATCAGGATATGAAAACCGGGTCCCTGCCACGCCAGCCCATCAATCGCCTCGGTGATGGACTCCGCCGCCAGCGTCAGCCCCTGCTCGCGCGTCAGTCCCTTCCATGAGCCGGGATGCAGCACCAGGTATTCCGCGCCCAGCGCCAGCGCCAGCTCAATTTCGCCTCGGAACGCAGCAATGCTCTTCTGACGCACCTCTTCCGTCTGGCTGCATACGTTCACCAGGTAGCTGGTGTGGATCACCAGCGGGCCAATGTCATGCTGGGCCCGCAGCGCGCGCATTCGCTCACACTGTTCCGGCGCGATTTTGGGAGCCTTCCACATGCGCGGACTGGAAGAGAAAATCTGGAAAGTGTTGGCGCCGATTTCTCGCGCCCGCTCGACAGCAGTCGAGGCTCCGCCGCCCGTCCCGAGATGAATGCCGATCCTCTTGAGGCCGATGTTTGCGTTGCTGATGCTCGCCGGTGGGCTGTGTTTCGTTGCTGTGGGCATAACCTCAAGTTTAATCCGTCGGATCGCGGGAGCGTAACAGGGTACCGCTGTGCAAATTCCGGCGCGTCCGTAATGGCAATGTGACATTTTTAATTGGAGAAATCTAAATGATTCAGCCGTAGAATCACCCCATGTTCCCAATGCTTTCCCAGATCATGACCCTGCTGACCGACGTGATCGTGCCGCAGTTACAGAGCATCCAGTCGAGTCAAACCGAACAGCGGCTGGAAACCGACCGCCTCAACCGCAACATCGAGGAGTTTCGCCTCGAAATGCAGATGCGCTTCGCCGCCTTGCACGCGGAAATTACCGCTTGCCGCCAGGAACTCGAAGACACCTTGGTGATCGTGCAGAAACGCGACTCTATCGAAGACGCGGAGCTGCCCCGCATGAACAGGAAGCGGACGATTCATTAGCGAGCGCTCAATCTCATTGTTGCCGCCTGGTGGACTCGCATGTGGGCGAACTGCGATGATGCGGCCATGCGCACCTTAGTAACAGCAGCCCGGCTCTGGGACGGCACAAGCCTTCATCCGAGCCCGGCAATTGAGATCGAAGACGACCGTGTGGTGGCCGTCGGCACTCAGTCATGCCAGGAATACCAGGCAGAGCGGCTCGATTTTCCCGGCGCCACACTCGCTCCCGCTTATCTCGATGTCCATATCCACGGCGCAGCCGGACACGATGTGATGGAGGCAACGCCTGAGTCGCTGGCTGCTGTCAGCGGCTTTCTCGCCTCGCGCGGCACGGGCAGCTTTCTGGCCACGACCGTCACCGCTCCGCTCGACCCAACCCTGCGCTCGCTCGAAGGCCTGGCAAAGCGCATCGCAGAAGCACGCAGCGACAGTTGGACCGGCGCGCGGCCCCTGGGCATTCATCTGGAAGGCCCGTTCCTCTCGCACGCCAAGCGCGGCGTCCATCCACCGGAGCATCTGCTGGCCCCGAATATTGCGACCTTCGATCGCATGTTCGAAGCCGCCGAGGGCCAGATTCGCCTCTTGACGCTCGCTCCGGAACTACCGGGCGCGGCTGAGTTCGTTGCACATGCGCGCGCCAGAGGAGTGAGAGTTTCAGTCGGCCACTCCAATGCCACGGCTGCCGAGACACGCGCCACCATTGCCGCTGGAGCGACTTCTGCGACTCATACCTACAATGCGATGCGCCCGCTCGACCACCGCGAGATCGGCATTCTGGGCACGGTGCTGACGACCGATTCGCTCTATGCCGAGCTGATCTGCGACGGCATTCACGTCGATCCGGCGCTGGTGAAACTGTGGTTCCGCGCCAAGGGCAACGCGCGCGCCATCCTGATCACCGACGCCATGAGTGCCGCCGGCATGCCGGACGGCGAGTACATGCTAGGAGAATTCAAGGTTCAGGTGGCAAACGGCAAAGCTACGGCCAATGGTGTGCTGGCCGGCAGCGTGCTGACTTTGGACAAAGCGCTCAGCAATTTTGTGGCTTTTACCGGCGCTTCGCTGCCCGATGCGCTGCCGCTCTTGACCCGGAATCCGGCGGCGATGACGGGATTCGAGGGCGATTGCGGGCAGATTCGCGTGGGCGGCCGGGCGGATTTTGTAGCGCTTGGCGGCGACGGCGCATTGCTGGCTTCGGTGATCGGCGGAAGCCTTCAGGGCTGATTGTTCCACGTAGAACAATTTTGGTTGGGCGACGTGTTTGCGATTTTGTCAACTTTATTTGTTGGAAGTGCTTTGTTTCTTGTTACTTCGATTTGCGTTGGACTTAGGGTGTTTGTGCATCGGCTGGCGGGGCAAAATCCTGACAGCCAAATGGAGTTCAAAACTGGCCGGTTCGTCCCCGGTTTTCGGTAAATGCGGTTTTGTACGCGTAACGTTAATCGTCGGATCAGTTACATAGATTGTCGGATGGACAACAGTGCGCGGCGGATCGGTTACAGTCTCCGGCAGGTTGGTTACATTGGGCGGCGAGATTGGATTTTTGGGTACGAGCTTTTAGCCTGGGGCGCGTCTGCATAGTTTGTCCGTTGCCGGGGAAGTCAAGAGCAGCAGCAGATCCTTCGCCTTGCTCAGTAGGACAAGCTTTGAATGGGCGGGAGTTCGTTCATTCGGAGGCGAGGCGCTTGGCGCGGTAGATTGCGCCTTCTACTGCGATGACTTCCTGCTGTTGGAATGGCATGTTCGGGGCGGATTGCGATAGTAACTCGGTCAGGCTCACGCGGACGATGGGCATTTTTCCGAGAACGCTGCCGGTGAAGGCGGCTGGGACTTCCTCTTGCAAGTTATGGCGGGTGCGGAGTTTTTGTCTCACTAAGAGAATGAAGTCAGCTAAATCGCTGGCGGCCTGGTGGAGGATTTTCAGAGCTACTGGGTCGGATGCTTCGGCGAGAGTGTTGATAATGGGCGCGAGGGCGGCGAAGTCGGGGCCGGGGACTTCATTGCCGCGGTTGACCAGTTCTTCGAGGGAGTGGGTGCCCCAGGCGACTGCCACCCGGTCGAGAACTGCGGTTGGATCGCCTCGGTCGTAGGCGTGGAGGGCCTGGCGGATGGCGTGGAGGCCGATCCAGTAGCCGGAGCCCTGATCGCCGAGCGTGGAGCTGTAGCCGCCGGCGGATTCGCGTTGGCCGGAGGGAGCACGGCCGATGCAGTTGGAGCCGGTGCCTGCAATCTGGAGGATGCCGGGGCCGCCGTGGAAGGCAGCGTCGAGAGCGATGACTTCGTCGCCGACAACTTCGGAGTTTTGAATGCCGAAGTCGCGGAAGACGGCCGTGATCCACTCGGGGATGCCGGGCATGGTGGCGCTGGCGACTCCGGCGGAGGCGGCGTGGATTTGGGCTGTGCCGGAGCGGTCGAGAACGTCGCGAAGGAGGGCGCGGAGGTTGGCTTCGGCGGCCTCCGCTCCAACGCGGAGGCGCTTGATGGAGCCGGATTGGGCGCGGGCGAGGATTTCGGAACCGCGGGCGATTACAGCGCGGGTGTTGGTGCCGCCGCCGTCGATGCCGAGGACTGTTGATGAGACTTCGGTCATGGGAGTGATGATCATCCTCTGGGCGGCATGGCTCCCACATCTTTACCACCCCAACGACTAAGACCTATCGTTGGGGACCCCGGTAGCGAGATGTGGAGCACCCGCATTTTCTTGAAAATCTAGATCAGGGTAATCACATTTTATTGGTTTGGGGTATCGCCGTTGTCGCGCAGGGTATTGGCGAGAATGTTGGGGTCGCCGTCGGATTTGGGGGCGGTTAGGCCAAGAATGTGGGCGACCCAGGGATAGAGATTCACGTTTTCAAAGGGCGCGACAGTCTTGCCGGGAAGGATGTCCGGGCCAGCGGCGAAGAAGCTGGCTTTCATTTCCGGCATGGCGGCGGGGTCGAAGCCATGGGAACCGGCGTCCGGGGCCCGGTCGGGCTTGGCAGTGCCGTCGGGGTTGAGGCCGGGGCCGTGCGCCCGTATTTCGTAGGGACCGGTTTGGACGATGACGGGGTCGCCTTCGCGCGGGTTTTCGTTGTAGTGGAGACCGGCGGGAACGTCTTTGAGACGGTAGACCTTGAACTTGTCCGATGCGTGTTTGAGCTGGTTATAGACGCGGGCGCGGTCTTCTTCGGTTTTGCCGTAGAGGAGCTGACCGACCGTTTCGAAGTCGGTGAGGTCTGCGAATTTGTCCAGGGTGATCCAGTCGCCCTGGATTTTGGCCATGCCGTGGTCGCTGACGACGATCAAGTCGATGGGGAGATGCGTGGCATTGAGGGCCGAGTGGAGTTTGCCGATGAGCGCGTCGACTTTCTGGACGGCGGTTTTGGTTTCGGGGGCGTCGGGGCCGAATTCATGGCCGGCGTGGTCGACGTCGGAATAGTAGAGAGTGATGAAGTGCGGGCGGGTCTCGGCGGGCTGCTTGAGCCACGCGAGGACCTGGTCGATGCGGGCGGACTCGTCTACTTTGTCGTCGAATTTGAGATAGTCGGTGGGCCGCTGGCCGGCGATCTCCGCCTCTGAACCCGGCCAGAAGAGGCAGGCGGTGCGCATGCCCTGGCTTTCGGCGAGAGACCAGAGCGGGGTGCCGCTGTACCAGGAGCCGTCGGTGACGGCTGCGGGGTTGCCGATGGCGTAGCGAGCCAGTTTGCCTGCGTCCTGGCGGGACTGGTCGAAGAAGTTGTTGCGGACGAGGCCATTGTGCTCGGGATAGAGGCCGGTGACGATGGCGTAGTGGTTGGGGAAGGTGAGGGATGGGTAGCTGGGGATCATGCCCTGGGGTGCAGTGGCGCCTTGCCTGCCGAGCGCGAGGAGTTGGGTGGCGCCGTATTTGCGGGCGTAGTCCCAGCGGAAGCCGTCGAGGGAGACAAGGACCACGTAGTGCTGCTTCTGGGCCTGGGCGGAGTTGGGGCCGTGGTCAATGTGGATGATTTGCGGTGTTTGGGCTGCGAGGCCCAGGGTGGTAACGAGGGTGGCGATGCCAACGGCAATTAAGAAGGCGTGAATCCTGCGACGGCGCATCCGGTTTCCTCGGGATTAGCTTATCGCATGGGGACGTGAAGGCACATCGAGAGATCCCGAGAGGAGCCAACCTGACGTTTCCGGCTGCTTCGAACTGCGGCTTATGGGCTGGTGTTCCCAGGCTTCTTCGTCACCGCCTTAGGCGCGTCTGGCAACTTCATCAGGTGGTCCAGGGCGTTTTGCAACTGTAGTAGCTGGGAACTCCGGATTGGTCGCTCCTTCTTAACTAAAGCTTTATCGGCTCCCAGGCTGGGGCGCGAGCTTGTTGCGCCTGTTTCTTCGCCGGTAGGCTGCTGTATCTTTTCGTCCGGCATTCTGTCATTCCCTGGCGGCGTTTCCTCCGTTCGCAAAACCGAAGCGACTACTCTTGAAAAGAAGTCCAAAATACTCTTTTTGTCCTCTCGATGCGCCCTTTCAAGGCCGCGGTCGTCCAGGTAGCGAATCAGTTTCCGGTATCTTTCGATGACCTGAATCAACTCTTGTGGGTCTGCTTTCTGGATCGCTTTTGGGTCTCCAAGCTTGTGCTTCTCGCAGGATATTATCCCGAGTTGTGCCACAAGAAAGAGGCCTTCGTAGAGTTTCTTGTCGTCGCGGCGTTTCTTCTCATCGGCTGAAATTGCCGGCGCTTCCGTCTCAAAATCGGCAAATCCAACGTCTGCGGTCCGGATAGCCTGCTCGTAATTTCTGAGGGCGTCGTGGTATTCCTTGTCTATCTCGTCCAGGACGCCAAGGTTGTAGGATGCCTCGCTGGAAATTCTCACTGCAGCCTCGAGGCCTCGTGCCTGTTCTGCCATTCTCCGTTGCTCTTGTTGCTGCTCCTTGGTCAGCTTGGGCCTTTTCTTTTCGATGACCTGACCCGTTGCCGGCTCCTCGG
>Ga0302319_10025377_pt1 | contig 10497 bp, 12 predicted proteins | sample Bog_T0_2_FD_203319 | JGI IMG/M metagenome (GOLD analysis project Ga0302319, IMG submission 203319) | Peat permafrost microbial communities from Stordalen Mire near Abisko, Sweden - Bog_T0_2 | ecosystem: Environmental > Terrestrial > Soil > Wetlands > Peat | place: Sweden: Abisko, Stordalen Mire... | reverse complement strand
CCTCCGCCTGTCATTTCACCGTGCACTTTCTTAGCCCACGGCGACTTCGTCTTCATAGCCTCCATCTCCTGCGGAGTCCAGTCGGAGGGTTCTTTCTTGTTCCAGAAGTCGGCGGCCAGGGCAAATCGGGTTCCGGCGGCAAGCCATCCCGCGCCGGTGATCGTTCTCAGGAGTATTCGCCGGGTGAGCGGCACTGGGGTGTAAATAGGCATAACACACTATTAAATCTCTACCTCGAACCGGATGGGGTCTTAAATCACAATGTCTTACAGATCACACTGAAAACCTGCCGTGATAGACCATCGCTTTCGGCTCAAACTTCGCCTTCACCGAAACACGCGCCGTATGCAGGACGAACAGGACCTCCTTTTCCTTACCGGTCAGGGGAAGCAGATCTTTATCGAAGCCGAACAGGTAATTGTTCTGCGACCCGGGCACTCGGCGAACCAGTCCGGTCCCCGCCGGATCGCGCCCCTGCGTCTCCAGCGTCGCGGCCCCCTCCAGTTCCGTCAGCATGGTCTCGTCGCTCAAGGGCGCGTCGGGATGTCCCGCGCGGTGGTGTGTCATTGCTTCTACCGGGATATTCGAAACGCCGATTACATATCGGCCCGCAAATGTATGAAGCAGAGGGAGTTGCAAGGCGTCACGAATGGGCTGCGCACTCTCCCAACGAACCACCACCGGAGCTCTCTGCATACTCCCCGCCTGCGCCTCCGGCCGGGGAACATGCTCGCCAGGCTGCGGGGGCGCGCCAGTGGGAAGGTTCTCGAGATGCCCGCCTTCACTGGCTTCAAAATCAAGATTGGTCTCCCGCGCCCACGGCGAATGGTTGAGCAATTGCGTGATCTCGTCGGGCGACCAGTCCTGAGGCGCCTTCCGCTCCCAGAACGGCGGAGCCGCCGCCAGCGATCTCGCCAGTAGCGCGCCGCCCGTAGTGCGAATCACGGCTGTGCGCATCGCGGCTCGTCTGGAAATGGGTTCGTTTTGCATGGGGAATCGTTCAGGATCCTGATCGTATATTAACCGTCTACCAGGCCTGTGGCTAAAGTTACGGATTTACGACCTCTTTTCTTGTAGCCGGATTCCGGCCAGGGTAGATTGGTTGAGTCCGTATTACGGTTCGGCGAATTCGATGGCTACTTCGCAAACTATTCTCGTCGTTGACGATGAACCCGATGTGCTCAGGCTCGTAGAGGCCATTCTCGGAGGTCAGGGCTATAACGTAATCGTCGCGAAAGGTTCGGAGATTGCCATCCGGATCTTTGAGCGCATGCCCAGGAAGCCCGACCTGGTCCTCACAGACGTAGTAATGCCGGGAATGAGCGGCCCGATGCTGGTGGAGCACCTGCTGCAGCTCGATCCCGAAATTCGTGTGCTGTTTATGTCGGGTTACGACGATCGCCAGGTGGTTCAAAAATACGTCGTAGAAAAAGGTTTCGCTTTGATCTCTAAACCGTTCACTCTGCAAACTATGGCCGCCGCCGTTACTCACATGTTAGAGCTCCGCGTGGAAGCCGGTGTCGACTCCGCGACCTGATCGAATCGCCCGGACATGGTTTGTCTCCGGCCATGTGCAGGGCGTAGGCTTCCGATGGTTCGTGTCGAAGCGCGCCGCTGAGGTCGGCGTCTCCGGCTGGGTTCAAAACGAGGACGATGGCAGGGTTCAGGTTTATGCCATAGGCTCGGCCGAACAACTCAATACCCTGGCGGCATGGCTGCATAAGGGCCCTCCCCACGCCACCGTGCGCGGAGTTGAAGAGCAGGAAGCCGCCGTGCAACAATTGAGTTCTTTTCAATCTCGTTAGGCTTCTCCTTCTTGAACACTCTCAAACAACTCATCCGCGAGGTTCCGGACTTCCCCAAACCCGGAATCCTTTTCTACGACATCACCACCCTTCTCAAAGATAAAGCGGGACTTAAAGGCACCATTGACGCCCTCAAAGCGCAATATCATGATTTGCAGGAAAGTGGCTCACCTGTCGATGTGGTCGTCGGCGTCGAAGCCCGCGGCTTTATCTTCGCGCCGGCGCTGGCTTACGCGCTGGGCGCCGGCTTCGTCCCGGTTCGCAAGCCGAAGAAACTGCCCTCGGAATGCGCGCAGATTTCCTACGACCTCGAATACGGCAGCGACACCCTCGAAGTGCACCGCGACGCCATTCAGCCCGGATCTCGGGTTTTGATTGTCGACGACCTCCTCGCCACTGGCGGCACGGCGCGCGCGGTTTCTCAGCTTGTCGAACAACTCGGGGGCACGGTCGAAGGTCTGGGCTTCGTCGTCGAACTCACCTTCCTCGGCGGCCGGGAAAAGCTGAGCGGCTACAACGTCTTCTCGTTGCTCCAGTACGACAAATGACCCGCACGGCTCGCCTGAAGGCGTTCGCCAAACTCAATCTCGGGCTACGGGTTCTCTACAAACGTCCCGACAACTACCACGAAATTCGCACGGTCTTCCAGACGATTTCGCTCGCCGACACGCTCGAAGTTGAATTCTCAAAGGCCCGGTCCACTTCAATCGAGATCGAGGGGACGCCCGAAATTCCCGATAATCTGGTCGAAAGAGCAACACGTAAGCTACTCCAGGCAATGGACATGGACGCAAGAGTATTTTTTCGCCTGAACAAACGCATTCCAGCCGGAGCCGGCCTGGGTGGCGGATCGAGCGACGCCGCAGCGGTCTTACTGGCGTTGCCCGTACTGGCCGGGAAACGGGTTCCGTCGGAAGACCTGCACGCCATCGCGGCCCAACTCGGCAGCGACGTACCGTTTTTCCTCGAAGGCGGCACCGCGCTGGGTCTCGGTCGAGGTGAAGAACTCTATCCCCTGCCAGACCGCCCTGCCACACGCGCGCTCCTGGTCGCGCCGGCTATTCATTCGAGTACTGCCGAGGCGTACCGTGGCGTCTCCGAAAAGTTGACATCAATTGGGTTACAAAATAAACTTGTTAGTTTCCAGCAAGAGGTTTGGCAGGCAGGCGGCCGCGCCGACATCGACGGTGTCAGCGCCCACAACGATTTCGAAGAGGGGGTCTTTGCGCGTCACCCTGAGTTGCGCGGGATTGCGGATCGTCTGACCCGCTCCGGTGCCCGGCCCGTCGCCATGACCGGCAGCGGTTCTTCAGTATTCGGTATTTTCCGTGATCGAGAGCGCCTGCTCAGCGGTCAAAAAGCTTTCAAAGAACAGACTTTTGAGATATCGTTCCTCAGCCGCTCGCAATACCGCTCCGCATGGAGACGGGCGCTGAAACAGCACACGGCTCCGGAACAAAACACGAAAGGTGACCAATGGCCGCCCCAAAGCCGGTACGCGCGATGAACCCTGACCGCATCAAGATCTTCACCGGCACCGCGAACCCCGCGCTTGCCGAGGAGATGTGCTCCCATCTCGGCCTGAACCTCGGCGAGATCAAGCTCAAACGATTCTCGGACGGCGAGATCAATCTGCAGATCCTCGAAAACGTCCGCGGCGCCGATTGCTTCGTCGTCCAGCCCACCTGCTCGCCGGTGGAATTCCATCTGATGGAAGTCTTCTGCATGATGGACGCCCTTAAGCGTTCGTCGGCCGAGCGGATCACCGCCGTGATTCCCTATTACGGCTACGGCCGGCAGGATCGCAAGGACAAACCGCGTGTGCCGATTTCGGCCAAGCTGGTTGCCTCGCTGCTCGAAAAGGCCGGCGCCGACCGCATCATGGCGCTCGATCTCCACGCCGCCCAGATTCAGGGCTTCTTCGATATCCCCGTGGACCACCTCTTCTTCCGCCCGGTGATGATCGATTATTTCAAGCAGCAGAACAAGCAAAACCTCACGGTGGTTTCCCCCGACGCCGGAGGCGTGGAGCGAGCCCGCTCGGTCGCGAAACGTCTCAACGCCCCCCTCGCCATTATCGATAAACGCCGTGAAGAAGCCAACGTGGCCGAAGTGATGAACGTCATCGGGGACGTGGAAGGCCAGATCTGCCTGATCGTCGACGACCTGATCGACACCGGGGGCACGCTGGTAAAAGGGGCCGACGCCTTGCTCGAATACGGAGCCGCCAGCGTGAGCGCTTGTGCCACCCACGCGGTGCTCTCGGGTCCCGCGGTGCAGCGCATCAAGGAATCAAGGATCAAAGAAGTGATTCTCTCGAATTCGATTCCTTTGTCGGAAGAAGCAAAGGCCTGCGGGAAAATCCGCCAGCTATCGGTGGGCCCGCTGCTGGCCCGAGCAGTGCAATCCATCCACGAAGAGACTTCGGTCAGCGCGCTGTTTTTGTAGCTCGCCCAGTCCGAACTCACCAGCGGGCGCGCCTGTAGGGCCACTTTTCCTGCAAAGCGCTCGCACAGCTGGTGGTGTGATAATACTCTGCCCACAAACACAGTTCGCCAGAGATCGGGGGAAGCTGTTCCCCGAAGACGCCGGTCAAGCGGCACCCCCGGTGATACGCTGAAGCCAAACCCATGACGTTCCCTGCTCCTGTCCCGGAAATCCCCGCAGCCAATGTCGACAAAGCCGCAGAATACTATGTCCACAAGCTGGGCTTCACCTTCGACTGGGGGAACGACGAAGGCGGCATTGCAGGCATCTCAAGGGGAAGTTGCAGACTGTTTATCACTAATCGCGCCTTCCGAGAGTCCTACGGCAATACAGGCCCTATCCTCTTCTGGCTCAATCTCGACAGCAAGGCCGAAGTGGACGACCTCTGCGAGCAATGGAAGGCTACCCAGGCGAAGATCGTCTCCGAGCCCCAGGACAAGCCCTGGGAGCTGCGCGAGTTTACGGCCGCCGACCTTGATGGCAACCTCATCCGTGTCTTCTACGATTTTCGGGGCGACCTCCAGAGAGCGTGACGACCCCACAACCAAACCGTTGCTATGCGTTCCAGATGTATCCAGGCTGGGCGCCCAGCCTGGATGAGCCTACCGTTTTCGCTCACATGATTCCATTGCGAAAGGACTTGATTCGTTCGAACGGACCGCTCTTTGTGCCCCAAAGTTCGAAACGTGTCCAGGGTGTGGAGCCGGATCTCATACAACGGACGCGCCGAAGAGTTCGAAATCAAAGAAGCTGAACGAACCCCTCCACCGAGAGTCCGGCTTCACGGATCAGGATCCGGAGTGTTCCTCTGGCCAGTTCTTTGTGGTTTGGGAATAGAGAGTGTCTGTGAGGAGGGTCGGCACGGCGGACAATAATGTGACTGCCACGCTGCTCGTCGAATTCATAACCGATCTTCCGGAACGCCCTGACAGCATCGCTGCCTTCATCCGATGGCAATCTCGATGACTTCGGCATCGAGCGTGCCCGGAGGCACAGGTTCGCCGTGTTTATCCAGGCTTATGAGGTAACCCTCGATCGCCTCCCGGATAAATAGATGCGGAACTTCATCACCCGCCTTGTACCCGTGTCGCACCGGATCTTAGCCGAGTTTCGGTGTTACCCAGTGCTCCCAGATCGCAAACTTCGCCTCCTCGGGAACCCGCACCCCGCTCTGCTTGCACGCCAGCAAAATCAAAGCTCGATGGTGCGAATCGTGCGCAATCAGAAGCCCCAGCAGTGCCATCCCCGGCCGGTCCTTCTTCGTCTCACCGGTCTCGATCAACCGCGCCAGCCGCTTAGCAATTCCCGCGCCTGAAGCCTGGAACGCGGCCGCCAGCAGATCTCGCTCCGGCGCGTCCGCATATTCGAAATGCGGCACTCCCGCCAGAAACTCCCGCCCGATGTTCCGCCGCCGCACATTGTGCATGTGGGCGAACACCTGCGCCACGTTCCGACCCTTCGAAGGCAGCCCGTTCTTCAGCAGCGTGATCGCTTCAAACGCCTCCTCCGGCAGTTTCTCGATCAAAAACTGATTGATCTCATCGTGAACCTTCCACACTTGCAGCAGCGAATCGGTCATATCGACACTCATACGATAATTTAATTCTCATGCAGACAAGACAGCTGGGAAACAGCGACCTGAAGATTACCCCTCTGGGCGTAGGCGCCTGGGCCATGGGCGGAGCCGGCTGGGCCTTCTCCTGGGGTCCGCAGGACGACGCCGAATCCGTCGGCGCCATCCACGCCGCGCTCGATAAAGGCATCAACTGGATTGATACCGCCGCTGTCTACGGCCTCGGCCATTCCGAAGAAGTGGTGGGCCGCGCGGTCCAGGAACGTTCCGACAAGCCCTACGTCTTCACCAAATGCGAACGCACCTGGGGCGAAGATCGCCAGATCAAAAAAAGTCTGAAGCGCGATTCCATTTTTCGGGAATGCGAGAACAGTCTGCGCCGCCTCGGAACCGACACCATCGACCTCTATCAGATCCACTGGCCGGAGCCCGATGAAGACATCGAGGAAGGCTGGACCGCTCTCGCCGATCTTCAAAAGCAGGGCAAAGTCCGCTGGATCGGCGTTTCGAACTTCAGCGCCTCCCAACTCGCCCGAGCCCAGGCCATCGCGCCCATCACCTCCCTGCAGCCGCCTTATTCCACGATCCAGGCCGATATCGAAACCGAAATTCTGCCCTTCTGCGGCAAGCACAACATCGGGACCATCGTCTATTCCCCGATGAAGTCCGGCATGCTGACCGGCGCCATGACTCGCGAGCGCATCGAAAACATGCACGCCGACGATTTCCGCAAACGCACGCCGAACTTCCAGGAACCGCTGCTCACAAGAAATCTGAACCTGGTCGAGCTCCTGCGCGATATCGGCAAACGCCACGGCCGCACGCCCGGAGAAGTCGCCATCGCCTGGACCCTCCGCCGTCCCGAGGTCACTGCAGCGATTGTAGGCATGCGTTCCCCCGATCAGGTCGATGGAATCATCGGAGCCGCCGATTTCCGTTTATCCGAAAGCGAAGTGGCTGAGATTCACGCTTTCCTGGGCTAACCAATGACCGACGAAGCATTTGCAGGGCTGGTTGCCGAGCACCCCGCCGTGTTCTTCGAAATGATCGCGGAGGGCGAACTCATCGCCAACCCTCCGAACTATACCCTTCACGGCGTTCGGAACGCGGTGATGGGGGCGCAATTGGCAGACTGGGCGCATGAGGATGGCCGGGGCTACACGTTCGCTTCCGTATCCGGCTTCGTGCTTCCCAACGGCGCCAGACGCTCGGCCGATCTGTCCTGGATCCCGCGGATCGATATCGCTCGATTGAGCGAGGAGGAACTCGAAGGCTATTGGCACCTCTGCCCCGCGTTCGTCCTTGAACAGCGCTCATACTGGGAAACCCTGGATGTCCTGCGCGAAAGAATGCGCGAGTGGATTGCGAACGGCGCGCAACTGGCCTGGCTCATCGATCCGCAAACTTGTACAGTCGAGATCTATCGACCGAACCAGGAGGCCGAAATCCTGGAGAACCCAACCACAATAACCGCCGGCGATCCCATCGCCGGTTTCGCCCTCGACCTTCAGCGAGTTTGGGAACCGATCAAAACCCGCCCGTCGTAACCCGTCATCTCCAGATAACCCACGCCTGTCTGCGAACCCCGGAAATCCACCGCGCCTTCCCAATACTTCTGTGCGCCGCCCGGCGCCCGCAGTTCCTGATCCTGCAGCACGGCCTTGCAAGTCACATCGATATGCAGAGAAGGAATCTGAATCCGCCACTCCACCGGATATTTCCCCCACTTCGCCAGCGGCTGCAGCGAGAAATCCTCGCGCTTCAAATGATGCCCCTTGCCCTCCGCATCGATGAACGTCCCCGATGAATACGGATCAATCGAACCATCCTTCCTGCGCAATTCGAACAGCATCAGCTCCGTCCGGTTATCCAACTGAACACTGAACCAGTCCCAACCCACCTGCTCCGGATCGAGGAGTTCGGTGAACCATTCATGATCCATCCACGCCCGCCCGGTCACCGCTGACCCATCGATGTTCCCGGTGGCCATCAGCAGCGGAAATGAGACATAGTAAGACGCCCGGCCACGGCCCTCAGCTTTCTGGCTCAAGCCATTCTCCCCTTCAATCACAAACGGCTTCTCCGGCTCCAGCTTCAAATGAAACCGGAACTTCTCGGCGACGGCCTCAATCGTCTGTGTCTCCCCCGACCAGTTCACCGACCAGTTTCCGTTCCAGCTCTTCCCCTCCTGCGCCCCCGCAATCCCCGGACCCTGCCGGTTCAGCCGCTCCTCATACCAGAAATGCTTTCCCGCCGCATCCGTCAAAGCCGCATGCGCCAGATACAGGTCCCGCACATCCCAGGCGGTCTTCCCTTCAGCCTCTCTTTGAGTCCCCTGGCGGAAAAACACCAGCTCGAATCCATACCGTTTACCCGCCGCATCGAACACATTGCCCGTGTAATACCACCATTCGGTGCGGAAGTCTTCGTGCGGGAAGTGATCGCGCGGAAACTGGTAACGATAGCCAGGAACGGCCTCGCGCCATGTGGCATCGCTCCCGGCCGACGCCGGAAGAATACATAACGAAAGCGATACGATAGTAAGAAACAAGGATGGTAGTCGAAACCCAGTGTGCACGTTTCGAGAGTATCGCGCTCGATTCCGGCGCGGCTCTGTCGCCGGTCGAAGTCGCCTATGAAACCTACGGCCGTCTCAATGCCACCCGTAGCAACGCGATCCTGATCACCCACGCCTTCACCGGCGACGCGCACGCCGGCGGCACCAGCCACGAAAACGGCAAGCCCGGCTGGTGGGACAACATGATCGGCCCCGGCAAGGCTTTCGATACCGACCGCTATTTCGTCATCTGCTCCAATGTTCTCGGCGGCTGCCAGGGCACCACGGGTCCGGGCACGATCAATCCCGCTACCGGCAAGCCTTACGCGATGACGTTTCCGGTAATCACCATTCGCGATATGGTCCGGCTGCAGCGCATGCTGATCGAACACCTCGGCATCCCGAAGCTTCTCGCGGTTGCCGGTGGATCCATGGGCGGCATGCAGGCGCTCGAATGGGCCGTCAGCTATCCGGAAATGGTTTGCTCGACCATCCCCATCGCCACCACATGGCGTCACAGCGCGCAGCAGATTGCCTTCAACGAAGTCGGACGCCAGGCGATCATGGCCGATCTCGACTGGGCCGAGGGCGATTATTACGAATCGGCCAAGCCGCCTGCGCGCGGGCTTTCGATCGCGCGCATGGTGGGCCACATCACCTACATGAGCGACGAATCGATGCGCGAGAAGTTCGGCCGGCGCCTCCGTGAGAAGGAGAAATTCGGCTTCGATTTCGGGGTCGATTTCGAAGTGGAAAGCTATCTGCGTTATCGCGGCAATCAGTTCGTCTCGCGCTTTGATGCCAACTCCTATCTCTACATCACCAAGGCCGAAGATTATTTCGATCTCACCAACGGCACGGGCAAACTCGCTGAGGCGTTTACCACCGTCGACACGCGTTTCCTGGTGATCAGCTTTACCTCCGACTGGCTCTATCCCAGCTACCAGTCTCAGGAAATTGTGAAAGTGCTCAGGCGCGTCAATGGCGATGTGGCCTACTGCGACCTGCAATCGAACTATGGCCACGATGCGTTTCTCGTCGACGTAGCGGAGCAGAGCGAAATTGTGCGCGGCTTCTTAACCAGCACGGAACGAATGGCGAAAGCGGCATAATTATGTCAGCTCATCCCTTACCCGTTTCCAACCCTGTGACGCTGGAAGAGCGGCCCGACTTCAGCGTGATTGCCGAAATCATCCAGCCTCGCAGCCGTGTGCTCGATCTTGGCTGTGGCGAAGGTGAACTCCTCGCCTGGCTGGTCGAAAACAAGAATGTGATGGCCAGAGGAGTCGAGATCTCCGCCGCCCAGGTGCGCAAAGCGATCGGCCGAGGCGTTTCGGCTTACCAGGGTGACATCGACGAAGGCCTGGCCGATTACCCGTCAAAAGCCTTCGACTACGTGATCCTCAGCCAGACCCTGCAGGAAACCCATGCTCCTTTGCAGGTGCTCAAGGAAATGCTGCGAGTCGGCCGCCGGGCGATTATTTCGTTCCCCAACTTCGGTCACTGGACCATGCGCCGGGCGATGCTCTTCACCGGGCAGGCGCCGAAGACAAAGCTATTTCCGTACGACTGGTACAACTCGCCCAACATCCATTTCCTCAGCATCAATGATTTCGAAGACCTCTGCCGCGATAACGGGTTTCCCATCGAAAAACGCTATTTCCTGTCGGGCGCGACCCGGGTTACAATCCTTCCCAACCTGCTGGCGCAGACTGCGGTGTTTTTGCTGGGTTAGAGATCTTAGCAGCTAAGTAGCTTAGCAAATCTCCCCGATCCTTCGCAATCTCAATCATCCTTGAATAGTCTTTCGACTGATAGCAGAGCTGCAGAGCAGACGGCACCGGCGCGCCGTACGGGGCGTCTTCGAAGACGTGTTCGAGCAGCACGTCAAGCGCTTCGTGTTGACGGCCGAGCGCGACCAGCAGCCTGACCAATATGCGGCCCGGACCATCGCCGACCGTTTCGGGATCGGCTTCGGCTACCTGCTGCCTGAAATATGCGAGATGCTTTTCGACCTGTTCGCCCATGAGTGCTGAAACATAATGCCCATAAGCTTCGAACTGATTTTCGAATGG
>Ga0302319_10025375_pt1 | contig 10497 bp, 5 predicted proteins | sample Bog_T0_2_FD_203319 | JGI IMG/M metagenome (GOLD analysis project Ga0302319, IMG submission 203319) | Peat permafrost microbial communities from Stordalen Mire near Abisko, Sweden - Bog_T0_2 | ecosystem: Environmental > Terrestrial > Soil > Wetlands > Peat | place: Sweden: Abisko, Stordalen Mire... | reverse complement strand
ATGAGCATGTTGGCGGAGTGCTGGCGCCAGGGCGCCTGCATGGCTGTCTCCCCACATCAAAAGCGCCGGCCGGCCCGTGTTTTCAAAGCAGGGAAGCGAGAGATTTGCATGGTCTGCCGCAGACTCCACAACACACGTGTCGCTTGAAGACGAGTCGAGCTTCTCTTCTAGCGCGAGCTCTGGCGCTCTGCTCGCAATCCCGAATGTAAGCCGTACGGCCAGACAGACAAAGATCAGCACGGCGGCCACCGCGGCATATCTCATCAACAAAGCCTGCCCCGGTGTTCGTGAAGCTCGGAATGGCTGTTCAACCCACTTGTAGCTTGCAGTAGCGGCCAACAACGAGATCGCCAGAATCTCGCTGGACTCAATCCGCGAAGGATCTGTTCCCAGCACGATCCGGGCAAGGGTGAGCAGTGGCCAGTGCCAAAGGTAGAGTGAGTAGGAAATGCGCCCAAGAAACCTCATGACCCCAATGGAGAGTATCTTTTTGTTGGCCCAGCCTTCTGGAGCACTAAGCACCAACACACTGCCCAACACCGATGGTAATGCGCCGATCCCTGGAAACGGCAAGTTGTCCGGAAGAAAGAAAATAGGCAAGATCACCAGCAGCAATCCCAACCCGCTGAGAACATTCTGTATGGCTTTGCCGCCCACAATATCGCGGCGTGCGGAATTTGCAATCAGGGCCAGCAGGACACCGGCCAAAAGTTCCCAGCCGCGAGCAGGCAGTAGATAGAATGCGGCATCTCCCGCATGGACCGATTGGTAGCAAGCTATGCAAAACGAAAAAGCGCTGATCGAAGCCAGGATCGGTATCAGGCGGACCCTGAACCGCATCAGGAACACCATCAACAACGGAACCACAAGATAGAACTGCTCCTCTACCCCAAGCGACCAGGTCATCAGCAGAGTTCGTTGATTCGACGCAACCGCAAAGTAATTTGTACTCTTCCAGAAAAACAGGTTCGATGCCGAGAGCAGCGTGGCGATACCTTCAGTCGCTGCCCGCTGCAGTTCACGCGGCGAAAGAAGAAAAACTCCCAGCAGGATCACCGCGCAAATCACAAAGTACAGTGCCGGCAGGATCCGCTTGGCGCGCCGACAATAAAAAGCAAGGAAAGTAAATCTCCCTGACAGCTCTTCAGCATGGATGTGGCCGCCGATCAGGAAGCCCGAAATGACAAAGAATATGTCCACCCCGGTGAATCCAAATCGGAAGGCGCCAAACCCAGCGTGGAAAAGCAGCACAGAAAGTACTGCAACTGCACGCAAACCATCGATGTCGGCACGGTAACCGCCGATCGAGACTCCGGCCCCTGATGGTACGTGCTCAGTGAGTTGCGCCATTTGACGGATTATATTATTGAAGGGTCAACAAGATGATTGCGTGCTTCGCCAAGCATGATCGTGCTTCTGTGCTTTTTTCCGAGTTGCGGAAGCTGAACCCGGCGTTCAAAGACATCGGCGTGGCAGGCCCCGACAGGTCTGTCGTATATCTAAGTGCCCTTTTGTCGATTCGTCCGAACTATCGCCAATTCTATACGGATACCTATTTCTCTCCTTTCGTCGCCAGGAATATGGAGAAGAAAGGGTGCGAATTGCTCGCCCACCATCCCGAAGCCTCGGCCGTTTTATATTGGGGAGCTATGAACTTCCCCATGGATCTCAAGCAATGCGCATTACCGTACTGCATCATCACGGATGGCCCTTATGATCCCGACGACAGGACCTACCCAGTCGAGTGGAAGCCACGTCGTTGGAGCACAAATTACTTTGAACGCCAACGTCGAATCTACCGGGGAGCTGAGCATGTCTTCACCCTCTCGGAGTGGGCGCGCGAAAAGCTGATTTCGGTTCACAATCTACCTCCGGAGCAGGTAACACGAATGGGTTGGGGCCCGATGCACGCTGGCGGAACCCCAGGATTTGAAATGGAGCGCAGCGGCTACTTCCTAAGCGTCGGAAACGAATGGGCTCGCAAAGGGATGGATTGTGTCGCTGACGCCGGAGCAAGGTTCCATCGAAAGTATCCGGAAGCCAGGACAATCATCGTCGGCAATCCTCGGGGCCTGAAGATTCCAACAATGCCGGGAGTAACTCAGATTCCCAATGCCCTGCCAGGTAGTGAGATTCAACCTCTAATCGCGAACGCCCGGTGCTTGATTATTGGTTCCAGATTCGATGCTTCACCTCACGTTGCGTTTGAGGCTTTGCAGGCTGGAACCCCGGTGATTGGTACCGCAGTTGCCGGAATTCCGGAAGCTGTGCAGGAACCCAACGGAGGGTATGTGTTCCCTGTAGGAGATGTTGTTGCACTCGTAGCTTCCATGGAAAAAATATGGACGGCCAATGTTCAATCGCAACGCGAGAGTGCGTACAGGGTCTACCAGCAGTCGGGTGGATGGAGTGGATGTGCACGAACGATTGCCGAAGTGATGGGTGTCGAAATCAGAGACGATGTGCCGCCGAAATCCGCCGTGCACCCTGGGACGTAAAATCAATCTATGCAATCGCGACCTACTGTATTTGTCTATCACGGCGAGTTGCTGCCCTATAGCGCCACCTTCATCCGCACCCAGGCGGCTGCGTTGCAGTCGTTCAAGGCTGGATTTGCGGGCCTCTTCCCAAGTCGCCGCATCTCGCTCGATCTCAATCTCGACTTTCCTCCCGTTCTACTTACCAAAGATCACAGCCTATCCTCGCGCCTCAAACGCAATATCTTCAAACGCACCGGCTTGGGTGCAAAGAATTTCCTGAAGGAACTGAGCGCACGATCTCCAGCTCTATTGCATGCCCATTTTGCGCTGGACGCGAGCATCGCGCTCCCAATCACCGAGCAGCTTGGAATTCCGCTCATCACCACCCTGCACGGGTATGACGTTACGATTCGAGACGAGATACTTTCCCGGAGCCTCGAAGGCCGCATTTACTTAAAGCGCCGTGAGGTTCTATGGGAAAAGTGCGCACATTTTTTCTGCAGTTGCGATTACATTCGATCCCGCGCCATCGAACGTGGATACCCCGCGGAAAAGTTAGAAACGCTCTATTCGGGTCACGATCTCGTGAAGTTCAACTTGCCGCCGGTTCCAAGAAACCGAAATCTCATTGTCTACGTGGGGAGGCTGATCGAGAAAAAGGGTTGCTCTTACCTGATTCGAGCGGCAATTTTGGCTGCCAAAGACTGTCCCGATCTGGAGGTTGCAATCATCGGAGACGGGCCCTTGAGAAATGAGCTTGAAACATTGGCAAAGAACAGTGGCGTCCGATGCCAGTTTCTAGGTACCCTTTCCGATCCGGAACCCGGAAACACCGTACTCGATTGGTTGAATCGTGCGCGCATATTCTGCATGCCGAGTGTGACTGCCAGCGATGGAAATACGGAAGGTCAACCTGCCGTATTTGTCGAAGCACATGCCCTGGGCGTTCCCGCCGTAAGCTTCGATACCGCCGGGATCGGCGAAGCGGTTCTGAGCGGGGAAACAGGCCTGCTTGTTGAAGAAAAGAATATCGAGCAGCTTGCCAATGCACTCCGGGAATTACTGCAAAATGATGGCCTCTGGAACACCTTCAGCAACAATGCGCGCGTTTGGGCCGCTGAAAGATTCGATATCAAAAAGCTGAACAGACAACTTGAGAGAGCGTATTGGCGAGTCTTAAATAGCCGCAGTTGATTCCCTGATCCGATGCTCCCCTTGGGACTCGACTCTCCATCTCATGCAGCCCGGAAAGCGCGATTATTTTGAACTAAACCAGGGCCGGCTAATCTGAAGGAAAATCTTCCAAACAAACCTCGGGTTGTTCACCAGATATCTTCTCCAAAGCCGTTTGCGTTCCTGAGTTAGGCGATGAAGCCACTGCATACCGGCCCTCTTCATCCACCCAGGTGCATCTTTAATGCGACCCGTGTGTATATCGAATGCAGCGCCTACTCCAACCATCACACGGACATCTAAAGAGTCGAGATACTCCGCCATGAATCGCTCCTGCTTCGGAGTACTAAGACCGATCCACATCACATCAGGCTGAGTCTGCTCCACCAACGACTGGAAGTCCTGCAACTCCGACGAATTGAGGGGACGAAACGGAGGAGTGTATGTCCCAACAACAAGCAAACCCGGGATCATGCTTTCCATCGCAAGCTTGAGTGATTCAGCCACGCCCACATCCCCTCCATACAAAAAGTGACGATAGCCTCGCACCACAGAGTGCCTGCAAAAATCACGCATGAAATCAGGGCCGTACACGCGTTCCATCGCAAATCCTTGTTGACGTCCAACCCATACAGTCGGCATGCCATCAGGAAGCGTGAGGAATGAAGCATTAAGGATGCGCCGGAATGCTGCATCGTCCTGGGCCTCTATCACGCCGTGAACACCGGTGACACAGATGTACCCCTTGCCATCCTGTCTAAGAAGATCATCCGTCTCGCTGATCGCCTCCGCCATCGTAATCGCGCTGATTCCGACTCCGAGCACATTGACCCGAGGTTTCAGCGAATGTTCACTTGGGGCTGGAAGGTCCATCGTATTCAGAAGATTCCTCATTTTTCCCACTCCAGTGAGTAAGCTGCTCTGCTTCGGAAGCAGCCTTCAACCCAGACAGTCGCAAACAGATGAGAGGGCAATTATTGATACGGAATCCAAGACTCCGAAACGGAATTTAAATCACGATAGGTCAAAGCTCTCAGTTCAATTCTAACCATGCAGGAAGACATCTTCAAATCTGCCTTCTCGAAGGATCCCGCCACTCGACCAGAAGAATCGAAAGCGATTTGGAATTACACACCATGTTTTCGAACGGCATTCGCCGAGCGACTGAGTATTAGAAGATACATCAGCCAGTTTCCAATGCCCATTAGAGCGTCCGTCAAAAGACTCGACCATGCCGCTCCTAACCATGAATAGCGTGGAATAAGGTAGAGGTTGATTCCAAAGTTGAAAACTGCGGCAACTACCTGGACAGCGGTCCGCATCGATTGATTTCCCGATGTTGTGAGACCAGCACCTGCACTCAGAGCGAATGATCGAAAGACAGGAAGCAAACAAAGCCATCGAATCGCAGAAACACTTGCACTAAAACTTTTCCCAACGATGAAAGGCACCAGTGGAGCGCAGAAATAGCAAAGAATTGAAGCTAGAAGGCCGGCTAGAAGCCCGGAACTCAGCAGTTTCCTCGCTGTCTTCGCGTTTCCTTGAATGCTGACCTGGCCCTCGCGAAACATTCGGGGCAATGCAGATGTATAAATCGACCAGATCGGCAATGTCGCAATATCAATGATGCGGTAGGCGGTCGAATAAATACCGTTTGCGACATTCATGCCGAAATGACTCAGCATCGTCTTATCAACATCGTTATAAACCGAGTTTGTGGACGCAGCGAAAGAGAAACCAAAACCCTCCGCGGCACGCTGCTTGAGTAACGGAAATGAAAAATCGATCTTTCGGATCTGACGCTGAACAAGAAATACACTGGCCAGCGCTGCCAGAGCAGATACTCCTGCGGATGCCCACGCCCATTGAGTTGACGTTCCCTGGTGGTAAATCAGCAGCATCGCACAAACGGTGACGAGCCGGCTTACATTGGTCAGGGCGGTAAGCAAAGCAGTAATGTTCATGCGCTCGAAGGCCTGAAAGACCTGAGCCGTCATGATCGCAATCTGCCGGAAAAAGCAATCGGATACGGCTACGACTACAACTAACATGATACTCGTGGAACTTAGAACATAATGAGCTGAGATCGTCACCACGACGACCAATGCGGTTCCAAACATTGCAAGGGATAGCAGTATGTTGCCGCAATACACCGCGGCTTGTTCATGATCAACCGAGACATATCTCAAGAAGACTGATCCAGAGCCTGCACCCGAATATTGGCTGAAGAGTGACACGAAGGCAACGACCCCAGCTAGAACTCCATACTCTTTACTGCCGAGTAACCGTGCAAGCAAGATGAAAGATAGAGCCTGTACAACAAGGGACACAATCTGGCCGCCAGAGATCCACAATGCATTTCGAGCGAGGGAGCTTTGTCGAACAGCGAGAGGAAGGGACCTGATCGCGCGAAAAAGTGGCATCCGTTTTTCACCCTGGCGTGCTCTTGTTCCTGAAGTTCCCCATGACCCTGAGGTTCCATTCCGAATCCGCATTACGGTCCGGAAGAAACCCATTGGCTCCCAATCGCGCTTAATGAGAGGCCAATCGCGCTCAGGAAATTCATTTTAAGGTTAACTCAGTTTAGCAATTTCGCAGGATTACAGCGAAACTTAGTAACGCTGCTCCGGATGCACACCGCCAAGTGACTCCTTCTTGTCGTGGAACCCGCGGACATGGGACCGCAGCGACAGTCCTGATCGATAGCCGGAGGGACAGTCCTGGGTTTGTGAGGAGGCGCGGAAAGGGTAGGAAGCATTAATTTAATGCGAGTGAATAACGAGCGTTTCCCGAACCGCAGGTGTCCCATCCATCGGTACGCTCGATCGCCCGATGGATGGGACAGACTTCTTTGACTAAGGCTTCGTACAGTTTTGAGCTACGGGCATGTATTGCTTCCGCTGCCCGCCACAACCGGGTAAACCACCGGCCCCGCCCCGGTCTGCGCATTCCACACGCTGATCGAGAGTTGATCGCCTTCTCGGATGCAATGGTTAGATCCGTAACTGCCACCGAACCCGCTCAGCACAATCTGCGAGTCCGTCCACGACGAGACCGCAAGAGTAACTCCATTCCCCGTGTGTCCTCCCGCCCAGGGGGTTCCGCTGCCGTCGACTACTTCAATGTAATTCGAGTCGCCAGTGTAGGCAGCCTGCGTGCCAAAGCCCAGGCCGGTGATGGTGATGGTCTGCGTCTGCTTCGGAAGGATCGGGCTGACAGAGGCGATTTCCGTCGGGCAATTATCCGTCCCCCCACTTGCCACAATTGGATAAACCGCGGCTCCAGCCCCCGTCTGCGCATTCCAAACGCTGACGTTGAGATGGTCGCCCGGCCGGATGCAATGATTCGTTCCATACGAACCGGAGAATCCGGTGATCACAATCTGCGAGTCGGTCCACGACGAGATGGCGAGAGCGATGCCATTGCCGCTGTAACCTGCCGCCCAAGGCACTCCCGCCGTGTCTTCCAACTCGATATAGTCTGAGTCGCCCGTATAGGCTCCCTGCGTGCCAAAGCCTTCGCCGCTGATGGTAATCGTCTGCGCCTGCTCAGAAACAATTGGGCTTACCAACGTGATTTTTGTTGGGCAGTTATCGGTTCCCCCACTCGCCACAATCGGGTAAACCGAGGGACCAGCCCCGGTCTGAGCATTCCACACGCTGACATTCAGCAGATCACCCGGACGGATGCAATGATTCGTTCCGTATGAACCGGAGAGTCCCGTGATCACAATCTGCGAGTCGGCCCACGACGAGACGGCGAGAGTAATGCCATTGCCCGTATGCCCCGCCGCCCAGGGGGTTCCAGCGGTGTCTGCCAATTCAATGTAGTTGGAGTCGCCAGTGTACGCTGCCTGGATGCCAAAGCCCTCGCCCGAGATCGTGATGGTTTGCGCCTGCTGAGAAACGATTGGGCTGACGGAGCTGATTTTCGTTGGGCAGTTATCGGTTCCGCTGGCTGCGACTAGTGGGTAAACCGCCGGACCATTTCCACTTTGAGCATTCCAAACACTCACGGATAAATGATCGCCCGGTCGGATGCAATGTGTCGTTCCGTACGAACCGGAGAGGCCGCTGAGCACAATCTGTGAGTCCGTCCAGGAAGATACAGCGAGCGTGACGCCGTTCCCCGTGTGACCCCCCACCCAGGGGACTCCAGCGCTGTCAACCAACTCGATGGAACTCGAGTCGCCGGTGTAGGGAGCTTGGGTGCCGAAGCTTGAACCGGTGATGGTGATAGTCTGCGTCTGCTGCGAAGCGATTGGGCTAACTGAGATGATTGTGGGCCAACCCGGCGTTGCGCCGCTCAGTTGGATCGACTGAACAGCGTAAGTCGGAGAAGCTGCATTCAGATCCGTATCGGTAAGCGCCAGCGAGCCCGTGAAAGTGGCGCCCGTTAAAGGCGTAAAACTAATGGGCAACTGGCAGGATGCGCCTGCGGCAAGTGTCCCCGGCTGGGACGAACTGGCCGCTACAAGCGGGCAGTCCCCGGCCCCTGCACCTTGCAGATTAAAATTCGTCGAGATGCTCGGATTGTTGCCTGAATTTGGAACTGGGAATGAGAGCGCAGCGTTTCCGTCGTTCGCAAGCGTCACTAATTGCGGACTGTCGATGCTGGTTGAGCCCACCGCTGTAGTGGCAAAGTTCAATGACGGTGCATCAGTGCGGTCTATCTTCTGTACCGTACCGACTCCACCCTCGGTGAAATACAGATTTCCGCTGGCATCGAGGGCGACGGAATGTGGAAAGGTTTGTCCGCTTTCGAGAATCGCGCGCGCGCCGCCGGGGGCAACCTCAACCACTTCGCCGGTTCCGTAAATAGCGACATACACATTGCCGGCAGGATCAACGGTCACACCGGAGGGACTTGCGAGGCCGGAGATAGTCGATTGCGTCCCAGAAGGCGCAACGACGTAGACACTTCCTGCGGGGAAATCGGCGATGTACACATTCCCGGCTGAATCCACGGCAATGCCACGTGGCGAAATGAGTCCGGTTCCAACGGTTGTTTGAACCCCAGCCGGTGTCACTTTGAGAACTGTGCTGGAATTCGGTTCGCTGATATACAAGTTCCCGGCCCCGTCAACCGCCAGGTCACTGGGATCCGTCAGCCCGCTGATGTTCAGCTGCGTCTGAACGCCCGTTGTCTTCGCGATTTCATAAACCGATCCCGAATCGGCAACAAAGATGTTTCCTGCACCATCCTCGGCCACGCCGGTTGGATATGTAAATCCGCTGCCGATCGTGGATTGTGCGCCGCCAGGTGCTGTCAGCAACACATTACCCGTGCCGGAATTTGCGACAAGGATGTTGCCGGCGGCATCGACCACGACATCAGAAGGCTCAAACAGCCCGGTGACCAGCGGAGCCGGTGCCGCTCCTGCAAAAGCAACCAGGGGACTCACGCCGATTCCCTGCACGTATCCGGTAGCAAACGGATTTCCGATGCCATTGTTGAGAACCACCGCGCCAGAGCGGGTTCCGGGGGCTGCCGGCGTCAAGTACACGTCAACGTCGCAGGTGGATCCTTGAGAGTAAGAATAGGTCCAATAGCAGTTGCCCATGTTCGAATCGATAAATTCGGTCTTGGGCACGCCATCTGTGAGAACCGAATAGCTGCCCAGCGTGCCCCCAGTGTCGAAGGTAAAGAACATTGACACAGGGAAGTTGCTCGAGACACCCACGGGCACCTGGCCGAAGTTTGCGGGCAACATTGACTCCTCAATCAACTCAAAGGTGTACAGGTCGGTGAAAAACAGGTTGCCTTTGCCGTCGACGGCCAGTCCCCCAGCGTCAAAATAATCCACGCCGTAGTTAACCCCATAGTAATCGCCGTCGTTGAAGCTGGAATCGGTAGGAATGTAGCTCGTGTTGAAACCGCCGCTACCGTTAGGCGTCAGCTTGTCGATGAAACCCGGGAAGCTGGCTATATACAGGTTGTTGTTCTGGTCCACTGCAAGCGCGCCGGGGCTGACATAAATTTCAGTCGTCGCGTAGAACCCGCCGCCAATTGGCGTATCCTCGAAGACCTTATTGTCCCAGCCATCGTCGAGAAAGAGGTTGCCAAGGCCATCCACCGCAACAGTGCTGACACCGTGAGTGCCAGGGGCCGGAAGGAAACTCTGCGTGTAAACTCCACCCGAAAGCGTTTCCTTGAACAGCGAGCCAATGAAACTGTTGTTGATCTCGACACCGAATACGTTGCCTTGCGAATCTACCGCGACTGAAACAGCGTCGTACAAATCGCTTCCAATGGTGCTCTGGATGTATCCGCCGCTGCCATTCGGCGTCTCTTTGAGCAGCGTCGTAAGACTTATGTCGGCTATATAGACGTTGTTGTTCGCATCCACCGCAACACCGTAGGGATACAAAAGTCCTGTGCCGATCGTGTTTTGGATGAAGCCGCCAGCCGACGGCGTCAACTTCAATACCCGGCTATTGTATTGATCGGCGACATAGATGTTGCCGCTTGTGTCCACAGCAACCCCCATCGCGTAATTAAGCGTGCTGGGGATATTGAGTACCGTTTGCGTTTGGCTCAGGTGCGCAGTCTGCGCCAAGGCAAAGGAGCCAGAGACCGCGCCGAACGCAATAAGCATAGATGGACTGAGACGCAAACGTACTATTGCATCGCAGCACGTTGAAACAATCGACGCGATGAGAGCACGCGCCGCAGGTAGTGAACGAACGATCGTGGAAGTGATTCGAAGCTGGGTGAATGTCATAACGCTCCTCTGGACCCCAGCGATCTCTTAACCTCCGCGGGGACGCACTAAGTTGTTGTCTGGAGCGCGCAGGAATTGTGACCGTGACTAAGATGATTTTTTCGCGGCGTCGCTTTCAAT
>Ga0302319_10025373_pt1 | contig 10497 bp, 6 predicted proteins | sample Bog_T0_2_FD_203319 | JGI IMG/M metagenome (GOLD analysis project Ga0302319, IMG submission 203319) | Peat permafrost microbial communities from Stordalen Mire near Abisko, Sweden - Bog_T0_2 | ecosystem: Environmental > Terrestrial > Soil > Wetlands > Peat | place: Sweden: Abisko, Stordalen Mire... | reverse complement strand
CCCGGCGCTGCCGAACATCGTTCCTCAGCACGACTCTTACAAGCGGAGTAGTGGCCGCGTCAACCTGCCGAAATTCCGGCGCCGGCAGTTTGGCTTCCTGCATCGTATCCCGCATTCGCCGTGTTCCTTCATGTGCGCACTTCACGAAATCAAGGTACAGCAGGGCCTCCATAAGATAAGGGTTTCTGGGCTTGTGGACCTCGTAGATGTTCTGCGGCGTTACCAGCGGCGGAAAACCGCCTGGACTCTCGACCTCCAGACGATCGTCGAACATCTTCACAAATACATTCATCGTCCGCAGTGAATATGAGCGGTGGACGCACGCGTTAACCAAAGCCTCATACCAGGCGGGCTGAGGATACTCCGGGGCTGTGTAAAATTTCCCGTCTTTCCCCAGCTTTGAGAACTCCCTCAGCTGCGTCCCCAGAACCTCAGCTGCCTGAATGATCATTGAGGGAACGTTGCCTTCAATCCGAAAGTCTTTGACCGCGTTGAACTTTTCTCCCGTGCCTTCTGCTTCCCCGTCAAAGCGAAGAATACGAACCAAGCAGCCGGGGAATTTCATTCGGGGATCGTTTGCAAACAGCAGCGCACATGCGGTGTTCGGAATAAAAGTAGATTGCTTCCTCTTTCCGAGACGCGCCAGCGCGAGGATTTCCGGCTCGGTATGCACGGACAATCCACGCATCTTCGCAAATCGATCGCAAAACTGCCGGACGAGTGAAACATTGAATTCTTCCAGGTATTCGAGTCCACAGGGCTCCAACTCAAAATCAATTTCCCTTTTCGATCTGGAGTTCGCGGATCTCTTCCTCGGACAAACGTTTTTTCTTGTCGGCAATTCTCCAGTACGCGTTCCCTGAACTGGTTCGGACGACCTTGTCGGCGCGATAAAAAACGCGTACGACAAGTAACCAGTCCGGATTGTCGCCTACCCCAACCGCCTCCAGTCGCTTGCTGTCGGAACGCGAATCGGGACAATACTCCATTCGCGTGCTGTCGAGGCGGTTAATCTGGTTGACAGACAGTTTCTGACAACCCGAAACAGCACCGTCGTCTTCCATCCCGAGGACAATAATTCCGCCATCTGGTGCGGTATTGGCCCACATGGACAAGTACTCTCCGAGAACATCGGCGTGCGTTCCCGCTGGCTTGCGTTCAACTCTGCGGTCCTCTTTGAGCGAATTAATAAGTCAATTATTTTCTGTTACTTTACCCTTCGAAGGGTAAAATCAAGCGTTCGTCTGCCCCGCCTTTCGCGGCACGCCTCCCGTCTCGGACACTCTTTTCATCCCGCAAAACGAAAGCTACCATTCAAACATGCGATTCCTTCTCTTCCTTGCCTTCTCCACCATCGCAACAGCGGGCGAATACACAACCTATATCGGCGACTCTTATCCCCGCAACGTAGCCGCCATTACCGCCGACGCCGCAGGCAACACCTATGTGGTCGGAAACCGCGCATCCCCCCTCACTCCAACCCTGGCCGTTATCCTCTCGCCCGTCGTCGTTAATCTTCCGGTCAATGTCAATCCAGCCCTTACTCCTCCCAACGACGTCTTCCTCACCAAACTCGATCCCACCGGAAAGCCCCTCTTCACCGCGCTCTTCGCCGGTAAAGGCCTCGACCGCGCCCTCGCCGTCGCGGTCGACCCCTCCGGCAACATCTACATAGCCGGAACCACAACCTCCTCCGATTTCCCCGTCAGCAACGCCCTGCAATCGCAGAACAGTCAGTTCGGTGCCGGATTCATCGTCAAACTCAGCCCGGACGGCAAGACCCTCCTCTACTCCACCTACTTCGGAGGACTCGCCGGCGCCACCGCCATCAACGCACTCGCCACCGATTCATCCGGCAATCTCTACCTCACCGGCGCCACTTTCGCAGCCGATTTCCCCCACACCGCCGGCATGCCGACGGCCGTCGTCACTCAAAACGCGAACGCCCCCCTCGGCTCGCCGATATCCGCCGCGTTTGTTGCATCGATCTCCGCCGCGGGCGATAAAATCCTCTTCGCCGGTACAGTCGGCGGCACCACTGACATCTGCTCCGCAGGCCCTCACGATTGCGCAGGCCTCACAATTTCCACCGCGGGCGGCGCCCTTGCCCTCGATGCCGCGCGCAATGTCTACTTCGGCGGAAACACCAACACCACCGACCTGCCTGCTACCTCAGGCGCCTTCCTCACACAAGGCATTGGAGCGTTTGTCGGAAAGATCGCCGCTAATGGAACCGGCCTCGCATACCTCACCCTGATCGGCAGCGCCGCGGAACTGTCGAACGGTCCCCAATCGACCCCCGCCAACATCCTTTCCTCGCTCACTGCGGACAGCGCGGGCAACGTCTATATCGCGGGTGCCACCGGCGACCCGAAGTTCCCCGTCACCCCGGGCGCCTTTCAAACGGCCTTTGCCGGCGGTCCCGTCAGCGCCTTCGGAGTTCCCGTCAACACCGATGGCTTCGTCGCGAAACTGAACCCCTCCGGCAGCGCCCTCGTCTGGGCCTCTTATCTCGGCGGCGCGGGGAACGATGCTGTAAATTCCCTCGCCGTGGATGCCGCAGGCGACGTATGGGCCGCCGGCAATACCGCTTCCGCTTCGTTTCCGAACGCTCAGGGGTGGTCGAATGGCGGCGACTTCCTGGCCGAATTCGCCCCCTCCGGCGCTGCGCTTCCGTGGGCAGCTCGCTACCCGAACGGAACCGCAGGCCGGGCCGTGGCGCTCGATACCACCGCCTTCATTCACACTGCGGGCGCCACCGGCATCGTGTCGGAGATCGCCTCCACAACGCCCCCGTCCCCGAAGGTTTTCGGCCTCGGCAACGTGATTGGCGGCTCTCTCGCCGGACGTGTCGCGCCCGCTGAAGTGATCTCCCTCTACGGGCCGAACATCGGACCCGCCACCCCAGTGACCGCAACCCCCACCGGTGGCAAATACCCCACCTCTCTCGGAGGCGTTCAGGTGGTCATCGGAGGCATCCCCGCGCCTTTGCTCTATGTCTCGGCAGGGCAGATCAATGCCGTTGTCCCGATGGAGTTGACCCTCCAAAGCGCCTCCGCCGTTCAGATCTTCAGTTCGAATCTCACCTCAACGCCCCTGTTCCCCTTATGGATCGATACCTCGGATGGCGAGATCTTTCCAGGCGTGCTCAATCAGAACGGCTCGCTGAACTCTCAGACCAATCCCGCGAAGCTCGGCTCCGTCGTCTTCTTTTACGCGACCGGCTTTCAAACCTGGTTCCCGAACCTCGCCGACGGCCAGATCGCCACCCAGGCCCAGAGCGTTTTTTGCCCCACGGGATCGTGCCTGGCGAGCGAGGGCGCCATCCTCTATGAAGGCGCCGCGCCTGGCATTGTCGCGGGCGTAACCCAGATCAATCTCCAACTGAACAGCTCCGTATCCGCTACGCGCCTTACACAGGTCTTAATCCTCATCGAGGATTTCAACGCTTTAGTCACACTCTGGGTCTCACCCTGAACGGGCGAGTGAAACCACCTGGGACACGCGGCGAATGGAGCGCGCGCTTCTGCGTGTTGGGTCGCGTCCTCTGCTTCGACAGCGCCTGCCAAACCCTCCCCTAACAAACTCATTGAAAAAGCCACTGAAAATAAGCAGGGTAGGCCGGCAGCCGGCTGGAAGCCTTCTGCGGTCAGCTATTCAGCTATAGTGATTGGAACATCTATGCGGCTGACCGCCATCTGCCGGAGGATCGTCGCCACGGATACCGGCGTGCTCGTTCTATCTGCGCTGGCATTGGTCGCGATGCACACCGCGACTAACGGCGAATACGGATTCCACCGCGACGAGCTGGCCACAATTGACGACGCTCGGTTCCTCAACTGGGGATACGTGGTGTACCCGCCGGTTACGCCCTTCATTGCCCGAGTGTCGCTGACATTGTTCGGTGCGTCGATGATTGGACTGCGCTTTTTCGCCGCCCTGGCAGTGGGAATCGCCATGGTGCTGACCGGTTTGATGGCTCGCGAAATCGGCGGAAGACGACCGGCGCAGCTGGTGGCTGCGTGGGCGGCGGCGATCGCTGGGCCAGCAATGAGTTTTGGGTACCTGTTCCAATATGTTTCCTTCGACTATCTGTGGTGGGTGCTGGCAGCCTGTGTGACCGTTCGTCTGCTGAGATCCGAAGACCAGCGCTGGTGGCTGGCGTTGGGGGTCGTCGTCGGCCTGGGGATGATGACAAAGTACACGATGGCGTTCCTGCTGGCGGGCATCGTCGGCGGAATTGTTCTGACCAGGCCCCGCTGGCTGCTCCACAAATGGTTGTGGTACGGAGCCGCCGTCGGCCTCCTGATTTTCCTGCCCCATCTGATCTGGGAGGTCCGGCACGATTTCATCACACTGGATTTTCTGAGGTTCATCCATGCCCGCGACGTCAGGCTTGGCCGCGCAGACGGGTTCCTGCCCGCCCAGTTCTGGGCGGTGACGAATCCTGTCACGGTGCCAATATGGATCGCGGGGATTTGTTTCCTGTTCGTCAATCCACAGGGAAAGCGTTTTCGCATGATCGGCTGGATGTATCTGATCCCGTTGGTAATCCTGTTCATCGCCCGAGGCAGGCCCTACTATCTCGCACCGGCCATCCCCATGCTGCTTGCCGCGGGCGCAGTTTGGGGCGAGCGATGGCTGGAAACTTTGTCTCTCGCGACTGCCGGCACCATACGCAGGGTGGCTCGGACAAGCATGGTGGTGAGCGGCATTGCGACATCCGTCCTGGTTCTGCCGGTGGCGCCGCCCGGTTCACGCTGGTGGAAAGTTGCTGACGCGACGAACCAAAATCTCAACGAGGAATTCGGCTGGCGCGAAATGACGGATGCAGTGATTCGCGCTCGCGATTCGCTGGCAGATGACGCCCCCGTCGGCGTTCTGGCTGGCGATGCCGGTGAAGCCTCCGCCATCAATCTCTATGGCCGCGGTCACGGACTTCCGGAAGTGATCAGCGGCTCAAACTCGCATTGGCTGCGCGGCTACGGCAATCCGCAGCCCGAGACGGTTGTCGCGGCAGGTTTTCTGCGCGCCGACCTCGAGACCGTCTTTTCCTCCTGCGAACTGGCTGGCCCTTTTACGATTCCCTACGGCATCGAGAACAACGCCATCCTCGGGGATCACACGGACATTTTCGTGTGTCGGCGCCCACGTGAGCCATGGGATGTATTCTGGCGGCGATTTCACTCGTTTGGGTAGAGCTTGACGGAGGTCTCCTGCTCGAAGCCTGCCTGCGCCAGAGAGTTTCACAAATCCCGGCTGGTAGCTCGACGTTCGGACGCCGGCTGGAGCTGGCCTTGTGTAACCCCGGTAGCACCTGGCCTTCTAAACCTGCTCGCGGATGTACTTCATTGCACCGTCTGAGTAAGTAGTCGGCGACTCGTACTTTTCCCCGGCCGCCAATCCGGAACCCGGGCAGCGTTTATCGCGCCGAGAAGTATTCTGCTGCCCGGAAGCTGCCGATAACCTCTTAACACCCGGCCAGGTGTGGAGGCTACAGGCCCACTCTCTTTTGAATCAGGATCGCTAACGGACACTTCAGAAATGGCGGCAAGCATCTGTTGGAAGCGGCGTGCCTCCGCTCACATTTTCGAGTTCGGTTCCCTCGAGTTCCGCTGGATCGAGTGTTTCGATCTGCGGTTCGATTTCGGTTTTACTCTCGGGCGCGTTCGATTCGTTGATCATGGGTATTTCCTTTCCGACCAATGTGTGCAGGGCAAGGTGTCTGCGTTTCACACGTCGTCCCAGCCAGTATATTTCTGTCGTATACTCTGATACGTATTGCCCAGCTCAGGGCCCCCAAATCTCCGGACTGTTGACCTGGAGGTATTGCTGCGGCATGCGGCCCCGGCGGGCTGCGCCGGCGCCCCGGCTTTCCTGCCTCGAGACTCCGCCGGAAAAGACGATCGTATAGCGAGCAGGCTGTCGCGCTGGCGTGAAAACGCAGCGGAGAATTCCACGGAAGCCTTTGCCCGGCGTCTCGATTGGGAGGGTTTGACTCCGGAAACGGTGCAGTCCGTTCTGGGTGATGCGCGACCACTGATCCCGGAAGATGATTGGTGGACCGCCGCAGCGTGGAGAATCTTCCGGCGACTGGCCGCATTACCGGACTCGGCTGAGGCTTCGGTAGAAGGTGACTCCCGCCCAATTCCTCGCCACATTCCTTTCGCACCGATTCTCGCGCCTCTGGTAAGAGTCGCCATGAGCGAACTGTCTCGCGAAGCGGGCGATCCCCCGGCTGCCCCCGACATCCTGGGTCAGCTCGGGGAACCTCTCTATGAACGCCTTTCGCGCATCTTCCATCGAGCCCTGGGCGCGGAATTTCGAGGCTTCCGCGATGCGCTCCCGGCGCGCCACGGCGCATGGCGGGCATTCGAAGGACACATGCGAGGAGAGGGGTTGCGGTCCCTCTTCGACCGCTTGCCCGTCCTGCTCCGCCTGGCGGCCATTGCGAATTCTCTGTGGGCCGCCGAGACGGTCGAATTCCTTCGCAGACTCGAGGCGGATCGCGAGTGCCTCGGCCAGGTTTTTAGTGCGGGCGATCCCCCCGGCGCCGTTGAGCGAATCTCGGGTCTCCTTTCCGACCCCCACTGCGGCGGCCGAAACGTAAAAACGGTTCGGTTCGCATCCGGTCTGCAGGTGGTTTACAAGCCAAAGAGTCTGGCAATTGACGCTGCCTGGTTCGCACTGACCGAGTGGGTCGGCCGGCATACCTGTGTCGCCATTCGTTCGCCGCGGGTTCTGAACCGGGGTGATTGGGGGTGGGTCGAGTTCATCCCGCACGAGCCCTGCCGGAACATCGAAGCGGTGGAACGGTTCTACCACCGCTCGGGTCACTTGCTTTGTCTGTTGTATTGCACCGTGTCTGAGGACTTTCACCACGAAAACATCGTGGCCTGCGGGGAGTTTCCGGTGCCCATCGACCTCGAGACTGTCTTCCGCCCCGAACCTTTGTTGACGGAAGCGCATTCGGCCGCAACCCTGCAGGTTCTCGGTTCCGTGTCTCAGACGCTTATGCTGCCGCGCTGGATGGAATTCAGCGGCCAAAGCGACGCAGTTGACATAAGCGGACTGGGCTCTGGCGCCGAAACGCAATCGGAAATCACGAATCGTCGATGGATCCACGCCAACACTGACGAGATGGAGTTCGTGGCAATTCGGGAAAAGGCGAGGCAGGGACGGAACGCACCGTTTCCAGCTGATGGGCCGCGTCCCGATGCAGGGCAATTCGCGGTGAAAGTGGCTGAGGGCTTCGCCGAAGCATACGACTCTCTGAAGGCGAATCGCCACGCGCTCTTAAGTCCGGATGGTCCGCTGGAGGCGTTCCGCAATTGCCGGACCAGGGTTGTGTTCAGGCCGACGCGAACCTATGACAAAGTTGCGGAGCGAGCCCTGAGCCCAGCTTGCCTCGCCTGCGGTGTTGACCGCAGCCTGGAATTCGAGGGTCTCAGCAGACACTTTCTGGCATCGCGCGAAGGTCATGGCAGGCGTGCCATGTTCCGAGCGGAAGTGCGGGCGATGGAACGGATGGATATCCCGTATTTTCAGGTCAAGAACGATTCGCGGGATCTGCTGGACGATGAAGGCGCCATTGTCGAAGAGAACTTCTTTAAAACTCCTGGTTACGACAGGGCCCGGCAGCGCATCGCCGCGCTCTCGGCGGCCGACCGCTCGTTTCAGCTGGATCTGATCCTGGCCAGTTTCGCGGCGCGCGATTTCGGCGGTCCGGGCCAGCCTCCCCTATTCAGGCCCGCAGCGTTCAGCGCCACACGGGCGGTGCCGGATCACTGCGACCTGCGGGAGGCGGCCCGGCGAATTGCGCGTGATATAGAAGGCAGAGCGATCCGCACCGGAGACGAAGCGAACTGGATAGCGCATGACACACTGCCCGTTAGCGGACGCCTGTGTGTACAGGCCCTGGGGCCTTCGCTCTACAGCGGGCTGGCAGGCCTTTCGGTGTTCCTCGCGGCGCAGTCCGTAGTGGATGGATGCCGGCTTTGCCGGAGAGCTGCCCTGGCAGCCGCGCGCACCGTACGGCGTTCCCTGGTCGACTCCACGCTGGACCGGAAGACGATTCGGACTTTTTTCCTCGCCGAGGGGATCGGTGTGGCGGCAGGGGCGGCGTCGGCCCTCTACGGTCTGCTCAAGACGGGACAAATCCTGAATGACGAGGAAACGCTGGACACGGCTCTCGGTTTATCCCGGTTACTGGACGAAGACGCGATCCGGTCCGATAAGAGGCTCGATGTGATCTCCGGTGCGGCCGGGACGATCCTCTCGTTGCTGCGGCTCTTTGAGCAGACGGGCGAATCGGAGCTTCTGGAAAAGGCGGCGCTTTGCGGGGAACGTCTGCTGCGAATGCAAAGTCCCGAGGGGGCGTGGCTTACCATTGCGCGCCGTCCGTTGGCAGGTTTCTCGCACGGAGCGGCGGGGATCGGTCTGGCACTGCTCAGGCTGCACGCAGCCGTCCCGGACGCCCGCTTTCGCCGGGCGGCGATGGCGGGCTTTCGTTACGAGCACACCTTGTTTTCACCGGAAGCCGGCAATTGGGAGGATCGGCGAGACCACGTCACAGACCGCTTTGCTATGGCAAGCTGGTGCCATGGCGCACCGGGGGTGGCATTGTCGCGCATCGGGGTGCTGAAACAGCTTGCGGGGGAAGATGTGGAATCGACGCTCATCTCCGATCTGGACGTTGGTTTGCGCTGCCTGGCGGAAGGGGCGATCGGAAACGACGCGACGGTTTGTTGCGGCGAAATGGGGCGCGTGGAGATTTTGCTCGAGGCGGCGCGGTACGCCCGCCGGCCCGAACTCGAAGAACTGGCGCTACAGCGAGCCTCCTGCGTTGTGGCTGGCCTTTTGGCGGCCGGTAAGAGACCTTTCATCCCGGGATTCTTCAAGGGCCTGGCAGGCATCGGCTATGGACTGTTGCGCCTCATTGCGCCAGACCGCCTGCCGTCAATTCTTCTCTGGGAATAATCACGCGCCTGGCGCGGACGCAATCTCCACACAATCGAACGCCGCCCGACTCGCCTTCATCCGGCGGGCGCGCCTGATTCTGGCGGCACTCGAGCCGCAGCCTCCGGATTCCTTCGTGCGTTTTGGCTACATGTATTCAGCCATCAATATCTGTCTGAGCCCATCGCGCCGTGTTTCCGTTAGAGTGAGTGAACTGCGTATTCCGCAATTTCAGATGCACGGTATCGATCTTTCAGGAGCCGTTCCGCGATCGCGGCCAGACGGTCGACAACGGGAACAACTCCCAATTCCACCCATCCGGCGTGGATCGGGTTTCCCCGTGAGTCAACGTCCGCAATGCAGATGGGAACAATGCCGGGATGCGTGATCTCGTTGTAGTCGAAAGGGACGGTGATGAGCGGCATAAGGACCTGATCGATTAAATAAGAAATTTCGAGAACTTTGTCACGGTAGCGCTTTGAGAAGACCTACAGATCAGAGACCAAGATTTTCCTCAATGCAAAGAAATACCACAACGATCGACGGAAATTCAAGTGGAGTTCTGGGCCTCGGAAACGAAGGTCAGCATGCTCGGCTTGAAGCCAAACTGAAACGAGAGCTCGGGGAAAAGGTTCTCGAGTACTGTTCGAAGCCACGACTGAAGACATCGTCTTAAATCCCGATTCGACGCTGTGGGTCATGGGCCAGGGTTTTCAGGAGGTTGGAGCCATGCCACCGGCGCAGGCTGCGAGCGCGCTCAACACGATTGCCGCCTGGAAAGGCACGGTGATGAACCATGAGCGGCCAATTCTTGAGACTGAAACTCCCTCTCGATGGGAGTCGTTTTGAAGGTATTATTTCGCCCATTGTGCGTCGCCCGATTTTTGCAATTCGCACACGTCCCAAAAAGATTTTCTCGCTTTCAGACTATGAAAAAGCGGGAATTCTCACCTTCAAAGACGACTCTTTGAACCATCTGCGTAAGCGCGATACATTCATCGAGGGAACGCGCGGGTTAAGCCACGCCGAGGTCATCCGCGCCGCCGTTGCGGGCAAGAAGAATATTCTCACGGTGGGCGCGACTGGTTCCGGTAAGACCACCTTCGTGAACGCTGTTCTCGACGTCATGGCGCAGGTTGCTCCGAACGATCGAGTCATTTCCATTGAGGACACAACCGAACTTCAGTGTTCAGTGCGAAACCACGTCGACCTTCTGGCAGTCGGCAACGTCTCGATGCTCGATTGCCTCCGGGCGTGCATGAGGTTGAAGCCCACCCGGATCGTTGTCGGTGAAGTCCGCGGCGCTGAGGCACACACGATGTTGAAGGCCTGGAACACCGGGCATCCTGGGGGCGCCGCGACGGTTCATGCCAACGACGCTCTCGGTGGTTTGATCCGTCTGGAGAGCCTGGTAGCCGAGGCGACTTCGGCGCCCCAGCAAACCCTGATAGCCGAGGCAGTGGACCTGGTGGTCTTTGTCGATCAGGAACCCGAACTCATGGCCGGCCGCAAGGTCAGAGAAGTGGCGCTCGTAACCGG
>Ga0302319_10025372_pt1 | contig 10497 bp, 10 predicted proteins | sample Bog_T0_2_FD_203319 | JGI IMG/M metagenome (GOLD analysis project Ga0302319, IMG submission 203319) | Peat permafrost microbial communities from Stordalen Mire near Abisko, Sweden - Bog_T0_2 | ecosystem: Environmental > Terrestrial > Soil > Wetlands > Peat | place: Sweden: Abisko, Stordalen Mire... | reverse complement strand
ATGAGAAAGCGCCAAAGGCCTGCGGTGGCATAGCCAATATCAGCACGTCATCCGGCGCTACATCTCGACAAACGGTGTCAGTGCAAATGTCGAGAGCTATGAACTCCTGAAGCTTGCCCAGATCTGGGTCAATGATTCGAAAATCGGTGTAACCCTTGCGCAGCATTCCGCGGGCGATGGCCGAACCCATGTGGCCGGCCCCGAACAGCACGAGCGTGTTCTTCATTGCAATTCTCCCGATACGTGCAGTGTGAGTAACGGCGACACCTAGGCAGCTCGATCTTCCTGCAACCCAAGCTTTTCGACCATCGTCTGCCGCATAATGTGTTTCTGAGCCTTCCCTGTCACGGTCATAGGGATTTCCGTAACGAACCAGACGTGTTGCGGCGCCTTGTAATGAGCGATGTTCTCGCGGCAATACTGCTGCACCTCCTCAACCGTACACCACGCGCCAGGTTTGAGCTTGATCCACGCGGCAACGATTTCGCCCAAACGTCGATCGGGCAAACCAAAGACTTGTACTTCCTGGATTTTTGGATGCCCATACAAGAATTCCTCGATCTCCTTCGGAGAAATGTTCTCACCGCCGCGAATAATCAGATCCTTAATCCGGCCCACGACCCTGAGGTAACCTGCCTCGTCCAAGATGGTGAGATCGCCCGTGTGCACCCAGCCCTGCGGGTCAATGGTAGCGGCCGTCTTTTGCGGCTCATCCCAATAGCCCTGCATAACGCCGTAACCCCGCGTGAGCAGCTCGCCGCGCACGCCTACGGGGACGACGCGTCCTTCCGTATCCACAATCTTCGCTTCGACGTACGGATGGATCGTGCCAACAGTCGAGACACGTCGTTCCAACGACTCGTCGGACCGGCTCTGAAAAGTGATCGGGCTCATTTCTGTCGTGCCCATGCAAATCGTCACTTCACGCATGTGCATCTGCGCGACCACGCGCTTCATGATCTCGACCGGGCAGGGTGCGCCAGCCATTATGCCAGTGCGCAACGAGCTTAGGTCGTATGCATTGAATTCCGGGTGATCCAACTCGGCAATGAACATTGTCGGCACGCCATACAGTGCCGTGCAGCGCTCGTGATGCACGGCCTGCAGGACCGCTAGCGGGTCGAAACTTTCCGACGGAAAGATCATCGCCGCACCATGCGTCGTGCAGCCTAGAACGCCCATACCCATGCCAAAACAGTGGTAGAGCGGCACAGGGATGCACAAGCGGTCGTGCTCAGTCAATTGCTGGCGTCGCGCCACGAAGTAGCCGTTGTTTACGATGTTGTGATGCGTGAGCGTCGCACCTTTCGGCAAGCCCGTCGTTCCGCTCGTGAATTGGATGTTAATCGGATCTTCGGGTTGTAACCGCGTTGCGAGCCGTCGCAGATCATCGCTTTTTTCGCCGATATCTCGCAATAACGAGTCGTACGCAATGAAACCTGGAACCGTCTCATCGCCCATTAGCACGAGTGATCGCAAATGTGGCAGCCGAGCAAGCTTTAGGTCTCCGGCAACGCCGGTGCCGAGCTCAGGCGCGAGCTCGCGAATCATTGCAATGTAGTTGCTGGCCTTGAAGGAAGGCGCCAGCACCAGCGCACTCGCTGCCACCTTGTTCAAGGCGGACTCGAGCTCGCTGACCCGATAGGCGGGATTGATGGTAACCAGAATAAGTCCAGCCTTGGCGGAGGCGAACTGGGTGACGACCCATTCGACGCGATTGGGAGACCAGATGCCGATCCGATCACCGGGTTTCAGCCCGAGGCCCAGGAAGCCGCACGCCAGTCGGTCCGCCGCGTCGTTCAATTGCCGCCATGACCAGCGAATATTCTGCGGCGGGATAATCAGCGCATCGCGCGCAGGCCAACGCTCGGCGGCCTGCTCAAGCGTCGCACCAACCGTTTGGTACAGCAAAGGCTGGTCGCTCGTACCACTACAGTAGCTCAACATGACGCTCCTCCTCATTGCTATATCAGGTACTTTTTTTAGATGGCGAAGTCTTGTGCAAACGTCGGTACGAGCTGGCTCAAGACCTGTAACAAACCTTCGCTATCTGGCCGATCTGATATATAGCGCGTCCATTTAATGCACAATAATCAGGATTGACATTGGCACAACTAACTATTGTTCCAGTAACCGTGCGGCACAATTGCTAAACCCGATCTATGCATGGAGGCGCGGTCGCTTGCGGCATGGTCGAGCGTAGATGGTCTCCTAGTGTGCCGACTCTGACACTTGGTTCCCGGATTCGACCGCAGCCAGGGTTTCCCGGGCGCGGTCGACCTTGGCCAAGATGACATCAGCCGCCTTGGTCCAAACGAACGGCGTCGGCGCGGCATTGTGATTTTTGAGATAGTTTTCGATGGTCCCCTCAAGCTCGGCGACGCTCCTGAAGGTACCTCGGCGGATAGCATCCTCGGTGATTAAGCCGAAGAACCGTTCGACCAAATTGAGCCAAGACGATGAGGTTGGAATAGGTGGCGCGGCAGGCATTCGCCGATCACCTGGCCGGTCTTCACGTCGAGGGCGGCAAACAGCGTTGTGGTGCCGTTGCGCTTGTAGTCGTGCGTCATCGTCTGCGCCGCCCCTTTTTCATCGGCAGGCCGGGCTGCGTGCGGATTTGGCTCTTTTCATCAACGCAGAGGACCATTGCACTGTCGGCGCCTGAACACTAGCGGGTAGCGGCCACTATGACTCTCCAAGGCGTGTAGCCGGCAGCGTCGTGATGCCGGAGGTGTCGTTACGATCGGTTTTCCGCTCAAAAAGTCCGAGTTTTATTTGAGACTAAGCCTCCGTGTGTCGTCGCGTGTTGTTTAATCGATCGCTGTATTTGATCGTTTCATGACATCGCCATGTGCCCATTGACGTGATTAGAGTTGTGTGGTCCTCTTTGATCGCTTTAAACTTGATATGATCGAAATCGTACGGACTGCTTCCAGGCATTAATGTTTTTACCAGCGAGGTGATGGCGCTGGAAAAGCCTGTGCCGAGTTCAAATGCATTCACCGTCTGGTCGTCGGTTGTTGCGGCAAGTCGGCGCTACAGAGTTATGAAATCGATCAAGGGGAGGAAATCTGAATGGGGCCGCTCAAGGGCTTTCGTGTCATTGAAATGGCCGGGATCGGTCCAGGACCGTTCTGCGGCATGCTGCTGTCAGATCTTGGCGCACAAGTGCTCAGGGTCGAACGTCCTGGAACGAGCGCCGATGCTCACGATCCATTGCAACGCAATCGGTTGCGCCTGGCGCTGGACTTGAAGGACCCGCAACAAGTGGCCGCACTGCTCGACATCATCGAGCACGCTGATGCTTTGTTCGAAGGTTACCGTCCCGGGGTAGCAGAGCGTCTGGGGTTCGGGCCAAATGATTGTCTGCATCGCAATGAAAAGCTCGTGTACGGGCGTATGACGGGATGGGGGCAGGACGGGCCGCTCGCGAGCACCGCCGGACATGACATCAACTACATCGCGTTGAGCGGCGCGCTGCATGCCATCGGCCGGCGTGGCGAGCGGCCGGTACCGCCGCTGAATTTGGTGGGAGACTTTGGCGGCGGCGGCATGTTGCTTGCGTTGGGCATGGTGTGCGCGCTGTTGGAACGTGAGCGGTCCGGACAAGGGCAGGTGGTGGATGCGGCGATGGTGGATGGCTCGATCGCGCTGATGGCCATGTTTCTAGGAATGCAGGCGCGTGGCTTGAGCTGCAACCAGGTCGGTAGCCATTTTCTATCCGGCGCCGCACACTACTACGACACCTATCAAACCAAGGATGGCAAATTCATGGCCGTGGGTGCGCTCGAGCCCCAATTCTATGCCGTGCTCGTCGCCAAGGCGGGGCTCGATCCGAACGTGTTTGGTGGCAGCAGCTCCATGAGCCCGGCCGGGCATGATCCGCGACGCTGGGCGGAACTGAAACCACTCCTCGCCGAGCAATTCATGACTCGCACGCGCGAGGAATGGTGTGCGGTGTTCGCAGGGAGCGAGGCGTGCGTCACACCAGTGCTGACACTCGAGGAAGCTGCTCAAGATCCACACAATCAGGCACGGCAGGCGTTCGTCACAGTCGCCGGTGCCACGCAAAACGCACCAGCTCCGCGCTTCAGTCGCACGCCGGCAGCACACCCCGAGTCGGCCACAGCTGACTCCACAGCAGTAACCGCGCTACTGTCGCAATGGGGCTGTGGCCGGGAACAACTGCTCAACATCGCCGCATTTTCACCGCATCGCGCGGTCCCAGCAGACAGCGCGGCATGATTGTAAGACTCTCAATCCAGTGATTCGGCATCAACACGCTAGCCCGACGAGCGGCGCATTGGCTTTCGTGTTCGTCAACAAACCGTTGCAGTGGGACGCCGTGATGTCAATCTCAATGTGCCGTTTGAGGTTATAGTTATGGGTCTTCGTACTCGCGAAACCTCGCTTTCGGAACGACAAATAGAAGTACTTCAGTTGCTCGCTCAGGGAAATACGGGTAGCAACATCGCCATGCAGCTCGGTATCAGTATTTGCACAGTGCGAATTCACATTCGCAACGCGATGCAAAAACTAGACGCTGCAAATATCCCTCACGCGGTGGCGCGTGCTTATGTAGCGGGCATACTCAACTGACTTCGAATGCGGGTGAGCCGCGCAGTTATTCTCGGAGGATCCCAGTGAGAGCGGACTTGCTAGAGTTGCCACATGATCGACCGGACTCGCGGTAAAAATAATTAATCTTTCCGCGTGAGAAAGTCATGAAGAGATGGCCATGAGAGCATACCGAAGAGAGCGTTTTTCCTCCGAAGTGACGTTGTCGTTGTCGCAGGTCACGCAATTTGCCAATGCTGTGGGTGATAACAATCCGATACACCACGATGCGGAATACGCCGCGACCACTCGGTTCGGTCGACCCACTGCGAGCGGACCTCACGCGACCTCACTGCTGCTTGCCCTAACGGCCTCTCATTTTTCCAAGAAAGGAGCGATGGTAGGCTTGGAGTTCTGGGTTAGGTTTCGTCGACCAATCTATGCTGATGAAACTATTCGATTGGAATGGCTGGTTGTGAAGGTAGTCTGGAATGAGAAATTACAAGGTGAGATTGTTGAGTTACGTGGTCGTATCAAGGGCCAGGATGGAAAGACGTCGGTGGGTGCTAAAGGCCGAGTGCTGGTCACGGACCATCTCTAATTCATGCGCATGCTGACGACTAGTGACCGCGTTAGGAACTGCGGCATATGACCAGTGGTGTTAGGCGGCAAAAGGGAAAATGCAATGGAGCCACGTCTCGACATATTACTCTTAGGGAACGTAACTACGCCAATGCGCTTGCATTCTGCCCTTTTGCAATGTCGCGGAATGAAACCTGGGGCGTCCCCCTCGATCGAAACTCGCATCGGCTGGGCGGGTTAGCGAACCGCAGTTCGACTCCGCGACCCTACGACTGCCCACGTCCGAAAGACTCTCCTACGTGCGGATGCGCGCTGAACCAGAAAGCTCCAACGGAGAACCCATTTGCTCACATTTTCTTCCCCCGGCCGAAGCGTTTCGACATTTGTGCCCGACTCGCCGGCGGCGTGGCGGCGACTGCTGATCGCCCTCGCAATAGCCACGATCGGCTGCGTCGGGACATGGTCGGTCGTGGTCGTCATGCCGAAGGTGCAGGCCGATTTCGGCGGCACGCGCGGCGCCGCATCGCTCGCATACACCTTGACGACGATCGGCTTCGGCCTCGGTGGCGTCGTTACAGGCCGCTTAACGGACCGCCTCGGCATCATCCCCGCGATGGCGATGGGCATTCTGTCTCTGCTGTTCGGTTTTCTCGGCGCTGGCATCTCGACCGCGCTGTGGCAATTTACGATGGCATATTTCTTCATCGGATTGGGCGCATCGGCGACCTTTGCGCCGCTGATGGCAGAAGCGTCGCAATGGTTCGTGCGCCGGCGCGGAATCGCGGTAGGGATCGCCGGCAGCGGCTACTATCTCTCCGGCGCCCTCTGGCCTCCGCTCATCGAGCGGGGCATAACCCAATATGGCTGGCCGATGACACACATCGCTCTCGGTATTATCGGCGCGGCCGCGATGACGGTGCTTGTCCTCATTCTTCGGTCGAGCATCGACAGGTCGCAGCCGCGCTCGCTCGGTGCTGAGAGTCGGCCGAGCGTCGATATCGATCTCAGCCCAAACGCTCTGACGGCCGTGCTATCCTTCGCGAGCTTTTGCTGCTGCACGGCCATGGCTATACCGCAGGTGCATATCGTCGCCTATTGCGGCGATCTCGGTTACGGCGTCGCGCGCGGAGTGCAAATGCTGTCGTTGATGCTGGCCCTCGGGATCGTCAGCCGGATCGGCTCCGGCTTCATGGCCGATCGGCTGGGCGGGCTCGCAATATTGCTGGTCGGTTCGGTGGCGCAAGCCTCGGCGCTTACAATGTATCTATTCTTCGACGGCCTCACGTCGCTCTATTTGGTCTCCGCCTTGTTCGGCCTGTTCCAGGGGGGAATCGTGTCAAGCTATGCCATCATCGTTCGCGAAACGATGCCAGCGAAGGAAGCGGCAACGCGGGTCGGCATAGTGATCATGGTATCTTTGCTCGGCATGTCGTTCGGCGGCTGGATCTCCGGCGTAATCTTCGACATGACCGAGTCATATAAGATGGCTTTTCTGAATGGGCTGGCATGGAACGCGGTGAATGTGATAATAGTTATCTTATTGCTGTTGCGCTCGCGCCGTCGCGCCGCTTTTGCCTGATCCGACCCGCACCGCCATCCTCGAATTCCGATCCCTGGGCCCGACACGTTGCCGAGCTCGATCCCGCGACAAACAGCTGGGCCGGAAATCATCGTTTCTCCATCGTCGCCGAAATGAGGCGGCGGCCGGGCACAAGGGCCTTTCGGTGGCTCATCCGCGGGTCACCGGCGATGTCGGCATGGCCGGCGTCGCGATCGACTCGATCTATGACGTGCGCCTTGCTCTTGAAGCCGTTCAATCCGAAGGACCCGCGCTCGCTGTCGCTGCGCACGCATTGCCAGACCTCGGGCTGGTCGCTGACCGCGCAGGACGTCTACAACAACGTGGCGCGCACCACCATCGAAGCGATGGCGGCGACCCAGGGCCATACCCAGTCGCTGCACACCAACGCGCTCGACGAGGCGCTGGCGTTGCCGACCGATTTCTCGGCGCGGATCGCCCGCAACACCCAATTGTTCCTGCAGCAGGAGAGCGGCACCAATCGGATCATCGATCCCTGGGGCGGCTCTTATTACGTCGAGCGGCTGACCAGGGATCTCGCCGCCAAGGCCTGGGGCCGCATCCAGGAAGTGGAAGCGCTCGGCGGCATGGCCAAGGCGATCGAGGCCGGCGTCCCCAAGCTGCGCATCGAGGAGGCCTCCGCCAAGACCCAGGCCCGGATCGACGCCGGCCGGCAGGCGGTGATCGGCGTCAACAAATACAAGCCGGTCAACGAGGCGCCGATCGACGTGCTCTGGATCGAAAACTCCACCGTGCGACGCCTGCAGATCGACAAGCTGGCGCGGCTGAAGAAGGAGCGCAACCAGAACGACGTCGACGCGGCGCTTTCGGCGCTGACCCGCTCGGCTGGCGAGGGCAACGGCACCGGCGTCTATAAGCGGGAGGCCTCGACGATGTCGAACCGGGTCGAAAAGCTGCAGGCGCTGATCGACGCCTTCGAGGATTCCGAGGGTCGCCGGCCGCGCATCCTGGTCGCCAAGATCGGCCAGGACGGCCACGACCGCGGCCAGAAGGTGATCGCCTCGGCGTTCGCCGATATCGGCTTCGACGTCGATATCGGACCGTTGTTTGCCACTGCCGAGGAAGCCGCAAGGCAGGCGGTCGAGAACGACGTCCATATTCTCGGCGTCTCATCGCTGGCGGCGGCGCACCTCACCGCGGTGCCCGAGTTGAAGGCCGCGCTGAAGCAGCAGGGCCGCGACGACATCATGATCATCATCGGCGGCGTGGTGCCGCCGCAGGATTATGACGCGCTTATCAAGGCCGGCGCCGAAGCGATTTTCCCGCCGGGCACCGTGATCGCGGACGCGGAGGCACTGATCCACAGGCTGAATGCGAGGCTGGGGCATAGCGAGGCGGCGGCGTAAGCCCTCACCTGGCTTCGGGACGAGGCACGATGGCGCACGAAGGACCACGCCCCGGCCGCCGAACCTCTCACCGGGACGAACGCCCCGAGAAGGAGGAGATAGGCATTGACGATGCGTGAGTTGCGTTCAGCGGCTATCACGGGGTCCATCTGCGTCATGATTTTCCTTCAGTCGATTTCTATTGCACAGAGCGGTCCCTCGTTGAACACCGGTTAGAGCGTTATCGAAGGTCTGTTACGACGAGCGCTGTTTTGATATCTCTGGCAGGCGAGGACGGATGAAAGCGTTTGACGCTGAAGAAACCAAGCACGACGAACACCGCCAACAAGACCACTTGCGAAGCCAGAAACGGCGGCTCGGACTGGGTGGGCGCCGATACCGCCAAAAGCGGTATCTTCTGGTAAGCCTGAACGACCGCAACAAAGGAATTCAAATATAGCGCAAAGATCGCGCTCGATACGTAGATCCAGCGCCATCTACCCGCGAGGTGGGCTGGGTATAGCGCCAGCAGCGCAACAGCCAGAAGCGCCAGCGAAATGATCCCGATCACATGCGGCGGTCCAAAGCTTGCCGAGTGGAAGAAGAACCCCGTCACGCTGGTAGCGATTGTCGAAAAGATAAACAGAGCGTTCCAGCCGCGCAGCCAATTGCCGAACAACATCGCCCCGATGGTAACAAATCCGGTGAAGAGCCCAACAAGGCTGATCAGGACATGGAGGAACGTGAAAGTCGAAGTCGAGAGTCCCAAAATCATGATCGTGTCCCTTTCACTGTGCCCGGGAGTTGCGCGGACAATGTTTATCAAGATGCAGTCATTCGGATGAGCTAGCTTGGCGTGGGTGCCCCCGGAAGAATTGACTAATGTTCCTCAGGCCGCCAATTGCCCGAGCAATTCGTTGGTTTTGACGATGGCGTGCGCGAACATAGGAGCGTTCGTAGCGGCTGCCTTCATTCCTTCGGAGCTGAACGCCGCGGTGCCGTCGATCACAAGCGTGACGTGGTATCCCAGTTCCATACCAAAGCGTGCTGTGGACTCGATACACGTGTTGGCTACCAATCCGACGAAGATGAGCTTTTGAATACCATGTTGCTTGAGTTGCATGTCGAGGTCGGTATTCGCAAAACCGCTCTGCGCCCAATGCTCCTTGATGATCACATCACCCTTCTGGGGGCCAAATTCCGGGTTGAACTCGCCTCCCCAGCTTCCAACTTCGAAAGCCTTTGTGGGCTTATTCCGCTCCTGGAACAGGTTGACATGCTGCCAGCCGTCATAGTCGTGACCGTGAGCATCGGAGCGGTGGTGCGGAACGATAAAGACCTGGATTCCGGCGGCACGCACAGCCGGGATCAGCTTTCGCAGGTTGGCGAACATACCCGATGCGTCGGCGGTTTCCTTGATGGCATTGTAAAGCTTGCCGCCTTCGCTCATGAAGTCGTTGTAGGGATCGACGATAAGAAGCGCAGTATGCTCGGCGGAGTATGTTTTCGCGGTCATGATGTCCTCGGGTTTCTGGGTTTGATCGGCAGCAGAGGCTGCGGCGATCTCAATTTGTCCTTTGGGATGGACGGACATCCGGTAGAAACCGTCGCTTAGCGCGGGCCACAAGCAATTTCCGGTGGCCTCATAGTCAGCCTCAGACATCACTTCATTATCTGAAGCTACTTCGGGGTCAGAGTCAACCGCTTCAATAATTAAAGTAACTTTGTTTTGAACCGCTTTTAGCAATCTCGCCGATCACCAGTCTTGGCGCACCCCGAAATCACATCTTCGGGCCTGATCTGAACCGTCGGGACGATCGTCCCGCTTGACAATGCTCATAAAAGCGTCGCAATGGAACCGACACTTCAAATAGTGAAGTTTTCAACCACATGATCTGAAACCGGTCGTTGTTCGATTCGGCCGGGGCGGATGGGAGAAGATGCAAGATGGGTTGGGACGATGTGTCCGATACCGAGTGTCCGATCGCGCGCGCGTGTTCAGTCATTGGCGACCGTTGGACGCTCCTGATCCTTCGCGAAATGATCATGGGAAGCCGCCGTTTCGACGACTTGCAGGCACAAACCGGCATGTCTTCGCATCTTCTTTCCGTGCGGTTGAAACGCATGGAGCAGGACGGGATCATCGAGCGCAGGTTGTACTGCGAGAAACCACCCCGTTACGAATACCGTCGGACGGAAAAGGGTAAGGAACTGGATCCGGTGATACTCCTGTTGCGCCAATGGGGAATGAAGTACGGGGGCTTCGGACCCAACGACGAGCCCGCCGCCCATATGATCTACAAGAAGACCGGACAGGTTATCGATGCGGAATGGCGGATGCCGTCTACCGGGAAAAAATTCAGGTTTTCCGATACCCAGAGCACCATAAGCAAGCGCTGGACAAAGGAGCGCGAAGCAAGACGGGCTGCCTTT
>Ga0302319_10025371_pt1 | contig 10498 bp, 8 predicted proteins | sample Bog_T0_2_FD_203319 | JGI IMG/M metagenome (GOLD analysis project Ga0302319, IMG submission 203319) | Peat permafrost microbial communities from Stordalen Mire near Abisko, Sweden - Bog_T0_2 | ecosystem: Environmental > Terrestrial > Soil > Wetlands > Peat | place: Sweden: Abisko, Stordalen Mire... | reverse complement strand
GATCCAGAAACCGGCAGCCGTTGATATGACGGAGACGAAGCCCGAAGCTGTAGGCTTTTCGTCCGAGCGGCTTGAGCGTTTGCATGCGCTGATGCAGGAGGCGGTCGACAAGAAGTATCAGGCGGGAGTTGTCACCATCCTGGCGCGGCACGGCAAGGTAGTTGATTACCGCGCTTATGGTGAGCGCGATATGGCGAGCCACGCGCCGATGACGAAGGACACGATCTTCCGCGACTACTCGATGACCAAGCCAGTGACCGGCGTGGCGATGATGATCCTGTATGAGCAGGGGAAATGGCTGCCGTCAGACCCGATCTCGAAGTTCATTCCGGAATTCAAGGATCTGAAGGTGTTCAAAGGTGTGAATGGTGAAGGCAAGATGATCCTTGCCGACCCCGATCATGCTCCCACGATGCGCGAACTGATGACGCATACGGCGGGGTTCACCTACGGATTCTTTGGCGACACGGCGGTGGACGCCATGTACCGCGATCAGAAGGTGCTGCAATCGGCGAATCTGCAGGAGATGATCGAGAAGCTGGCGAAGATTCCGCTGGTCTATCAACCGGGCTCGCAGTGGCGCTACAGCGTTTCGATGGATATTCAGGGGTATATCGTGGAGAAGTTATCCGGAAAGACACTTCCGGATTTCATGCGCGAACACATCTACGAGCCGCTGGGGATGAAGGATGCGGGATTCTTTGTTCCGGAGGACAAGCGTGGCCGGTTCATGACGCAATACCGCTCCGGGACCAATGGGGAGCTGGTGGCCGATGCCAATGCCGGGCCGAACCCGAGAGACTACGATCATGTGCCGTCACTGCCATCGGGCGGCGGCGGTATGGTTTCGACGGCGGAAGATTACTATCGGTTTGCGTCGATGCTGGCGCGCGGTGGTGAGCTGGACGGAACGAGGGTGTTGGCTCCGCCGACCGTGAAGCTGATGAGCTCGAATCACTTGCCGCCGAGCCTTTTGACGGGCGAGTTCGGCATCGGGGCGCAGCAGATGCGACCGGGCTTTGGCTATGGGTACAACTGCGCCGTGGTTTTCGATCCGGGTGAGGCGAATCTCCCCGATGGCAAAGGAACATTCTTCTGGGACGGAGCAGCCGGGACGTGGTTCTGGATCGATCCAACGAACGACATTGTCTTTGTCGGTATGATTCAGCGAATGGGCGGCAATGGTGGGATGAATCTGCAGTATCTGAGCCGCGCGGTGGTATACGGGGCGCTGGTCGATCCGGCGAAATAGGGATTGTGCGCGCCGGAATTCGTGGCATGAGAGTAAAATTCGCGTGGAATCAGGAGCCACCTCCTGAGCGAGGAGAAACGCGTGAGGATGCCGTTTCGTGTGTGTGTGTTTCTTCTTTGCCTATCGCGAGTTGCTGTCGCACAGCAGGCTGCTGTTCCCGGCAGCCCATCTGCTCAGACTGGGCAAGCGCCTGCGCCGGAGGCCAAGAGCCCTCAACTTGTGCCGCGTCCTGCACCCGCGCCTGAAAGTTCCGAAGGCAAGATCCAGCTCGATGTGGTGGTCACCAGCAAGCAAAGCGGCCCTGTGTCCGGCCTCGGACTCAAGGATTTTTCGCTTTTCGACAACAAGAAGAGCCAGGAAATACTCTCGTTTCATGCGGTTGACCTGGCCGCAGGCGCTTCTGACAGACCAGTTGAGATCATACTGCTCCTTGATCTTGTGAACTCGACATTCGAGCAGGCCAGTATTGCGCGAGCGCAAATCACTAAATTTTTGGAAGAGAACAGCGGTCACCTCATTTACCCCACTTCGATCATGGTTCTTACCCAGGAAGGGCTGCGGATTCAGCCCCGGCCCTCGACAGACGGAAATGCTCTGGTATCCGTCCTTGGTCAGGCGGATGCGGCAACGCGATCGGTCGCGCTCGGCGATGCCGGTCGATTTCAGCTCTCGGTTCGCTCGCTTGCTTCGATTGCCGAGAATGAAACCATGTCTCCAAGCAGAAAGATTCTGATCTGGACGGGTCCCGGCTGGCCAATGCTCGTCGGATCCAACCCGGCTTCCTCCTCGCAGGAGCGGGAGCGGACTTTTGACGCGATTGTCGAGATTTCGACGAAACTCAGGGAGTCTCATATCGCGCTTTACAGCATATCTTCCGCAGGTTCCCCGACAACTGGAACGCCTGGTGTTGTTTCACAGGCGCATGGCGGGCTCATGCCCGGCAGCGAAGCGCCGCAACAATCGCGAAGTGGGCCGATCATGACCGATACGGCGGAAGGACCGAACTACAAGGAGTTTCTGCGCGGAGTGAAATCGGCTCATCAGGCCGAGGCAGGAGACCTGGCATTGCAGGTATTTGCCATTCAGAGCGGCGGCCGCGTCCTGGATCCCAGCAATGACCTCGCAGGCCAGATCGCGAAGTGCGTGGAAGACCTTAGCGCCTTCTACACCCTCTCCTTCACTCCCGCCCATGCCGATCACGTGAACGACTATCACGATCTTAAAGTTCAGGTCGCCAGACCGGGACTGGCCGCGCGCACCAATACGGGATATTACAACCAGCCGTGAAGCAGTGTAGGAACTCAATCGGATATATGTGGAATGAAAGCAAAAGGGCTCCGTTGAGGAAGCCCTTTTTGCTTTGCCTTAAAGTGGGGTGACAGCTGAATGTGGTGCGCCCGAGAAGATTCGAACTTCTGGCCTAACGCTTCGGAGGCGTTCGCTCTATCCAGCTGAGCTACGGGCGCGCTTATCCAGAATACCCCATTTTCGGTGGGAATTGGTGCAAGATCAGTCTGCGGCGGCCGGAACAGCTGTGCTCTGAGCCGCTCGTCTCCAAACGGGCAGAATGTCGCTTGCCGCAAGATGGGCTGCGACCCAAAGCGTGAACCACTCCAACCCGACGACGGGTGAGAGTCGGCGAAGTTGGGGTAACCAGGCGACCGCGCTGCAGAATGCGATGATTGCGAGATTCACCATCGCTACAGAAGTAGGAGCAAGCCATTTATCTCTGGGACTTCTGGCGCGGCCAAACGCGTAGCTACCCAGATAGTGAAAGAAGCTGCCGCCTGCGACGTGGAAGACATAGACTCCGATGCGAAACGTGGGATGCATGTACTGGCCGTATGTGCCCCAGACCAAAGCTTCGCCGTCAAAAAAGAGTGCGAGGGCAGGCAGAAAGGAAATGCCGTCGGCGAGACTTCTCCAACCCCCGGTGAGCAGAACAATCACCCCTAGGACGAGGCATCCGAGGAAAAGTATCCAGTGATGACTCTGGATTCCTGCTGCGTTGAAAAGTACAAGTGAAAGCCACGCGAATGCTGCAACAGGATGCCATGAAGTTACGCGACGGTCTTCGATGAGTTTCTTTGGAGTGGGACCGGCAAACACCAGCTCGGCTTTGACGAAATGAGAGATGAACCAGACCCAGACTAGGCCGCTGAACAGGGCTATTCCGAGAAGCGATCGGACGACGACAAGGGCAACAATAGCACCAGCGACGATCACCCAGTATCCGAGTCGCCACCTTCCCGGCAGGCGGGTCGTGCCTTGCAATTGGCCCCGCCAGGCGTAGAAGAAGTGTCCCCAGCCCGCGAAGACGGTGAGTGCGTAAAGGTTCAGAACCTCTGGTGCAATGGAGCCTTGCCAAAGACCGGCAGGCGCGGACGGTGCTAGAGGAAATGGGAGCGCGTAGCCCATTCCCAGAAAGAGAAATGTCAGAGCGAGCGCGAGCCAAGGGCGGCTGGTCGGAACCGACGATGTGGAGTCGTTCAAAGAATCGGCCTTGGCCATGTATTCGGGATTTTACCGTCTGGCGAATGTGGAGTGCCAGCATTGTTCGAAACGTAGCTTCGTGATCCATTTGGCTTTGCTACACTCTGGCCTGAGAGGTGTTGCTATGCGTTTGTCACTATCCGTTGTGTTTGCTTGTTGTATCTCCACAGGTGTCGTTTCAGTTGTCGCATCGCAGCCGGTACTTGCCCAGGCTGCTTCAACGCCGATGCAGGCGACTGCTCCAAAGAAAGTTCTTAGCCCGCCCGCGCAGGCAGAGGTGAAGTTGACCGATGCTGCCATCACCATCGACTACAGCCAGCCGTCGATGCGCGGCCGTGAGATCTTCGGCGCTCTTGTGCCTTATGGCAAGGTCTGGCGGACCGGGGCCAATCCGGCGACCTCAATCAAGACGACCGGCGATCTTAAAATCGGTGACCTGACGGTACCGGCTGGTTCGTACACGCTTTACACGCTGCCCGAGGCGAGCGGTTGGAAGCTGATTATCAACAAACAGACGGGCCAGTGGGGCACTGTTTATAACGAGCCGCAGGACCTGGGGCGCACGCCGATGACGGTGGCTTCCAATCCATCGCCGGTGGAGACGATGGTGATCGATTTTGAGAACACAAGCGGGAATTCCACGGAACTGCATGTGAAGTGGGCTGGTGTGGACGCTTCGGTGAAGATTACTGCCAGCAAATAAGCGACTTCAGCGGGTCTGAGAGGGTAAGCCTCAGGCCCGTTTCTCGCGTTCCTGCCGGATTTCTTCCATGACCGATTGGATCAGTTCTTTGGCGCCTTCGATGCCACCCAGAACGGCCTGCAGGTCGAGCCTCGGTTTAGACGGGTTGCGATTTGAGATGCAATAAACTCCGTGCTGGCCCGTCAGGATGAGCGAGTCTGTGAGCAGGTCGAGCGCGACGGCGAGACGGCCACGCGCAACGCCCATCATGAATTCATACTTTTCGAGGTCGGCGCGCTTCTCGTCGAAGATGGTCACTGTTTCGTTTCTCCTGTTGAGTTAGATGGGAACAGACCTGCCGCGATTCGAGCAGGGAGACGGGTAAGTTAAGGTCAATGCGAACGCGGAAAGCCCCTCATCTTGATCGAGGGGCTTTCCTTCGTGCACCATCATTCTGGACTGACTTACTTTGGCTCAGGTCTCCAGCGAAGGATTGGTTTTCTCGCAGCTGTTACCTCGTCAAGTCGCGAGACGCGGGTCGAATGCGGCGCTGTCTTGACGAGTTCTGGATCGTCTTCGACTTCCTGGGCGATGGCGCGCATGGCGTCGATGAAGAGATCGAGTTCTTCGCGTGATTCGCTCTCGGTGGGCTCGATCATCAGCGCGCCAGAGACGATCATCGGGAAGCTGACCGTGTACGGATGGAAGCCGTAGTCGATGAGGCGCTTGGCGATGTCTCCGGTACGGACGCCTTTGGCAGCCTGGCGTTTATCGCTGAAGACTACTTCATGCATTGAGGCCGTCTTGTAAGGGAGTTCGTAAACGTCTTCCAGCTTTGCGCGGATGTAGTTGGCGTTGAGGACGGCGTCTTCGGTGGTCTGGCGCAGTCCATCGGGGCCGTTGGCGAGGATGTAGGCCAGGGCGCGGATGAACATTCCGGTATTGCCGAAGAAGGCGCGCACGCGGCCAACGGATTGCGGGCGGTCGTAGTTCCAGCCCTTCTGGCCGTCCTTGTTCGTATAGAGGACGGGTATCGGGAGGAAGGGTTCAAGGAAAGCTTTGCATGCCACCGGACCTGAGCCGGGACCGCCGCCGCCGTGAGGCGTGGAGAAAGTCTTGTGCAGGTTGAGGTGCATGACGTCTACGCCAAAGTCGCCTGGACGGGCTTTGCCGACGAGGGCGTTCATGTTGGCGCCATCCATGTAAAGCAGCGCGCCCTTGGCGTGGAGGATCGCGGCGATCTTGGCAATGTCGCTCTCGAAGACACCGATGGTCGACGGGTTGGTCAGCATCAGGGCAGCAGTGTCCTCATCGACGACGCGTTCCAATTCCTCGAGATCGACCATGCCGAGGGCATTGGATTTGAGGTTCTGGACTTCGTATCCGCAATGGGCTGCCGTGGCGGGGTTGGTCCCGTGTGCCGAGTCAGGAATGAGGATCTTGCGACGAGGGTTGCCCTGCGATTCGTGCCATGCGCGAACGAGCAGAATGCCGGTAAACTCGCCATGCGCGCCTGCGGCTGGTTGGAGCGTGATGGCATCCATGCCGGTGATTTCAATAAGGCACTGCTGCAGCAGGTCGATGACGTCGAGCTGGCCCTGGGAGAGATAGTCGGGACGGTAGGGATGAGCTTCTGCCAGACCTTCGATCCGAGCGACCAACTCGTTGACGCGCGGGTTGTACTTCATGGTGCAGGAGCCGAGCGGGTACATGCCGAGGTCGATGGCGTAGTTCCAGGTGGAAAGCCGCGTGAAGTGGCGGATGATCTCGATCTCGCTCAGCTCGGGCAATTCGCCGGAGACCTTGCGGTGTGCATCGCCCAGAAGTGCAGCGGGATCGACTTCGGGGACATCGAGTTGAGCCAGGCGATAAGCCTTCTTGCCCGGCGAGGATTTTTCGAAGACCAGTGCTTCGTTCTGCGTCTGGTGCGGGCGTACCTTGCCGAGTGTGCGGATGCCAGCGGGAGTCTGGGGAATTGCAGCTGTAGTTGTCATGGAATCTCTCAGGCCTCCACCGGTACGGCAGCCAGGATTTTGGCGGCGATATCGATCTTTTCGCGGGGAACGATTTCAGTTGTGCACCAGAGGGTCGCGTTCTTCATCTCGGGATACCAGCGGCTCAGATCGATGCCCCCGACGATGCTTTCGCCGCGAAGCCGTTGGTTCCACGCAGCGGGTGCTTCGTCCGTCTGGAGAACGAATTCATGGAATCGAGGTGCGCCGGAGAAGAGCGCTTTTGCGCCGGGATTGGCGCAGAGCACTTTCTCGGTGTATGCGGATTTGGCCAGGTTGTGTTCGGCCAGTTCGCGAATGCCCTCTTTGCCGTAGATGGTGAGAAAGATGGTAGCCATCAGAGCGACAAGCGCCTGGTTGGTGCAGATATTGGATGTCGCCTTTTCGCGGCGAATATGCTGCTCACGTGTGGAGAGTGTGAGCACAAAACCGCGGTAACCGTTGGTGTCGGTGGTCTGCCCGACAAGGCGGCCGGGCATCTGACGCAGGTACTTCTCTTTGGCGGCGATGACGCCGACATAAGGGCCGCCATAGCTGAGAGCAACGCCGAAGGACTGGGCTTCCATGCTGACGATGTCTGCCTCGACTGGTGGGCGGACGACGCCGAGCGAGATCGCTTCGGCGATTGAGACGACGAGCAGCGCACCTTTGGCATGTGCGATCGCGGCGATGGCCGGGATGTCCTCGATGATGCCGAAGAAGTTGGGCGACTGGACGAGTACGCAGGAAGTTTCTTCCGTGACGGCGGCTTCAAGAGCCGCGAGGTCGATGCGGCCCGTTTCTTTGTCGTATCCGACGGACGAGGTCGGCAGACCCTGGTGTTTGGTGTAAGTCGCGAGAACTTCCCGGTATTCCGGATGGACAGTTCTGGCAATCACCGCCTTGTGGCGGCCGGTAACGCGAACGGCCATCATGACGGCCTCGGCTGCGCCGGTGGAACCGTCGTACATGCTCGCGTTCGCGACGTCCATGCCGGTGAGTTCGGCGATCATCGTCTGAAACTCGAAGATGGCCTGCAGTGTGCCCTGGGTGATTTCCGCCTGGTAGGGCGTGTAGCTGGTGAGGAACTCGCCACGCTGCACGAGCGAGTCGATGATCACCGGGCGGTAGTGGCGATAGGCGCCGGCGCCGAGAAAGCTGGTGTGGCGGACGGTATATTTGGCCGCGGCAGTGCGGAACCAATCGATGATTTCGCTTTCGCCGTGCTGGCGGGGAATGTCGAGGTCGCGTGTGAGCCGATACTCGGCGGGAATGACGGAGAAAAGGTCGTCGATTGAATTCACGCCGATCTCTTGGAGCATTTCAAGACGCTCGGCGGGGGATTTCGGGAGATAACGCATGTCAGCTTCTAGCTCCTAGCTTCCAGCTTCTAGCCAAAAGCACGAATTTGTTGGGTATTTCGAATTCTTGAATGCATGCCATGAAAACTGGCGTTCCGGTTTCCAGCTAAAGGCTAAAAGCTGAAGGCTGGTTTCTAGTGCCCGGCCTCCTCGGCGATGAATGCTTCGTACGCCGCAGCGTCGAGCAGGGAACTAACCTGCGCCGGGTCGGAGAGCTCGACTTTAATGATCCAGGCCTTATGGGCGTCTTCGTTGATTTTATCCGGCGACTGACTCAGTTCTTCGTTGATCGCAGTCACGGTACCGCTGATCGGGGAGTAGAGATCGCTGACCGCCTTGACGCTCTCCACCGAGCCGAAAGTAGCGCCGCCGGTGACGGTGTCGCCAATCTTGGGCATCTCTACAAAAACGATGTCACCCAAAGTGCTTTGGGCATAATCGGTGATTCCAATGGTGCCGATGCTGCCGTTCACGTCAAGCCATTCGTGCTCTTTGGTGTACTTGTAGGTAGTGGGGTAGGCCATGGCAGGTCCTTTCGTGTTTTGGTCTGGAACTGGTAAGGAGTTCGGTCGGGTTATTTGTTTCGGTTTCAGGTTGGATTCTGATCCAGGGCCACGCGATGCGGAAATGCTCCGGCTTTCAAGCCGAAACTATAGTGTAAAACCTCTGGCTTCGGCGCGAAAAATGTCGGTCCTGGCTCAACTTCTCAGGAGTTCTAGGCGAGCGGTCCGAATCCGGGGTACGGTTCGAGCGGAACACAGGCGACGACCTCCAGCATTCCGGCCTGGAAGAGGGGAAGGCTCGCGATGGCGTCACGAACTGCAGCCTCATTTTCCGCTTCCCAAAGGAGGCAGGCGCCGGGAGTGTCGCCGCGCTTCCAAATCTGGCGGAGAATGCCGGCGGCGTAGAATTCGCGGACGCGTGCAGCTTCCTCGCGAAGGAGTTCGGGAGTGAAGGCGTCGGAGGGAAACTGATCGGTCTTGCGGCGGCTCATCGACAGAAATTGCATGCGCCTATTGTAACCAGCATGCCGGTTGGAAACTTCACGGAACGATTTTGATGGGCGCTTGCCAGAATGTTCCCTTTTGTCCGGTGGGGTCGAGCACCGTCACCTGGCAGTCGTATTCGCCGGGTTGGAGCGCGCTGAGAGGAATGCTAAAGCTGAGCGGTGTCAGCCCCAGGCGGCTTTCGGCTTGCGGCGTCACCACGATTGGCTGCGATTCAAAGACCTTTGTCTGCGCGTTCATAAAGGTCACGTAGGCGACTACGGGTTGGGCGGCCGCTGTCGCTCCTTCGTATGCCTGCAGGTAGACGAAGAGATCGCGGCTGCGGCTGAAGACGCGGGTCACGCTTGGAATGAGCTTCTGTCCGTTCACAACCAGCGGGTTCACCGCGGCCTGCTTGTCCTGATCTTTGGTCTTGATCGCGTTGTAAAGCGCATCTTTGAGATCGACTCGCTGGCTGCTGAGCACGACAGAACTGATCGGGACCCGCTTCAGTTCCTTGTTGAGGTTGGGAATCGTGAATGTCGTTTGATAAGTTCCGATTCTTCCAGTCTCATCGTCCCGGGCAAGGAACTTGATCGTGTACTTGCCGGGAAGCAGCGTGAAGCCGGCATCGTATTCGATTGGGCGCTTCGCCAGTTCAAGAGCCGTTGCATCACTGAGCTTGATGTTCACGTTGTCCCGCAGATTGGACACGGTAGTTCCGCCGTAGCTGTCCTTGATCTCGCCGATGAAGTCGATGAGGGTGTGTTCGGCACCGCCGCGCTTGGCGAGGGCGAGTTCGCGCCCGGGAATCTTGACTACGATGGGCACGAAGTATTCGGCCCGATTCAGCTGAAAATAGTTGATCTCGATCGATATGGTGAGCTCGGTGATCGGATCGCCGAGCATGAGTGCGTCCTCCAACTGGCGCTCCTTGTCGACGGAGGTGAACTTGTTGAACTGCTTGTCGGCGTAATAGCCCTGACGATAATCGAGAGAGGCGCCAAGGACCGGACTGACGGATATCTTGATGCGGCGGAATCTGCCGTCCTGTGTCGGGTTGGTCGTGTAGTAGCCCAGGATGTAGTAATTGGAAACGGCCTGCTGAGCCTGCAAAAGGCCGCGGGTAAGGTCGTTGTTATCGAAGAGAGCTTTGCCGCCTGTGTCTCCCGCGAGTGCGTAGAGAGTATCCTGCGACTGCTGAAAGTTCGCCGTCAACGCCTGCGCCGCTGTGCCGGAATACATGCCGACGTTGCCGGGTGAGCCTTGCGTCGCGTCACCGAGCGGCGCTTCGGCAACCAGGCCGCGGGAGTCAATCGGCCAGAACGATACTCCGGCACGGATGGCGGCGTCGATGGTGGCGCGGAGCTGCGCCTGGTTGTTGACGCCATTCAGCCGCAAACCGCTGGCGAAGTAGATGAGCGACTTCTTTTCGTTGAGTCTGCCTAGCATCTTCGCAGCGGTCTGCAGTGCGGACAGTTGACGGTCGGTGTTGAAGATATTGAACTCGCTGTCATCCTGACCGAAGGCTGCGCCTGCGTCCGACGCACTGGAGTCGTCCGCTGCTTCAGCAAAATCCTGACCCTCGCCAACGACCATCGTTTCAATAATGCTGAGGAGGCGATTGCGATCATCGGTAAAATCCTGGAGAACGTCGACAGAACCGCCCTGGTAACGCATGAGCGCGATCAGATCCGATGGCGTCATCTGCGTTCGAATGAACTTTTGCGCCG
>Ga0302319_10025365_pt1 | contig 10499 bp, 7 predicted proteins | sample Bog_T0_2_FD_203319 | JGI IMG/M metagenome (GOLD analysis project Ga0302319, IMG submission 203319) | Peat permafrost microbial communities from Stordalen Mire near Abisko, Sweden - Bog_T0_2 | ecosystem: Environmental > Terrestrial > Soil > Wetlands > Peat | place: Sweden: Abisko, Stordalen Mire... | reverse complement strand
CCTGGCCATCTGATTCAGTTCGACTCAAAGTTCCCGGGAATGGAAAAGGTTCCCGTGAACTATTACCCGCTGGATCTTTGGTCTGCGTTCGGGCATTTCATGCCGGATATCCATGTCCTACTGGAATTGGACTGCGCGCACATGAAAGGGGATCTCTACGCGCGTCCGAACTATCCTGCAGCGTGGGCGCGCATGGAGGGCAAAGGTCGCGTCTTTTACACCGCGATGGGCCATGAGGCGGCGATTTGGAAAGATCCCGTCTTCCGGCAAATGATACTTGGCGGGGTGCGCTGGGCCACCGGCGCAGCGGACGCCGACGTAACGCCGAACCTCGGCAATACAACTCCGCAGGCCAACGAAATCCCGGAGCGCGCCGATCTAAAAATCACCACAGAGTCGGCGCCGCCAAAAAGCGATTGAGCCCCGCCGTCCGACGCCGGCGCCTCACAACCACCTTGTAGTCGCAGCCCGAATCCCGATTCACTTCACTCTTCCGGCGCCACCGTCATTATTCCTCAAATCAAAGCCCACAAAACACCACCACCATGAACACCACGCAAATCGATCAGCCAGCGGCTAACAGCGGAATCTTCAAGATCGGCGGCGATCTCCCGGTCGTTCGCCTCGGTTTTGGCGCCATGCGCATCACCGGCCGAGGGATCTGGGGCGAGCCCGCCGATCGCAAGGAGTGCATCGCCGTGCTGCGCCGCGCCGTGGAACTTGGGATCACGCTCATCGATACCGCCGATTCCTACGGCCCCTTCGTCTCGGAAAACCTCATCGCGGAAGCGCTGCATCCCTATCCCGGGAATCTGGTCATCGGCACCAAGGCCGGCCTCCAGCGGCCCGGCCCCGATCAATGGGAACCGGATGGCCGCCCCGAGCACCTGCGCGCGCGGTGCGAAAGCAGTCTCGTCCGGTTGAAGCTCGATCGCATCGATCTCTTCCAACTTCACCGGATCGATCCGAAAGTCCCGATGGAAGACCAAATCGGCGCGCTCCTCGCGCTCCAAAGCGAAGGGAAAATCCGCCACCTCGGATTGTCCGAGGTGACCGTAAATGAGATCCAGGCCGTTCGCCGGCTGGCGAAAATCGAGACGGTGCAAAACCTCTACAATCTTTCCGATCGCCACTCCGAGGCCGTGCTCGACTACTGCACGAGTGAAAACATCGGGTTCATCCCGTGGTTTCCTCTCGCGACAGGAAGCCTCGCCAATCCGGGCAGTCCGCTATCCGAAGCGGCAAAACGCCTCGGCGCCACGCCCGGCCAGGTGGCCCTCGCATGGCTGCTGAAAAAATCGCCGGTGATGCTGCCCATTCCCGGCACCTCGAGCGTGGACCATCTCGAGAGCAACACACAGGCCGCGCTTCTGGAGATCGATGCCAATCTCGTCGAGGAGCTCGAGCACAGCGCCGCCGCGGTGACGGCAGCGCGATAGGCCGCCACGACTGCATCCATGCTCACGGGACGGGTAAATTCCGTTAGGCCTCGTAACGCCCCCCTTCCCCTTCCCGCCACAAGCGCCCGCCCCGCGGCCTCGGCGCACGGTGGCGCCGCTCTTTTGCGCTCCGCAGCATCTTCCCCATTTTCTCCCACACACGCATCGGAAATTCCAAATTTCGGGCCATTCCGTTGATAACCCGTTCAAGTAGTTTCTGTTACCAAAGCACAATATATAGGTATATTTTTTGATTGCAATACAAGATATTGTAGGTCATCCTCGGGAACGTCAGCCAATCGGCTTCCAAACTCTTCGACGTAACTCACCATGCCTAAAGCAGATTCTCCGCAATACCCGGGCAAAGCTGCCGGGTCAGAATTCGCTCCCAATGCCCGGAACACCGGCGCTCTTCCTCTTGTTGTCCTCGGTCTCGACCTCAAGTTGCTCTGCGGGAAATGCGGCGCCAAACTCATCGTCGATGTGCGCTGGCAGGGCCGGGAATTGAACTGTCCTTACTGCGGAACGACCGCTCTCGTGCCACAATATTCGGAACTGCCGAGGCCGGCCGACGCGTCGCGAAATGCGCCTCCCTCCGCGGAGCCCGTGGCCACGCCCTCGCGTCTCTCGGAAGCGGAGATCGCATTCCTTTCGGAAGTCGGCGAAAGCGTTCGGCGCGGCGCCGAGCCAGGCGTCTCTCAACTCGATGGAAGAGCTACTGCTCTTGCTTCCCGGGATGAATGAAATAGCCGCTTCATCCCCTCTATCGATCGTCCCCCCCTGGCCCGCGGCAACGGCTAACTCGTCGTGAACGGCCAATTCTTGAGTGCGCCCATTCTCTCGACCGTGATCGCTCTGGCGGCAGGATCGCCGTCGATATTCGGGGATGACCTGGAAAGGCTCGGACCGAAACTCGCGCCACTCCTGCCGAAAGTGACGAACTCTGCCTCCGCGGCGGAAGATCGGGCGTTGCCGGCGGCGAGTTCGAAGCCGTTAGTCAATCAACTCAAGGCGATTGTGCTGGTTCCGCGGCCGGAGCTGGTGGCGCGAAAGGGAGACGTCCCGAAGATGCCGGACCCAAAAACGCCGCAAACCGCTGGCGCGACCCCGCTCGCGCCCCTGGCTCAGGGGCCTCCCAACGAGGGGGGAGGCTTCACCGACGTGGAACTGCGCGGCGTTTCTCCGCCCGAACCCGATGTTTTCGCCAAGGAAATCCGGAAGTCCTATGTGGGCAAGCCCATCTCTGCCCAGTCGATGAATTCCCTGGTCCGCGACATTACTCGCTACTACCGCCGGCACAAACGGCCCGTGGTGGACGTCATCCTGCCGGAGCAGGAAATCACCAACGGCGTGCTCCAAATCATCGTCGTCGAAGGACGGGTGGGCAAAGTGCGCGTCGAGGGCAACCGCTGGTTCTCCGGCGAGCGCCTCGCGCAGCAGGTGCGCTTGCGGCCGGATGAGCCGATCGATGCGGGCCGCGTGCAGGAGGATCTCGACTGGCTGAACGCGAATCCATTTCGAGAAGTGAGCGCGGCCTACGTGGCGGGCAAGGATTACGGCGCCACCGACGTGGTATTAACGGTCAACGACCGGCTGCCCGTGCGGGTTTACGCCGGATACGAGAACTCTGGAAACGAAGTCACCGGCAGGGATCGGTGGCTGACGGGATTCGACTGGGGCAATGCCTTCGGGATCGACCAACAACTCAGCTACGAGCTGGCCGGGAGCAATGACTTCGAAGGCCTGCGCGAGCATACGCTCATCTACACTGTGCCGCTGCCGTGGCGAAACACGCTCTCCGTGCTTGGCTCCTACACGGACTCGACCGCGGAATCGCCGATCGCCGGCGAACCGTTCCACGCGGGCGGGAGAAACTGGCAGACCAGTTTCCGCTATACGGCGCCGCTGCCTCCCATCGGAAATCTCACGTTCGACTTGTTCCTGGGCGCGGATTTCAAGCAAATGAACAATGATTTGCCATTCGGCGGAACGCATATCTACCGCTCGGACGTGGATGTTGCGCAAATTGTCGGCGGTTGCGAAGCGCGGCAGAGGGATGCGTGGGGCTCGTCGTCGTTCACTGGGGCTTTCCATTACAGCCCGGGCGGCGTCACCGCTGACAACTCGGACGCTGCGTTTCAGCAGGCGCGCGCGTTTTCCGAGGCCGATTACATTTATGGCCGGGTGAATTTCGAGCGCATCAATACGCTGCCGGCGGGGTGTTCGCTGTGGCTGAGAGCGGAAGCGCAATGGTCCGATCGCAACCTCCAGGCGAGCGAGCAGTTGGGCCTCGGCGGCTATGATACCGTGCGCGGCTACGACGAGTTCGAGGTCCGCGGCGATTCCGGCTATCTGCTCTCGGCGGAACTGCGGTCGCCTGCGGTGAGCCTTCTCCACTTCGGCCTGGCAGGCAGGAACGCGCGGGATTCCAGCCGGACCAACGATCAACTGCAGGCGCTCGCGTTTGTCGATTACGGAAGCGCCGGCATTCACGATCCACTCCCGGGCGAACCGCGCAGCTTTGAACTCTTCGGCGCAGGCCCGGGCCTGCGTTACGCCATTACGCCGTACTTCTCCGTGCGCTTCGATTATGGCTGGCGCCTCAAGGATAGCGACCTGCTGCAAGGCCACGGCGGCGTCGCCCATCTCGGCGTATTCCTCACCTACTGATGGCCGCCTGCGCACAAATGCTCCCGTCCGTGAACAAATCCGCATTCGTCACCATGGCGAAATCATTGTCCCTTCACCTGGGATTTACATTGCTCGTCCTCGCCAGCCAGACCGCCGCGGCGGCCGCCGCAGAAGCAACCAGCGGCCCTGGCGACGGGCCCGCCATCGTCTCCGGCGCGCCGCATTCCGCTACGGGTCCGCGCAAAGCGAAGACCGTCTCGGGCCCCGTGAATACGGCGGGAGCGAAAGGAGCGACGACCGTGGCGAGCGTGGGGGGACGCGTTTTCCTCGCCCGCCCGTCGGCGAGCTTTCTCGCCGCCCTGAAAGCAAAGAAGCATGATTGGGTCGTCATCCAGTTGAATCAGAATGGCGACCCCAGCCTCGTGGCCACGATGAAAACGGAAAAGCCCGGACGGAAATGGCCGGCGCACTGGCGCGGCAGGCATCGCGGCGAAGAGGAAATCGCGGCAGCGCCCCCCAATCGCGTGCGCGTCATCCCCGGCCTCCCGGAGATCGCCAGCCAGTCGCCGACGATGGGTGAAACGGCAGCTTCAAATTCGCCGCCATCGCCGCCATCGCCTCGGGTCGAGTTAGGCGGAAGTTTGAGCGAAACCCCGGCCGTTGCTCCTCCCGCCATCGTCACCGCCCCGCGCGGCAGCCAATTGCCGGGCATGGACGATCCGGTCCCATCCCGCGAGCCGGTGGTTCTCTCGGGAGAATCGGCGCCTCTCGTGAAGCCCATGGGGCTGCCGGCCGGTGGCGCCCGCGGCGGAGTCGGAGCATTGGCTTCCGGCGGCCTCGGCGGCGCGCTGAATTCGGCGAGCCCCAAGGCGCCGCCGGTGATCGGATCGATCAGGATTGGGATGCCCCGCGGGCAAGTCCCACTCCTTGCGAACCAATACTTCCTCTGGTCCTGCGTCCTGTTCTCACTGCTCCTCCTCATCGGAAAATCGTGGCATGATCGCAGGAAAAGCTTCCCGTGGCTTTCCTACACGGAGGACTGGGTGGACGGATTCCTGTGGCGTTGGAAATGGAGAAACGACCAGATCACAAATCTCCGCGCCTTCTGTCCGTCGTGCGACAACGAGGTGATTCTCCGGCCAGTCGCCGCCGCGCGCTTCACCGAATCGCCAACCGAACCGCTGGGAACCTGGGCGCTTTGCACGCACTGCAAAGAAGCAACGCACCTCGAAGTGGACGACGTATCTCAAACTGTCTCCGAAGCCCTGATCCGCAAGAAAAACTCCGGCGAATACCAGGAGAAAGATGCAGCCTTCAGGCAAAAAGCGGCCAATGCCTCCGGCCGCATCCTGCGGATCAAACCGTGACCCTATTTCGGCGGGTCTGTCGACCATTGGCGCCCCGGAAGCGGCATGCCGCATGAACATGAACCGAGCCTGAAGTCGCGGGCCGCGAATACAGGATGCGGTCCGGATTGCGTGAAGACTGGGCGGCAGCGCAAGAATGTGGATTGTTGACTCCTCCACGCGGCTTTGCCCTTTTTCTCCCCACCCGCTCCCATGAAATCCCTCCTCGCCACATTGCTGCTGATTCCCCTGGCCGCGCTTTCCGTCGCCGGAGCTGAAAGGCCACTTAAAGTTTACATCCTCGCGGGCCAGTCGAACATGGAGGGCCACGCGAGCGTCAAGACCTTCGACTACATCGGCGACGACCCGGCCACTGCACCGCTGCTGCTCCAGATGCGCGACCCCGATGGCAAGGCGCGCGTGTGCGATCATGTGTGGATTTCGTATCTCACGGGCGCCGGCCAGACCAACGGCGAGGGCTTCGGCAAGCTCACGGCGGGATACGGCTCCCGGGACAATCCGGCCCAGGATGGCGGGATGATCGGGCCGGAGTTCACCTTCGGCCTCACGATGGATCGCGCGCTGAAGGAGCCGGTGCTCATCGTAAAGACAGCATGGGGCGGCAAGTCGCTCTGCTACGATTTCCGCCCGCCCAGCGCCGGTCCCTATCCGCGCACGGCGGCTGACATCGAGAAAGATCGCAACCCCGAGGCGCAGTCCGGCCAATATTATCGCGCCATGATCCAGCACGTGCAGCGGGTGCTCGGCGACATCCCTCGCGTGTGCCCGGCCTACGATCCGAAGCAGGGCTTCGAAATCGCCGGTTTCGTCTGGCTGCAAGGATGGAACGACATGGTAAATCACGACGTCTATCCCACGCCCCCGAAGGAGAGCGCCGAACCCCGTTACGCCAACTACAGCATCTGGCTGGGCGATTTCATCCGCGACGTGCGCAAGGATTTGAAGGCTCCGGGCATGCCATTCATCATCGGCGTCATGGGCGTCGATGGAAACCGACCCGGCAAGGATAATGCCGCGTTCCGGGAAGCCATGGCGGCGCCGTCGGCGCTGCCGGAGTTCAAAGGCAATGTCGTGGCCGTGCAGACGGCCCCGTTTTGGGATGAGAAGCTCGGAGCCATTCAGGAAAAGCACCAGGACGTCCGGCAGATGGCCTATTACCTGAAAACGAAGGACAAAAACCACGCCAATGCCGATGGCTCGATGACCGAGCAGCAGCAGCGCGATTATTTGAAACAGTACGAGGCCAAGCTCATCTCGCCCGAGGAAGCCGCGACCTGGAAACGCGGCGCCTCCAACGCAGGCTACCACTACCTCGGCTGTGCGAAGACCTTCGCGCTCATGGGAAAGGCCTTCGCGGAAGCAGCGCTCGCTGCGACTCACCTTGATTCACCTTGATCCCCCGCTTTCCCCTTTCGCTTTTCCCAATGAATCGGCCATCGTGAATCCAAAGCTCCCTCAGTGAGCCAAAACCCGCCAATCCCCAATTCCTCCCAATCCCGCTTCGCCGTTCGCCCGCCTCACAGAACCAGCCTCTGCCAATCCGCAATCCGAAATCCGCAATTCCTCCATGTTCCTCGCCGACCTCACCGCCATCCTCGATCCCTCTCGTGTGCTTTCCGCGCCGGAGGATCTGCTGGTTTATGGCTTTGACGGCACCGCCGCCCTCAAGGCGCCCGCCACTTGCGTCGTGCTTCCCCAAACCGTCGAGGAAGTCGCGAACATCGTTCGCTACGCGGCGCGCGAGCGCATCCCGATCGTCTCGCGCGGCTCCGGCACTGGCCTCAGCGGCGGCAGCGTGCCCGTTCCAGGCGGCATCGTCCTCTGCCTCGTTCGCATGGACCGCATCCTGGAACTGGACGAACGCAATCTCACACTGCGCGCCGAAGCCGGCGCCATCACCCAGAAAATCGCCGAGGCCGCCGACGCCGCCGGCCTTCTCTATCCGCCCGATCCGGGTTCGATGAAGATCTCCACCATCGGAGGCAATGTCGCCGAAAACTCAGGCGGCCTCCGCGGATTGAAATACGGCGTGACGCGCGATTACGTGATGGGCCTGGAAGTCGTGCTGGCCAGCGGCGAGATCGTCCAACTCGGAAATCAGTGCGTGAAGGACGTGGCGGGCTACTCGATGAAGGACGTTTTCATCGGTTCGGAAGGCACGCTCGGGATCATCACCAAGGTCCTGCTCAAGCTCGTGCCCAAACCCGCGGCCAGGAAAACGCTGCTCGCCACCTACGCCCGCATGGACGCCGCGTCAGACACCGTTTCGGCGATCATCGCGGCGAAGATCATTCCCTGCACACTGGAGTTTCTTGATCGGATCACCATCCGCTGCGTGGAGGATTTCGCGAAAGTGGGCCTGCCGCTGGACGCGGAAGCCATTCTCCTCATGGAAACGGATGGACACCCCGCCGTGGTGGAGGACCAGGCGCGGCAGATGGAAGAGATCGCAAGGCGCTGTGGAGCGGTCACCGTGCAGGTCGCCGCGAGCGCGGAAGAAGCGGCCCGGCTGGCCACGGCGCGGCGGTCGGCCTTCTCGGCGCTCGCCCGCGTGGCGCCCACCACCATCCTGGAAGACGCCACCGTGCCCCGCTCCGAGCTCACGAAGATGATTCAGTTCATCCAGGACGTCGCCGTCCGGCATCAGTTGCGCATCGGCACGTTCGGCCACATGGGCGACGGCAATTTGCACCCCACTTTTTTGACCGACGAACGCAATGCGGACGAAATGGCGCGCGTGGAAAAGGCGATGCGCGAGATCTTCGATTTCGCGGTGAAACTCGGCGGGACGATTACCGGCGAACACGGAGTCGGCCTGGCAAAAAAGGAGTTTCTGCCGCGCGCCATCGGCGATGCCAGCCTCTCGCTGATGCGCCAGCTCAAGCGCGCCTGGGACCCGCAGGGTATCCTCAACCCGGGAAAGATTTTCGATTAAACCGCCCTCCTCCATGAGCGCACCCATCGTCCCCAACCCTCCCGCCAGACCGCTGCGCCTCGCGCATCTCGATTACAACGTGCTCCAGCAATGCATGCACTGCGGGATGTGCCTGCCCACCTGCCCCACGTATGACGCCACGAAGCTCGAGCGCAACAGCCCGCGCGGCCGGATCGCGCTCATGCGCGCCATCGCCGACGGCGACCTCAGCGTGACGAAGGCCTTCGGCGAGGAAATGTATTTCTGCCTCGGCTGCCTGGCCTGCGAGACCGCCTGCCCGGCGGGCGTCACTTACGCCCGGATGTTTGAGGAAGCGCGCGCCGACATCGAAGACGCCAACGTCCTGCCCGGATTGCAGCGCACCCTGGTGCGGGCCTTCGCGCTCCGCTTTGTGTTCGCCCGTCCGCTCGTCCTGCGCGCGCTCGGGCGCATGCTCCGGTGGTATCAGGCCTCGGGGCTGGAATGGCTCGTCCGCCGGCTCAAGCTCACCGCGCTCCTGCCGCGCGACCTCCGCGAGCTCGAGCCGCTCATGCCCAGGGTCCAGCCCCTCTTCTCCGACGCGCTCATCGGCGCCGTGGAATCGCCGAGGGACGACGCGCGGCATCGTGTGGGCCTGCTCACCGGCTGCGTGCAGGATCTCGTCTATCCCCACGTGAATCGCGACACCGCCGACGTCCTGCTCGCCAACGGCTGCGAAGTCATCACCCCGGGCGCGCAATCGTGCTGCGGCTCGCTCCACGCCCACAATGGAGAGCTGGCCATGGCCCGCGAAATGGCGCGGCGAAATATCGACGCCATGGAACGCGCCGCCGGTTCGCTCGACGCCATCATCACAAACGCCGCCGGCTGCGGCTCCCACCTGAAACACTACGACGAACTGCTCGCAAACGATCGAATCTACGCCCGGCGCGCCCGGCAATGGTCCGCCAAGCTCAAAGACATCCACGAATGGCTCGTCGAGATCGGTTGGAAACCACCGAACTCGCCTGCGGCTCCGCCTCCGACCTTTCCGATCTCCGCTCTCCGGTCTCCGGTCTCGCCGACTCCGGTCTCGACTGTCACCTACCATGAGGCCTGCCACCTCTGCCACGGCCAGAAAATCACGCGCCAGCCCCGCGAAATTCTCCGGCGAATTCCCGGCCTGGACCTCGTCGAACTGCCGGAGTCCACCTGGTGCTGCGGCAGCGCCGGAATCTACAACATCACCCAGCCCGAAATGTCCCGTAAACTGCTGGAGCGAAAGATGGCCAATATCGAGACCACGGGCGCGCAAATCGTCGCCTCGGCGAACCCCGGCTGCGCGGTGCAACTGGAATCCGGGGCGCGCGCCTGCGGCCGGAAACTCGAGATCGTCCATCCAATCACCCTTTTGGCGCGAGCGTATCGGGCGGAGGAGACCCGCGCATGACCGCCGATCTCTTTGGAACACCCGAACCCGTCCGCGAAGAGCCGCGCGTCTTTACCGTCAGCGAGCTCACCCGCTCGGTGCGCTCCGTTCTCGAAGAAAACGTCGGCGTCGTCTGGGTGGAAGGCGAGATCAGCAACTACCGCAAACAAGCCTCCGGCCACCAGTACTTCACCCTGAAAGACGCCCAGTCCCAGCTCTCCTGCGTCTGGTTCGCCAGGCAGGGATCGCGGTTGAAGCAGCTTGCCCTCGCGGACGGCATGCAGGTGCAGGTCCGCGGCGCGATGACCGTGTATGAAGCGCGCGGCCAGTATCAACTCACTGTGCAACTCGCCCAGGCCGCCGGCGCCGGTTTGCTCCAGGCCAAATTTGAAGCACTCAAGCGCAAGCTCGATGCCGAAGGCTTGTTCGATCCCGCCCGGAAACGCCCGCTGCCGCGCTTTCCCGCGTCCATCGGCATCGTCACGTCTCCGACCGGCGCGGCGCTACGGGACATGCTGAATATTCTCGCCCGGCGCGCTCCGTGGGCGCGCGTGGTCATCGGCCCGGCGCGCGTGCAGGGCGAAGGCGCCGCCGCGGAGATCGCGGCGGCGGTGGAGACCTTCAACCGATTCGAAGCCATGGGCCTGCCGCCCGTGGAGGTCATCGTGGTGGCGCGCGGAGGAGGCAGTGTGGAAGATCTTTGGGCTTTCAATGAAGAGATCGTCGCGCGCGCCATCGCG
>Ga0302319_10025363_pt1 | contig 10499 bp, 8 predicted proteins | sample Bog_T0_2_FD_203319 | JGI IMG/M metagenome (GOLD analysis project Ga0302319, IMG submission 203319) | Peat permafrost microbial communities from Stordalen Mire near Abisko, Sweden - Bog_T0_2 | ecosystem: Environmental > Terrestrial > Soil > Wetlands > Peat | place: Sweden: Abisko, Stordalen Mire... | reverse complement strand
CAATCGAGCGCCACAAGCCGCCCAGAGCTGCGCTGGAAACAGATGTACATGCACCAGGTCGTATTCGAATGTGCGAAGATGTTTTTGCAAGGACCAAATGTGCAGCGGTGAGTATACGGAGACTGCGAGAGGCGCGTAAATGCGCGCGTCCTGACTGGTCAGCTTCTCTTCGAGAGGGGTTCGTTCGGAGCGCAGCAAATAATATTCGCATTCGATGCCTCGCTCGCGAAACCCTATATGCATATCGGCCACCAAGACCTCTGCCCCACCCAAGGCAAGGCTATCAATGACCTGCAGGACCTTCATGCGTTAACTCCACTCTTACGCCTATAGGCCAGGAAACATTTTCTAACAACGGACAAAGGTAGAAAGCTGAGAGTCCACAGCGCGACAACACTCTTGGATGGCCCCAACCATAGGGATGTGCGCAGATGCGAACGAGCTGCCGCTCTATCACCAGCAAGCAGCCGATATGCGGCTGCTCCCAGTAGTCTTTTTTTATAAAGAGCGTGAAACCGCAAACGCAGGATTTCAGCGAACTCCTTCAATGTGCGTTCCTGCAACTCCGCATGCTCGTGCGCATGGCACATCTGACTTCGCACGGAAGTCAGCCGAATAGGGGCATCGGTATTGACCGATCCAACCTGATCAGCCCATGTGGGTATTCCATAATGTTTCGCTATCTTCCACCAAAGTATATGTTCACCCCCAACACGCGAGAGCGGGTACATTAGATTTTCCCGCAAGAACAGCTCGCGACAGATAATAGGCACAAAATCCCCACACAGCGACTCCGAAAGGTAATCCTCAAGACTTGCTACCATATATGATGTGCAAAGCCCGGCGTTTCCGTGTGCAAAATTCACGACTGGGTATCTGTGCAAATCAGGAAACGCTTGCAAGCGCGTTGCAATGAGTGCCAAAGAGTCGGGCAGAAGCGTGTCATCATCGTCGAGGATTAACACATATGAATTGGTCGCTTCTTGCAGGGCGCGGTTCCGCGCAGCGCCGCATCCTTGATTCTGATCTTGGCGGAGATAACACACTTGCGGATAGTTATGAGCTATGAAGTCCTGTGTGCCGTCGGTAGAAGCGTCATCCACCACAACGATCTCAATGCCCGGCCAGCTTTGAACCAAGACAGACTGAATCGCGCGGCCCAACAATCCACATCGATTAAAGGTTGTTATGGCTACGGTGATGGGGAAGCTAGGCATGCATCTCTTTTCTTCGTGGTTTGAGGCAAACGACATGCCAGAGCAGCGCGTAGGGAACGATGAAGGGAAGCCATTGGGCCCATTCAGTACTAAGGGGATGAAAGAGTCCAGCCAGGCCGAATACAAATAACAAGAATATTGCGTTGTAGTATATGGCTCGCCATTGATCGTCCTGCAAGGCCCGGATGCGGCGCAACGCCATAGGAAGCCAAGGTAGCCAACCCCAAACTAGCCAAACATATGCAAAGAGGCCCGGTAACCCCAAGTCCGCCCATATCTGTAAGTAAGTCATATGCACCACCATTGGGCCTACGGGCGTTTCAATCGTCGTAGAACCGATGCCTGTACCTAGCACGGGATGGTCCTGAATCGCGGCGAGGACAGTCTGCAACATGGTGAAGCGGGTATAGTCGGCCACCTCAAGACCGTCAGATCCGGAAGCTGCGACACTCATTACGGTGGTGCTCATCCGGGCCAGTGCGCCTTCCCCTTGTAAGGCATTTGTTCCGAGGATTGCAAAGAATGCCCCCAGCACAATGCCACTCGCTAGCCCGGACACCAAGATCTTTCGGAAGCGACCGGCTTCCATCCCTAGAATGGCTATAAGATAAATAATTCCGAAACAAAGTATCAGAAGCGCAGTTCGCGCTCCATCCATGAAAACGAGTATCGTGCTCGCTAGAAAAAGACCAAGGTATTGAACCGAGAATCGTTTGATCATGAGATAGATGGCATACATCCAGGCAGTCATCGCGAGTCGCCAAAGCGCGCCAGGAAAATTCAGAATGGTACCCCAACGCCCAGGCGACATTATGCCGACCGCAGTGCCGCCAGCCAGCATTCCGATCAGTAAGAGCGCCAAGTTGATCCAGACTGCCCCGAGTAGACCATAAAACGCGCTCAGCGCGAGTCGTACACGCGCTGCAAGTACGGGTAGCCCTACCAGCAGAATGGCTGTTAGCTTTCCAAAACCAACCAGCGCCGGCGTCAAAGCTGCGCCATAGACAACAGGAACACAAACAGTAAAAAGAAATAGCACGGCCGGAATGGTTGGAGGGAACCTTCTTAGGGGGACCCCCGCCGTGGATTCTGCGGCAGTGAGACGAGGCAGTAATAACTCCCGAAAGCCGTAGGGAAAGAGTAGGACAATGGCCAGGGCAGTAACGATCCATTGGATATATGGACCAGCGCTGGCTGTTAGATCGGAGGAGGTGAGTTCCAAGGTAACAACAAATACCACTGCGCGGGCCCACAAATCCCTGCTCTTCTTAGCTTCAGGCAGTTGCATCATGCCAGCTCTACCGGATTCTGCGTTTTATTTCCGCCCCCGGCGCGCGATACAGTGCCGCTGCGCACAAGGATCACGACGATGGTTGCCAGCATAAACGTTTCCGCCGCGAGCACCGCAAAGGCCATACCGACATGAGCAAACTTAGGCGCAAGGAGCACTGCAGCGGCTACGTTGACAACGATAGCTCCCTGGATAGACCGGCTCGCCTTGCTGTCCATCCTCTGTGGAAGCATCCAGTGCATTATCAGGCCGTTATTTAGCGAGCTGATCGGCAGCAACAGCGCAAACACTCGCACTACAGTCACCGAGCCGTCGTAGCCTGGACCAAGCAAAATACGGGTAAGGGGATGCGCCAGTAGGGCCAGTCCGAGTCCAAGTAGAAGTCCGGCAAAACCAGAAATGCCGATCACCATCCGGGCCATCCGCTTTGCGCTGGCCTCACTCTTCAAGAACATGTGACTGATGCGGGGATAAAACGCCTGCGTCATCGGGGTAATCTGACTTTGCATAGCGCGCGCGATGCGCTCGCCGCCACCGTAGAGTCCGACCTGAACAGGTGACGCCATTAACCCGAGGATGAAGGCATTAGCTGTGGCAAAAATGCTGTAGCTGCCGCGAAACAAGAACATACTCCAACCATCGCGCAGCGCCTCTCGGCTTTTTGGCCAGCGTGGCCGAGCAAAAGCAATTTCGCGGTACATCAGTAGCGTTGTAATCAGCGTAGAGCTGCATCCTGCGCAACCCTGTAAGAGCAAAGCCTTCCATCCATCTCCGGAGTTGTGCACAGCTAGGAAGATGAGACTGGTGAAAAGGACGCGCGCAGAGAACTCCACGCTAATGACACGGACCATCAGCTCGGTGCCCTGGAAATACCAGAACGGACTGAAGCCGCCAGCTAGGATTTGCGGCAGTGTACATAGAAGATAGATCGGGTGCGTGCGGAATATAGGAACGCACAGGATCGCGGTCACTGAGATGACTACGATGCTGCTGAACAACAACAGCTTGGCACCCAGAACGCTTGCGGCGATCTGAGTCAGAGCGCCTTCGTTGTCGCGGGCTCGTGCGACATCCCGCGTAGCCGAGTAGTTAAAGCCGTACTCTATGAGCAATGAGGCCCAGATGGCGTAGGATTGCGAAAATAACAAAAGCCCGAACCCCTGTGGCCGCAGGACGCGCGCCAGATAGGGCAACGTAAGCAGTGGAATCACGTACCCCGCCCACTGCAGTGCGTAGAGCGAAACCACATTGCGTGCGATTGGATGTACCAGATACTTCTTCGCACGTATTAGAATGCTGATGTTCACCGTCCCATGCGCTTCCGTCCCGGGCCCGAAAGGATGGAAGACGCCGCGTCATATCAATGTGCAGACGATATAAGCGTTACCACCCGAACAGCAATGTCCTCAACGCGCTCAGCCGTTGCTGCTGTCTCTGATCCAGATTCTCAATGCTCCTGCAAACAATCACAAAGATACACATAAGAAGAAACATGGTGATTGCGGCTCCCAACACGATTATCATGCGCTTTGGGGACGATTTGCGATCTGGCTCGATGGCCGTTTCCACGATCTGAATGATGGCCGCATCTTTGGATTCATCCAGCTTGGCTGCGTCGTATTGCTTCATCAGCATGTCGTATAGGGCTTGTTGATATTGCAGTTCGTGTGCCGCGCGAAGATATTCCAGCCCAGCGGCAGGAACATTTCCAAGACCAAGCCCGGCAATTCCTGGCACATGATTGCGCTGCTCCAAGCCAGCTTCCTCGGCTTGTAGAGAGGTCAACTCCCTCTCCGCTAGTTGCACGTCGGGATTTTGCTCCGTCGAATAGGAGCGCAGCGCTTGCACCTCTACCTGCTTGGCTGCGACCTGCGCGCGAAGGGCGGCAAGGCCCTCGATCATCGCCTTGGCCTGCGCGTCCAACTGGATCAAGCCCTTCTGCTGTTGAACCTGCTGGAAGGCAAGTTCGGCCGCAACAAGCGCCTCCCGGACTTGCTTCAATTGCGTTTCATAGAAAAGCCGCCGCTGCGAGGCCTCTGTTACCGCAAGGGACTGGGTAAGAATGCGGAGTTGGTCCGTGTAGGCGTTCGCCATCGCCGCGGCGCGATTCTTGTCTCTGTCCGTAACAGTTATGGCGATAAATCCTCTCTTATCGGAGACAACCTCGGTATAACCCGCCAATTTCTCGCGGGCTTTCGTCATGTCTTTTGCGTGGTACTCCTTTGCCAGGGCGAACTTCTGGATGATTGCGTCGGCGATGGGCCGTGAAGTCAGAAGGCCGATGTAGATGTCGTTGGGATTTTTCAGACCCAGCCCCCCGCCTGCAAGCGCGGCGAGGGAGCCTCCACCGGCACTTGTCAGTTGGTTCATCATCAACATAGAAGCCATCGATTGAGTCTGTTGTGGCGGCATGATTTTGGTAGTTGCCGTATACCGGACGGGAAGTATAAAGGAGAGAATCACGCCGGCAAGCGCGGCCATTCCCGTCACCTTCGCGATCAGCCACTTCCGATATGCCAACTGTGTGAGAATATCGATCAGGCTGGTTTCATGGCCGTCGCTGGGCACCGCGGTGGAGGAGACGTCGTCCGCTACCGCTGCCGTTGCTTCGTTGGGTTTGTCCTGCACGGTCATCGATGAGGTCCTTACTTGATCACCGCCTGCGCGGCCGCGGTGACTACGGTTTGAGAAGCAAACTGGCTGGTCTCAAGGAAGGTGTTCAATGCGGACGAGACCCGGAGTCTCTACGGGACAATAATTGCGTCTCCGGGGGGGGATCTGTGTCATTTGTTCGGTCATGATTTCCACTGATTTGAAGGCTGAAGATGAAGCGGCTAATGCGGCGTAGCCACCTACCGCCATCCTCACGCCAATCGGAAACCCTCCGGCCTCGCTTTCGGGTTCCGGAAAAGTACGCGCCTCGAAAAGCAATGCATGGAGGCTGCGGCTCCTAGTGGGTCGTGCCGACCACCGCTCCGGTCAGCGCCGTTTGTGAAACCATCTGGGTCCAGAACGGAAGCTGTTGCATGAAGTTGCTTGGGCCCTTCAACTTGGTGGGGACAATGATTGCGTCCCCGGGCAGCAGGACAGTGCCTTCAAAGTCGGTATGCCAGAACTGGCCGTGACTTTGCCTGCTGACTACTGTTCCGTCTGCCCTGACCAGGAAGATGCGCTTCGCGTCGGCTTCCCTGGTGGGGCCGCCGGCATCATTGAGATATGCGGATAGGTGCTTTCTGGGCTGATACCGGAAGGCATTCTCGTTGTAGACTGCTCCCGCGACCTGAACCGTGCTGAGCTTGGGTGGAATATAGAAATTGTCGCCATCTTCAAGCGGGAAGTTCGGAATATCGGCGAGGGTGCTGGCGCTGGGCTTCAAGTCGAGAACGATTCGGCCTATAGGCTTAACTGCTGCGAGCTGGGCTATAACAGCTTGCTGTGTGCTCATTTGCATTTGTTGATCGGCGGCGTTCGCCGAGCCTGCGGAAGGGGCGGCCGCATAGCGTGAAATGAGTTCTTTCTGCATTTGTGCGATGGAGACCCGGAGTTGCTCTTCCTCGGCCAGGCGGGTCGACACACGTGTCAGCTGAGAGGCATAGAGGTAAGAGTGCGGGGTCAACCCTCCCGCGCGCTCTACGACGTTTCGTAGAGTGTCGCCCGGTTCTACGCGATAAACGCCCGGCGCATTGACCTCTCCGCTAACCCGGACAAATGTTGCATGTTTGTCCGCCGGCAAAGGCAGATCGCTCCGTGACAAAATTGTGATCACATCGCCTGGCTTCAAGAGCTGGTTGTCGGCAGATGCGGGGTTGCCGATGGCATTACCCAGGTTGAAGGAAATCAGGCGTGTGCTCAAATCCTGTTCGTCGAGTCGCTCGATCGAGGCATGGTCCCAGTTGATCTCTGCGCTGTTCTCGGCCAGGTCGGTCATCATATCGACATGTGCATTCCCGGCCAAGTGGTTTTGCTGGTTCCAATAATTGCTGGTGATAAGAAAGTTGCGCGACGGGATCAAATCTGAGATCCGCATCCCCTCATGCCACGGAAAACGGCCCGGCTGAGCGACATTCCCGCGGAGCGTCACGGCGTTTCCAAACTGCGGAGAAATACGAAAAAACCGCAACATATCACCATCTCTGAGCACACGTTGGAGTCCAGATGCATCCAGTACGAAGTCATCGACACGCCGTCTTCTGTGGTTCTCAATGCGCTCCAACAGAACACGATCCGTTTCCGCCAGATTGGTTAGGCCGCCCGCGTCGTTCAGGGCAACGGCAATCGTGGTTTCGCCTTTCAATTCGTAGATTCCGGGCTCATTGACACTGCCCATGATCGCAACTTGCGGACCGACGGGCGGAATATAGATCACATCTCCGGGAAGCAACTGAACATCGTGCGATTTGTCGCCCCTGCGCAGGAGATCGTAGATGTCGAATTCGGTCAGAACTTGGTTGCCGCGCCGCAACTGAATTTGCCGCATTGAGCCTGTCGCGGAGGGTCCGCCAGAAGCAAAGAGTGCATTCACCAGCGTGCTCAGAGAACTGACGGTGTACGCTCCCGGTTGCCTTGCGCTTCCCAGAATGAAGATCTGGATGGAGCGAAGCTGGCCCATCGTGACATTCAATTCAAAGCCCTTGTAAAGATTGCCTATAGCGTCTCGGAGATAGCTTTCTAGTTGTTCGTAGTGCAACCCGGCTACGCTCAGGGTTCCGACTCTCGGTAAGAATACCTGACCATTCCTGTCCACGGTCACGCTGGATTCGAGATCGATCTTTCCCCACACCCGTATCAGCAGTTGATCTCCCGGTCCAATCACGTAATCGGCAGGGACCGGAATCCGATCCATGGGGGCAAAAGTTGTGGGCGCTTGGTTAAACAACTGTCGGCCATACACCGGAAGCGGAGAGCCCGCCGCATCCTCGGCAAAGAGTTCGAACTCCGATCGCGCGGTGAAAGGGCCAAATACTCTCGTGGGAGCAGCGATTGTTTCAGTGTGGGCGGAAGTCGAATCAGCAGGAGTGGTGTCCCTCCCCGATTCGGGTGTGGAAGTGGATAAGGACGGTGTCGTGACTGAGGGCACCTGAACCACGCCAAGCTCGGGGCCAGGAGAAGCTACTGAGGGCGCCGCGACCGGCCCGGGCGCCGGTGCTGTTGAAACAGATTGCCCTGCACAGAAGGAGCCGAACACTGCAAAGAAGATCAGGAGTTTATGCGTCATAGTGTAGGAAGCGTTTCAAACATGGGTTTTCACTTAGTTTGCGGGGTCAAACCTGCGCATGGATCTTAACTGCGATGCGCTGTTTGTCTGCTCGTCTGCCGTATCGTCCGCAGATGGAATGATTATGCCCCTGGAACCCTCTTAGCCAGAATTCGGACTTTGCTCACAGCGTTCGCTGAGTCACTCCGCCTAGAGGCGAGTGGATTTCCTTTGTGCGGTTCAAGCAAAGTTGTCAACGCAGGGTATTGAACGTACATCACCGCCATCACCATCACCATCATCATCCCCGCCTCCAAATCAACAACCAGTAGTTGGCGGAGAATCCCGTTGTCCCACCCTTGCCGCGATCGCTTTCTTCGTAAAGAAACGTCAAGGGATTGCGCCGCTCAATCGCCCGCGTTACGGAGCAATCCGAAGTCCGCAAACCCGTACTTGGGCGCCCATTTCGTGCTGCGTGTAACGGGAAACTGGCCCATCCCCTGCGCGCCGGAAAAGCAGCGCAGCTCTCGCGCCCCGTCGTGCTGACGGGTGGGATAAGTGCGGGGTGTTTCGCTAGGTTAAGTCAACGCTTGTTGGCGTTTGCTGCCTGGGCCGCCAAGGCGACCTCGGCGTTTGCCTGATCGAGGAATCTTCCCGCGTTGTCGGCATGACCCTCCATATCACCATTATTGGCCTTCTGGGCCACGACCAGCTCGTTGTAGGCCGCGAGAATATCCCGCTGCGCCGCCGCCAGGTTCGGATTCGTGAAGCTGTTGACAGTGACCACCGGCGGCGGAGGCGCAGCCTGCTGCCCAACCAGCACGCCTGCTGCAAAGACCGCCGCGCCAAGAATGGAACCCAACACAATTTTGCTTTTTGTCATGGGGAAATCCTCCTGCGGCCAGCATAACAGCGGGAGGTGAAGGTCCGGCAAGGAAATAATCGGCTGGAGGCCGGAATTTCCGCTTTGCCTTTCGGCTGCGAACCAATATACCCCCATTTGCCTCCGCTCGCGATCTTTCTTGTATCCGTTTCCACCCCAAAGCCCCGGGCGTGTCCGGTTGCGCCGCCTCCGGGACCAAAGCTCCATCTTTTGCCCCATTTTCGAACACTTTTTCGGACACCTCCCGGGTCAACTCCCCTCCATCGTTCAGATTGGTTTCGCCTTCCTGCCGCGCCTACCCGGCTGGCAGCGGCAGAGCCTCCATGCGCCGCAGCATGCTTCCGAACAGGCGTCGCGTCAGATGGCTTTCCGCCAACAATAGCCAGTAGTAGCGGGCATGCTTTACCAGCCGCCCGCCCGTCTTCACCAGCCGCTGCTGCAAGCTGGTCAAGGACCACGACTTGATTCCCTTTGGCAGCACCAGCCGCCGCCACAGGTTGCCCAGGTTGTAGGCGAGAATGCTGAGCCATAGCCGAACTTCGTTGGACCGGAATCGATGGCAGCTTAGCCGCGTCATCTTCACCGCTTGCTTCCCCTCTTTGATCCACTGCTCGGCCGTGCCCCGCTTGTTATAGAACCGTACTACCGCCCGGCTCGGCGTCTCCAGATTGGTCACGATGAACCCGATGCGCGGGAACAACTCCCCGGCATGATGCTCAACCTTCGCTACTACTCGCCGTGCCGTCGTCCAACTGACAGCCTTGTAGAGAAAGCTCTTGTACCACACGATCGGTTTGTGACTGGGACGCCCCACCGGGCGCGGCAGCAGTTCCGCTACATCCCGTTCCAGGTTCTCATTGGCCGGGACGCGGATGGCGTACTTCACACCGCGCTGCTCCAGCGCTTCGTAAATCTCTGGCTTGGCGAAGGCGGCATCAGCGCGAAACGCCACTTCCTTACCCAGTTTCTGTTGCCGTTCAATCTCCGGCAGCAGAAGTTCTTCCCAGCCCTCGGCGCTGTGCACGTTGCCGGGACGCAGCTTTGCCGCCACACAATCGCCGTCCAGGTTGAACAGCAACAGCGGATGGTAGCAGGTTGACTCGAAATGGCCGTTGTATGCGCTTTCTTCCTGCTCGCCATAGACCGGGATCTCGGTTGAGTCCATGTCCAGGACCGTGCGGTACCCTGAATCCAGCGCCTCCGCCTTCGCGATCAATGCCCGGCTGAGGCCCGCCAGCCCGGCAAAGTTCGCGTCCTCGGCCAGTATCTCGGTCTCGAAACTCTGCAACCGCGAGGTGAGAGCGGCTCCTCGATCCCAGATCTTTTCCGAACCGATCAGCCGGAAGACTGGGTCCTGGGAGAGCCTCTTGGCGTCGTTGAGATCTTCGTAGCCAGCCAGGCGACTATAGACTGATTGCCGCAGCAGGTCGGCAAAGCAAAACTGCGTGTTCTTCCCACGCGAGTCTGTCAGATACTGTTCGATCAATTCTCCGAACCCGAGCCGCTCGTCGAGTTCGCGCACCAGGATCAGGCCGCCGTCGGAAGTGACGCGAGAACCTTGGAAGCCGACCTTGAGAATAGCATTAAAGGAAAGCTGAAAAGGCCGCTTTTGTATCTCACCCATTGGGTAATCACCTCCGGAACGTCTTCATCGCGTTCGCACCCTCAAAAACATTGACGATTGCGACGATCCGAGGATTCACAATTACGACTCAAAAAGGAAATGTGGGGTAAATATTGATGCCGAAGTTATTCCAGTTCTGGACTAGGTGCCTCCCAAAGCGCCCGAAGGGGCCGGTGTCGACTATTCGGCCGTTGCGTTGCTCGGCGAACACTTGGGCGTGTAACCCACCGGCTGAATTCCAGTGCACTCTTGGGTTGAAAACTCAAGCAAGGGAAAGTTCACCTCAACTG
>Ga0302319_10025361_pt1 | contig 10500 bp, 5 predicted proteins | sample Bog_T0_2_FD_203319 | JGI IMG/M metagenome (GOLD analysis project Ga0302319, IMG submission 203319) | Peat permafrost microbial communities from Stordalen Mire near Abisko, Sweden - Bog_T0_2 | ecosystem: Environmental > Terrestrial > Soil > Wetlands > Peat | place: Sweden: Abisko, Stordalen Mire... | reverse complement strand
AAATGTTGGACCAAAAAAGTGAGCCGAGCTTCGCGCCGCTGCCTGCGGCGGCCTGGCAAAGCTTCGTGGGCGATCCGGCGCTCTGGTTCCAGCCGGGCGACCGCCGCGAATTCCCGGGCGATAGCGATTTCGGGTTCGCCCTGATCGACCGCTGGCGCAGTGTGCGGCGCCTCGTGACCGAGCCTGGTCTCGGCGGGGGCCAGGGCGGGCCCGAGACACGGCTTCACGTCCACTCGACCGTCCACCAGTTCTATGAGCCCGAGAAGGTGCCGCACGCGATCGTCGACGCGGAGGATCTGGCCATCGATTTCTCGAAACTCCACCCGGCGCGCACGATCCGCTTCCGCCCCCGCTACAAGACGGGCCGAGGACGGCAGTACCACCGCTACCGCCCGGGGGCACTCCTCGGCTCGGCGGCCCCCGCCGCCGAGTTCGCCAGCCCTCGCCGGTCGGCCAAGTGGAGGCAGGACCGGCAGCCCGGACTTCGGCTTGACCTCTTTTCTCGCGAGCACTTCCAGGACATCTTCGACAGCTATCGCCGCTGGGAGAACGCGTCGCCGCCCGTTTTCGATCAGGTGGTCGAGCATCCCGTGCTCTTCGTCACCCGTGAGGGCGATGAGTCGCGGAACCTCTTCCACGTGGCAACGGATCTCTTGAACGCGATCGAGGCTGCCCTCATCGTCGGTGTCTCGCGCCCGGACGTGGAAGTCGTGATCCTCGATAACGCGCCGCCGTCGCCCTATGACCAGCTCTGGCCGCGGATCATCGCGCCCCGCCACGGCGTGCGCCGCGCCGGCGACTTCTCGGGGCGGCGCGTCCTTTTCCGCCGTGCGATCTTCAGCCCGCCGGGTTACCATTCGTTCTTCTTCGCCGGCGTACGGGGCGAAAACCCCGCGCCGCGGCGGGTGGGACTTGTCGATGCCTTCGTCGGTCTGATTCTTCGCGCCCACGGAATCGATCCGCTTCGCGAGCCTCCGAAGAGCGGACCGCTCCGCGCGACGCTCGTCCTGCGGCGTCCTTACAAAGGTCATGGGTACATGGCGCGGCGGCTGGCGAACGAGGAGGCCTGCCTGGCCGTGCTTCGCACTGCCGGCCTCGCAGCGCAAGCCGTCGACTTTGCCGTCCTTCCCCTTGAAGAGCAGATCCGCATCGCCTCGGAGACGGACATCCTCGTCGGCATTCATGGCGCCGGTTTGACCCATTTCCTCTGGATGCCTCCGCACGGCGGCTTGCTTGAGGTCGATCCGGAAAGCGGAGGATCCTGGCGCTGCTTCCGGCACCTGGCCACGTGGACGGGTCGGGAGGCCGCCCTCATCCACGAGCAACAACGGTGGATCCCTCGCGGAACGCGGGTGACCGTTGATTTGGCCCGCTTCGAGGCCGCCGTCCGCAACCTGGCTGAGCGCGTCCGGGCCCGCCTGGACGCGGCCCGGAGCGCCCCGCCGCTGAGCCCGCGATGAGACGTCCCGTCTGCCTACTCCAGGCCGCCTTCACCCGTCCGGATTGGCGCGCCCATGCAGGTGTCGGCGGTCCGATGGGCGAGATCACCGTCGGCCGCTCGCTCGTCCGTGGCCTCGAGGCGCTCGGCTACGACGCCGTCGAACTGCCGGGACGGGGCCGACTCGCGGCGCGCCTTCTCCTGGCCCGGCTGCGCTTCCGGCCGGCCCGTGACCTTCTCGTCTTCGACCCCTGGACGCTCGAGCAGGCCGCGAGACGCCGGCTTGTCGGTCCGCCCGACGCCGACCGGACTCTCGTCGTCGAATCATTCGGCACCGCCCCGGAGATGAGGCTGCCCGCCTCGCGTTGGGTCGAGCCGCGCCGCTTTCTCACGCCCTTCCCGGTGAGTTACGCGTGGGGCTCGAACACGTTTCTCGGCTTCATCCTTGGTGAAACGGCGGGCGCCCCCCTCCCCGATCCGGAGGCGCTGCTGGCGCGGGTGCGGGCGGCGGCGCCAGTGAAAGAGCGCTTTGGCGTCCTCTGGACGAAGGAGGCGGCGAAGATCGACGACTCCGTGCGCGCCCTGCTGGCGCCGCTGGCGCGGATCTGTCCGATCTATGCGACGATCTCGCCGGAGTGCGGATTCCGCCCGGGTCTGCTCCCGCCCGGCGTCGAGAACCTCGGGCACCTCCCGCCCGCGGCGTGGCAGGCGTTGCTCAATCGGGCGAGCTTCCTCCTCGGGATCGGGGATCCTTTGCTCGGCATCGCTCCCCTCGAGGCCCTTGCGGCCGGCTGCGCTTACATCAACCCCCGTTTTGCCCCGCCGCGGCTCATCAACCGCGAACCCGCTCTTGAAGTCCGTTCGCAGCACCCGTATCTCGAAGGGATCCTGCCTCCTTTCGTCTATACTGTCGACTCGTCCGATGTCGCCGTTGTCAAAGCCGCCGTCGAAGCGAGCCTCGACGGCGCCGCTCGCCGCGAGTCCCTTGCCGGCGAAGCGGGGCAATCGCTCCTCCAAGCCCTCGCGCCGTTCACCGCCGCGCCGTATCGCGCGCGGCTGCACGGAATTCTCGAGTCCCTCGCCTGAGCGTGCTTTGCATCATGATTCCCCAGACTGAAAATCCCGAACAGCTCATCCTGGGCATCGCTCACAGCTTGGACGTGGCGACCCTCGAGCCCTTCGTCCTCTCGCTGGGCCTGTCGGGCTATCGCGGGCGCACCTGCATCTTCGTCGGGCGGAAGGACCAAAAAGCGCGGGAGTTTCTCGTCAGCCGCGGCATCGAGGTCGAGGACTTCGATGCCGCCCGGGATGCGATGCTGGCGTTGGCTCGGTTCCTCCGCCTGCCGCACCAGGTCACTCGCCTCCTGGAGTTTCTCGCTTTACGGGCGCTCCAGCCGTTGGCCACCCGGGAGGGGACTCGCGATCTCTACGCGCGTCTGGCGCCGCTCGATCGGACCGCCCTGCGCTTCCTCCTCTACCGCAGCTTTCTGGCCGGACCGAAGGGCGCGGGCGTGCGCCAGATCTACCTCCTCGATGTTCGCGATCTGTTTTTCCAGCGCAATCCCTTCGACTTCCCCGTGCCAGAGCAGGGATTGGTCTGCTTCCTCGAGGAGTCGGGCATGACCATCGGAGCCTGCAACATCAACTCCATTTGGGTTCAGAGCTGTTACGGAGCGAGCGGTCTGGCGGCCATCGCCGATCGGGGCATTCTATGCTCGGGCGCGACCTATGGCGAGCGCGGCGCCATCGAGCTGTACCTGGATGCGATGATCCGCGAGATCGCGAAAGTCGCCGGTCGACGATTCGTGCCGCATCAGGGCCTAGATCAGGGCTGCCACAATCACCTCCTCTATCGTGCGCCGCCGGCGCCTTTCATCGCGCTGGAGAACGGTGTCGGGCCGGTGATTCACCTCGTCCATCGGCGGACGGGGCGCCTGGTCTTTTCGCCCGACAACCTGCTCCTGAATGACGCCGGCCAGGTTATCCCGATCGTGCATCAGTGGGATCGGCACGTCCCCGCGTTTCGGGCGACCATCGATTGGATCCGGAGCGCCGGGCGCTAGACGGGCGGGGCGGTGGCGCCCGGGGCACTCTTTTGGGTCTGGGAGGCCCAGGCGGCGGCGTAGAGGCCGCCCGCCGCTAGGAGTGCCGCGTGGGAGCCGGATTCGGCGACCCGGCCCTGGTCGAGGACGAAAATCGCATCCGCCCGCATCGCGGTACTCAACCGATGCGTGATGACGATGGCGGTCCGGCCTTGGGCCGATTGCCGCAACCGGTCCATCCAATCGGCCTCCGCCCAAGTATCCATGGCGCTGGTGGGCTCGTCCAACAGCAGGATCGAGGCCGGCCGCAGCAGGGCGCGCGCGAGCGCGACCCGCTGCCATTCGCCCCCGCTTAACTCGGTCCCGACCCCCAGTTTTTTGCCCAAAACGGCGTCGTAGCCGCCGGCCAGTCGGGAAATCACCTCATGCGCTCCGGCCGCTCCGGCCGCCGCCTCGATCCGCGCTTGCGTGGGCGCGCCCCGCAGGTCCCCCAGGAAGATGTTCTCCCCGGCCGTGGCGCAGTACTGGACGGGCGTCTGGAAGAGCGGACTGACCGCTCCTCTCAACTCCTCGAGGTTCACCGCCCGGAGGTCGGTGCCATCGATGGTGATGCGGCCCTCGTCTGGATCGTACAACCGGCACAGGAGGCGGACCACCGTGCTTTTGCCCGATCCGTTGGGGCCGAGTATCGCCACGATCCGGCCGGCCGGAACCTCCAGATTGAAATCGTCCAGGGCCGCACGCTCGCTCCCGGGATAGCGGAAGCGCACGTGCTCGAAGCGGATGGCCTGGCGCAGGGCGGGCAAAGGCACGGGCACGGCGGGCGTCAACACCTTCGACTCCAACGCCAAAAATTCATAGAGCTTACCGAGAAAGAGGAGATTGGAAAAAATCTGCTGAGTGTTCCCGAGCAGCGAGCGGAGCATCTGCTGCCCCTGGTTGAAGGCCTGGAAGCACAGCGCCAAATCGCCGAGGATCAGTGTCCCGCGGAGCGTGCGCCAGACGACCCAGGCCAGAGTAGCGCCGGTGATGACGTGCGACACGAGGGCCGCATAGAGTTCCCCCAGCTTCTCCCGGCGCTTCAGAGCCAGGCCGTGCAGGCGGAGCCGGTGACACACTTCCTGATAGGCCCGGCGAAACCGGCCTTCCGTCCCAAAGACCCGGGTTTCCGCGGCGGGCTCGGCCGAGGTCAGCAGCGATTCGTAGTACTGGGCCCGACGCTCGTCCAACACGACCCGGCTGCGCCACTCGCATTGCAGGCGGGAGAAATGAAAGACCGCGTAGAAGGCCGGCACCATCCGCGCCACCAGGACGAGCGGCAGCCAAAAGCCGAGCGGGATTAGCACCGCGGCCATGCCCACCAGGGTCACGGCATTCTGCAGCAGCCCGCCCAGGTTATCCAGCAGCGCCTGCGGCCGGCTCGCGGCGTCATTGCGAGCCTGATACATGAGATCATTGAAGGCCGGGGTCTCGTAGTACACCAGGTCTGCCTCCGCGCATTTCCGGTGGATCAGGTCGGAGATGTGGATCGCGACCAGGTCCGCCTGGATCGTCCGGACCCAATCGTAGAGGCTGCGCAAGACCGCGGTCAGCAGCAGGACGGCCCCCAGCGGAGCGGCCACGACCAAGACGGCGCGCAGATGCGGCCAATCGCCGTGGGCCCGCGAGGCCGCGACCAGGGCGTTAACCACTGCCCGGACGAGGTAGACGACGGCGATCGGCAGCAGGCCCTGGACGAGCAGCAGGGCCGCCCAGGCCGCGGTCCAGCCGCCCGAGGCGGCCCACACCAAGCGCAGCGTCCGGGGCAAATACCGCGCCTCGGCGAAGGCCGAGCGGAGTTTGGCTTGGAAGGGGGCGGCGCTCCGGCCGGGCGTCTCCGCGGTCACCGGACCTCCCCCCGGGCCGGCCAGCCCTGGCACAGGACTCGCTCGCCGTGTTGCACCGCCGCTTCGGAAATAACCAGGGTTTCCGGGCGGGCGGGCGGGCCGTCCAACCCAAGCAGGGCCGGTCCGACCGGGTCGAGGTCGGTGCCCGGGGCCAGTTCGGTCGCATAGGGCACGGTCAGGGCAAAGCGTCCATCGGTCCCGGCCCGGCGGGATTGCCGGTACTGCCAGGTCCGCCCGCTGGTGTGCAGCCGCAGCGGGATCGTGACGACGACAGTCGCGCCCGGAGGCGCCGGACCTTCCAGCCGCGCGCCCGGGACTTGCTCGAAGATTTTCACCGCCGCCAGCACATGCCCGAGGTACGCGCTGCCCCCGTTCTCCGGCCAGAGGCCCAGCGCCGTATCTTGCACGGCGAGGGCCCGCAGGGCCGCGGTCCGCAACAAGCTGGCTTGCGGAACAATCGCGTTGAGCCGGGGATAATAAATAAAACGCAGGAAACATTCCTGCCGGCTTTCAAAGACGAGCCGGAAATGGGCGAAGCCGGCGCCATCCCCGACCAAGAGCCGGACGGCGAAGGCGTCATCATAGCCCCGGCCGAGGGTCGGCACCTCCACGACCCGCCCCAGGCCGTCGACGAACGTGGTCTGCCCGAGAAAATCCTGCGCCGGCAATCCGATGGTTTCGCGGTGGGTGTTGAAGGACTGGCTGATCGTCTCCGGGGCGAGAGCGACATAGCGGACGGCAGCGGCGACCGTCGAATCGTCCAAAATCGCCGCCCGCACGGCGGCTTCCGTGGTGAGAAACAAAGGCGCGGTGCGCTCCGCCGTGGGAAAGCGCGAGCTGGTGGCGGGGCGCCGGGCGAGGGTATTGACAAAATTGCCGTCGTCCCAATCCGTCAGGACGCCCACGCGCCCGCGCGGCAGCTGGCCCGGGACGGGCACCGCCGGCAAAGGCGGCGGCGGCGGGGTCGCCGTGCGCAGCCAGCGCATGGCATCGACCCAGCCATCGCTCGGCAGCCCCGAGAGGGTCTCGTACCATTTGCCGGTCAGCACCCAGGGAGCGGTCCAACCCGCGGGCCAGCGGCAGAGTACCACCGCGACCGTGCAAACCGCCAGGGCCGGCCGCAGATACCGCCCGCGCCGCCGGGCTCGGTCGGGCGCGAGGTCGGTGGCGAGGGCTCCGAAAAAATATCCCGTGAGCAGAATGGCGTGCAGCGCCCCCTCGTAGCCGTAGTCGTAGCTGCGCCACCAGATGGCGATGAAGAAAACACTCGGAAGCACTGCGATCCACCAGGCCGGCCGGCGCCAGACGCCGGTCACGATCCCGGCTAAGGGCGCGAGCAGCCCAAGCAGGCCGGCCAGGCCCGTCACCCCGAAATAAAACCGCGCCGTCACCACTTGGTTTTCCGCCACCGTGAGCGGCTTATGACTCAATCCCACGACCACCAAGGTCGAAACAGTCTCCGAGAAGGTGATCAGCAGATAAGCCAAAACCGCCAGCATACCGACGCCGAGGGCCAGCCGCGGGGCCGGCCGCAGCCGGAGCCACGGGGTCGCGAAGAACCAGCCGGTGACCGCCAGCCCCCCGATGGCCCCGACCGCGCCGACCACGGTCGCGTGCCATAAGTTGAGCACCAAGACGAGGCCGGGACAAAGAACCCCCGCCCCGCCGGTCAGGAGCAAAAAGGCCAGCCAGTAGCGGATTCCCGCCCGCACCGAAGCCCCGGCCCCCGAACCCGCCAAGACGTCGGCGGCGAGCTGGCCAAGGCCGGCCAGCCCGAAGATGGCCGCGAACAGCGGGCCGCCGAGCCAGGTGAACTGCAAGAGGACGAGCGGCAGCGCGGTCCCCCAGGCCGGCCGCCACCACGCCGTCGGACGCTCGCGCTCGCGCTTCACCAACCGCCCGAGGAGCAGAACGCACAGGACCCCGGTCAGCATTTCGACCACGTGATGGTCGCAAATCCCGAGGGTCATGTGGGAGAGCGTCAGGCCCGGCAGCAGCACATACCAGAGCGCCATCACCAGCGCGATCGCGAGGGTGGCCTGGCGGCGGACGAGCACATACACGAGCGGCAGGATCGCCGTCGCGCACAGGGGAGGAAACCAGAGGCAAACCCACCACAGCGCCCGCAATGGGTCCAGGCCGAAGAGCGCGACGAGCTTCGCCAGCCCGGCCAAGGTCAGGTCATACAGGCCCGCCGCGTCATTGCGGAGGACCGAGGGATAGAAGCTGAGATCGTCCCACCGCAACAGCCGGGGAAAATGCTGCACGGTGTAGATGGACTGGCGAAAGTGGAAGTAAGCGTCCGGATCGGGCAGACGGAATTCTCCATCGGGCCGCACGACATAGGACCAGCCGGGAAAGATGCGTAGCCCCATCATCACGACCATCAGTCCCGCCAGCGTCGCCCAGATCCCTAGGCGCGCGCGGTGAGTCGGGGCGGGAGGCTCGGTTGCGTCCAATGAGCCCGGACTGTTTTGGAGAAGGGAGCGAACCACAACTTATTTTTGACTCGAGCCTCGGCGCTCGCCGTGGCCTTGATCCCGCCCCGGCGAGCGAGGGTAGTGTCTGCCGCAAGCTCGCGGACTTCGATCACCCGGTCGGCCGGCGGCGATGGTTGGATCCGCACCCCCGCCGCGATGGCCGCCGGTTCGAAAATCCAACCTGCGGGGAGCCGCGTCCGATCCTCCGCCCGTCCGAAGTTCTGGCCGGCGGGCATGGCGCGGCGCTGACCCCTGCTCTCTTTTCGCGCCTGGCCTCGAAACGGGTGGAATTCGCGCCACCGCCGGATCGCCGCAACCCGACCTTCACGGCCGGCCCGCGCTCCGGCCCATCCATGACACGAACTCTCAGGCTCAGACCGAGCGGGTGCTGCCTCCGGGTGACTTCGTTGTGAGTCTGATCCACCCACCGGCGTAACCCGTTCGTCATCGGGCGCGCCCACCCTAGTCACCTCACCTGGAAGGGGTTGCGGTTGGACCTAAATTAGAGGCCCTTTTCGGTTGGATTAGCCAGGGATATACCCTAGAAGCGTAGCGTCCCGCTCTTGCTCGGGCGAACAATTCGCACGGGCTTGCCCAATCCTATGCATTCCAGCATCTTGTCGCCCTTTTACGGGCGTTGCCGCCGTATTGTTTCCGATGCGCGTGCGTTGCTCACCTTCTCGCTGCCCGCCGTGGCGATTCTCGCCGTCGCGTTCGCGGCTCCGAATCGCGCCGAGGCCACAGCCGTCACGGTCACGCTCAGCAACCTGAGCCAGACCTACACGGGCTCGCCCCTGAGCGTCACCGCGGCCACCTCTCCGACCGCCACCGTCGGGTTTAGCTACACCGGCATCGGGAGCACGAGCTACGGGCCATCCGCCACCGCTCCGACCAACGCCGGCACGTACACCGTTGCGGCCACCGTGACCACTTCCGGCGATACGGGCTCGGCCACCGGCACCCTCGCGATCAACCAGGCCCTGGCAACAGTGTCCCTCACCGGTTCGACGCAGACTTATACGGGTTCCGCGATCGGCCTCACCGCCACCACCAGTCCCGCCGGCGTAGGCGTGGCCTACACTTACACGGGCATCTCCGGGACGACCTACGGACCCTCCAGCACGCCGCCATCGGCTAACGGCACCTATTCCGTCACGGCCATTGTCAGCGATCCGAACTACAGCTCAGCGCTCACGACCGGCAACGTGTCCGCCACGGCCACCCTCACCAATGTCAGCGATCCCTTCGGCATCGCGGTCGATGCCAATAATATCTATGTGACCAACAACCAGGCGGTCTCGGTCTTTCCGCTCAGCAGCATCACGACCGGAAATCTCAATCTGACCCCCTCCGCCAAGATCACCGGCGGCCTGACGGGGCTCAATTCGCCGCAAGGCCTCACCGTCGATGCCACTCACATCTATGTGACCAACGCGACCGGCACGGTCACGGTCTATCCCCTCACCGCCACCGGCAACGTCGCTCCCACCGCCACTATCACGACCGGCAACGATCCCTTCGGCATCGCGGTCGATGCCAACAATCTCTACGTCACCAACAACCAGGCGGCGGTCTCGGTTTATCCGCTCAGCAGCATCACGACCGGCACCCTCAATCTGACCCCTTCCGCCAAGATCGTCGGGGCGAGCACCGGCCTCAATGGCCCCGAGGGGGTCGCGGTCGACGCGAACCACATCTATGTCGCCAATGCGACCGGTTCGACCGTCACCGTCTATCCCCTGACCGCCACGGGCAATCTGGCCCCGACGGCGACACTCGGCAATGTCAACGACCCCTTTGGGATCGCCGTCAATGCGGACGCCATGTACGTCACGGATAACCTCGCGGCGATCGCGGCCTATGCCCTCACCGCCAGTGGCACGCAGGCTCCGTTGGCCACGATCAGCGGCGGCCTGACGGGCCTGAGCTCCGCCTCCGGCATAGCGCTCAACGCGAGCACGATGTTTGTCGCCAACCGTTCCACCAACACGGTGACCGTCTACCCCCTCGACCCGGCTCCCGCCGCGGCGAACCTGACCATCGCCCCGCCGACAGCGGAGACGGTCACGCTCAGCAACCTGAGCCAGACCTACACGGGTTCGCCCCTCAGCGTCACCGCGACCACCGCTCCGACCGCGGGCCTCAGCGTCGGGTTTAGCTACACCGGGACCGGGAGCACGACCTACGGGCCGTCCGCCACCGCTCCGACTAACGCCGGCACGTACAGTGTCACGGCCACCATCACGAACCCCGCCTATGTGGGCTCCGCCACCGGCGCCTTCACCATCAACCAAGCCACGGCCACGGTGACACTCACCGGTTCGACCCAACCTTATACGGGTTCCGCCATCGGCCTCACCGCCACCACCAGTCCCGCCGGCCTCAGCGTCACCTATCTCTACACCGGCATCTCTGGGACGACTTACGGACCGTCCGCCACGCCGCCCACCGCGGCCGGCACCTACGCCGTCACCGCCACGCTGAACAATCCCAACTACAGCCTGGGGCTCACCGCCGGCAACGTGGCCCCCACCGCCACCCTCACCAATGTGAGTGACCCCTTCGGCATCGCGGTCGATGCGAACAATCTTTACGTCACCAACAACCAGGCGGCGGTCTCGGTGTATCCGCTCAGCAGCATCACGACCGGCACC